>Ga0209673_1000231_pt1 | contig 108793 bp, 121 predicted proteins | sample AraplaCol_mMS_r2_2_FD_184274 | JGI IMG/M metagenome (GOLD analysis project Ga0209673, IMG submission 184274) | Arabidopsis root microbial communities from North Carolina, USA - plate scrape MF_Col_mMS_r2 (SPAdes) (version 3) | ecosystem: Host-associated > Plants > Roots > Endosphere | place...
TAATGCAAAAAAAAAAAAACCAAAATGCTCCAAATGCAAATAAAATGAATCAAGAAAAAAACCCCCTGAAGTCAAAAGAAGAATCACTCAGAACAAACCTCCTCAGCAAGAACCACCCAATCAACCGCCGAAATTCTTTGCTCGGGATCCTTCACAACAGCCGGTTTCACCAACCTCTCAACAAATCCAGTCCTAGGAACCCTCGCCCCATTCCCAAACGACCTAATAAACTCCACAATCTGATGACCCTCCCCGGCCATAAGATTCCTCCGTCGAAAATCACACCCAGGGTATAAAAGTACATCACCTGTCGCAGCAGCAAGTAACGTCGCAGCCATGGAAAAGATATCCGAAGCCGGGGTAGGTGGAGGATTCCCACTTCCAGGTCTAAGAGCTTTAAGGACCTCTGGCGCGGAAAATGGCGCTGTAAAGCTTGACAGGATCTTCTCGCTTTCTTTCTCGTCTTCTGTAGAAGATGAGATTGTCATTGCAGCGGAGAAGTCTGCTAACAGCGGCTCGTACCGGAAAGGGTGGGGACTGGCGTTGTCTGTTTCGTAGGGTTGGAGGAGGATACTATGCGGCTTGACGTCGCCGTGCATGATACCTGCATCATGGTGGAGCCAGCCGAGAGTACTAATCAGTTTCCGGGCTAAATCCTTCCAAGGGGCTGGACCGAGGAAAGGGTCGAACATAGTTGCTGTTGAGATGGGGGTGTTGCGGGTGAGATTGGCTTGTTCTTCGATATATGTTGAGAGAGCTAAGGGTACGGCGGACATGACTATGGACTGAGTTTCCGGGTGATATCCGTGGAATGGAACGATGTGTCCCTCGTGACCGGGTGTAAGGGTTAAGCGGGTGAGGATTAATGCCTCTGCCTGGAGGATTGGCGCTGCATCACCGCGACGGGAAGTCTTGACGGCTACCACTTTGTTTGCTGTGATTGGGGAACTGGGTGGTGTATTGAGCGGGGTTGAAGTGGTTGGTATCCAGTGTGCTTTATACACTTTACTCCAGACTCCTTCGCCGAATTCAATGCGACGGCCGCGTTCATCGAGACTGGGTTCTACATCATCCGTAAAGCGAATGGGTGTGGTGATGTTTCGTTTGATTAATGTTGTTGAGCGGTCTTCACTGGGTTCTGATAATGGGCTAGTAATGCGCCCGCTGCCTTCTTTGCCGATTGGAGTTACTGGAGGCGTGAGATTTGAATTGGAAGTCGAAGTTTGCGGAATACCCTTGCCATTATCACTGGTATGCAGCGACAATTGCATAGGTGAACTGGGAGGAGTCATGCTGGGCATGATGTGGGATACGGACAAATATGGAATTGCGGCCGTTGGTGAGTCAAAGGTGGGTGATAAAGCGGTAATTAAAGGTCAATTGAGTATAGCCGATTGCCGGGGATAGACAGATAGAGTCTAGATTAATAGATTGTAGGACAGATTAAGGCGCAGGAGTGAGGCGGGCGATTATCAGCGCCACTGAAGGCGAAAAGTAGTCGTGGTTTGCGTGTTCGTACCAGTCAAGCGCATCATCCGCGGTTCAAAGTTTTTAGGGCTGGTATGACGGAGTGGCGAAGAGGGGAGTATGTACTTGAAAATTGGATAGAGATGACTTGGGGGAATGGAGGTTTTTTAAAGATTAATTTTATCGGAATTCTCTCGAGGCCGAGTAGAACAAGAGAAGAAAGAGGTGAAAGAGAGAATAAAAAGAATAAAGAATTAAAGAGGAATTGAGAGGAGAATGAAGCGGCGAGGACAAAGCGTGAAAGCGTGGAGATGCAAAGACGCGAACAAGGCGATTAGCGCAATGTTGGGGGCCGCGTTAGATAAAGGATTCAGGGAAAAGGAAAAAAGAAAAAGAAAAAGAAGGAAAGAAAGAAAAGAAAAGAAAAATAAAAAAAAACAATAATAATAATAATAATAATAATAAAGAAAACGATATTGGAAATGACAGGACACCCACTTACGCAGTCGATGGCCGGTCTCGACCAAATGGGAAATGACAGAAAATGCTGGTGTGCCAGTGAAAAAGTGCAGATCGTCGGTGGAGGAAGAATGTGACGGTGGTAGTTGGTGGATTTGTTAAATGAGATGAACAGTACTCAGTAGTAGAGTAAAGAAAATGCTAAGCTACAATAGGGTCAGCTGTTCGATCGGCAGGGTCCACCGTTCGGAAATATTAATCAGTAGTTTATGTATCATATAGATATAAACCATTATATCTGTATATAAATGTTTACTTATGTATATATCAGTATGTTATATATTCCAAATACGGATGATATATTTATTAGTATCATAGTACAAGGGTAGTAGATAAGAAGTGCAACGGTGCAGGGTGGTATATTGCACTAGTGTACAGTAGGGTAGGGTAGGGTCATCTGCAACCGGGGCCCACCGCATGCGACTAGAAACGGGGAAATTAGAACAAGCTGGAGCTAGAGAATATTCCGGAATCATCATAACTTCATTCCAGTGGTATGCTTAAATATAATTAAATATACTTATAATTATTCTAGTATATCCAGGGTATTCTCCTACCCCGTCTATCAAATGGTTTCACTGAGTATAGATGTTATCAGCCAATCAATCTCCCCCGTGCGTCCCGGCCCGCTGCAGCCACGCGTGCATCTACATAGTACATTACCATAAATAGTATTTAGTATTTTTTTTTTTTTTTAGCATTAGGGTACTGTGAATATACATGTATGTACTAATATAATAGTATGCTGAATATTGTATAAGTAGGTATATAAGTACAGGTATAGTACAGGGTATCTCAATTCTGAATACACTCCCGGAATACGCTCAGTGCATCCGCTTCATTCCATCCGTGCTCTCCCCCGCACGAAACGTCGTCAATGTCGCCCCAATAATGCGGCTCAATTGCAATGCCGACAGATCCTGCGCATTCTTCTCATACAACAGTATAATCTCCCACAGCAGCTCCACAGAAAGACTCCGCACCCGCCATCCACGGAAATCATACTCAACCCGCTCGGATATTGTTGCGTCCTTCTTCTCTTCCTCAGCAGCTCGCTTATCCGGGAGACTAGCATCTTTCCATCGCTTATCCGCATACGCAAGCAGACCAGGGATGGCCCGAAGAACCTGGTCTGTCGTAAGCTCCGGCATTAGGCTCTGAATGAGCTCCGCCACCGTCATATCGTTTTTACTCCGAAACACCCTCGTCAACGTGTCAAACAACTGCGCCACTTCTGCGCGTCGCTCGACAGAGACTTGGGACAGTTTCTGCGCAGCAATGCAATTTTCATCGGCTTCAAAATAGAGAAGTGAAGTTGGGTGACGAGGGTATAATTCATCCACATCAATTCCCAGAGGCTCGAATGGACGTCGGTCCCACATCAATGCTGCATCGTCGAAGTTACCATCGCCAATTTGCGAGGCTCGCGTTTCATCCAACAGTCGATCCTTTGTCCGGAAAACCTTGTAGTGGACATTGCCGATCAATTCGGCCAGTTCATCAGTTAGAGACCCAATTTGCTGGTCCAGGTTTTGTAAGCCGGAAGTCGGCGTGTCAATCGAGTCTGCTAGACGAGCCAGCTCGTTCATCTTCTCGTCGATAGTCAATTGTTTCTGGACAGACAATTCTCGATAATAAGCCGCACGATTGTCGGCTCCAAGTGCAGTCCGGGCCTTGGCAGCAACAGACTTATCAGAACTCTTCATCTTCTTTATAAGACGATCATGATGCTCCGTGCCGATTCTTGGAGTATGTGGGAGCGATTTCTTGGTTGTGTTTGGTTGAGCTGGTGCCAGGCGAATGGCTGGTACTTCACGGCCTGGTGGTGTAGAAATTTGAAGAGCGGCGCTTCTCTCAGAAACACGCTCGGATATTTTGTTGTATAGATCAATACCCTTGAGACCAACCCAGGATAGATCATCGTAACAGCAAGCAACTTCCATTGCCTGCTTTGCCACGCTCTCCGTCAGCAGAGCGGGTCGATTACGATCTGCCATGGTTTGCGGAAGAACAATCTTCGCTTCTACCTGCGGCATCAAAGCTAGTATTCGAACACTGCCATATTCATGGAAACCTGCTTGGTTCAAGCAGTCCTCCATGACCGCCCCCCACCATCGTGCCGGCGTATAGTGATTCAGGACAGAGTTCGGTGCGGCGGGATTGGCCAGTACAAGTAGCGTATCGTTGTTTTTCATTTCACCGGCTATCTTCGACTTTGGCGGTTCTTGCTCTGGAAGAAGCCGTTTAATCACACTTGGCCAATTGTTTTGGGAATATACATCCATCTGTTCAAGCGTATAGCAAGCCTTGCTGGCTGCGAGGGGTTCGAGGAATTGACCGAAGCTCTTTAACGCAGGCTCAAGGAGGATATGACGACGAGGTTGTAGAAGGTCATTGATTTTCGAGGAAAGTAGACCAGCGCCAGGCCATAGGTCTAAGATATCCAAGGGTAGTCGTTGTCCATTCTTGTCTCGTTTTTGGAGAAAGGGCGATAGTCGTTGGCAAACGTCATCTACAGAGATCATAAATTAGCGCAGATCAGAAACTATTTCGTCCAAGGGCTAGCGACTTACCCATGAGCTGCTCAGACACAATATTCACCCGAACAGTCCTAGCATGGACTTTCGGTAACTGGCTCAGCCGCTCCGTCAATGGATAGCGTGCCAACGGTGTCCATATTGGCGACTTCATACTGTACAATTAGAAGAGACCGATATATCCAAAATTATCATAAGGGATAACTCCAAGTTTCGATCGCGTATATCTGCATTGCTGGAAGGGTTATTCACTCAAGTCGAGGCGGAGTTGGAGAAATTAACGGAGAAAGCGGAGAGCGCGTGTGATTTCCTTTGGGGTTCCGCGCGGCATCCCACTTTCAACCAGGCAACCCCAACGACACTTTGTGACTTTTCCCACTTCTCGTGTTTGTGTCTTGACTTTCATCACTCACTTTCTTTCTGCCTGGCACCTTTTGCCTCAGGATCGCTTTTATGCAGTTGCCTTCAACTGCGGGTTGGTCATCTTCCAGCATTTGGTGATTGCCCCACCCATCCTGTGACAATCATGCCCCTTCAGACTACTTTTGCGTGAAGAGGGGTCCTTTCATCTTGGAATAGTTCCTATCTTCTCATCTCATTCGAAATTTTGGCTCTGTCGCGACTATGGCATCTCGTTTACCGGTGATCGGGACTGGGGGTAGTCCACCCCAGAGTGTGGAAAGTATCACTCGCATCGCCCAGGATTATGAATACGATTCGGCTGTTCCGCTCAAGTATTGGCTAAGGTCTGCTGCATCACTGATCCAGGAGGTAAGCTGTGATGTGGTCATTCTGTTCAAATATGAATATGAGGCTAATTCTTCCCCACTAAACAGGCACAAATCTACGAGTACGAAGGCCGTGACGAACAAGCATATCTCCTCCTTTTCCGACATGCCCAACTAGTCCTGGTCAACCTCTCCAAACACCCCCAGGCTCTGAAAGATAGCCCGGAGAGAAAGGCTTTGGTTGCAGCCGAGAAAGAGGTGGAGAAGAACCTTTATAAATTGGAACAGCTAAAGCCGCGTATCAAGAAACGCTATGAACGCTACACTCAGCTTATGCGCGAACGTCAGTCACGAAAACAATCCGAAATAAATCTACCAGCAGAGCCGCGCGACCAGATTGTCGATCCCGCTTTGAGTGGCGTTGCGAAACCCTTGGAGGCAGGCGAGAATAGGGACCTTGCGGTCCGTTTAGCGCAATCGGAACTCACTCGCCGAGCAACCGCCCGGAGAACCAAAGAACAAGGCGAAGATGATAGTCGGCGAGTTGCAGGGGTATGGGGAGACTGGGAGGATGCATTGAAGACGAATGAACGGGGAGTCGACGACGTGAGCCAACAGATTCAAAAGATTGGCTTTAATATGGGAACGACGTCGAAGAGCACTACCGCGCGCCAACAGTCCACCGCACCTGATATCCCTGCTCGGGTGTCTTCTGCATACAAATATCCCACAGTGCCGCGCCAAAACGCACTGGAATCCTTTGTCCCACCGGCGAGAATCGCGATTCACGATAAGAACGCCGAACGACAACCACCCCCAGTCCTTCCACCAAAAGAGCTTATTGCACCCAGCAGAGCCTCGTTCGTGGATGGCACTGGACCTGCAGAAGCCCCGCCCCTTCCATCAAAGATATCCTCAACGCCACCACTCCCCGATAAAGCGCCATTGTCTGAGGACAGCTCTACCCCCTCCAACCTTGATCCAGCAAGTTACACATTCAAGCCCTCCGCATATCTGGAGAATGGTAGCCCCCTACGATCCGTCTTTCTACCGGCCAACCTCAGGTCCCAATTCTTGTCCTGCGCCGCAGCCAACACACGCCGTAACTTGGAAACATGTGGTATCCTCTGTGGCACATTAGTATCGAACGCTCTATTCATCTCTAGATTGATCATTCCAGAACAAACTTCCACATCAGATACATGCGAGACAACCAACGAGTCTGCTATCTTCGAATACTGTGACTCAGAGGACTTATTGATGCTGGGCTGGATCCACACTCATCCAACGCAAACATGCTTCATGAGCTCGCGTGACTTACACACCCACTGCGGATACCAGGTAATGCTACCAGAAAGCATTGCGATTGTGTGTGCTCCAAGCAAAAATCCCGATTGGGGCGTGTTTCGTCTTACTGATCCTCCCGGGTTAAAGACGGTTCTGAATTGTACCCAAACTGGTTTATTCCATCCACATGCCGAGGAAAATATATATACTGGAGCTTTGAGGCCGGGCCATGTTTTTGAGGTGAATAAACTTCAATTTGAGACGGTCGACCTACGCCCGAAGGATCAGCGGATTTGATTACATCCATTGTCTGAACTGCTGCCCTTTATCTGAATATGATACCCTCAATCAGTGTTTGTTACCTACTTCTAGATATTAAAGAATATGATGAAAATGAAAATCATGCTATTCTCAGCTACAGCTTAAGTACCAGTCACCTTGATGTATGCCTTCGCCGAGTACAACCATGCTACCACTGGTAGCCCTAGAACAAACATACTGATCCATTCCAACATCGCCATTTAATCCTACCAATATACCCAACACCCACTTACTCCTCCGGATGTTCACGCTTCCCATGCGTATGCGGATGATAACTCTTCGAAGGATTCCGTCTCTTCGAAGCAGACCCCGAACTAGCCCTAGCCTTTCGAGAAGGAGTCGGTGATCGACGACCACGAGATTTGCGTAAACTGCGCGATTTACGCACCGTAGTCATATTTCTGCTCTATCAGTTCTGAGTATTAGCATTTACTAATACTTGAGATATTGACGTTGGCGATCATCAGATACGCTAGTATGTATATCATACCATGTCTGCGGCGCTGTCACCAATATCATGTTGATGGTTGTGCGTGTCTAATTCTTCTTCCATTTCGGCGATTTCCACGCGATAGCGTTCGGAACTGGGGAATCTGGAGGTCATACTTGATGAAATATAATGGGTTAGTTTGGATGTGTTTTGGTCTTGAGGTTGTAATAGTTTCAAGGACGAGCTTTGACGGTTTATCAGTATAGGAATTGTCTCTTATACTATGTCTGTTGAATCCGCCACCACCCCATCATTCTCTTTCTCTAGAAGGCGATTCGGGGAGTCAGTCCGATCGAATGAAATTGATTACCACAGAGGTCTTAGCTTTATTGCTTTTTTGGTTATTAGATCTACCGTTGTATGTACATGCGTGGTTGGATGTTTCAGGTCGAAGTAATCACTGGAGGTCCGTCGGAGTTGCGCTTAGGCTCACTCTGCAACGTGAAACTTTTAATAAACTAACCCGTTCATTTGATATGAATTATGCTTTCTGATGCTATAATCACATTAATTCTATTCGAATTGTCTAGCAATTGCTTGTGATATTCCAGCTGTCCGAAGTATACGCCTTACCCCACATGATAAGCGATAAAGTCGTTTCAGCCGTGCAACTTCCAATGCATCTTCAACTCCATCTTTCTTCCTTCTCATGCAGCTTTTCGCCCTCCTATCTATCCCCCCCCATTTGATTTAGATTCAAGTATCTTCTAGTTCTCTTTCGAATTGCCCGTATGTCTTCCTCATCGCAAGGGGACCCCCCATCGGATACCCCCTCAACCTCCACTCCAGCCGACTCTCACAACCCCCAGCAAAAGTCCACCAATCCCTTCAGTGCCACCTCCTACTTCTCCTACCCCGTCAGTCACGTCGTCTCTGGTCTATACAGACGCCTGACAGACCCTAATATTGCCGCCCCCGATTCCTCCGTTATGCCGTGGTCCTTATCTTCACCCTCATCCTCGTCAGAGGTCTTCACTCCACGCCGAACAGCTTCACCCTTCCAACCACCACCCCTCACCCCTCTAACCCTCACCATTCCAAAAGGCGAAGACCTCCTCCAACAACAACTCCTAACACGCTCCCTCGCCGAAGAAATCCGCCTCCTAGTCCCAGCCCGCCTCCAACTCGTCGAAAACTGGCGTCTAGCCTACAGTCTCGACCGCGACGGCGCCTCCCTAGCAACCCTCTACGATAATTGCGAACAATTCTCACACCGCAGCCCGCGGGCGGGCTACGTCCTCGTTCTCCGCGACTCCTCTCCAACCGGTGCAGTTTTCGGCGCTTACATGACCGACGCACCGCACCCGAGTTCGCAATTCTTCGGCACAGGCGAATGTTTCCTCTGGCGCGCAAGTGTGTTACCACCACCCATCAACATGGGTCTAGCATTTTCCGGTGACGGTCCACAATCAGAAGAGGCGCTGGAACGCGCTGGTTTGCCGCCTCCTCCTTCAGCGGATACTACTCACGCAGGGCGTTGGAGTACTTTCCGTGGAGACTCAAAGTCGAAGACTGAGTCGCCGGCTCATAACCTTAATATGAATATCAAGACGAATTTGGCTGCGGCGAGTGGAGGTGCGCTGGCACCGCCTTCGCCTTCTTCAACTGCTACTCCGCGTAGTGGAGCGAGTACCCCTGAGCGCATTCGATTCAAGGCTTTCCCGTACAGTGGTGTTAATGATTATATGATATTTTGTGAGACGGGGTTCCTTAGTTTGGGTGGCGGGTAAGTTCAAGATCTTCTCTTTGCGATGGTATACATACATGCTCATATATTCATTATAGGGATGGCCATTATGGACTTTGGGTTGACTCTGGTCTGGAAAAGGGCGTCAGTGCCTCTTGTCAAACCTTTGGAAATGAGCCCCTTTCCGATGAAGGTGTGAAATTTGATGTTCTCGGCGTCGAAGTTTGGTATGTGGGTTCGTGATCGACTCATCACGCAAGAAGAAGCAACTGGTCAATATCGGGAACAACAAAAATACACGGAAAAATTAAAACAATATGAAAAGTGGCAATATTATTGGGACAATTGCAAGCATCAGTATCCATGTACCGCAAGTTATTATTTGCGATTCTGGTACTGTTCATGATTGATCATAGAGGGAAGCTTGGTGTCATATTCCTCCGGCGCATTGTGTTTTGTGACTGCATTTACTTTCAAATACCCAAGCAATGGAGCGTTGCTAGAGGCAGGGCTCTATAGACGCTCTCTATTTTGAATGAATGTCTCGACTGAGTGTTCGGTCATTTTTATCTTTTCTCTGCTTTGTTTGAGGTGGTGTACATACAGAACTAAATATCTACTTCATTGAAGATTCTTGGAGAGTGTATCAAGGATAGTAGCCCTTGATATCATCAGAAATATAACTCTAAGTTCAATAATACTGCCTATTCGAGCCCTTCATTATTTTGTAGCTGCATCAATCACTCTTTCTCGTACTAAACCACCCCCTCTGTCACCACACTATGCATGACTGTATATCAACTTGATATAACCCCTCAACTAACATATTCCACCACTCTAACGATTCAAATTTCACGGAGCTCTTCCGAGAAATAAACTCTCGTATTCCTCATTTCCTGCGGGGTCAAAGCAGCCCAAGGCTTGGAATGAAAGTGTGACACTTTCTCCACCTTTTATCTACTCCGCTCCCCAGCCTCAACAGATAACAACCTGCCAATACTCACGCTGTCCATTATACACGGATTCTCACCTGTTTCTGAACCAAGAGATACACCTGACATCGTTTTATACATGACAGGATCCCAATCCCACGAATAATAACAATGTCCAACTCCAAAATATCCCAAAAACTCCAACCTCTCCTTCAAGCATACGAGAAATCCCACCCTAAATCAAAACAAGCCTTCGAACGAGCCAAAAAGGTCCTACCAGCCGGTAGTACCAGATCAGTTCTAGTATCATCTCCATTCCCACTAGTAATTCAATCCGCACAAGGCGCAACCTTCACTACAATCGATGGTATAAAATTCGACGACTTTGTCTCCGACTACTCAGCCGGTATATACGGACACTCACATCCCGTCATCCACGAAGCAGTCCAATCCGCACTGAACACGGGATTCAGTTTAGGCGGAATAACCGAGAAAGAGGCTGAATTAGCGGAGATTCTCACTGAAAGATTTCCTTCAATTGAAAAAGTGAGGTTTTGTAATTCTGGTACTGAGGCAAATACTTTTGCTGTTGCTACTGCATTATCGTTTACGGGGCGGAGGAAAGTTCTTGTTTTTGATAATGGGTATCATGGTGGAACTATGTCGTTTCATACTCGAACTAATCCCATGAATCTTCCTCATGAGTTTGTGTTTGGAATTTATAATGATATTGAGACGACGCGCGCTTTGATTACGGATGATATTGGTGTTATTCTTGTTGAACCGATGCAAGCAGCTGGTGGGATGATACCAGCTACTCGAGAATTCTTGACTCTCTTACGACGATGTTCGGAGGATGTTGGTGCGATATTGATATTCGATGAAGTCGTTACTTCTAGAATGCATTATCATGGTATGCAAGGTGCGCTTGACATTATCCCGGATATGACGACCGTTGGAAAGTATCTTGGAGGTGGATTTCCTTTTGGTGCCTTTGGTGGAAATGCGAAGTTAATGGATCGATTTGATTCGGGACAAGAGTCGGAATTGCATCATTCGGGAACTTTTAATAATAATATCTTTACGATGTCTGCGGCGGTTGCGGCTTCGAAATTGATTACGGAGGCTCAGTTGAATCGATTGAATGCTATGGGTGATCGACTTCGTGAGGAGGCTATGGAAATTGTGAGGAAGGCTGGTATTAAGGGGGTTTCTTTTACGGGCTATGGCAGTGCGGTTGGTGTTCATTTTTCGGGGGATTGTGCTCATGAATTGAAGGAGTATTTTTATTTTGGTTTGGTTAATCGTGGAATCTCGATTGGTCGCCGTGGGTTTGTTTCTCTGAATCTTGCTCATACTGAGCATTCTATTGATCGACTCTTGGAGGGTATCCATGCATTTGTCGATGATGTCTGCTCGTGGAAAGATTCATGAAGATTGATTGATTGATTCATTTTGTTTGGGTTTATTGATGTTTGACCGATGTATTTTGTTGTGACTATCCATGAATACTAGTATGATCCCTTTGATCACTCTGATATTCACCAGTCGAACCCTCCAATCTACCTGCATTCGATTCCATATATGATCTCTCACTCATACTTTAAGCAATTTTCTCTACTACCCACTCAATAACCTTATCCATCATCTCCAAAGAGAACCAATGCCCGGAATTCTCAAAAACATTAAAAGAAACATCGTTCTTCCAACCATACTTCTCAACCCACGGCGCACTGAATCTGCTAGGCACGAGTTTATCAAGAGCACCATTCAGAATCAAAATCTGTTTCCCTTCAATCCGGGAAACGCGTTGATCCCGCTCACTATAGTATTCAGAAATCGAGCCAGGCCACCTGATAGGATCGACGACATCTTTCCCTCCAAGTCGATCAACCATCAAATCATGCATATTGGGACATCCGACGGATATTATAGCAGCTTTTATCTTCGGTTCGTCTGCTAGAATGTTCCATGAAGTGTGGCCACCGAGTGAGTGTCCGGAAATGACGAATTCGGTTGGATTGAATCGATCTTCGACGTAGAGTCTAAGATATCTCATCACCATTTGGATATCTTGGGCAATTCCATCTGCTATTATGTGAGTTGGTTTCTTATACATGATGAGTCTAGAAGACTTCAAACCTATCATGGCGAGCATATCGTGTCTTTTTGTTGCATTAGCAGGTGGTTCATGATCGATTCGAAGGGCATTATACTCACGCATGCTGATCATTCCCTTGCTTCCAACTTTGACTGAAATAATAGAGTCAGTACATAAAGCGATACAAAAAATCCTTCAATTTATAAACTCAGTCTTACATGGACTTGGTATCAATCTGAGAACGTATAGTCAGCATATGGCTTCAAGCATAACAATTAGGGTGGATGCAATACCGCTCTTTCGCCGTGATTACGATCATCGAACGTAGCCACAACAAATCCCTTCTTTGACGGTCCTTGCTGTCTCAACTGATGAAGGAATTGATGCGCAAATCTCTCAGCCTCTACATTGCTTCTTGTGCGGCCATGAATATGGAACAAAACCACCGTATTCTTCGCCTGTTCCGGAGATAACTCATCGATACCATAGACATAGGTATGGAAACCTGCAATGTTAATCTTTAAAACGCTAGATTTGACTGTGTCCTCCGGCAATTTCTCGAATCGCTGGCTCTTTGAAGGGATTTCTGAAGTCATGATGAATACCAAAAGGCGGGGTTAGGGCTGAATTGTGCGGGTGAAGTTGAGGGATGAAGTTGGAGGGGTGATTGGGAGTTCGGTGTCGTGATTAGTGGGTTACAATCGATTAATAAGTCCGGGGCTTGTTTTTTGCAAGGTCCTAGGTGGATCATTAGATGGCGATTTTGTTTCTTCTGGACGATCCTCGACTCACTCGGCCCGTTGATCTCCGATTTTCACGGGATCGTTTCGGGTTTGCGGCTTTGGGGGGATTATTTAGTTTCGGGATCGTCCCCCACTATTTAGTTATAAAGACACCCCGCAGTTCAATAGTTTACTGATAAAATAGAAAGAAACGAGTCGATTTTTCAAAATCTTGATAAACATGGGAATAATTTAGAAAATCAAAATCGATATTGAAGAATCTAAACTTGATATACGACGCCTAATGCCAATATTTGGGCGCAACTCCCTTCACCGTCAACCAAGCCTCTTCAAGAGCCTGAACAACATCATCAGGCAGAGAAGTCTTCTCCAGATCAGATAAGTTCGTTTCAAGATGCTTCACACTACTCGCACCGACAATGATAGCATCTTTCAAATCTTCACTCAGCTCAGAATGGTATTTCAACCACCTCAAAGCAACTTCCCCATCAGTAAAACCATGTTTAACAGCAACACCATGAATAAGCTCCAAAGCATCAAAATAAGCATCATTCCAATACCGATTCCGATGAATAGACCCCTGAATAATCTTAGGATCAAATCTAGATCCCTCTTCGAACTCCGTTTGTTCACGCTTATACCGACCGGTAAGGAATCCCCCAGCTAAAGGCTGAAACGCATAAAGAGACATATTATACTTGCGCAGACAAGGGAATAATTCACTTTCAATACTTCGTTGAAGGACATGATAAACCCCCTGATAAACAGACGGCATGATCCATCCATTACTTTTGCAGATTTCGCAGATTTGAGCAACTTCCCAGGACATGTAGTTGCTCAAACCTAGACGTTCGAAATGGCCTTCTTTGTAGAGATTATTGACTTCGCGGAGGGTTTCTTCGAATGGAGTCTTGCGGTCTGGGCCGTGGAGATAGAAGAGGTCGATCTTTGAGGTATTTAGGGCCTTTAGACTATTTTTAAGTCCTCGGCGGATATCTTCTGGTTTATGCGTGTAGGTATCGTTCGTTGTTAGAACACCGCCTGCACTGGGATATAGTTTTGTGTCCATGATCAGACCGCGACCTTGCCAGGATAAAGATGCGAGGATCTCTTCGGAGGAACCGTTTCCGTAGATTCGAGCAGTGTCGATTTCATTGTATCCGTGTTTTTGAAAAGTATCCAATATCACGGCTGCATCTTCTTTTTCGTGGACACGGGCACCCAAGGTATCTACGATCATATTAGTCTCGTCCTCTTCACGACTAGTTTGGGGAGCTTTTAATCAATCGTTCAATGATTTAAAACATACTGGGTTTTCCAAAGGTCATTGCCCCAAAGACAATCTTCAAGTTCCCGTTATGCACCATGATATAACAATTGGGAGATTCCAGTTGTATGCAATAGATGTTCTACAGATTCATACCGGGGTACCCCTTATTTATACCCTTGAATTCAAAATGAGATGCCGTTTTACCGTGCTGACCACCGCCACAATCCGAGTGCCTCCATGTATGCGTCTTTAAGCAGTCTTTTAGTGCAGTTACTATATCCGTTTAACGCCGCTGACTGACGCCCCACACTTTCACCGTTTAAGTCCGAAAGAGTTCAGACTGAATTTGATAGCTTTGACGGCTAGATTACATGAGTAAAATGGATCAAGTTGGATCAATGTGATTGTATTTGTTTTAGACTCTGCCTGGACTATCGACTACCGACTATTACTAGCTATGGTAAAGCAAAAAAAAAAGCCTGCATCGGAATCACAATCACGAATCTCGGCAAAAGTCCCAGCATGACGAAATTCCGAAGATCCCAGATATGATCATTAAGGAAAGGATGAAATCAATAAACAGCAGGGGGTATGGGTAATGGTACATGAATCAGAAACGGCATGAAAAATCTTGGAATAGCAATAAGATCCACCCAAAGATTAAAAACAAAAAAACACGTGGTTGAAGGCTTAGTATGGTGAGTTGACGATGTCATTTCTGCCAAGGTGGCTGCTGAATCTTCCACTGCGTCCTCGTTTAGGCGTGATGGGACCAGCAATACTCTCACGAGTAGGCTTCTGGAAGGTGCGCTTGGCGACCATGTTGACCTCGTTGGGCAGGGCGACAATCACGTTCTTATCGGAGCCATAGCGGAAGTTGTCTGCCATGACGTCTTCGCCATAGCGCTTGATAGTGTATGGGTCCTTACGACCGGCGATGATCTTCTTTAGGCTCCAGGTGATGATGAAGGGACCGGTTGCAGTGATAATGGAAGTCTCTTCCGAGTCAATGCCAGTGTTGAAACGAGCTGGGGTAAAAGCCAGGGGCTGCTTGGTCTCGTGCTGGAATTGCGCGACATGCGCGGGCTGTAGACCCAGACGGCGAGGCTGAGGCTTCGAGTCCTTAGCGAAGGACTTCTCGAATCCAAGTTTGCCCTCATTCTTGCCGTCCTTCTGAAGCGAGTCGATCAGAAGGAGATAGGTACGGCAAGTTGCAAGCACCCAGCGACCGTCCGCAGATACATCGACACCGATAATCTTCTCTCCAAGTGCTGGAATATGAGTCTTGGCGTTGATACCAAGACGGTCGAACATGCGGATATCTCCCTTATCAGAAGCGACAGCGAGGTAACCTTTCTCAGTGGTGGCCATGGCTGAGAAGTCATTCTTGCTGGCATACTGCTTGAGGTCTGTATCGACTAGCTTGTTGCCAGAGACACGAGGGTCGATACGGTACAAAGCATTCCTTGATGCACCGACGAATGGCTGAGCAGATGTCATTTGAGAGAATTTCTGCGAATAGGGTTAGCAAATGGAAAAATATTGTAGGGGAGGTAGTAGAACTAACAGTCTCGGGCGCGAATGTCTCAACAGGGATATCATCGTGGACCTTCCACTCATCAACGACCTTGCCATATTCAAGATCCATTTTGAAAAGTGAGTTTGGATCATCTCCATTTTGAAGTATCATATTGCGATCTTCTGCGTGAAGCATAACCTTCTTGGGGCTGAACAGCTTGCCACCAGGGGTCTCCACTTTAGAAATATTGGTCGAGAACTCAAGGTTGTTGTTCGGGGTGTGCTTGAAAACACCAATCTTGGAACCACGGACAACAAAGGAGCGATCGTGCTTATAACCAACAGCGAGCTGAGAGTTGACATTACCATCCTCATCACGTGTGACGACATCGTCTTCCTCTTCGTCGCTATCATAGTGCTCGCTTCGCTGGCCGTCATCCTGGTCACTGCTTTCCTCCTCTTCCTCTTCTTCCTCCTCTTCTTGCTCAGGCTGATCATCCGCGTCCTCCATTGTGAGGTCCTGGAAAGCATCGAGCACATACTCTCGGTCGTTTTCTTTCACCTTATTCCACTTCATCTCGTTGAGTTGTTCCCACAGAGCTTGCATGAGGCCCTCTTGGAAACGCTCTTCAGAAGTTTGGTCCTTGAACCGCAGAAGCCAAGAGTAAGCCGACCCATCCTCAGCATAGTGGTTGAAGATGAAGGAAAGATATTCGAAGTTGAAGACGGGGTTGATGTCACCGACTACAGCTTGGCCGAGCCAATCTTTCTCAGTGCCTGTGATCTGAAGCCAGTACTGCCAGTTCCCGATCTCCGAGACAGTCGCGACAACCTCAGAGTCCTGCATCACAAAGGTTCCGGTGGGGAAATCGAACAGGTGGAGTTCAGCCCTCTCCTTTGCAAGAATCTCCTTGGATTCAGGCTGAGCTGCAGAGGGCGGAGCGACAGTGGGCTCCTCATCGGGAGCAGCAGACTTGGTCTGACCCTTGGATTGGGCATATTTCACATCTTCCGCCATGGCAGCAGTAGACTGTCCAACGGTCGGCGAGGCGACGGGGCTTGCAGAGGGGATAGGCTTTTCCTCTTGATAAGAAAATTGCTGGAGCTCTTCTTCGGTAGCTTTTTGGGCGGTGCGACGGAATTTGCGCTCGTACTGACAATGGACTGCGGCAAGTTCGAAGGTGGCGAGCTTGTCGGCAGGAATTGCAGGATCACAGATGAACTCAAAAAGATCACCTTCGTCACCACTCAAATCATCCCAAGCGAGAATCTTGATACCTCCTTCGCGAACCTCTGAGCGGAAGTGTAGGGACTGGTCAAGTAGGAAAACTTTCTCGTCCTTATCTAAACCATCTGTGGCTCCCTGCTCGTCATCGTCATCAGCAAGATCCTCCTCGCCTTCTTCGTAGGCTCTCTGAATAACAAGCTGATATTGAAATTCTTGACCGGTTCGTCGGATGGTAGCTGCCGCGTCTTTGAAGATGAGCTCCGAATAGCCCTTGGGAGAGAGGGGTCGGACCAGATAGAGCTGGCCCTGAGGAATTTCGATAATAGCCTCTTTCGAAGTGTCTCCGAAAAGATATTTGCCCACTAGATAAGTAAATAAAATTGATTAGTGAAAGTCCATGTGTTGGTGGCGAGAAATGGTGGGTTGGTATGGAGGGGTTAGGCGGAACGGCTCATTTGCTTACCGTTGCGGAGCATAAACATGGTTGCGAGGGGCAGCTGTCAAGTGAAGGCGCAAAAAAAGGTAGAAGCTGAGTGAGGGGAGAGGCAGGGAGATAAGGGGAGACTTTAAAAAGCAATATGACAGAAAGGAGAAAGAGGAGAACAGAGAAATCCAAAAGATTCACTCCACTGCAGAAGGGGAGGTCAAAGGAAATGAAAGAAAGAAGAAAGTCGGGAAGATCGCCAGAAATTCGAAATTGCCGTCATCGCGTTGTGGCGTTTTCGCTGGTTGTGGCTGAAGAACACTAACGCCACAAATATGATGACATAATCACAGAAAAACATGAAGTGCGCGTAGCACAATGGACTTCCTCGTGTCTTTAACAAACCCGCCCTTGTGGACTTTAGATCTATAGGGAAGCAACTATTTACTTGCCAATATATTGAATGGTGTTATTAGCTTACTATGGAATCTACTGTATGCTCTTACATTTATTGAATTTAGTTATTAATCTGTGCCCAGCGTGGATTACCCCTAGATATCAATCATACGGACTGGTACTTACTCAAGACTACAGATGCAGATGGTTGTGCCAACTCCGGCAGCTCCGCCTAAGTCACCGGCTACTCAACCCGAAATACCTCCAGACTCTCCATATGGTCGGATATTTGATGATCGAGAGCCGATGGTGGCTGCTGTTAGGGAGTATGCTTTCTCTCAAGGCTTCGTCATTACAATTGCCAGATCAAGTGGAGGACGGAACATGTATCTCGGCTGTGACCGCGGTGGTGTGCATAAAGCTCGAGACCGAAACCCAGGCCGAGAGGTGACATCACGCCGCAAGAGAGGTTCGAGACGAAGCGGCTGTCCGTTCTCGATATATTGCTACAAATCGGGGTCTGAGAAGTCCGACAACAAATGGCGGATCAGAGTCATCAATCTACAGCACAACCATGACATGGAAACTGATTTGGTTGAGCATTCAGGAGCTCGTGTGATGACAGAAGACCATAAAAAGATGATTGAGTTTCTTCTGGCGGAGAACTTACCGCCTCGCAAAATTGTTGCAGCGCTTAAACGAGGATATCCTAATCTCTTAGTGATACCTAGGGATATCTACAACTTAAAGAAAGCTTTAAAAAAGGCCGAAGAAGCCAGACGACAGGCGGAGTTGCCTGAAGAGCGCGCAAAGCGTGAAAGGCTTGAGCAGCTTGCCGAACAGCACAAGCAGCAGCGCGAACATCTCGAAGCCGAACAGAAAAAACAGCGTGACGAACTTGAACACGCCCAAAAGGAACAACGTGAATATATGGAGAAGCATGGACATCTTGAAGGTTTCAGCCAAGGCCAGGGCCAAGTCAACCAGGATAGCCAGCTTGAACAACTTGAACAGCTTCAGCAGCTTCAACAACTTCAACAATTCGATCAGCTTGAACAACTATCCAATCATGTTCGAGGGGAAGTTTGAGAAGATTTGGCTCTGATGCATGTCCAATCTCAAGTTACTGGTATTGATACGCTTTGATTATGGCCAACTATCTTCAAATCGTCATGATGCAAGCTCGTCGTTACCTGCTTCATCACCTGCACCAGTTATGATTTCCTCGGTCGCAGCCATATCCTCTCGGTCATCCTCAACAACCTCCTCGGCTCCTTCTGCTTCGCGAGTTTTTTCATTCCCCTCGTCCAGTGGGCCCTTCTCTAGCAACTTCCCACCCTTCCGCTGAGGCAAGACCTTCATAAATGCTTCTCCCCAATCGCCTGTCTCCAACCACTGCAGCATGATATCCACCACATGGTTTGTCGTGAGCACTGCGCGAGACGACATCTTAATGTACTGTGAAATGGGCAACTTCGCTGTCTTGACACCCTTTTCCAGAGCAGTCTTGTAACAGACTGCCTTGTGCCGGTTCTTGTCCACCAGTCCACCAATAATATATGTGCAATACGGCTTCAGTTCTGTGAGAGTATTCTCACTATCACTGCTAAGATAAATGACCTCCCCATCTTCAGGTTTCGCATCTGGGTATTTGGCAAAAGGCCCCGTAAGCTGGCCTCCACGTGAAGATGCCATAAATTCCTTTGCCATTGTAGCGGCGTGTACGAAATCCTCCGGAATCAACTTAATTCCTTTCCAGTTTTCATGGCAGGTCACTGCGGTTTCGAAGCGTTCTTTCAATAGCTTATCGAATGACGAGAATATCAAATTGCTTCGCCATGGTGCGCGGTTGTTGTCGGAGTAAACGCGAGTCAATTGAGATGATAGAGAAATGCGCTCCTTCGAAATCATCAAATCGTCATAGCCACAATCGATGATAATTGACAAAGGCATGAGAGTCGATCGTCGGAATTTGGCTTTCGTTCCCTCCCATTGCCTGCGGACCTCTTTAACGGCTTCTTCGCCACCAGTTGCCCTGGCTTCTTCGATCATCTGCTGTCGCTTTTCTTTCTTTTTGTGTGCCAGCTCTCTGCGCTTCCCTTTGCGAACTTCGCGTTGCTCTTCCCACTTCTTTTGGCGAAGGAGCTTCTTTTGTTGATTTTTGGAAAGTTTAGGAGCATCTTCTGCAGCCTCATTCTTTTCTGAAGCGCCGTCGTCGGACATATCGATCATGGGCAGAGCGGCGTCGTTGTCAATTCGCGCACCCGTTTGTTCCGAGTCATTGTTGGCGGGGACTGCGCCGGTCATGGCAGGCCCGAGTTCTTTCTCCGTAGTCTCGTCCGTATTGCCAATCTTGGGTAATTTTCGTGGCCGCTCGTCCTCGGACATACTTTATTGTAGACAACGCCCCACGGCACCACGGGCGATTGAATTGGAATATTGGGGTTGGAGGGCAAGTGGAGGGAGCTGTAGATGAGGCCCGCCGCGTGAAAAAGCCCACTTTGGCCAGTCGACCAATCAGCGATCCCACAGCACTCATTACTGTACACGACCACGTGACCTTCCATCACTGACTTCTCCCGGCGACTCCCTCGTTGCGATTCCCCAGTGACTTCAAAAGCCCACTACCGCCATTATGCCTCAGGATATGCCCCCAACGGGGGGCTATGCCCAAGTTCAGTACAAGGTACGCTTCCAATGACCGGTCAGGCGCTTCACGTCCCCGGGCAAGCGGCTGCATTCCAGACCAACTTGTTCTAACGCTCTATCGTCTCATCTCTAGCGGAATATCCCCACTCGCGGTTTCCAGCCATGGGTCTACATGGCCGGTATGCACCTGATTATGATTTGGGGAACCTATAAGTACTTCCAGGGTACTCGCGAGCAACGGTATGTCTTGCGCGATGAGAAGCTCCCCCTCTGTCCGAACGACCCGACCCGAAACCCTGCAATTGAATATCGAGATCCCAGCATGTCGTTACATGGAATTGGAAACGGAGAACTAACTCAATCTTTTCTGCGTTCTCGACAGTGAGCTTGCCCGTGAGAAGATGTGGGCCCGTATGTACTTGACTCCTCTCCTCCAGGCCGAGGAGGACCGTGACCAGGTCCGTCGTCACTTCGCCAACTCGGCCCGCGAGAAGGAGCTCCTTGGTAGCGAGCAGAAGATCTACCACTCCGACCGGTACGCATTCACGCTATCCCCTTGCCACGAGTCTATTGGTATTCTAGTTCTCCATGTGACTAACACTTGTGTCCATAAATAGCTTCGTCCCTCCCACTATCACCTATACTCCCCCCGCGACTCCCTCCGGCAAGGCTTGGTACCAGTTCTGGTAAACTCCTTCGGGAACCGACTTTACAACCTCATGATTCAGCAGTCTTGGTGTCTGGGCTATGCTCCTGTTGACCTGCAGTGGGCTGGAGTTGAACGGGGTCAAAGGAAGTATTTTGGGGCAGAAACAGAAGAGATCGTGTGGTGAAATGTGCTTGATAAGACCGAGCAAAATACTGTAGATATTACATTCCAGGAAGGGTTTAGTTTGGACTTGCAATCAATTGATGTTATATGTTCAATCATGATATTAGTGGGGACGCTGCGCAATAGCAAGGTATGAATTCGCTATTTCCAAGGCTGGCTTCACCTCCACCCAATTCAATCGTGAAGGTTCACGCTTGTGCTTGATCTTCCCTAATTGCCCGCCCTCAAGGGCTAACGCCGTAACATTGGTATCTTTTACTATACATTGAATCATCACCTGGCAATTGTCGACCATTCATGACAATGATACTTTCTGGTCAATCATCTGTCTTAATGCCAAAAGCTCACCCTCTGATTTTGCAGCACGTAAACGTAACGCATCTCGTTCTTTTCTAACTTCTTCCAATTGAGCCTCAAGTTCCGAAACCTGATCCAACTTCTTTTGTCGTAATTTGCGAGCAGCGAGTTTGTTCTTGCGCCTTCTCTCGGCGAGCCGCTCTTCATCGGATTCTTGCGAGGAGTGAGTATCACTTCCCGCTGTTTTATGCCTTTGGAGAGGCATTGTATGATTTCTAGCTCGAGTCATGCATGGCTCTTTGCTATAGCCAGAATTGGAACTTCCGGTGCGTATTTCGGGATGAGACATAGCAGGTAATGGGGAATTTTCAGGAAGAAAATTCGGGCTCTCTAGGAAAGTCTGCTGCTCATTCGATTCTATTGAATGAATCAAGGGTTCAAAATTGATGGTGGCGGTGCCAGGCGTGTTGAAAGTATCATTGTCTTCCAGCAACGGACTACTCGTGGATGAGAAGTTGGACTCGAATTCATATATTGGAGTTGTGTCGTACAAGACATTATCAAGACCAGCGTGTTTGGGTATTAAATGGCAATCTCCATTCATCCAGACCTGTGGTGATTCAAGTAGCTCCCAGGCGCGAGGGATATCGGGAATGTCTGTCCAGCTAAAAGTTGGTCCTCCATCGGCAGGAGATTGGCAGTCAGGATTTGCTGAAGATGGGGCCCATGGGAGTGATATATTTTGCTCCGGTATTTTCTGACTGGTTGCAGAGCCACGTAGTCTCTGTTGCGAGATAACATTCGGAGTATTGGAAACCACATGAGTATTGCTTAGTGTAATGGCCATTGGTGAATAGTGTGAATGTTCCTCGTCCTCAGAGACGTATATCCTAGGAGTACTAGACTGATAGTCTTAGTGAGATCGAAGTTCCAACCCTGATAATCCATTTTGACATCGACCAGTGTCCATATATAAAAGAGCACATTTATGTCCGATGGAAGTATTCGACGATCGTTCTGTAGTCAAATCCGACGCTAACCCTAAATATGTCCGGCACTAGTCCCAAAGAAGTCTAGTGGAAACAGGACCCTTTGCTCTCCAGGCGAACCCCTCGAATCATCGATTCATCTCCACGTCCCACTCGGACTTAGTTGAATGTTTTGCCATGGATAGTTCAAGTATTCCTCCGGTGAAACGGAGGAAACCGAGACCTGTTCTGTCTTGCGTAATTTGTCGCCAAAAGAAGTATCTGATCCACTAAGCCCGTCAGAATTTTGAAAGACCCCTCTGACTGGATATATAGGTTGAAATGTAATCGACAACATCCATGTGATAATTGTATCAAACATAGTAGGGTATATATGTGTCACTATGCAGGTCCACAGTGGATGAGCAAGAAACATGCAGAAGGTATACAGCAGCATTTAAGACACTTAGCGGCCCAGATTGGCCAGCTGTCAGCTGCAGATACCCAGCAGCAATTTCGAAGTTCGAATGTCACTGGTCCAGAAGCTCAAGCAAATCAAGAGGTCTCATCAGAGTCCACATTTCCCGGAACTATACAGGTCAATCAAGATGGAACTAGATATGTTGACCCCACCCACTGGCAAGCAGTTTTGAACCAGGTACCGTTTTCTGAGATCCAATGTTCGCCATTTGAGACGTAGTATACTACTCAGATATGGGCTAATAGCGGAACAGCTCGCAGATGTCAAAGAGTATATTCAAAGGACCGAATATACTTCGCCAGACGATGAAGAGGATGAAGACTCTTGTGTTCCAGAGATATCTGGACCAGTTCTATTATTTGGAAATGCTATCTCGAGCTCAAAAGAAGATCTACTTGCTGCTTTACCACCGAGAAATGTCAGTGATCGAATTGTATCCTCTTATTTAAACTCGAAAGAATCCACTCTCGGTAAGATATGGCACTTCTGAATGGAAAGCATCTGGCTCAAACACCGACTAACGACATTCCAAGTACTTACTCATATTCCTACATTCGCCAAAGAGGTTCGCATCTTTCATTCTGCTTTGAAATAACATGGACCTAAGATATCTCTAGTATGCCGATTTCTGGAAGAACCCAGAAGCAGCATCCATAAATTGGCTCGCCTATCTTTTCAGTATTCTCTGTGCAGGTACAGGACTGCAACTATTCTCTACATCAGGCCGTGTTGACGGCGACCTCTCTGAAGCGTTTTCTGAATATCACCGCGTCGCATCACAATGTTTGACCATGTCAAACTACGCATCCCCAGGAAAGTACAAACTTGAAGCAGTAATCTTAAGCGTTGCTATGGAAATTCTACGAAGCACCGACAACCATGTCGGCCCATCTGTGCTCCTGGGCCTAGCATCTCGACTCGCAATGCATAGTGGCTATCACAGAGATTCCAAGCACTATCGTGAAATATCGGTGTTTGATGGTGAAATGCGCCGTCGCGTGTGGATGTGCTTTCGTCTTTTGGATCACTATATATCCTTGCAAGCTGGTCTGCCACCCACAACTGGGAAGGCAAATACTGATACAGAAGAGCCTCGAAATCTACTTGACGAAGACCTCGATCCATCGATGACAACTCTGCCAAACGCTAGACCAGTCACGGAGAGGACACCGATTCTCTTCCCTACTATCCTAAATCAGATTATGTTCTTGGATGCAGAGATTATGGCCAAAGTCTGTTCGGCAAAAGAAGCTCCCTACGAGGAAGTTTTGAATCTAGATGCCAGGCTCAAAGAGCGCCATGCAGCCATTCCTCCTCCGCTAAAGTTTCGCGCACCGAGTGAATCAATCGCTGACTCGCCTAACACGATAATGGATCGCTACAATATTGAATTAATCTACCAGAAATGCCGATGTGATCTACATCGCAGATATCTAGCCCAGCATCGTATGGATCCTGCCTACGCATATTCTCGAAGAGAGTGTCTGGATGCTGCAAGAACTGTGCTTCAACATCAATCAGATATCTTTGAGTCTAGCTCGGTATCTTCATTTTTCTTCTCGCCGATTGTCGCCACGCACTTCCGCTCAGCTGCAATGATTGTTTCCTTGGAAATCTCATGCCAGTCTCGCTACGATTTGAAACTAAATATGTCACCTAGTGATCGACAAAAAATTCTCAACGAGCGACAGCAGCTTTCGCAAGAAATCGACAGAGCTTATAATATTTGGAATAAATTACGCCATCAATCTAAGGAATCGGCTAAAACAGCCCAGGCGTTGAGCATCATGCTGAAAGTTACAAATACCCACTTACAGCACGGGGATACACCGGAGCAAGCGGACTCGAGTCCACAGATGCAACTTCAGGATGGTAAGCCACGCTTCATCACATATTACAGCAACAACAACAATCTCACCAGCTACATACTCCTAGTAGCCCCAGCTCCCTTCGTGACTTATACTACGCCGCAACCAAAAACATCGCAATCATACATCCAAAATGAATATGGCCCATTAGATGTTGATTTGATGGACGCAACCTTCTATCTAGGTCAGGATCAAGATGTCACTTCTCAACCTCACAATGGGCCTTTTGCTGGCTCTTCGGGTATAGTGGATTTTTATGATCGTTATTGGGATAATCTGATGCTACTTGGAGATGAGCAGCCCGATCTCAACGCGCAGCAGACTGGAATTGACCCTGCAGCGCTTGGGGAACACTATTTTTAGTAGAATGCGAGCTGGGACTTAGAAATTAAATCAGAGCCATGACAATGCGGATACTGTCTCGGCAGGTTGCCCATCGAAAGGTTGAAGTGATCAAGCCTCTTTTGCCATTCTGGATGGAAGAGGATGTGGCTCGCCAAGGTCTGACACTTTCCTCTTCAGGTACGTACATAAAGTATAGTTACTATGCCTTTGGTCGCCGCTAAGCTGATACTCGCCAGAAAGCACAGAGTATACTCTCTTAGGGCTTGATTCTCTTCGATTATGCCTGATGCTTACGTAGAAACGCCGGGATCACCCATCAAATACGAAAAACACAGTCCTGACGAGCGTATTCACGCCAACCCTTCAACAGAATACGCAACCGCACTCGAGGTCCGAGCGTGAAATAAGCAATACTATACGATCGTGGCTTGCGTATGCATTGCCTTCCTCCGTATAGCTCTAGTGCACTTGCTGAATCAGAGAAGTAATCTTTCATGCTGAATGGCAGAACTCCTGTACTTGGCTGATCATCTACATGATTGGCTGGAATAAGTAGTACTCAATCTTGATCTCAAATCCAGTCTACTTTCAAGTAATGAGTCGAAAACTAGACATATTTAAATAGAACGATATCCGACCTTTTGAGGTCATAACTATTCAAGCGCGGTCTACAGACATCCGAAAATTTCTCTCGACATCATGCTGTTACAAAACAAACCCCAGACAAAAGACTTTTGGTCTACGGAGGTTCGATCCCCACTGATCTATAGCTGGTATCTCCTTTTCACCTCTAATTAATTAGACATACGAAGCAGTTGCCTCCTTCGTTCCTCACGCAGCAGACACTCTCGTCCAAAGCATCAAGTTCAACGCCAACGATCGAGTCCTAGATATAGGATGTGGTGACGGAAAATTCACTACCGTTTTCTCGGATCAGGTGGGATATGTCATGGGAGTGGATTCATCGCCTGCAATGATCGAAGCTGCAAAAGCACTCGATTACGGCGGTGCGTCTACAGATTTTCGAGTCGTCGATTGCCGACACTTGGAGCGAGACCCTGAAATCATGAATGGAAACTGGGATAAAGTGTAAAGACTCTTTCTCTTGAAGGAATTCCATTGGAAAAGCAGTTCACTCTAACACTGATCCAGAGCATCGAATGCCGCTTTACATTGGGTATTAAGGGATCCCAACACCCGGGTTTCAACACTAGAAACCATTTTTAAATCCATGAAGCCAGGAGGAACTTTCTTCTTTGAAATGTGTGGATTTGGCAATGCACCTGAGATGGTTACAGCGTACACTTACTCACTAGTAAATCACGGAATTCCAATCGAGCAAGCTGAAGCAGCATGTCCATGGTTTCATCCGTCGGATGACTATATGAAACTTCTACTCGAACACATCGGCTTCGAGATTAAACACATTTCTCTTCGGCCTAGACCTCTGAAGATGAATCCGGATGTTAATGGTGGGCTTAAGGGATTCATGAAGTTGATTGGATCGCCTTGGTTGGATGTTTTGAAGATGGAGGAGGAAAGGGAGAGTTGTTTGGATCAGATGTGTCGAATGTTGAGGAGTGGAACTTTGAAGGAAGATGGGACGCAGTGGATTACTTATTATGCACTCAGATGTGTTGCTGTCAAGCCTTCGTTTTAGGATGGAGTTGTTGATCTCGTAGATCATTGATTTTCTTGAAGATGTGATGTACTCTGAAATCTATCAATGTCTTGAGTGATTCCACGAGGACTCCTTAACCTGTAATTATAATACCAGGTAGCTTGACCCATCCCATGATCTTTCCAAAGACTCGTGGACTACTCGTTAATTTCGGTCCTATAAGCCTGAATTTCCCTAGGTTCTGGACACGAGCGAGAAAAATAATAAGTATTCTTATTTTGTTTTTATTTATTACTGAATGTATTGTGCATCATCGTGTTTTTTTTGGCCGTCTAGGTAGAGTATAGATGCCCGTCTATAAAAAGACAACTGAGAGCGCCGCCAGGGGGTAGTCCGTAAGCTTAAAGCATGAAAGATAGATAAGAGAGAAAATTCGAAAGATAAACCATCAGAAACACTCGCTCGAGATGCATGATATATCAGAGTACCACCGAGGAGAGGAAACTCATTCGACGAACGCTCAAGATCGGAGGCGAATGGACGGCTCAACCAACTAACTCGTGATGCAGTTGCCAAAAGAAATTCGGGGAATGGCAGTCGAAGATCAGCAGTGACGTCTCTTTATCGATCAAAGATCGAAGGGCAGTTTCTTGGACATGGTGGATTTACCCAAACATGTCAGCGACACCAGAGAGATCTGGACCGTCATTGATATCGACGCGGTGGTTTGATTGTTGAGTTTCCATTTCGTTGGTCATATATCTCGATTGCAGAGCAGTCCGAGCCTTGCGACGTTCCTCGCGAGAACCAAGAATTTTACCTTGTTCCGCGATACTCACACCACGAAGAGGTTCCAGGAATTCAAGAATCATCGCGCGCTGCTGTCTGGGAGAGGTGCATTGCTGTAGAGCGGCTTCCGTCTGGGCAACTCTCTGTTCAGTGATTCCAGGCAGACTTAAGAACACATTCTTGGGAGTTTCGCTTGCGAATCCATAGAGTACCCAGATGGATGAGATGAGTTGAGCCAAGTCCTTCTGCATATCTACGAAATACGGCTCATGGACGGAAGTGATACATGCCTTCAGAACATCTGTGCAGATAAATTCTCGGATGGTGACGGCCGTGGCGGAGTTGTTGGGAGGTGCGAAGTCGGCGAGGATTGATCGAATAACACGGGTGATGATGCTACCGCATCGGGTATCTCGCATGCTAAGAGCATGAGTGCAGAAAAGCATGAGTGGTTCGAAGATTTCATGTGACGAAAGAACAAAGTGACGAATAGAGTCGGAAAGCTCGGGGGTTGGCTGTGGAACGCTGGGGTCTGAGTCGGTGATGTCCGGGTCTGGGCAATGGATAGGAATCAGTAAACAGGCGACATCTTCCCTGAGAACCTCGGTAATCCTGGACCGTAGGCTGTTTTTATTGGGGACAGGTGATTTATTCGTACCTCCTCTCTGGGGATCGAACAGACTTGCGACCATTATGACGGCGGAATAAGTTAGCTGACGGAGGACACTCTCCGACTTCATCTCGTCTGTGAGGTCGCCATCCGAAAGACCGATCTTTCTCTGTTCGATAAGTTGCCACTCAGCCGTGATTTTGCGATCGATACTGCCAAACAATGTGGCTAACATAGGCGGAAGAAAGTGGCTGCGATACTGGACGGGGCAATCGTCAATCAGGCAACGGGAGATATTCAGTAGCACAGAGTACTGATGGGAGGAAAGATGTTCCGAGTCTTTGAACAACGCCTCAGACAAGGGACCGGGGAGCTCAGCAAATCCATAGAATTGGTCACGCATTCTACTCATACTAAAGAGCATGGAGTAGCAGGATTCGCGGACTGCTCTGATTTTACCTCGGACGGAGGAGGCGAACCCTTCTAGTGTGGCCTTAGATGCAGTAATTCTGGCATAAAAGTCGTCCCGGCTGCCACTGGAAATGCCAGCTTGCCAGAAACGATCAGTAAGAATCCGCTCAACAACAGACTGCATGTCACTACCGACAGGCCAATTTGCAGGGTTGTGGAAAGCGTGGGCATGGCTACGGATGATCAGCTTTGGATAGCTAGGTTCAATTGACAGGAGGCTGAACATACCTGACTAGTTGAAGGATAGTCGGGAGAATCAGAGGAATTAAGTCTCGCCACATATCGCATCCGACTGCATAAGCAGGCGATGTCTTCTTGAGTCTGTCGGTTGAGACTGCCAGCATCGTCTTTGTGCCTCGGAGTGGAAGCATCTGATACAAATGTCAGAAACTGGGAGTGCCCAATCGAACAAGAATAATCCTACCTGGAATTTTCGGGTCATCTCCTCCTGCCCGAATTTACCCTCGCTATCCAGGAGAACCTCTGACCAATCGGCGAATTTGTGAGCTTGCTTAGCTTGCATATATGGGCCAACATTATCTAATCCTAGCATGGTACAGAATCCTTGGAATGATGAGCTGTTCTGTCGGAACCCTTCATCCTGCCAAGCCTCTCGGATAGGCGCGAGAAATGATGACAGTCGCTGCTGGCGAAGGTTGGGATCAATATTGCTCGCACGTTGCCTTGTCAAAATTAGTATGTGGTTCCAATTACGAAGGCGAGGCAACAATCTCACATGATAATCAGAAGGACGGATGTCAGCTCCATTTGTAGCTTGTCGTCTACTTTATTCGCTTGCGTAATCTCCCTGATCTTCGGCTCCAGTAGATCATAAAATGTCTTAATTTAATGGGTCAGCAGCCGATCAGTAGAGTCTATTGAATGCGTCTAATACTCACAGAGAAATAATCCGCGTAGCGGATCGCTAGACGACGAAGTTCATGACTGGCAAGACCGTGAAGCTCCTTCACAGCTTCCGAGTAGGCAGGATAGGCGGGCTCATCTGGAAGACGGGTCATGAGGATGTGCTCTAGAACCTTAAGTGCGAAAGCGGGGTGGGTATCAAGAGCCCGCGAAGAGATGTCAACAACCAACTTGATGACTCGTTGTTTGAGAACGGGGTCCTGGAAAGAAAGTCAGTATGGGCAAATGACCATGGTCATCGAAGCAGGCACGAACATCAAATGATCGCTGCATCAAATTTGAGGCCCAGGCCTCCAGAGCAAACTCTAGTTGACTGCGTTCCTGTTCCTGCGTACGAAATTAGTTTACGAGAAAGACAAACAGAGATATGACGGTCGTACATCAATTTGAGGTTCCTTTCCGTGGGCATCGGTCCATTTGGTAAATCCCTTGACAACGGCTTCGACGACGGCAAACTGAGCATCAGCACGCATCAGCGAGATGGCTGACTTGCTGAAAGTTTGCACTATTTGAAATGTTTTAGTTGGGTCTTTCTGATGGGGTAGAATGATCAACATACCCTGGAACGGTTCCAGCCCGGTGTACAGGTTGTTTAGATTCTCGTCGACTCGGCCTAAAATTTCGCGAACGGCATCTTGCGGACGGTTCTTTGTAATAGTCTCGATGACAGACGAACAGTACCGGCGGTAGTTACCCACAAAAGCATGACGTTCTGGAATGGTATCTATATCTTCGGCCAAGAATTGGACAGTAGGGTCCTCCGAGTCCATTGGTAGAGATTCCCAGCGTATCAAACGCTGGGTGCAAATGTTCAAAAAACTAGGCGTTAAGCCCAAAACAAAGTCTGATCTGCCGATCTTACCGATTGCGAGGAGTCTCGACCAAAGATGCAGAACGGGAATCGAGACAGTCAAGCTCTGGTTCTGCATGATATTCACCATGAAGTTGAAGAACAGAGGCAAATCCAGACGATTCATGGTGTTTTGCAGGAATTTGTCATCCTCCAGACATCCAGCGATGTATGAAATCATCTAAATATGAAATTAGCCCCAAGCTGTTCAGCAATGCATGAGCTGTGGATTGTACCTCAGATAGCTTCTTGGAAATCAGATACTTCGGCTCGTCTGCATCTTCGGGTTGCACGATAGACCACTGGTATAGGCTTTGCAGGGTATTGAGATACTCGGGCTCGAAGATGAGACAGACGAGACCGTGTGAGTCTTCGTTGCCCATGTTGCTTCTTCCGTAGAGAGAATGTAAAGCCTCTACTGCAGCCTATATTACTCGTTTTTAGTCTCCAAATTCCTATATATTGGGTGAGAACAACGCTTCTTACGAGGAGAACTTGGTCGTCTTGACAAGTCAAAGCTCTGAATATGCTGGACACAACCTGTGAAGCCACGACGGCCTTGTAAATCGACCAAGATAGGGCACTCCGCAAGGTCGTCAGAGCTTTTATAGCCGCGTCCCGAGCTTGAGATGAGCTGGAGACATTTTGAATGCAATTGTCCAAGAATTCGCAGATCCGGACCAGCCAACCCTCTTCACCGCAACGCATCAAATTATTGTTCTTGTCTGGATTGATCTGTTCCACTATGGCTGCCGGGGTAAAAATCTCCACGAGGGCACGGTTCAATTCAGAGCCGCGTAGCGAAGAGACGGTATCCTCGCGAAAGAAAACATCCTCCGAAAGCGTCTCGAGGACGGAAAGTACAAGCTCATTGTGTACAAGAGACGAGCCCCAAAACTTCACCAATGATGCATCCATATCCATCCAATCTAGACCCCAACTCTTCTTTGCAGCCTCCGACCACAGTTGCGGTATCTTGTTGCGGAAATAACTCGGTTCTTCGACGCGTATATTCTCGGCAAGCTGCAGGATCATGGATCGTATGTTGACGGCATTCTCGGAGTCGGTAAACGGGAGGTGACGCAAGACGTGGTCCAGCAAAGTGAGACCAAAGTATCGTACTACGGGAGCATGGTCCGTACGTGATGCCAGGAGGAAACCATTTCGGGCCGCTGCATCGTTATCTTTCAACGATTCCACAAATGTGAGGGCCTGTTTGCGAAGCTCATTTGAAGACGTAGGGCTATGAATGACCTCCAGCGCGCGAATGATGTCGGCCATACCGGCATCTGAGAGCTCCTCGGCAGCCATCCTGTCGGCACGCCGAGTGCAACAAAAATAGAGTCGTGTTTGTGAGCGGGGGGTGACGGACAGGAAGAGGGAAGACGGTATCGCGAATGCGGGTGTGAACGTGGGCGTACTGCGACGAGAGCTATGAGAATCAAATCAACCTTGTAAGCTCTGGGACTACGGTGAGGAGTATGTTCTCGTAATCCGAGGCGTCTCAGAATCCAAGACGAGAGAATGATAGGACCTCTGTTGACCCTGTCCGGTGCAATTGTCCTAGTAGGCAGACACAGTCAAGGCCTTTCAACGAACAAGGTCAAGACCAAATTTGCAGCAAACGGAGCAAACGGAGGAGAAAAGGAGAGAGACAAATGCCCAATGGAGGCCAAGACTGAAAGACGGTGGTGTGTGGGGGTGGGAAGAAAAGATTGAACTCTTGGAGTGTTTTGCAGAAGTCGAAGGCGGAGGAGGCGCCAACTTGGGCCGGGCTGGAAGGCCTTCAACTGTCTCGTGTCTCTATACTTCAAGCTATCAATACTGCTTGAACCCCCATTGACCTTTTATGAGTTCGATAATTATTTTTGGTGATTTACAAACAAACAGAACCTGTCGAATTGACAATCACGATGGTGTTTTCTTTCTCTACGCCAACCGTGGCTAAACACTCCTTTTGCCCCTCCGTCGTCACCGGCTGTTTATCTTATCTCCTGCAGTCAACACTACATAATCCATGGGTCTCACTAGGTCCTTGATGAGCCAACCAGCGATTAGGATATTGCAGATAACTATATTCACTAGTGTATGTTGTACTTCTGGAGAATTTATATATTTAAGAAATGCATTTGGTAAATTTCAGAAAAGAGAAACCCCACATGGACGCCAAACAAAGTAGCAAGACATTAGATGGTGAAGTATCACATATCACATCACTGCACATTGGCCACGCTGACACTGTTCCAGGTAAGTCATCTCCTCGGCTGAATTGGAATATTCGCCGACCTTTCGTTTGGCACCTTCAATTTTGATATCCTGTTCTCCCTCGGCGTGCCACCAAAGAAGCCGTTGAACATTCGTGATATCATCAATCTGCAATTTCCACTTCCCACCGCTTATAGAAATGCTAGTTTGGCTCTCGGGAAAGTGAAACTCTGGGAGGTATATCTCTGTCGGTACATCTGAGCTCGTCGGGGTAGATGCTGTCAATGACATCGTGAAGGTGCAGTTTTGTAAGTCAAAGACGTAACTGTCGAGTTGTCCACTTACGTAGATCGGACTGGGGCGAAGATAGGCTTCTGCTGCGCGATAGCCTTTCGCAGTCTGGGAGAAACTGCTAGATATAGAAGGGGATGTCAATGCCTGCTTGATGTTACGTGGATCAACTCCCGGCTGGTCCCCATTGCTATGGCTCTCGGAATAGTCTGGTGATGTGGGATCGAGTGAGCGAATATCACCACCAGTAGGAAGCTCTAAATCATCCCGCGACCAAATGGATAGATCTTCTCCGTTCCATAGGTCACCCCATGCATGATTATTCTGGAATATATTAGAGTTGGAATAATTGCAACTCAGACAGATTCTCTTACCTCGGTTTCATACAGCCACAAGGTAAACCCATTGCTTGTACTTCCCTCCAGCGCATAGTGATTGGCGTCCATAGCACTGGTCTGGCTGCTGTAGTCACCCGTCTTATAGGCATACTTATTATCCATGTCATAAGGTATTCCAATCTCTGTGAAGAGGAGGGGGTGGTTTCCCATGTATTTTAAGCTCTCCTCACGCAAGAACTTGAGTTGATCTCGTATGCAATTCCGAATTGCGGTCTCGCCGATTTTGACGGCAAAGGCAGGGGTCCAATATTTGCCTCGCAAAACACCAATGACATCGACATTATAGAGTCGGTTCCTGCAGGAGTTAAAATCTCGCAGTTCACAAGTACTTATCGTATCGCAAAACTCACCAATGTTTCGTCATCAGAGTAAGACCATCATAATAATGGACAGCATGCACCATATTGGGATCATCATCATCTGTATTCTTCAGATCAGGTGGTACCTCCATCACCGGTGGTTGGCACAGCATGATAGACTGCGGCCAGACAGCCCGAATCGCATCCCGAAAGGCACGATAGTGGTCGAGGAAATAGGTGTTGGTGAAAATCTCATAATCCAGAGTTTTTCCTGTCTGGGGAACCTTTGAGAAGTAGTCCTTCTGGAGAAGTGTATTACTGCTTGGGTCCCACACGCCGTGCTGGGCCCAAATGCACTCTCCCAGTTTCCAACCTGAGTCACGACTCCAACCATATTTTTTATCCATCTCGGCATCTTCAGATTGCAGCCACACAGATACACCCTCGGGGTCTACTAGCTCTCGGCCAGTCTGGTAAGGGCCAAAGCTACCGAAGCCCCATGTCGTCACTTCGCAGGCTCGACCGGAAGCTGTTAGCATTGCTTGGAATGCCGTAGGCGATGTTCCAAGTTGAAGTTGCTGCTCGGGGGGAATTATAGAAATGTCCTGCACGCCCACCAAACCTCGATTGGGCTCATTGAGACTTTCCCATCCAATGACCACATCATGTTCAAGATCACCTGCATCATGTATCTTCTGAGCAAGGTGTCTGCAGGCGGCAATGTAATGGTTCTGCAGATAGTCCTGGATATTGACCCCATCGATGATGGCCTTGGGGGCAAAGTCGCGACCAGCCCAGAAGAGGGTAAATATTGTCTGGCAGAGAGCTCTAGTGTAATTCGTACTCCATATCATCTTTGGGAACTCAGCAGGTATATCATAAGTATTCTGTACTAGAGCAGCTTCGGTCTTCTTGAACCCTTTCGGATTCAAACCCGCAGCATAGAGAGTCCACATTGGCGCGCCGGAGCCACCAGAAAATCGAGACCACTGTTCCATAAGTATATAGATCATTGGTAAATAAATCACTTGGTTGACTTACCACATCTTGATGAGGGTCCATGAAAACATAGAACTCGTATTGCTTTGCGATCCGAAGCACTTCAATAGTAAATGCAACCCACTCCTCGTCATACTTACCAGGACCCGCATGTTCAATAGCCTCCCAGGTAAAGATGTACCTTATTGTATTATACCCCCATCTTCGTAATTTCTTAAAGTGGCCATGCGCGTCCTCGAGAGAAAAAGGGCGCCCAACAAATGACACATCGTCGCCGTCGAAGAAGTTATCAGGAACAAACGACGGAAGATCCGGTGACTTGGGATATTTTGCATCGCCAGCAACGTTTATACCTCTTAAAGTGACTTCTCGATTATGCGAGTCTCGAAAGACCTTGCCGTCAATGTGAAGGTGCAACAAGCCCATCTTGAAGGTGTGTACGTCGGTCTGCGCGTTTGGTAACGATATCGACAATCCACTGGTGGTGATCGTGCCGCTAGCTCACAATAAACGTTATGAATATCCCAGCGCCTATTTGTAGAAATAGACGTGTCAGCTCTATCATCTGCAGTGGATATAGTGGATAGCCTGCATCGAAGACTGCCATAACAGAAACAGCTTACCCTGAGGGTATTCTTGGTTACACAGTCTCTTGCAGTTTATGGAGAGCTTGGAATTTCCATGTAAGATGAGACTTTCCCAGCCCCTTTCAAGTAATCAAGCAGCTCTGCCTTGCAACATCAACAGTGAGAAAGAAGATGAGATAAGAGGAGCATCCCATGATTAACGCCAGCCGATAAGCGGTGACGTATCGACGCTAACCGACTATCAGCAAACAGCTCCACTTCTCGAAACACACCCAGTTTGATCTCCTCCCCGCTTCTCCTCCACCTTCACATACCTTTTGACGATGTCGAGCAAGGCGGCCCTGAAGGCCGTGCGAACGGCTCTCGACGCTAAAGACTATGATACGGCAGTCACGAAAGCGAGGGATCTTGTACAGCAAGACCCGCAAAATTATCACGGGTATGTCTTATTCTTCCCCGACGATGCTTATGCGTTCGCTAATTTCTTTGCTCAATTGGTAGAAATATATTTCTCGGTCTGGCATATGATAGGTTGAATAAGGCTGAGGAAGCTGAGCAAGCTTACTTGGCGGCGACCCGTATCAAAGATAGCGACAAAACAGCCTGGCAAGGCCTAGTCGCCTTATATGAAAAGCAAGGAAACTATAAGCTTGATGTCTGGCACGAGGCTGCTCTCCGACTAGCCCAGATCTTCGCCGATGGGTACTTCTTCTACTTCCTATCCTATACCCTGGAATAATAGACACTAACCTCAATGATTGTCAGCAATGACATGCATCGTTGCCAGGATGTCATTGATAAATATACCAACATAGCCCGAAGCCGGGGTTCCAAGGCCCAATACAAGAACGCCCTAAGCTTACACCTCCCATCATCTCCGATTTACAACATCCTCGAGGGACGTCTTCCCCATCCCTCCCAAACCTACCTACGTCTGATCGAGATCACCGAGGCCGAAGAGAAAGAATTCATAAATCGAGAGATCGGCGAAAGAAGAACACGCCTCGGTGCACGGATCGACCAAGTGACCATGGAAGTGAAAAGGGAGGCCTACAAGCGAATGGGCCTGGAGGAACTATACCGGGGTATTATCGATTGGACCAATGACGATACTGTCCGCCGCGAATACGAAGAAAAGTTGCTCCAGCGGGCTTATGATGAATTAGGAGTCTTGCATCCGAAGCAAAAGAATACCAAGAGGAGTCAAATTCTTCGTGCCGCCCAAGACATGGTTATCATCAAACATCCCTTTGAACTCGCATGGACCATTGTCTTGGAGTGGCAGGATGTCGAATCTTACTCTCAGTGGGACGTTGGAGTCATTCGCGAGTTTATTGAATTCTTCCCGGAGAATGGTCTCGGAAAGGTGCTCAAAGGCTTCCTTGGAAGCGACCTGTCGCCTTTCCCCAAGGAAGAGCCGTCGGAGAATGATGAGGAAACCGAGGCCAACGATGGTACAGAGCTGGCTGCTCAAGATCGCCTAATTTTGATGGTCGAAGGACTTGACACCGCGCGTTCGTCTATAATCGCCCACCGAATCATGGCCGATCTTCACCTCCTACTGGAAGAATATGAGGGTGCAGCTCGTGTGGCCAGCGACGGGTTAAAAAATGTCCAAGAGATTTCCAGTTATACTGGGATCAATTTCATGAACGCGAAGGACTCTCTGAACATCAATCTTGCCAATTCCTATATCTACCATCAGTCCCCCCGCCATCACCCCGAGGCGAAGTCGATCTTTGAGGAAATTCTTCAACGAAAGCCAACGTCAACAACATGTCTTCTTGGAATCGGCTTGATCCTCCAGGTTGATGAAGATTATGCTGACGCGGTCTCATTTTTGGAGCGTGCTCTGGAGCGCGATCCTCCCAACATCAAAATTCGCGGTGAACTGTTCTGGTGTATGGCATTGAACGGAGATTTTGAAACAGGCTTGGAAGGCCTCCGCGGGGCTCTCGATAATCTGGTCGAAGAACAGCCTGAAAACAAGACATTCAAGGCCGTACTTTTATACCGTGTGGGCTACTGTCAATGGGAGCTCGATGCATCCCCAGCGGCTCGGAAAGACCGTAATGGAGCGTTTGCAAACTTCCTCGCCTCTATAAAGTCAGATATGAACTACGCCCCGGCATATACAAGTCTTGGTTTCTTCTATGCGGATTACAAAAAGGACAAGGCAAGGGCAAGAAAATGCTTCCACAAAGCCTTCGAACTCTCATCTGCTGAAATCGAATCCGCTGAGCGTCTTGCTAGGAGCTTCGCAGACCAAAGAGAGTGGGATCTCGTGGAAGTAGTCGCACAACGGGTTGTGGATTCCGGCAAAGCAAAGCCGTCTCCTGGTTCGAAGCGAAAGGGGTATAGCTGGCCATATGCGGCACTCGGTACTGTCCAAATTAATAAACAGCAGTACGCCCGAAGCATTGTATCTTTCCAAGCCTCTTTGAGACTTGCTCCCGGTGATTATCACTCTTGGGTTGGACTCGCCGAGAGTTATCATCATTCTGGACGCTACGTCGCTGCTACCAAAGCCTTCGAACATGCGCGAGAGTTAGAAGCGGATCTAGCTGAAGAAGATAAAGGACATGTCTGGTTTGCACGATATATGCTAGCCAATGTCAGAAGGGAGCTTGGTGAATTCGAGGCAGCCATTTCTAGCTACGAAGACACGCTCGCATCTCGTCCTGGTGACATTGGCGTTACAATCGCCCTCCTTCAAACACTTGCAGAAAGTTCTTGGAAATCTCTCGATTCGGGATTATTCCATGATGCAGCAGAGCTAGCAAGCAAAGTCGTCCGCGTGGCAGGCTCACTTGTGTCAATCCGAGCTGATATATTCAATCTGTGGAAGGCTGTCGGTGATGCATTTGCCAATTTCTCATATATCGGCAGAGAAGTGAATAAGCTACCTGTAGCCGACAGCAAGACCCTCCTGGAGACTGAGCTGGATGGGTCGTCCCTTGAAATCATGTTCGATGTGGACGGTGTTGGAAAAGAATGGCTAGATTCTTGCGAGACAGGGCTCGCCACGACTGATATTTGCCTATATTTCTCTATTCTGGCCTACAAGCGCGCGATTCATGTCTCTATCAAAGACACACATGCTCAAGCCGTTGCATGGTATAATCTAGGCTGGGCCGAGTATAGAGCGTTCCGAAAGGCCCATGTCGGTGCTGGCCAAAAGAAACCACGGAAGTTCCTCAAGGCGGCCATGCGATGTTTCAAGAGGGCCATCGAGCTTGAATCCGGAAATTCTGAGTTCTGGAACTCGCTTGGGGTTGTAGCAACAAGCATGAGTCCGAAGGTCGCTCAGCATGCTTTCGTTCGCAGCCTCCATTTGAATGACAGAAGCGTTCAAGCATGGACCAATCTGGGTGCACTTTACCTCCTCCACAACGACATCCAACTTGCCAATGATGCCTTTACCCGTGCTCAATCCACAGACCCTGATTATTCTCAGGCTTGGGTTGGGCAAGGATTGCTTGCACTTCTCTATGGTGATAAGAAGGAAGCTCGTGGTCTGTTCGAGCATGCATTTGATATTTCCAACTCTGCCGCCGTTCTACCTAAACGCCAATATACCCTCACCTTGTTCGACCACCTACTTGCGGATGAACAGGCTTCTAACGAAGTTTCCCAGTTGATCCAACCCTTCTTCGCCCTCCACCAGCTCTGTGCACAGGATCCCCAAGATCTACCCTTCATGCATCTCTCCGCCCTTCTTGCAGAAAGAATGGGAGAGACTGCCGATGCAGAGAATAGTCTCCAAATTGTTTGCTCGGCTATGGAGACTGAGTTCGAGACATCTGAATCGCCAGCTGCACTCTCTAGGTTTGCACAGGCCAACGCGGATCTAGCTCGCGTACTTCTTGCTCGTCAAGACTACGAGCAGGCGGCCGAGAAGGCGGAGACTGCTCTGACTTTATCTGGAGAGGAGGACGCCAGCAACTTCGATCCCGAGGCATGCAGCAAGATGCGGTTATCGGCGCATCTAACGGCCGGTCTTGCGTTCTACTTCATGCAATCCATGGACCAGGCTATCGACATGTTCCGCGATGCTTTGCAAGAAGCTGACAGTGCCCCAGATGTGGTATGCCTCCTGGCACAAGTTCTCTGGGCCAAGGGTGGCGAGGAAGAGCGCTCCGTGGCTCGCCAACAATTATTCGATTGCGTCGAGAACCACCCCGAACACGTTGGAGCGGTCAGCCTCCTGGGAGCCATTGCAATTCTCGACGGAGACAAAGACGCTGTTGAGGCTGTTGAGTCGGACCTTCACAATATGATTACTCGAGATGATATCGAAATCCACACTCGGGCTCGACTCATCAAACTTCTTGCAGCCATCTCAATCATGGGATCATCCGGGGACACCTCAGTTCCCGAAGAAATCAGACATCTTGGTGAAGCTACTGCGGCCATCATGTTGTCCCCAGGACAGCCAACCGGCTGGATGGAGCTTTCTGCAACTTCTGACGTCCCCTACCCAGCGGCTATGTCGATTGAGCGGGCTCTGCGCTGTGTTCCCCCTCATGGCAACCTTGACGCGTCGGATCTCAGTCGAGCGTATGCTCAAACTGGAAACGCCCTAGATGCTTTCCGGGCTATCATGATTGCTCCATCACGGCGAGCAGGCTGGGAAGAGCTGAACCATGCCATAAGTAGCCAAGCTGCGTAGCTTTTTGGCATCTATTTGTAACCACCTATCAATTTAGTAGCTAGTGACGGCGCTGATGACCAATATAAATAACAAAAGTGCCCAAGGGATTGACCTGGAAAATATTGAAATCGAGAGGGTAGTGTAGACTTTGGCTTTAATGTAGTGTTCATGTTGGCTATGTAACAATCATGTACAAGTAGTATTCATTGTATAGAGTCAGAGGACGCATGGGTTGTCCGAAATTCTTTTTTCAAGTCATAAAATCGTTCATTTCATTGGCTTTGAAGGGCAGATATGCCGGGGGTATACTAGGTTAGATTAAATGTGGTATTGGCCAAAGGATCCGCCACTACTCCTTGTAGCTGCACTGTCATATCTCATCGGGCCAAGAAAGACCCTATTCAGAGGTTGATGCTTACACTGCTCACACATCATTGTGCTTGAAGAGCAGAGATCCTCTCCAATAACCGTTTCTTCCTGTCCTCCTTCCAGGGTCGATCCAATGCATCAATCTTCCCACCCAGTAAAGTAACGGAACTGGGGTTGAGCAAAACCATTCCACGAGCAACAGTTGCATTTTGAAGAACCATTTTTGCTCCAATGGAAAGTTTTTCGAGTGATATCCCCTCGACAGACTGCATTTCAATGGCAACAGTCTTGTTGCCGGCCGCATCTTGTAATATCAATCGATGAGGTCCGTAACCACTACCCCCCGACAAATTGGTATTTGATTGATTATTCCCACGACCACCGCCATTCTCAGTGCCTTCATCCTCTTCGCCTACTGCGATGGTCCGCACAACTTCCCTGCCACGAATAGCTTCGCCGCGCTCCACGCGCTCAATTGCCTCCACCTGGCTCCATAAACTCCTGCCGATATCTTCGATATCGAGGACTTGAACGGGAATTGGACCTTGTAGTCGTCTCTCTTGTACGTTCGGGTCAAATATATCAACTGGAAGAGTGGAAGAAGGGCTTTTGGAGAGTGATTCTCTGAAATCGGATGCGAGGACGCGGAAGAGAGCTGTTTTGATAAGCGCGGAAGTGGGGAGGTGACGCTGTGCCGAGCTGGAAGTTGATAGAAAGGTATTCAACCATGATATTGAGACATTCAGAGATTTCGTATTTTGTATTTGAGTGGCAATTTGCTCTGCGCTGGCCATTTTGAGGGAATGTTGTGTAGTTTTCAAGCTTGAATGAAAGTCGACAAGCTCGGGGAAGCACGGGCCCGCCTTTAAAGTCGGACATTCCACCTTGTCCTTCTCTCTCTTTCAACTTCTCCAACCAACCCCGCAATGTCAACAATATCCTCGCCTCGTCTCTCAATTGCTTCTTCTCGGGGTCCCTCGCCCGGTCCGGCGTCGTCTCGCCCTTCCCTCGATACCTTAAATACCAATCTCCCCGGTGGTCTTAGCGCCGCGTCTACTCCTTCCACCGCGCGAGCTATCTCGCCAAACCCTAATACAGGCCGCCGCAATCGTTCAGCCTTACGAGATTACTATAAGCTCAAACCGCCTGGTACCGATAGTCCAAGCGGATCGCGATCCCGTAGTGTACCGCGCAACACAGATGCAGGCGATATCTCCAATCCGTCGGCTCTAGCCTCGGGGACAGAGTTGGATAACGCGGACTTCGATCCCCAGCGCTATGTGGACCAACTCCTTTCAACGTCGTCGCTCTCTACAATCCTCAAGGCGGAGAATACGCTTGTCGGGGATATACGCACACTAGATGGAGAGCGCAAGGCGCTTGTATATGATAATTACTCGAAGCTCATTCGGGCCGTGGAAACAATTGGAAAAATGCGTCAAAGTATGGATGAGCGTGGAGCGCCATTGACTATGACCAAGACTCTTGGCCCGGCGATTTCTTTCGTTGCTGAGACTGCTGGCGGTCTCATTAGGGAAGGGGAGGAACACCGACGTCGCATTAATGAGGAACGGAGTCAACGACCTGCGGCGAATCATAATAAGATTGAAAAGGAGACTGTTCAGTGGGTTCTGGATGCGCCTCAAAGGCTGGACAAGTATATTACAGATGAGAAGCAAGAGGAGGCTGATAAGGACTGGGACGAAGTTAAGAAATTATTGGATGCATGGGGTCAAGTGAAGGGTGTTTCTGAAGTTCGTGAGGCCTGCGAGAAAGTCATGAATAGGGATGGAAAGGATAATTAAACATCACTTGAAATGTCCGAAGCTTGAAACGTTGAATTTGCCATCGCCTTCTAGTCTCATCCATGGACTGTCTCGCATACAAATTCTACAGACGCTGAGCCATCGACTCGGCCATTCCTTCCAAGAGGCTTTGTCGGCACTATACAGTCAATGCTCCCATTGTATATTAAATAGATACCCAATCGATTTATACTGCATCAAATCATAACCATAGCAGCATGGCCCATATAACTAGAAATGTAATAAAATCTCCACCTTAAACCTTCCCACCAAGCACATCCCGACTAGAGTACATGCTCGCCTTAAGCCCATACTCATTCTTCGACGTGATATCAAGATGCGTATAAGCATCACACTTATAATAAATCGGCCGATCTCCTACATCCACCAATTCAACATCAACCATACCCTTCAGCACACGTTTGATATCCGCCTTGTCATCGAAATCCTTGGTATAAATACATATCAAACGCGATTGGCCAGACCCATCATCCGTCGCAACCTTTGCCCCATCCCCTAAATCCCCTTTCTCCAACGCAGTAACAACAGTTTTCCACGTAGAATCAACCTCCCGAGCATTCGGGAAAAGCATCCACTTCCCATAAATAACACCCGAGGCCCGGGCTGCGTCGAGAATATCTTGTTCCAGTTTACGACGAAGCGGATTTAATTTCCGCGTTAATGCGGCGGTGGTTTTTGCGCCGGATTTGTCGTGCGCGGCGCGTAGTGATGCACTCTCTTCTTCGAAGGCTCGGAGGATCTCTGTGCCTTTTCGAAGGAAGGTCGGGACGTCTTGGTCTAGTTGCGATTTGGATGTCGGTCCGAACATCCAGATCCAGGGCCCCACGTCTGAAGACAGTGTCTTAGAAGGTGGGAGGCGAGAGAGGAATTGAGAAACTGGTTCTCGGTGCCCGCGTTGGTTCTTACGTAGGCCTGATGGTGAGTCGGATAGATGTTCTTGATTTTGGCTTTCGAAGTTTGCTGGTGCTGTTGGTGCACGAAGTTCATGCTGTACTGTTGAGAGGAGTTTGGAATGGATGGTTGACCAATATAATCCTGGATCGTAAATTTTTGCTTCTTGCTCTAGTCGAGCTTTTTCAGTTTCGTCTCCTGGGTTGATGTCAGCATGAATTCTATTCTTTAGCTGAGAAGTACTGACCGTAAAAGCTGGAGTCATCTGAGAGAACTGGATCTGTATCCATGGGATCTCCTTTTGAAGACATTTGGATATATTTGCCTAGGGAAGTGTATTATAATCAATGGTAGTCGTGGAATACCCAGGGAGCTAAGTTATGTAGAAGTAAAGTTGAATTTGAAGTGTTGAAACTCTTTTGACGTTGGGGAAGAGCCGCATGACCAAGCAGGCAACAAAATGGAACATCCATGCATAGCAAAATAGCAACTTGAAAATTCCTACAAAGAATATTATTTGTAGCAATTTAGGCGCTATAATAATCATCGAGGAAATCCATGTTATATACATAATTTCATACATCCGCAAAACTAGTACGCAGTACGACTTATAGTCTTGATCTGCCCTCGAAGGCTATAGTATAGACCACGTAGTATACCACCTCACATGAATTGAACCTCACCCAGACCGAAATCCCTCAAGCTATACTACTAGTAGTAGCAGTAGTCTATCAAAGATGAACTTTCAACTCTCGCCTACTTTTAACCGATTATACCTGGCCAAACCTGTTCCACGAATCCCACCAAGTCATCTTTCAGTGCTGCTGGTTGTTCAAGAGCAGCGAAATGGCCACCCTAGCTATGTCAGTCATCTCAGTCATTCTTCATCTTTTCAAACAATTTACCTTCTTATGTTGATTCCAGTAAACTAGATTTCCAGTCGTTTCGACCCAAGAGCGAGGTAGCGGTGCCAGCTCCATTGGGAAAAAGGAGTATCCAAAGGGCTTCTGGATGTACCACCGTGGTTCATTTGCAGTTGGAATAGCGGGAGGAGGATAACTCTAGATTTCGGGTTAGACATTTAGCTCATAAAGTCAGGATTTCGCTCCTGGTAGTACAAATACACACCTGGCGATAGGTATAAATTGATCGCGCGATCGTGTCAGTAAGCCAATATAATGTAATGGACTCAAGAATTTCGTCTGGGCTTAAAGGGTCGTCTACCCATTGCAGGAATTTTTCACCGACCCTAATATAGTTAGTCAAATGCGATTGCAGTGCCAACCCTTCTTGTGATGATCCTCACCATGCCAAGAGGGCAATCGGGCTGCTTGCAAGGACATGACCAATAGTACTAGGTCGAGTTCCATGCTCGATTGCATATGCAGAGCCTGTGGTCTGGAAATTCTTCAATCGCTCAAGACCATTTCTTTCAAATGCATCCAAGTGGTCATCCGTCATGCCTTCAGGTCGGGCCATAAAGGTTACGTTAACTAGTTGGAATTAGCAACGAAAAGAACCGAAAGATACAAAACGAGTGTGAAGCTCACGGTGGACAGCTTTCTTTGTCAGCATTCGATCATTCCATGTATTTCAAATTCTCTCAATTTGATAAGAACGACTTACCTTTACAGCTTTCATGATCCACAGCCAGGGTCCTAGCGATACGACTTCCAATATCGCCGCCTTGAGCAACATACCCACTCTCAAACCCAATGTCTTTCATGAGTCTATCAAAGACACGCGCAATATCTGATGTATCAAAGTTTCTATCCAGTGGAGGGCCAGATGAGAAGGTGTAACCGGGTAGTGAGGGGACAATCAAATGATAAGGCAGATTGTCTGGAGTATACTCCTGGCGAAACATATCCAATATAGGAAGAAATTCCAAGAAGCTTCCTGCATCAAGATAGAACTCTATATTAATAATCTTCGATTATAGACAAGTGCAGTGATCAATAGTCGATCTCTTACCAGGCCAGCCGTGGATCAACAATAGTGGAACAGCATCTTTCTTCCGCGAGAAAAGGCCAACAAAGTGGATTGTCAAGTCTTCAATCTCAGTTGTCCATTGTGGAAAGCTGTTGATCTTCTCTTGAGATGATTTCCTTTATTATCATTTCATTATCAGTGGACTTCCCTGGAGGTGAAATGTAGTCACATCGTGACGGTGAGCATGTGTATACCATTTGTAGGATCGCAGCCACTGTTCTCTCATGGCCACTAGCCAATCCTTAGTAACACCATACTGAGTACTTGTCTGTGAATTCTCAAAGGTTGGTGGGGCTAGCTTCGATAGCTTGATCAGGGTTTCGAGCTCAAGAAGCTGATCCTTGGGAACGGCCACTTGGAAAGGTGTGGGGGCCACCCGTGCGGTAGCAGGTAGAGTATTGAATAACAACGACATGATTGAATTTTGTACAAAAAGATACTTGACTAGTCTATATCAATAGTATCCTTGACCATGCAGAGTCATTGAAGGTTTCGGATGTTGGTAGAACGTGGCTGATCATGTGTTCATTCTTAGTGCGGGGAAGGATTATCAAGCCTGATTCTACTGCGAGGATGAGTGAGACTAGTGTAACTATACTTGTTTCGTGCATATCGATACGTATCAGCTTTAGGTGTTTAGCGTGGAGAGATTGTATCAAATATTACTAGTAGTAGTAGGGCTAACTTATTTGCAGCTGAATTGAAGGAGGTCGCTTTCACGAGGTATATAGTGGTAGCTTGCAGAATGCAGTATGTGAATCCTACACTAGGATTCTCCAGACGCAACCAGGAAAATAATGACGAATAAAATGAGCCCTAATTATAAGGATGAACGATACCATTCATCCACGGTAGAACTATCTTATACTGCTGCTTTAAACCATACTACGTCCTATATTTAATTACCCGCTGTGAGGTATACCGCGGAGTCCCCGTCGACCCACATCGATGAAATATCAACCCCCACCAACGTCGGAGCCGCAGCATGAACTCGAGTACCAATTACAACACGAACATAATGGCCCGGGACTTACAGAAACCCAAGTCAGAAACAACAGTATTTCTAGACCAGCCACCGAGCTGTCTCGAATTCTGCCCGGAAATCCCGGACCATTTCGTAGTGGGAACATACCTACTCTCCGAGACCAAAACCGAAGATGGAATCGAACAGACAAAAACAGGAAGCGTGCAACTTTGGAAGCTAGATCCTGCTACAAGCTCATTGTAAGTGAGGCTCACTTTGAGAATCATTGCTGGCATATGGCTAATTTCATCTTCAGGTCTCTGGTGCAAAGGATAGCACTGCCATATGCCGTTTTCGACCTTCACTTTCACCCAAGGAATCGAGACCAATTTGCAATTGCAAGCAGTACAGGATGTATTGCCTTGTTCACTGTCTCTTATGATTCATTTAATGAGGCTTCAGCACAGCCAAATATTCAACAGATCTGGACCAAGCAAGTCCACGAAGACTCTTCGATTCCGGCACTTTTCCTTGCTTGGGCACCAGATAACTGGTTTCCCAACCCCTCTGCGGATGGCTTTGCCGTCACATTCTCAGATAGTCGAACATCAGTCTTTGGAACTGTGAAAGATACCACTGATGCAGACGGGTTTGAAGAATGGGGTTCGTTTGAAGCGAAGCAGATGATTGAAGTATGGTACGTCGCACTCGCGGCGATGCAGTCTTCTAGCGAGAATGACAAGGACAATGATGTGTTACCTTTCATGTATACCGGTAATGATTTTGGCTCGTTGCACACACGCAGATTCGTGGTCCATGCAGAGAAAGAACCTGACGATGAAGAACCGCTCGCTCCTTTGCTTCTGGAGCATGATGATCGTGCACGACACCACACAGCGGGAGTAACTGCCATTCTGCAAATGCCTGTACCTCTGGCGGATGATGCGCCTATTCTCTTAACGGGGAGTTACGACGAGGGCTTGCGGGTATACCATGCGACTCGGCGAGGCGAGGTTCTTGCAGAGGAGAGCCTTGGAGGTGGTGTTTGGAGGTTGCAGCTTCTTGATACTATAGAAAGTCAAGCTTCCGATAGTATCAAAGAGCAGCACTTCCTGGTCTTAGCAAGTTGCATGCATGCCGGGACAAGAGTGGTCCGGGTGACTCTAAAGCAGGAGGATCAGAACTCGGAGTGGAGCATCGAAGTGCTTGCTGAGTTTACAGAGCATGAAAGTATGAATTATGCTAGCGATATGTGGAAGGGGTCCAGCTCGGAGATTTCGAGTAAGTCGAAGGAACCATCTGAGCTTCTCTGTGTCTCAAGCAGTTTCTATGATCGTCGCGTCTGTGTATGGAGGGCTACAGTATAGCATGGGATACCACGATATAAAACACAGGCCATGGATCTACGAATTTCAAAATGATTATCAATACCAAACACTAGGCATGAATGTTTGTCATGAGCACGCTAGATCAAATCACAATGCAACACCAACAGGTATACAAGTACATCTGCACCCGAAGACCAAGCACCAAAAAAGGGAAAAGGAAAACCAGTCATATATCAATGTAGAGTGACCGCATCATATTAAACGATCGTTTCCAGCTCTCGTGCGTATCCGAGGGTGTTTTCAATGACCGTGCCACTAGCCACCAAAATGTCTTTCTCGGACCTTGTAGCCGCCTCGGGCTCAACGGGGAAGTGTATCCGCCCGTCGCGGAGAATCCAACCACGCTGCTGGGCGAATTCGATGACTGCACCCTCGGACTCCAGGAAGAGAAGGTTCTTGGCATTGGAAATGGGAAGGGAGGGGTACGCTTTCTCGGAACAATCGGCGATTTCGCTACGAATAGTACCGATAAGAACCTAGGAAAGCTCAATATTAGTAAACCAATCCCAAGTGTAATAATTTTGATGGAGAACCCAGCAATTCTTGCACTTACATTGGAGAACAGGCCAAAATCCTCAGATGGCACACGCTCAGACTTTGTCTCACGCCACACCTTATCGTAGCTTCCCTCCATCAGGTTCCGCTCCAACTCAACTGGGTATTTGATGTATGCGTCGTCCTCAACTCTAGCACCCTTCAAGCTAGCCTCCTCGACCAAACCCTCCAGCACAGTATGGAAATTGGCACTGTCACCCATGCTCAAGAGGAGCAGGAGGTAGAGACCAGTGATCTTGCTGCGCTGGCTGGTACTGAAATCGATATTGGAGGAAGCTTGGTCTGGTAAACCGGAATGACGCTCGAGATCATAGAATGGCTGGAGTTGCTGGTAATATCTCGTGAAGGTCTGAGCGTCCGTCTGGCGGATTGAGGCGATGGCTCCGTATTCGAGAACTTGACGGGCCAGAGCGACCAGCTGGGGAGGTGTGGATGGGGTAGGGAATAGGGCGTTCTGAGTAAGGAGGGCGCGCTTTGCCCGGCTGAGGAGGTCGTTGGCGGCGTCAAGCTGTTTGCGCTCCAGGGCGTTGTGGAGCTCTGGGACGATGGACTTGAGGTCCGACATGGTGATGGCGGTTTATAAGTGTAAGAAACTGAATGGAACTCGAGGCGGCCTTGGATATTCTGCGAAGCTGAACGACTGCAACAACGACAACAAAGACAATGGAAGCTGCTGAGTTGATGATGAGATGGAGGTTGCCCAGGCATGACGGAGCTGCCGTGGGCGGTCAAATGGCCTACACGTGACTACACGGATAGACTCGCCAGTTGGTGCGGCAGTCTTCGTTGCTTCCTACAAACACAACTACATTTCTATCGATGAGACCTTGTATTCATCAAACGCGCACTTGATTCAAGTCAGTCTCCTATATTGAGGGGCGTAAAATCAGACGTGGCCCGAAACTTCATTAGAATGCATCTCAAGTTTAAGAAAAAGCCAGCTGAGCCAATTTCGAGAACAAAGGTGTTCCAAGTCCAGTCACCGGGTCCCATCCAGTCGTAGCGTTCCAGCTTGCGAAGGGGACGGAAATGCCATGAGCACCTCCATAGCAACCCCGAGAGCCTCCAATTATAATATCTGTGAAGCCAGATTCTCCCGTTGTATAAAGCCAAGGGTTAAGGAACCCCATACGAGACTTACCTTCTGCGAGACGAACTGCATTCAGTTGTGACACAATGCCTGCGAAAACAGGCGCTGACGCACTGTTGGAATTAGCTTATGACAAGTCTTCGCAACAAACTCACTGGATATACTAACCTCGTTCCACTAATTCTCATATATAGCCCATGGTCCCGAATTAGGAAACCTCTTGCCTGGGCTGAGACATCAGGAATACCTCTTCCTTCGGAGTTGTATAGTCCACTCCATTGGTCGCCCAGTTGATCAAGATAGTTCTTCACTGCCGCATCTTGATAGGCGGGACGAGTGAAGATTTCAGAAAAGCCACCTCCAGAATCTCGGGTCTGTGGCTATATGTTCCACCCACCGAGGTGACAAAGGGACAAGAGGCCGGAAATCCTGGCAGGAATCTTGTCTGGTAAGACCCGTCATTCCGTTGGCAGGAGTCTCCCACACCAGAGTCTCCACTACTGAATATGACCGACAACCCTCGTGCCCCGAGTTGTGCATACAAGTTGCATACGGCCGTCGCATATGAAACGGGGACAGTCTGCTCAGCCTCGCCGTAGGAGGTGGTGAGGATCGCCGGTAGCTCTTCATCAGGCAAGTTGAGAATGTAATGAAGTTGCTCCAGGTAAGGCTCATTCGATGACTCGCTCGCATTCGGCTGTTCCATGTCGGGTACCAGTGGTCTTCTACCTCCTGTCGTATAAAAAGTTGCCAAGGTATTGTATCCTAGGGATATCGAGTATTGTACATCCAGACTCGCCTCGGTGCTACCTGACGATGAGTCCTCGTCATTCAAACCCCCGTTGATACGAACAACTGTGAAGTTTGCGTCGGATTCATTTGGTGATAATCCGTTCATGAAATCGTGGAAGTCACCATGGCGTGCAAATTGCTCGAGAAAGCCCGAAATACCCATTATGTTTTTGGGGTGCGGCTGCGCAGAGGTGTTCTTCATACCATACAGATCCCGAAGACACTCAGGTCTCACAACAAATCCACATTCAGCAGTCAAGTCCTCCGGGCTGGCAATAATTGGGCCTTCAAGGTCCAACGCACTTTGTTGCTTGAGATTCCCAAATTTCGTCGTGGGTTGAATCAATGCGATATGGGGATAAATTTTCTCGGGTACTGAGTAGCTCAGTGTTCGAATGAAAGTTTTCTGACCGGTGTTGTCATGATAGTATGAGAACCGAGTCTTCAGCATACGCTCCGCCTGCGAAACTGGAACCTGGAATTTGATCCAATTGCTATCAATGCCAATAGTATCTGGAGGGACATTTTCAGACCTCAGCCACGCGAGTATATCGCTTAAAATAGCAGGATCTGGACGAAGCATTTCCCTCAGTTCTTCTCGCTTCATGTGCTGTCCATATCTTGGATGTGTCGGGGTCGAAATATCAATTACGGCTTTTTCAAGCTCCTCGGTTGGCTGCTTTATAGCAAGACGGAAATTGATGAGTATGGAAGGTGATGGTTTATTCCCTTCAATCCATCCATTGGGCACTCCACTCAGCGCCTCCACGGTCCGCTGACTCGTACTACTGAAATCAGCAGCTAGAGCCTGATGGATGAGATATATTGCAATTATCAGTAACAAGACAGGGGCAAATCTTGCGTCCTTCATGCTGGCAGCTTTTGAGGAGGGAAAGGGAGGTATCTGTTTGCTAAAGAAGTGCATCATTGAGAGAAAGAAACTCTGCAGTATCAATTTGCTCCGTTCTCAGACCTGACCTTTCTTCACCACGTTGCACAGTCTGATAGTATACTTGCCCCGTACCTGGGTATACTATGAGATTACTGAGACCAGGTGTCACAAGTTCAAGGGCAGCATCGAGTCAGCAAGTGTGATGTGGTCTCATTTGGGGTTTATCAATGAATGTGCCTACTAAAAAGCTAATCACACATCCGCTTCCCTCTGATCCATGGCCGACACAGCCTTGGTGAGGCTCAGCCATGACCCCAGACACCAACAATACGGCAGACACATGATATTCTACAAATGGAGAGCAAAGTTCTCGTAAGGCTCAATGGGGAGGCGACTTCTACCAGCGTAAGCGTCTCAATGGGGCACCTAGCACCATCCAGGGACGGTTGTCTATGGGCGTACAAATACGGGATGGATGTAACTAGATAAAGCCAATCAAGCGACCACACATATCTATTGGCTTGACTGAAGAGAAGATTTATGACAAAGGCACTTTTAGTCTGCAAACCTAAATTGCAGTTCCGGCTTAGGGTCTTGGTATTTCTTTGTCTAGGACACAAGACGTCAGCCACGATACGTAACAAGCCCGGGTATTGGCGAGACCAATCCTTATTGAGCTTTACTTTCGGTGTCCCATCTGTCGATAATGGTGGCTTTTGTCTTCTGCGGTCAAAAGTTGGAATGAGGTAGGCTGTTATAGTTACGTAGTGGTAGTACTAACTATTGCAACAAGTAGATTTAAGCCTTCTTCTATCCATGCCCGGCCCAATTCCCGGATGGTTGTTTAGAGTTCCCCGATCAGTGTCAAAGAAAGATCGAAGTTCCATTCTGGCAGTGCATGTCTGTGAAAAAGTACAAGTCATCCCCTTTGAAAGTCTTGCATGGGTCGTCAGTCTAATTTTAGCAACGCCATCATGTCGTCTTTTACGGGCTTCAACTCCCAGAAAGTACTTTTTCGTTAGTTATACCTTGTAGACCAAATAAAAAGAAACTTAAAAGAAGTCCTATTACCCCAATGAAATCCGCGTAGGTTCCAATGGCCTAGTAAGGACTCCCCTGACCCCTGTAGCCTGACATCTCTGAAATTGGAGGGGTTGAGGGAGGAAGATCTTGGTCAGATTTTGTCTGTGACAAGGAACCTGCAGAAGCTTGGTTGGTACTGGTATTTCCGGGCAGAGCTTGAAGAATGATCGACCAGAAGAACATGTCTCGAGCTCTATCGCATGTTCAAGACTCACTGATCGAGCTCACCATATCTGCTGGCGCGAATACTCACTTTGAACCCATCTTTTTACCGCTCGATGTTACCAGACCTTTTGAAGCCTTCCGGCATCTTCACCGGCCGGAAAAGATAGAAGTCTCACTTCCATTCTTGGCAGGATTCACAGCCGCTGATCTAGTTGAAGCATGCCTAGCGGATGCACTGCCGAGAAATATTCAATGAGTTACTATTAGTGATGATCTGTGCCGCGAAAAGGAATACGAATGGACAGATGTCGAAGTACTAGAGTACTTGGCGCAATAGTTCCACGAACGGGCTAAGTATACACCTACTTTACGGGGATTCAAACTTCTAGTGAGGATCAACGATTACGGAGGCTGGGAAGCCGAGGCGAGAGATGCCCTGATGAACCTAGGATTGCGAGAAAATGTTGAAATTAGTATCAGAAAGTTCACATATGATACTCGATGGTAGTCACGAAGACTATGATGACACTGTGAATGACTTTCTCCGCTGTTTTTCATTGAATATACATTCTTTGGCCGCATGAATATGTTTCCCACTCCCCCATTTTTATACAAGCGGTTCTCAATAACAAAAAGTACAGCGACTTGATTATGGATATCCGAGCTTTATGAAATTAGTTTACAGCACGCTAAAGCCAGATATAGCTAGCCTTAAATGTGAATAGTACCATATTGATGCCTTTCTGCCTTTCTGCCTGATGGCCTGCGGATCATCCGGATTAAGTCTCGGCCCGTTATCAAGGCCAATGCGGGATGATCGACGTCACGGAAAAGCCGCTTGTTGAAGTGTTCAATGCGAGTTGCCGCTGGAGTTCTCCACTGCTGCGAAGTATAGATGCGTCCACGAGATTACAGATAGTGCCCTTATTCTGCGTTGTTATATATCTTGGATTAGTGGTTTGTTGGTGAGATTGTGGCGGTTCCCATCGGAGTATTTTGAATCGACCCCGCCTGTGTGGAGAATTGTGCATTTTGGCAGCTCTTGTCCGAAGCACATTCTTGGCTACAGCTTCGTGTGCTGTCTCGAATATTAAAAAAGCATAAGATTCTGGTCTTCTCAACTTTCTTCGCCTCCTAACCGGATATTCACTCTATTGCGGGGTGGCATGATCCCTAGAACGGACCGACGTCATTGCTTTTCTATCCCCCGCGTAGGAGCTTACCAACTTCCGAGCTTCAAGCCACAGCTTCTCATCCCCGCCCTTTGACGACCTTTCAACTTCCTCACCCGTCATGGCTGAGCCCGAGTTACAACATGTCCGCCGATTGTCGGCGGATAATCAAATCGTCTCAAAGTCTGATATTCCCTTGAAGGAGCGTTTCTTCCGATTCTTCCAGCATGAAATCACCGGTATGGGCCCATAGTAAACCCTTCATAATAGAGTCACGGACAATCGTCATGAAGCAGACAATAACACACCTATCTTTCATTCTTAGCCCTCCAGGAGCAAATGGATCGACTCGCCGATACATCACTTGTTGGTGGGGAGCGCGCTGATGCAACTGATCACTGTCTTGCCGGAATCGTGCGGCTGTCTAATGAAGTCAAGGATTCTGCAAGCTACATTCCAACGTATGATCAGAGGGTATACGCAGAGGTATGTTAGTTTGAACTTAATCTAAACTGAATCTCTACTCAAATTGCGAAGGCAATCAAAGCCCTACAGGACAAATTGAACGAGACACGTACAACATTTGAACCTCGCTCGAAATTCAGCTTCAAAACCAAGAAGAATTCGTCAGCGGTATCCCTTTCTGATGCCGCTACATTGGCTGCTGAAGGTCGACGCAGTGTTCCAGGTTATCATTCTCCAGGTGCATCATCCATGGGATCCTCGGCCAACCAGACTCCGAACTACCCATCAACCCCTCTCAATGAGCCCGACAAACAACACCAAGAAAGGCCAGAAATTGCACCAACTTCATTCCCGGAGAATCTGCCTACTGGGATACTGGAAAGGTCTGGCCTGGATACCGCGCCCGCCCCGTCATTCAAAGCTAGTGGAATATCCTCTGTATCTGTTGACGATCACACCAAGCTTCATATCATGCTCCCGGCTTCAGGCTCAACGTCGACCGTTCCGGCCTCAATCACATCCCTAGGCCATTGTGTAGTTGACATGTCTATCCCTACCGCGAATGGCAAGCCTTATGCTAGTCTAACCATCAACGACGTCAGTGAAAGCTTGCTGGTTTGTGGTCAAGTGAATGGACCTGCTCATATCACCGGAGTAGATCACAGTGTGATTGTGGTGTCATGCCGTCAATTCCGCATGCACAATTGCACTGACGTTGACATCTACCTTAGCTGCTCAAGTAATCCAATCATTGAGAATTGCTCGAATGTCCGGTTTGGCCGCATTCCGAAGGCCTACGTGAGCTTGATACCCCATTCTTCTACCTTGGACCCCGACTCTAATCCCCCACCCCAGGCCCTGGACCATGATCGCCCCGACCATCAAGACCGCTGGAATGAAGTTGAGGACTTTAAATGGATCAAACCTGAGCCTAGCCCTAACTGGAGTCTCTTGGATCCTAGTGACGCTGTTCCAGAGGAAGTCTGGGCTGAGATCGTTCCCGGCGGGCCGGGCTGGTCACTCGATGATATCTTACATGCCACTAAGGTAATGAAAGCATGAGGGATGTTCGAGTATGGCGCAGCCAGCTGGAAAATGCTCTTATTTAATTCTGTCGATCAAGCTCACATTTTCGGCGTCCTTCATTTCTTCCTAATCTTCAGCCTTGATGCGCTCAAGCAAATTGTACGAGCTCTATGCCTTGCCCACTGAAACCAAAAAAGCCGCTCTTTGATATCTTTTCCAGGGAGTTCTGTCTAGTCTTTCTTGTTAATCTACTCAAGCGTTCATGGGAAGCGGCCCAGATTACTATTCAATTCTAGGTCAACTATGTACTAGGTGTTTGAGGAAAATACAAAAGGCCAGCTGGTTCACACATCCAAGCATCATACTATCCCTTTACTATCTCGTTCTCGCTCAAATCTTAAGGTGAAACGCAAGGACTTGGGTATCTAAGTTGAAGCCAGACTCATCACTGTACCGGAACTTTCCAGAGTTCATGTGTCCTAAACAACGAATGTTAACAAATGTTTCTCTCGCGTATTTTGGCATAACGTAAGAGCTTACCATCCTGAGTGATAAAATCATTATCACTAAAGCTGATGAGAATATACTCCTTGTCCGCAGGCGAACCAGCCGGAACAACCGCCAGACTCTCCCACTTCTCATTAAGCAAGAACTCATCCTGAGGTCCACCATTATGCAATCCAAACTTAGCCAATTCCCCATCAACATTATAATCCAAGAACGGACAATACTGAGCCGGGGTAATATCCCCCTTCACCACTCCCTCCGAAGAAGCAATTGCCCCTGTAGCAGTATCATAGTCCTTTACACCCTTCACATCCGTCGCGCCCCAGTGAACAGAGAAAACATCCGCATGTCGATAAACAGATCGAGACTCACTTTGACCACGACCAAATCCCGAATCACGCGCGAGAACCAGGAAGTCGCCAGTGGGCAATTCGTGAATCTCGGACTGTGCCGCGACACGTTCAGCCTTGGACGGATCGGTCTTGGTATAGTCGTGATATTTCGGCAATACGACAACCCATTCATGAATGTATTTCGGCTCAGAGCCCGAAATATCATACGCAAGTAGACGAGCAGGTGCTTTGGTAGTCTTATCCGGTCCACCTTCTTGATCAAGAGCACTCTGGATGAGAGTATATAGGGTTTTCCCATCAGCGGAAATAGTCACACCCTCGAAACCCTGGTTGTTCGCACGACCGGACTCAGTATCTTCCGGGACGGGAATCTCATCTGGGTTATAGAGTGGTGGTGTATTGGAGCTGAAGCTGATAGAGCCATTGCGACGGGGCAAGAATGCAGAGGGAGGTTGAATTGCGTGTTCCATGCGTCCCGTTGCGCTGAATTTATACAAATATGGTCCATACTCATCTGAGATCCAGAATCCGCCATCAGAGGCCAGTGCAATACCCTCCGAGTCGACGGAGAGACGGCGGCCGCCTTTACCGGCGCCTCCGAATCCGTTGCCTTGGTATGTTGCGACTGGTAGAGGTGGGAAATCGGGGTATGAGGCGTGGCCATCAGCATCGGCATCTAGGCCTGTGGTGGGTTCGCCATCTGGACCGGTGAGGAGGATTGTATCCTGATATTTGAGACGGATGTTGGGTTTGGATGGGTTGGAGGCTGAGGCATTAGCGACAAGTTTGAGGGAGATTGCGAATTTGTGAATGCGATTCTGGAAGTTGAGTGTGCCATTTGTGTTCCTAGTTTGATTCTAGCGTCATTATGATTTTCTTTTTCTTCTTTTGATGGTTATATGTCTCTTTCAAGGTTATACTTACCAGCCTCGGTCCGGAACTGCATAGACAATACCCACGTAACCATCTGGGCCTAGCTTATGCCAGGAAGATTGGTCGATGGCGATGGAACTACCAATGCCTCCGATTGTATCTCCGTACTTATCTGTCGCATTGGATGGGATGAAGCCATACCCAGCAAGTCCGGTGTACTGGTAGGTGGTATCACCACAGGTAGTTTGATTGACAACAGCGGCCGTAGCACCGGCAGCGAGGAAGGGAACTGCCAAATTCAACTTCATGGTGGCTGATGATCATGAGTTGATTTTGGACATGAAGACCCGCCATGGCTTCTTTATGTACGATTTTATATAGTTTCTGCTTTTACTAGTGGGAGTAGGGGTGGTAGGCTTAGAGCGGAGGTTACACATTCAACTACATTCCGACGTCCGTCATGTCGCTGAGATTAAGCCAACGTGCAAGGGTAAAAGATCATCATTCGCTGATCGTCATTCATCGCCAAGTCCGTCGGTTATCAATCTTACCAAGTCAATCGTGGATTGCAGTCAGTGTTTCAAGTGGGCTGTTCCTGTCAATCCTTGCCTTTCTAGGGGTGTCATAGCCTCGTCTTTCTTCGCGGGGTTGTTGTAGTCTCCAGATGGACTGATAGTGGTCGATCATGAAGGCTATTTTACTCCTCACCCGGAGATTTAATACTACAATCCAAGATTTGTGAAACTGTATAGTCGTAATTGTGATTATTTTACTATTTTTGCATCTCCTAATGTCGTCATGCCGTAGACAGACTTAGGGCTTCCAAGTCGTCGGGAACGAAGTGTACTTTTGAGCATCTAACCCCAGATCTTGATAGACAGTTTCATTGCCTGGAATAGCAACATTTGTTAGATCCTGCCGACCATCAAAAAATAAATGGAAAACATCTAGAAGGTTTTGCTTACCTTGCAGCGCTTCCACCCGTTGTTCATTTTCACGTTCAAGTTGTTCCAACTCTTGCCCTGGTTCTTTTTCGTGGGGCTGTTTGTCCCCTTCGGCTGTCGCGGCTTTTCCAAGCGTATCCTGCGCCTCGCCGATCATTAGAAATTGGGCATTGGGATACTCGATAAACTCTGGCTCTAGGGGCACCCATCGGAGGTCGCCGAATTTCTCTCGTACCCTGATATTCAGATTAGCGTTTGAGACATCAACCCCATAGGCTTGAATATGGTCGAATTTGGATGGGAACTTACGAGGGAGGATACTCCGGCTCTTTGGGGAGCTGAGCGAATGACGGGCCGGGGAATTTGGGGTTTTTAGACTGAACGATCCAACTACCTTTTCCGTGAAGACCAAAGGACTTCTGTAACTCTCCCGGTTCGGAGGGGATCGTTAACAGGTAAGCTAGATGGGTGGCTCGTTTGGTCGAAGTGAGAGCGTATACTCCCTCGGCATATGGCCGAGCCTCTTCGACAGTGCGTTCACCGCGGGTGGCAGTTTGGTAAGTCGAAGAGGCGATGAAGTTCTCCTGTAGATCTTTGATGGTCTGTCCCGCTTTCTCCACGAATCCCATATCTCGTTCTTTGGGCGAAGTGGGGAGCTTCTTCTTTGGGAGCATGAGCAGACGACATCGAGCATCTTTGTCTACAGGTCCCTGGCCTTCGTCTAGCTCAGCGCCCAACGGAGTAGGGCGAAGCACGAAGAAAGTTCGAGCAATATCATCGATACTTTGGGGATCATCAATGCTGACGCGTGGGCGGAAGAAGAAATAGATTATACCCTTCTCCAGAATGTTGGACGAGACAACCTCCTCTCTTTCTTCGGATTTTCGGACACCGAGCTCGATGCTCTTCTCGGGTTTTGTATGAGCAGATGCTGAATAATAGGGTTCTGGCTTTTTCTCCTCCTCTTTTGGCTGCGGATCCTTTAGTCCATCACGTTTTGTTTCTGGGATTGTTTCCGAATTAGGCTCAGGTTTCATTTGAGGCTCTATGTCAGCTTTTTTCTCCTTTTTAGGCTCGGGGGCCTTCTCCCCCTGTCCCTGTGCTTTGCGCTTTTGTGCAGAGGGACGAGTCTTTCCGGGTGTGGAGGCCGTGATAGCGTCTTTGGCTTTCTGAGCGGCATGACGTGAGGATGTTCGTGTTGCCATTATTGTCGTAAATCTCAATATAGATTTTGGTCAATTCGACAATTGTGTTACTGAGTTGAGGAAGATATCTTGCGCAGGTCTCGGTTTGTCGTCAATTCGTTTCGCCGGAAGAGTTGATATATGAATGACGTCATGTTCCAAACTGACAATTTTGAACAGCCTGAAGTGTCCAAAATGTTTGAGCAATACGACATCATTCCTGTTCAGAATGTTGTGAATATTCAGTGTCTGATTGGCATCAGGGGGCTTTTTGCTGCCAGAATGGCCACCGGAGCTACTCCCGAAACTGGAGCTAGATTGACTTAGACTTATGTCCTCACATTCTCCCAATATACTGAGCGTGTAGACGAATCCATTGCTCAATGACAAGAAATTAGCATTGACTGAAGAATTGGCCAGAATTTCAGTCGATGTCCATTTCGTCTGTCAAAGCAGATTCATTTGTTGCATCAGCACTCGTATCGGTAGTTGGCTGATCGGAGCTCGAACTATCGTTAGCCTGAGTCTCACGGAACTCATCTAGCGAGGTTGTAGTAGAATTGGATTTCTCTGCATCCCCTAATATTCTGCTACGTCTTTTCCGTCTTTTCAAGCCGGGTACTACCGCTGAGGAATCGTTCAGCCGGTGTTTGTTCCTTGACTGAGTAGACACCAGAGATGGACAATGGAGAACACCCGGTGATTGAGCAACCTTTCGTTTCTGGCCTCTGTGTGGAGTCGAAGCTGACTTCTCACCACTAGTTTCCCTTTTATGGTCAGGCTCGAGGTTGTTCACTGAGTATTCCAGTTCTCGCTGCCATCGCTCAAAGTAGTCCGGCAACCTCGGTGGTTCTGATCCTGGGTCAACTGAATCCAGTTCATCACCCGGCTCTTCAACTGCATATGGTCGTAGAATCAATGGGCTTGTTGACTGCGTTTCTATTTCCACTTCTTTTTCGTGAACTGGTGTTGAGGGACCTGAGTCGTTTAAACTTGGCCCGGTACCATCTGTTGGTATATCATCACGATCGTGATACGGTCTGGTGAATTCCCAAGATTCCGGATTCGTATCGGGTGTAACAGATGGTTCACCTTCATCCATATGCATGTATTCGGCCATCATATACTAGTTTCCAACATATGCAATCATGAGGTCGAAATGTCATGTATAGTTATCTCCTTTATCATATCCAAAGAGAATGTCAGAAGCATCACGTCACCAGTCCCATTAAAAAGTAGAATTTGAACAAGCCGATCATGAGTCCAGCTGAAGTAGAAGTAGAAAAATCATAAAATGACGGTGTGGACGAGGAATACACAAGGACATTGGAAAGAACTGCGGCGAAAGGAACCCTCCTTTTCCAGATGCTTCCAGCGGGGAGGACAGTTCCATTAAAGCTTCCCCCAGCTTCAATTCCCACCCCCACCGGAGCAACCCAAAGCTCCTCCATGGTGTACTACGAAATAAAGTATTGACTATATATAGTGTAGACTTTAAAATTAAAAGATCTTAGATATCTTGGATATTCTATATTTAGTCCGACTGCTTCGATCTTAAAAAGTACCTAAGGACTACGCAGGGCCCCTGTCCACTCACCGCCCATTTCATCCTCTCCTGTGATTGGTCCATACCTGCCGCTCACACAACAGTAAACTAAACGTGGACTCAACTTGCTCCTCCGCAACGCTTCAACAAGCACAGGCATCCACGACTTACACTCCCTCCCTTACGACCCTCCGGGTGGATGCCGTGGTTGTCTCTGTGATCTATTTCTATACCGCGTGCGGAGCTTGCTACTGTGCAGTGCGGCTCCGGCCAACTTGTCAACATGCAGTCCTCCCCAAACATGCTCACTAAGGTACGCCCCTCGATCTCGTCTTCCCCGTCTTTTCCATCTCGCCCTCCTTTGTCATATCGAATGAAATCGGTCAATTGAAGTTACTGACCAGCTGTCCGTGTATAGTTTGAGTCGAAATCCTCTAGAGCCAAGGGAATCGCATTCCACCCGAAACGGTCAGTTTATCCCGCGGGGACACGCAACACATTGAGATCCTTTGGGACATATGGCATCTGACTTTCAAATAGGCCATGGATTCTCGTCTCTCTTCACTCTTCCACTATTCAACTGTGGGACTACCGTATGGGTACCCTAATTGACAGATTCGAGGAACACGACGGCCCCGTTCGAGGAATCGACTTCCACCCAACCCAACCCCTGTTTGTCTCCGGTGGTGACGACTACAAGATCAAAGTCTGGAACTATCAGACTCGGAGGTGTCTGTTTACATTGAATGGTCATTTGGATTATGTGCGCACAGTGTTCTTCCACCCCGAGCTGCCATGGATTCTGTCAGCGTCCGATGATCAGGTATGATTAGAGGCCCCCATCCCCCGCCGAAGCTCATAGTCTGTTTGTTGATTAACCTCACGCCAATGATATAGACCATTAGAATATGGAATTGGCAGAATCGATCCCTGAGTAAGACTCGCTTACCCTCTGAATGCCCCTTTCTGATCAGATCATTGCTAACATGTCCGCTCTCGCTCAGTCTGCACCATGACTGGCCACAACCACTACGTTATGTGCGCTCAATTCCACCCTACCGAGGACCTCATCGCCTCCGCCTCTCTCGATCAGTCTGTCCGTATCTGGGATATCTCCGGCCTGCGCAAGAAGCACTCCGCCCCGACATCGGTTTCCTTTGAGGATCAGATGGCTCGAGCCAATCCAAATCAAGCCGATATGTTTGGTAATACCGACGCTATTGTGAAGTTTGTGCTAGAAGGACATGATCGCGGCGTTAACTGGGTTTCATTCCACCCCAGTTTGCCGCTCATTGTTTCAGCTGGTGACGACCGTTTGATCAAGCTCTGGCGCATGAGCGATACCAAGGCATGGGAAGTCGACACTTGCCGCGGTCACTTCCAGAATGCCTCCGCCTGTCTCTTCCATCCTCATCAGGACCTTATTCTCTCCGTCGGCGAAGACAAGACCATTCGCGTATGGGACCTCAATAAGCGTACTTCGGTCCAATCTTTCAAGCGCGATCTCGATCGGTTCTGGGTGATTGCCGCCCACCCCGAGATGAACTTGTTTGCTGCAGGCCATGATACCGGTGTGATGGTTTTCAAGCTGGAGCGCGAGCGACCTGCCTCCGCTGTCCACCAGAACCAATTGTTCTACATCACAAAGGACAAGTTCGTTAAGTCTTACGATTTCGTCAAGAACGTCGAGTCTCCTCCGATGTTGTCACTGCGCAAGCTTGGATCTCCATGGGTTCCACCCCGAACTGTCTCCTACAACCCCGCTGAGCGTGCCATTCTCGTCACCTCCCCAGCCGACAACGGCACATACGAGTTGATCAATCTTCCCCGGGACGCTACCGGAGCTGTCGAACCTACCGATGTCAAGCGGGGCCAAGCCACCTCTGCTGTTTTCGTTGCTCGCAATCGCTTTGCTGTCTTCAACCCCTCAAGCCAGCAAGTAGACATCAAGGATCTCAGCAACTCCACCACCAAGACTATCAAGCCCCCAGCTGGCACCACAGATATCTACTTCGGTGGCACTGGCTGTCTCTTGTTCATTACCCCTACCACCGTTGCTCTCTTTGACATCCAGCAGAAGAAGCAGCTTGCAGAGGTTACTGTTAGCGGTGTCAAGTATGTTGTCTGGTCTAACGATGGTCTGTACTGTGCTCTTCTCAGCAAGCACAATGTCACTATCGTGACCAAGACCCTGGAGCAGGTCAGCACTCTTCACGAGACCATTCGCATTAAGAGTGCCACCTGGGATGATTCAGGGGTGCTCATCTACTCCACCCTGAACCACGTCAAGTATTCTCTTCTGAATGGGTAAGTCAGAGCTTTCATCTCATGCATTCTAGAAAACACTAACTCTGTTGTAGTGATAACGGCATCATCCGCACCCTTGATCAGACTGTCTACCTTGTACGTGTCAAGGGACGTCATGTCTACTGCCTCGACCGAAACGCTCAGCCTCGAACCCTCGAGATTGACCCCACAGAGTACCGCTTCAAACTGGCTCTTGTGAAGCGGAATTACGACGAGATGCTTCAGATCATCAAGACTTCAAGCTTGGTTGGTCAGAGTATCATCTCGTATCTGCAGAAGAAGGGTTATCCAGAGATTGCTTTGCAGTTCGTCCAGGACCCGCAAACCCGTTTCGACCTTGCCCTTGAGTGCGGCAACCTTGAAGTCGCGATTGAGATGGCCCGTGAATTGGACCGCCCCAATTATTGGAGCAGACTTAGTGCCGAGGCTCTCGCTCATGGTAACCACCAGACTGTTGAGATGACCTACCAGAAGCAACGGAACTTCGACAAGCTTTCGTTCCTCTACCTTACCACTGGTGATCAGGAGAAGCTCTCCCGCATGGCCAAGATCGCTGAACACCGTGGTGACTTCACCTCCCGCTTCCAGAACTCCCTTTACCGCGGAGATGTTGAGGACCGGATCCAAATGTTCAAGGAGGTTGATCAGTACCCTCTTGCATACTTGACCGCCAAGGCAAACGGCTTGACCGACGAAGCTGAATCCATCCTTGAGGCCTGCGGTCTCACCGAAGACCAGATTACCTTGCCCTCGGTCGACGGCCCTCTGAACGTTCCTAACCCTATTGTCCCCACCTTCAAGGCCAATTGGCCTGTCAAGGCTGCCGGCCACTCGTCCTTCGAAAAGGCGCTCCTCGGCGAGGTTGGCGCTGTCGATGAAGATGCCGGTGCTGATGGTTTCGAGGTTGAGGAAGATGATCAAGATGCTGTTCTTGCCAAGGAGACCCTGGATGATGACGAGGAAGATGCTTCTGGATGGGACATGGGTGATGACCTTAATGTGGAGGAAGAGGTTGACTTTGTCAATGTTGAGAGTACCGAGGCCGGTGCAGGCAGTTCCGAGGCTGATCTCTGGACTCGCAACTCTCCGCTAGCCGCCGACCATGTCGCTGCTGGTTCTTTCGAGACTGCGATGCAACTACTCAACCGACAGGTTGGTGCTGTGCAATTTGCTCCTCTGAAGGCTCGATTCCTTGAAGTCTTCAAGGCTTCCAAGACCTATCTTCCCGCCAGCGCTGGCCTGCCGCCTCTGGTCAACTATGTTCGCAGAACCACTGAGGAGACCGATGTCCGCAAGATTCTGCCCGTTATCCCCCGGGACCTTGAGACTATTGCCAGCGTGGACCTCCAAGAAGGATATGCTGCCATGCGGGCCAACAAGCTCGAGGATGGTGTGATCGTCTTCAAGCGTATCCTCCACAATCTTCTTGTCAATGCTGTCTCCTCTGAGGCGGAGGCGGAGCAAGCCAAGACTATCATCGCCACTGCTCGCGAATACATCCTTGCCATGAGCATTGAACTTGAGCGCCGCAAGCTCTCCACCGATTCCCCAGAGGGTCTCAAGCGCAGCCTGGAGCTGTCGGCATACTTTACCATCCCCAAGCTGGAGGTTGCTCACCGACAGCTGGCGCTGATGGCCGCGATGAAGCTTGCTTTTGCCAACAAGAACTACAACTCTGCCCTTGGCTTTGCCAGCCGGATGTTGGCCAATGGAGGATCAGCCAAGCTCCTCGAGCAGGTAAGATTGAACAACCGTAGGATTATCATCACAAATCTTATAACTAACACACTTCTTTTCTAGGCCCGCAAGATCAAGAGTCAATGCGAGCGCAACCCCTCGGACCAGATCGAGGTCGACTTCGATCCTTTCGCCGAATTCGACATTTGCGCCGCCTCTCACACTCCCATCTTCAGCGGCTCTCCTTGCGTGACGGATCCCTTCACTGGTGCCAAATACCACGAGCAGTACAAGGGCACCGTTGATCGTATAGCCGATGTCACAGAGATTGGTGCGCCAGCCAGCGGTCTGCGTCTGTTCGTTCCCAATCAATATTAACCAGCAGTATGACGAAATTTGACGGCTTTTCCCCCGTAATTTTCTTTCTCCTTCTTTCACGTGAAGAGTTATAAAAAAAATGGGGCATTTCGTTTCTTTCCAATTTTTGGGGGCTTTACTGCGCGATGGAGAAGTTGTGTTGTTTTGGCGTCACATGCGAAAGGAAAGGGGATTACCAACAAAATCTCCTACAATGAACCCCTGTCTAGATGTCTTTCTGTACCGAGATTATAATTGTTTAGCGGTCTTAACTTGTATGCGAAATTTGTCAACACGTTTTTATTCCAATATGTTAGAATTAGAAGACGATCTATTCGTTTAATTCACGAGGGGAATTTGTGTAGTTTACAACTAAAAATACAGTCGACCCATCCAGTACCTGGCATGGGCATGACATGTGAAGTCTTGTACAAAAGTGGAGATATCCAAGTAGAGCTCATCTTCAACACCACATCTCTAAGGAGGAGTAATGGATAGGAAAAATACCTAATCACATCTCCCATCCTTCCACCCAGACCTCCACCTCTCCTCCCAAAACCGACAATCAAACTCCTTCTTCCCAAGTTTCCGATTAACCTCATTATGCGCCTCACACATCCACCACCCGAATTCCGAGCGTCCACCAAGCTTAGGCTTATTCCTTCCACTCGGATGAGCCATCCAGGTTTGGAAATCATCCGCACATACCCAGCACGGGTACAATTTTGCAAATAATTTCAGGAATCCGCCCATGTCCTCTTGTTGTTTTGTATCCGCTTTTTCTGGGTACGTTGCTGCCATTGAGTGGAGGAGTGTCCAGGTTGAACGGCCCAGTTCTTCAACGTCCGGTGGACAGTCTGAGGGGATTTCGCTGGGAGATGGAGTTGCGGGGGCTGCGAGGGGTGCTGTTGAAGTCGTTGTGGATGTTGAGTGGTCTGATTTGGCTTGTTTTGTTAGAGCGCGCCATGAGGACATGGATGTGCAGGTTCGGCATCTGTTCACAATTTGTGGTTAGTTGGTGACTTTGTCTATGCTATGTTTGCAGTGAATATTGCATGTTGTTTGCTGGTTAGTGGACGTACGGTTTGCCATCTTTATCCAGGACTACACCCTTCGGAAGCGGTGCTGAAGTATTGCCTGTCGCATTGTGCTCTTGCGAATCACCGGGTGTTCGTGAAGCTTGGTTGAAAAGGTTGGATTTTCCTCCGTATTGGGAGCCAAACTGTTCCGGTGGTACTTCCGCCATGATTTTCTTGGTTTTCGAGGAGTTTAATTTCAGGGTGAAGTTGAAGTGTTGCGGAAGTTTCCAGTCGAACACTTCGGTGACTAACCCGCTGCGGGCGACTCGGCCCGGTACTAAATCTGACACTATTATACTACCATACAGTATGTAGTTAACTATAAGAGTTGATTAGAAATCAACTCGGATAATTTAAGAATAGTGGGGGAGCAGTATCAATTGGCTCGGATTTATTCAATCCTCATCTTCAGAGTTCTCTACTAGTCTACTTTATAGTGCTGATCGTTATAATACGCTTCGAGCCTCACACTACCTAGTGGTAAGTACTTCTATCTAGTTAGTAACCTAGTAGCTGTCAAATAGGTATTTACTTGTACTAATACCTACTAAATTGAACATACAATGCTTGTTATTTTTTTTATTGAGGTTCAATGGATAACACTAAATTAATGCACTGCATAGTAACTTGCAGATATTACTGTAATCTTCTATGGTTGAATATATATTGGATCATACTTCCTGAGGTCAATGTGTTGATCAACTTCAATTGATCTAAGCCTGTTCAATACACCAATCAAACTAACATATACTAAGCTATTCAATTGTACTAGTCCAATTAAATTCCACCTTTATATCACATCTACGCAAAATTTGAATACCCGAGAGATGTTTCTGATCATCTGAAGTCTTGCGGGTAGAGTGGCAGATCCCCCGGCTTTGTCAGCTCATTTGCAACGCCAACCTTCACAAGGTCTCGCCAGGACGACGCGTGTTTGTACACTCAAATACAAGATTTGACTCCGATCACCCTTACCAACTCCTCATTATACACCTGATACACGCCTATATATACCGAATCGCGGCCAAAATTTCCCTTGTCTCAAATACCGACGCGCCGTGAAAAAGCATCGCTGTCAACCACCTACACCTTGATATAAAATGGGATCGAAACATGCACTTTCAGACTCGGAGTCGGAGCCGGGAACTAATGCGCCCAATAAGCCGTCTGACGCTGCACTGGAAAAAGCTCTGCGAGACGAGGTCATCTCTCGGTGGAAAGCTGGTAGACAGGATGAGCTCACTGTGAAGCGGGTGCGACTTGCCGCAGAGCAGACATTGAAGCTCGAGGAGGGATTCTTCAAGACTACAGGGGATTGGAAAGCAAGGAGTGAAGAGATTATCAGGAACGAAGTGGTAAGAATATACGAGCTGGTTCAGAAATTTGGTTATCTTAACTAATTTGTCATTTCCCCGCAGGAAAATCAAGACGCAGGTGAAGGCGAGGAAGAGGAAGAAGCCAAATCATCACCTCAACCCAGAAAGTCTGCAACTAAACGATCGAAAGGCGAGAATGCGCCACACCCGCGCAAGCGACAAAAGACAGAGACTCCTGCTTCAGAGGAAGAGGACAAGCCAGAGATATCTGGGAATGATAGCGAAGAAGATAAGGAGAGCCCCAAGGCATCGAAAGTAAAGAACAAGTCAGATACAGCCAAGCAATCCTCGCCCGAGGTATCAGACGCGCCTGAAGACGAACCCGCGTCTACCAAAGCAAGCGCAGACGCTACCAAAGATGATTCCGAGAGCGAGATGTCCGTCGTCATTGACGAGGAGCCCAAGCCTGCGCCGAAGCGACAGAAAACAACGAAAGCACCAAAGGAGAAGAAAAAGGCGGCTCCCAAGGGCAAGGATGAAGATGTTGATCCCAATCAAGCAGAGATCAAGCGGCTTCAGGGTTGGCTAGTCAAGTGCGGGATTCGCAAGATGTGGTGGCGCGAACTGCAGCCATATGAAACCCCCAGAGAAAAAATTAAACATCTGAAGCAGATGTTGGAAGATGCCGGGATGAAGGGCAGATATTCATTGGAAAAGGCTCGGCAGATCCGCGATGAGCGTGAGCTCAAGGCGGACCTCGAGCAAATCCAACAAGGGGCAAAGGACTGGGGGAAAGACAGTGGAGATGAGGGTGAAGGCAGCGATGGTGGAGCCCCGCGACGCCGGGCAGCTCGAGGACGACAGGCGTTGGCGTTTTTGGATAGTGACGGGGAAGAGACGGATTAATTTTGAAGTCTGATGTTGGCACAATAATTTGTTGGATCCGAGCATGTTCAATCAGCCCGTTTCTTTAGTAATATCCCATAGCCATAACATTTGATGGATAATATACCCCATCTTCTCATTGTAAACCTGGTAGTTTACTGATATTAACGGGCAGCCTTGGGTCCGCTCATACGTTGAGCGGCCAGACTGAAGACTGCAACAGACGAAATGAACAGAACGAGATTGTAGAACTAAGACCCAGTCAGAACAGACGATCTTCAGACCTTGAAACTATTGATATCAGATCATACCGCGGTCCGGGAGTACTCATTCTCCTCAACCTCTGTCCTTGCCTCGACAAACAGACGTCGTAAATTAGGAAGATTAGCCTATATACATGTCAGTCTTGGCAATGACCAGCACGAGCACCTCAACTCACCATTGAGAACAAGTAGTAAATGACTCTTTTTTCACAACAAAGTGTTGACTTGGGGAGTTCCGTTGTATCGTAGTTTAAAAGGAGGTCGACCAAGCGGGAAGTTCGCACCGGCCATTTTGTGGCCAACTTTTGATCGCCCAAAACACCCTTTCCTTCTTCCCTCCGCCTTTCAACTTCGCCCTTTCTTCCCCCCTCCATCCTCAACTCTCTTTTGTTTCCTTGCGTTTTAAAGTTCCTTGGCATCAGAAGAGGGTAATTACTCGAATTATCTCCGATCGCTGCCTCCGAATCTCACCTCGCGCGACCGTGAGAGCTGTCGACTCTCTCCCCCGCAGTCGCTTATTGTCCCCTCGACCCTTTCCACTTCTCTCCCCGGTTGTCATTGGCGGAGGCACGACGTTGTCGTTGCTGAAGCTTGTTAGATCTCGCAATGGCGATGAACAAGATCCGTGGCGCCTTTGCGGTGCCTCGGAAAGGAGAGACCTTTGAGTTGCGAGCTGGGCTCGTGTATGTATTTCCTTTTCTCCGTGGACAGGTGGCCATCTGGTCGTCGAAGTCTTGATTGAATTTACTAGAATACTGATCTTTTTGAATAGATCTCAGTATGCCTACGAGAGGTATGTCGGATTGCCCAATGTCGCAGTGATGTCGATGGTATACGAAACGGGCGTGGTGTGACTGACAGCTTAATAGGAAAGAATCCATCCAGAAGACGATCATGGCCATGACACTGGGAAAAGATGTCTCGGCCCTTTTCCCTGACGTACTGAAGAATATCGCTACGGGTGATTTGGAGCAGAAGAAATTGGTCTACCTCTACTTGATGTAGGTATTTCATGACGTGGGGAGAGATGAGCGAGAGAGGGAGAAAGGAGTCGCATGCGCTGACCATTGGACCCTGACATCTAGGAATTATGCCAAATCACACCCGGACCTTTGTATTCTCGCCGTCAACACCTTCGTACAAGACTCAGAAGACCCTAACCCGCTGATTCGAGCCTTGGCCATTCGCACGATGGGTTGTATTCGGGTGGAAAAGATGGTGGATTACATGGAAGAACCGCTGCGCAAGACCCTTCGCGATGAATCACCTTACGTCCGCAAGACCGCTGCCATTTGTGTAGCGAAACTGTTCGACCTCAATCCCAGCATGTGTCTCGAGAACGGTTTCTTGGAAATGCTCCAGGAGATGATCGGCGATCCGAACCCCATGGTGGTGGCTAACTCAGTGACTGCGCTCTCGGAGATCTACCATACTGCCCCCGAGACTAAGGCCTTGCAAGTGACTCCCAACACATTGCGGAAGATGTTGATGGCATTGAACGAATGTACGGAATGGGGACGTGTGACCATTCTTTCAACTCTAGCCGAATACCGAACTGCCGATGTCAAGGAGTCAGAGCACATTTGTGAGCGTGTTGCGCCTCAATTTCAACACGCAAATCCCAGTGTGGTTCTCGCAGCAGTCAAGGCCGTATTTTTGCACATGAAATATGTTGGCCCGGAGCTGGCAAAGAACTATCTGAAGAAGATGGCCCCTCCTCTGGTCACATTGGTTTCTTCTGCCCCCGAAGTGCAATATGTTGCTCTGCGAAATATCGACCTTTTACTGCAGAAGCAGCCTGATATCCTTAACAAGGAATTGCGGGTGTTCTTCTGCAAGTACAACGACCCACCTTACGTTAAGTTCCAGAAACTCGAAATTATGGTACGGATATCAAACGACCGCAATGTCGACCAGCTTCTTGCCGAATTGAAGGAATATGCTCTTGAGGTCGACATGGACTTTGTTCGTCGTGCCGTGAGAGCAATTGGTCAGGTTGCTATCAAGATTGAAAGCGCCAGCGAGAAGTGTGTAAACACCCTCTTGGATCTGATCAATACCAAGGTGAACTACGTTGTTCAGGAGGCTATCGTCGTTATCAAAGATATCTTCCGAAAGTACCCTGGCTACGAGGGTATCATCCCTACCCTGTGCAAGTGTATTGATGAGCTGGATGAGCCGAACGCCAGAGCCGCATTGATTTGGATTGTTGGCGAGTATGCCGAAAAGATTAGCAACGCAGGAGATATCCTTGGTGGCTTTGTCGATGGGTTCAACGAGGAGTTTGCTCAGGTATGTCTATTTCCTCTATTCGAAGTGCATGTACGGAGACTGACCTATGCCAGACCCAATTGCAAATTCTCACTGCAGTCGTAAAACTCTTCCTTAAAAGGCCCGATAAGGCCCAAGGACTGGTGCAGCGAGTCCTTCAGGCGGCGACTGCGGAAAATGATAACCCTGACGTTCGTGATCGAGCCTACATCTACTGGCGTCTTCTGTCGAATACAAGCGATTCAAACGCTACTAAGAATATCGTCCTATCCGAGAAGCCCCCCATTGTCACCACAATCTCCTCACTACCACCAGCCCTATTGGAACAGCTTCTTCAAGAGTTGTCCACTCTATCTTCCGTATACCACAAGCCTCCAGAGCAATTCGTCGGACAAGGCCGATTCGGTGCTGATGCTGTTCAACGGGCCGCCATTGAGTATGATTTCCCCTATTTCCCACTTTCATTTTATGCAATTGCTAACTCCATGATAGGGAACAAATCCAAAACGCCCGTGAAAACCCCTTGGCTGCGGCAGCAGCCGCGGCAGCCGTCAGCGGCGCCACACCCCCTGCGCAGGCGCAAAACAACGTCGAGAACTTGCTGGACATCGATTTCGACGGCGGTGCCCCCGCATCCGCGCAAAAGGAACCCACTGGCGATATGTCTGGCCTCGAGGGATTGGCTGGTACCCCGGTCCGAGTACAATCCCCCGCGGCTGGCGCTCCGGCACCACAAGCTAGCAATAACCTGGATGACCTCCTTGGTGTCTTCGGTGACTCTGGAGCCTCGCAACCCTCACCAAGCACTGCCAATGGTGGAAACGCCTCTGCTGATCTCATGAATGGTTTCTCTGGTCTTGATCTTTCTGGCAATTCGTCTTCGCCGGCACCAGCCGATAACCAGACCAAGAAATCTACTCAGGACATTATGGATCTGTTCTAGAGAGAGTATTGAAGAGGTTAAGCGTTTCTGGCTGGGAGATTCGAACCCGGCTGCTTTTATATCCTAGTGTTTTACAAGCGAGGATCTGAACAGAACGAGATAGATTCGTTTTATGTTTTTCTTTTTACTTTTTTTTCTTACATGTTTAATTTTTGTTTACTTGCTATGCATGTGCTGGACTTCAAAAAGGCTTGTATGTACATCTTCCTGGAAATCGTCGTCCATGAAAATTAGCGATTGCGATATAGATTTATTCTGTAGATGGGTGGGTCTACCTGCGCATTATAGTTAACTAAAGTGTACTATTAGTCAGTAGTCCTACAAACTGAAGTAGTGTAGTGATTCCATATGTCAAAAGTGTCGTATTGATTGCTCTTGAAGATCAGTCCTTGGTTTTGTTTGCTTTGGCGCTAGCATATTGAAATTGTTGTTGGAGAAACGTCGCTGTGATGATGCATGTCATTGCTCAACTTCTGGCTTTTACACCGACTCTTCCACTTTTGATATTCATGCGATGACTCACAAAATACCAGAAGAAACAATATTGGTGGATGTCATTGTGCATTCATGTATGACTCTAGCACTAACATGGATCTGCTTCTCATCCGGCGGAGTTAAGGAGATAGAGTGGACTTACTGTAGTATTTGTAGGGAGGGTAGCACTTAGGGCTTGACAATCTTACATACTGGTACTTGTACTCTTTCTAGATCCAAAAGTTACTATTAACAGCACTCAATACTTAATATTGATTCATATATCAATTTAATTACTTGAGTATGCGAGAGTACCTACTCTAGGTAGCTAAAGTAAAGCAAAAATAACAAGAATTGGGCGGGTTCATTATCCCCAGAGTAGAATTCATCTGTATAACCAGGAAACCAACCTTCCACGCCTTTAGGGCTGAGTCTCCTAGAATGTCCCTGATTCGCACCAAAACACTAACGAGACTCGATATCCCGAAGAAATGTTCATTCCGCTGGAAACCGCACCTGCTGACCAATTCACTCTTCCCGACCGAGTTTTTCTAGCACCGAGTGGGACTGAGGGTCCCGCAATCTCTACTATGTGGCCTATCTATGGCACCATATAAATGGGCCAGCGGCCCCCCCGGGTGGAAACTTTTAGGAGGTAAACTATATTCACGGAGAAAGTCGCAGAAAGAGACATTGCATAGATCACGGACCTCACCGACATCATGGCGCAATCTGAATATAAGTTCGAAGGATGGATGGGTTTGGATCCTAGTTCCAGTGAGGGAAATATGAAATGGCAGGAATTTACGCCCAAGGAATGGGAGGAGACGGATGTCGATATCAAGATCTCTCATTGTGGTATTTGTGGTTCGGATTTGCATACGCTTCGCAGTGGCTGGGTGAGTTCCGCAAATATTTCTTATCCTACTATTCCTTTTCCCTTTTTTTCTCTTTCTTTTGCTCACGATCATATTCCAGCGCCCTACCAACTACCCCTGCTGTGTTGGTCATGAGATCGTCGGCACAGCCGTCCGCGTCGGATCCCAAGTAAAGGGAATCTCCGTTGGAGACCGTGTTGGCGTCGGCGCCCAGAGTGACTCGTGCCAGGGTCGTCAGGGTGACTGTGAAGAGTGCGCCATGGGCTCAGAGCAATATTGCTCGAAGAAGTTCACTGGAACTTACAACAGCACTCACCAGAACGGTGACAAGTCTTACGGTGGATACGGACTGTATAACCGTGTTCCTGGCCACTTTGCTATCAAGATCCCCGATGCCATTTCTTCTGCTGAGGCGGCGCCTATGCTGTGTGGTGGTGTTACGCTTTATAGCCCTTTGAAGCACAATGGTTGCGGACCCGGTAAGCGGGTTGGTATCATTGGTGTTGGTGGATTGGGTCACTTCGGTGTACTCTTTGCCAAAGCTATGGGTGCTGATAAGGTCGTTGCTATCTCGCGGAAGATGAATAAGAGTGAGGATTCTTTGAAGATGGGTGCCGATCTTTACATTGCTACTGAGGATGAGCCGGATTGGGCGACGAAGTATTCTCGGTCTTTGGATTTGATTGTGTCGACTGTGTCTTCTACTAAGGTGAGTACCGAATACGCTGCCTTGAGGTAGTGAGTCAAGATCTTTGAAAGAATTACATGCTAATATTGAATGATAGATGCCCATGACTGAGTATCTGGGTCTGCTCCGCACCGAGGGCAGCTTGGTCCAAGTTGGTCTGCCTGATGATGGCACCCTGTACGCACCGGTTCGTCCTCTGATGCGCCGCCTTAAGGTGCAAAGCTCTCTGGTTGGAAGCCCTAGTGAGATCCGGGAGATGTTTGAGTTGGTGGCTGAAAAGGGAATTCACCCCTGGATTCAGGAGATCCCCATGAAGGACGCTAACAAGGCCATTGTTGAGATGGAAGCTGGCAAGGCGCGTTACCGCTATGTCCTGGCGAACGAGTGAAGAGAAGGCCCATGACGACAAAATGAACTAGACGATAGACGAAGATGATATATGATGTAGATTGAATGATGACTGCTGTTCCTTTAAACAAATATGTATAAAATCATCTATACATACTGTAATGTAGTTGTGTTGTATAGAAATGTCCCAATCAGGACGTCTCCAATCGCCACGCGACTCCGTTTTCGGCCGCGCTAGTCCCGATTTGGCCATCCCTCCAAAAGTCCCCGCGGGCTTCGCGATGATTCACATTTGCCCGCCGCTTTCTTCCCGGTTTGTTCTTCTTTCTTTTGCACTCCCTTTGGTCTCGAGTCAATTGGCCGATTCATTGCATATCACATCATGTCGCCGACACTTGCGCAACAATACCTTAGCACCCGAGGTGCTGAGTACAGAGTATGTATCAAATGCAGTGCCCTGTGAAAAATAAGTGGGGTGTTCAAATCCGCAGGAACAGAGTCACTAATAGAGCCTCTTTTCTTCTAGAAATCCTTCGAGGATGTGGTTATGAAGGGTCTTGCGAGTGATGGCGGCCTTTTCATTCCCGAGGAAATTCCTTCTCTGCCTGAGAACTGGGAGAGCTGGGTCGATGCCAGTTTCGAAGATCTCGCATTCAATATCATGTCGCTCTTCGTCTCGCCGGACGAGGTTCCCTCCGAACACCTCAAGGATATCATTAAGCGTTCATACTCCACTTTCGATCACCCCGAGAGAACCCCTCTGGTTGAGCTCGATCCCAAACAGAATCTCTACTTGCTGGAACTTTGGCATGGTCCTACTCGGGCTTTCAAAGAGTAGGTCTCGCTCAGGTCTCAAATGTCGAATGATTAGGGCCCAGTGAACTAATTGACAATAGTGTTGCTCTTCAATTCCTCGGAAATCTGTTCGAATACTTCCTGAAGCGCGAGAACGAGGGTAAGGTCGGCAAGGACCGCCACCACCTTACTGTCGTTGGTGCCACATCCGGCGACACTGGTTCCGCTGCCATCTACGGTCTTCGTGGTAAGAAGGACACTAGTGTCTTCATTCTTTTCCCCAATGGAAAGGTGTCTCCCATTCAAGAGAAGCAAATGACCACCGTGCTTGACGCCAACGTGCACAACTTGACCGTCGAGGGATCTTTCGATGACTGCCAGGACATCGTCAAGGCCCTATTCGCCGACCCTGACATCAACTCTACCCACAGCCTTGGTGCCGTGAACAGTATCAACTGGGCCCGCATTCTCGCTCAAATCACCTACTATTTCTACTCATTTTTCTCTCTGAAGAAGGCGGCCAACCTCACCAAGGACAAGAAGGTCCACGTTGTCGTGCCCTCGGGCAACTTCGGTGATATCCTTGCTGGATATTTCGCTAAGCGCCTTGGACTTCCCATCGAGAAACTCACCATCGCTACCAATGAGAACGATATCTTGGACCGCTTCTTCCGTAGCGGTGGTCACTACACCAAGAAGGCCCTGAACACAACCGATGAGGGCGTCAAGGAGACTCACAGCCCTGCGATGGATATCTTGGTCTCAAGCAACTTCGAGCGTCTGCTGTGGTTCCTGGCTTACCAGACCGACAATGCCAGCACCGCCGAGGACCGTCGCCAACATGCCTGTGAGAGCGTCACTAGCTGGTTGAGCCAGCTCAAGTCGCAGGGTGGATTCCAAGTTTCTCCCGCCGTCCTCGAGGCTGCTAAGATGGATTTCGACAGCCACCGCGTCAGCAACGATGACACCATCTCTACTATCCGCAGCGTCTACAAGACTTGCTTCCCCAACAATGGACCTAGCAGCGCTAAGAGCTCCAAGACCGGTGGATATATTCTGGACCCCCACTCCGCTGTTGGTGTTGCTGCTTCCCAGCGCTCTATCCAAGAGTACCCCGGTGCCTACCACATCTCCCTGTCCACTGCCCACCCTGCCAAGTTCGCCGGCTCAGTTGACCTGGCCCTGCGATCCGAGGATGGCTATGTATTCAATGAGATTCTGCCTAAGGAATTCATTGGTCTGGAGCAGCGGGAGAGCCGTGTCACCCCTGTTCCGGCTGGTGCTGGTTGGGAGGGCGTCCGTGAGATCGTCAAGACTGAAGTTGAGCAGGAGTTGCAGGGCCAACGGTAAGGTGGTAGGGTCGCTGACAATTTCTGTTGATTATGCATAGACTCCCCACCTCGCTTGTTTGTGTTCCTTCAATTTGCAATTAAAATACAAAAGTCAAATGTTTGATGACAGAAAATGGTATACTGCTTGCATTCACGTTATATAGATCTTCAAAGAACAGATATTTCGCTATAGGCGTGACGTTTTGAACCTGTTTCTTCCTTACCAAGAATATAATTACCACCGTGATAAATTATAACCAGCTGATGAACTCAATTTGTATACTCAAGATAATTTGAACGCCTACTATCATCATGGTCGTACATAGTATTGTAGTAAACACTATTGGCATCGGAATCACGTGAAATAAAATTACCCAAAAGATACTAGCTGACCATCGCTAAACACTAGCGTGGAATAGTCACATGATCCACTCACCGCCCCAGACACCAGGGTATAAAATCAACCTGCCCCCAGCAACCTTCCTCTTCTTTTTTTTCTTTTCCAGCTCTCTTTGCCAATTGGCTTAGATCAAGTGTAGTATCTGTTCTTTTCAGTTTAATCTCTGAAAGTTTTCCATAGGAAAACAACATTGATTATTCTCATTTTTGGATCTCGCGGCTTGGCCTCTGTGCTTGCGCATGCCTTGCCGCACAGTGTCATCGGACTTACACTACCTCCGATCGACGCGAATACCCCCTTTTCATCAACTGTGTCGGCTTGTCCGATCATTTGGAGAAGAGGTTTAAAGCAAAGCTGTAAAAGGTGATTCTACTGTGGTTCAAAGAGCCCAGAGCGACTCTAGTAGACCTTGGACGCTTGTGATGCCTTAGGATATTGGCTAGGAGTGTTTACGGCCCATTGCAACGCAGTGGTGCTACAGGCGTGTCTTACTAGAAGAATGTAATAATACTAACTAGTGCTTGAAACATCGAAGACGTTCCTATGTTATGCCTTATCAATCAAGATACTGGTAGGTCATAGCACGAGCTTGGTTACCCACCCATGAAGCCATAGATGACCAACGTGGATCATCGAACACTCCTAGGCATCACTCTTATGAGGGGATGTGCGCTCAAGAGTCGCATGTAACCCATTGAGTCCAACGATCAAATATGTGACCAGTGTCGCTAGATACTGAGAAAGATGGAAATATACTAATGCATAGATGAGACAAAGAAGTTCATGCCCAGAGTAGATGGGGTGTGAATCCTTGCCAATAGTATGCAGCGAGGGGTTGCCAGCGGTATTTGCATCATCCATTGATGCATCTTTGATATCCCCTTGAAGAGGTGAAGCCCCGCGTGACTCATTTTGCATTGTAGTATCGAAATTTCCAGCTGAAACTACGAGGGTGGCATCGCAAGAGCTGTCTGAATGCACCGACCTGCTGTATTCTACAGGCACTGGCAAGGGCACCGGCATTGTATGGCCAAGAATGCCCCCAACAAGCGCTGAAAGAGCTTTGCTAGGAGGATATTGTAATGCATACTCATTTGGATTCTCACAATTCGTATTAGAATCGCCAGAGCATCCATTGTTAGAACGTGATACCTCTAAAGACGTTCATTAGAGCTCCTGATACCGTGCTCATTAAGTTTAGGAACTTGAACTGACCTGGTACAGGATGTAGATTCATATCAACCATGGTTTGCTCGAGGTTCAATACCGTATCGCGAAATGACTCTCCATCTTCAAGCTTCTTGCTCGGCTCTATCAAAGACCTAGTATACGATTTTCGATTTCTAGGCGGGAAAACAATTGATTGCTTGAAGCGGTCTCGCCATCGGTGCATTTTTGCCTCGACTCTTATATCAAGGAAGAAGGGTTGCGAATTATGATGGAAAGCTAACGCCGAATGCACTGTAGGCTGTTGAGCTGCTTGCTTCTCGAGTTTATTCTCTTCCAAGTGCCAAACAAGTTGTCGACAACGACTGCGCCGCGTCTGGCTGCTTGATTTTGTTGTCTCTGCTGCAAGTCGTGTGCCGGTGAACTTCCACCTGGAGGCGTGGATGACTTCGGAACTTCTCGATATACTCACTGCTTCCGCAGTAAGACCTATTGGTGTTCCAATCCTGGGATTGAAAGTTGTATTCCTGTAACCCCTACACTCCCGTCTCTCGCCTGTTAACATGCGAGGGCCAAAGTATTCTGTTACTTCAAGGCCAGATGATCCAGCCTCGTTATCCGTCGAGTCCACACCAAAAAACTCCATTGTGATTGTTGCTTCTGATAATTTGCACCCTGCTGGTTGATGAAATGTGAGATCCAAGTACATCACCCCGCTCTCCTGATTGTGAAGTTGGCCCCATCGCGATTTCGACATGAGCAAGCAACAGTCCACTCGCAGATTGTCTACCTTCAAATCACAGAGACTGGCGCTTGATTGTCCTTGACAAATGTCCACATATCGAAACCTTTTGGAGGCTGGGCGTCCGGAGACCATTTTGATGGTTTGGGATGTTGGACGATGTCAGCATTTGGACGAGTAGACGGCGCTTCGTCCATTTCGCGATTTGTCAGGACTCCTGTCATACGCTGAGGCTGAGCCACTCTCATGCATCTCAGGCACTTCCCCTCATTCTTCAGATACGTTAGCCCGAGACTCGGAAGACTCGAAACCTACCATGGCTATTACAATATCACTTGATTCATCCGAGAAACTTGATTCGAGCAACAGTCTCTGCAGTGACGACGACCAAGGCTCTGGTGTTCATGTTTCTATGCCGGTAGAAGACAGCCGAGGGTACTATATTGACTCCGATGCTTCTGTCGGCTCAAACAGAACTCGGAAGCAAGGATCGAAATATGACAGTACGACATATCGGGATGGGCCTCGTAGGTCCAGATCAATTTATCCAAGAGGCCCAACCTCAATTGGATCAAATGCCAGAGGCACAAGGAAAGAAGCAGCTAGTAAGCCTGGTAGGAACTTGGATATCCAAGTCAAAGAGAAGGCTTGTGATGCAATCCTACGTCCCGATGATCAAGCAAAAGACATCACTTTGCATTTGGAAATGAATGGCGCAGTCGACCTCTCGGATGAGCTGGCACATTTATCACGCTTGAATATCTTGGGGCATTTCAAAGCCGGCATCTCTTTCTTCGAAAGTCGATTAGCTTCACACGTGGACTTTTTCCCCGTGGTGGCCGAATATATTGATCTCCTCCTTGAACAAGGCGATTCTGGCAAGCTCGCCGAGTTTGCTCATGAACGACTCCATGATCCATTGACCACCTACTCTTGCCATGAGAGAAGCATACTTAAACTAACAAAAGGCGTTGCAAACATGCGAGCTAAAGGCTCATTGCTTCCAGCACTTGAGTTGGCGAAGAAATTTTTGAAATTACGTGAAGACCTGGGAGCCGGATCAGACCAGTATTCCGAAGGAGAATTTTCGGCTCAAACTCAATCGAAGAACACAACAAGCAACCACAAGGGCGCATCATCGCGGTTGAATTTACCGATAGGGTTACAGGTATTATCTCACACCATCACAATTCGGATCTTTGGACTAGTATCTCGAGAGCTAACGGTTGTTTCCACCTTGTTATCAGATCCAAGGCATTGATATCTGTTTAAGAATCATAAAGTATGCCTTCGACATGTCGAGCTATCTGGAAAATGACCGGTTTCGATGTTTGCTCAACTGGAGTGTCTCTGCAAACTCGTCAATACCCAAACCTCGACAAGCCAGTGCAGGTTTCTCAGACAGAGAGTCTCGAATGAGGAGACATCATAATCGCACCTCGGCCAATTCCATGCCGCTAAGCTCAATTTCAGACTCAGAAGCAGTCGAATCGGAACCATGGCCTCGCAAAAGCCCGACGAAGATCTCTAAGTTTCCCCATCCCGGCTCTTGGTATGGCTTTCTTATTCAAGAGGGATATTTTTGGGAGTCATCCAGATTATTGCGCTCTATTATCACTATCCTTGGTGATGGTAACGGCTGCTACCAGTTCGATGGCTCCTTTGAAAGAGTCTTCGGCCTCCGAAGCTTGCAGGAATCCGTCAAAAAATTCATTACAGGCGACGACGAAGTGCTAAGCGATGAGCAGCCCTTCTTTGCCGATTTTGCTAATGCAACTGCATTAATTCCATTCCTAAATGTACAGTCCAACCATCAAATCCATGCTATCCAAAATCAATTTGTGAAAACGGCAGAGTCTATGGCAAGAAAGCTCTTCTTAAGCAATCAGGAATTGATCAATAGCAGACCATACTTCTATTGGCTAATGGTGAAGGGCGGCCTCAAGACAATTGCGGAAAAGCAAGCAAAGCCATCAATTTTGAGCACATCTTCTATGTCATCAAGAGGTCTTTGTCAAGAGGGAGTCGACCAACGGCCATACCGAAGTAACAAAAAGGACCTTACAGATTCGAAACCGGCTACAGATCCTTCAAGTTGGGATAATACACTGAGCACCATTGAGGCGAGTGCTGCCGACATTGGAGATTATGGTACAGCATCCGATGCTCTTGTTATACACATAAACGGCCTCAGCAATAGAGAGACCTCCTTGAAGAAGATCCAAGAGTTAGCCTCATTGAGTTTGGATGCAATGAGTGATGCTGTTGGCTACGCAATTTGCTTAGTTCGCGAAGCCCGTCTGATTACATCTCACGACTCTTCTAATCCAGATCTGATGGATCAGCGAACAGATCTCTATCTTCGATTCAAGGACTTTGACGAATTATATCCTTCTTGGTTCGATCACCCTCAACTTCAGAATCTACCTGGTCTTGTGGCATTTGACATACCTCTGGCATGTTGGGAGAAAATGTGCGCCCTAAATCATCTTCTTCTAAGTATGAACCGTCCCGCTGGAGCTCAATTGTCTCTATCGAGCCAGTACGTTGTCGAAAGACATCTTTCTACAAAAAGATACCCCTCAGATCTTAGATTTCTAAGCCGTGAGCCCTGCAATGGCTGTGATTATTGCGACCAGGAAGAGAAAACAGTACGCTTCCCACAATCGCATCGCATCTCGCATACTAGACGGACACGACGTGTGTCACCCCCTGGTTCGCAGAAACCTGGCAATTTGAAACAAATCAGAACGGGTTCCCAGTCCGTTGCGCTGGAACTTCTTGAGAGAGACGATTTGTCTCTGGATACCCGTGATGTATTGAGGCCAGGCAGTCGAGAAGCAACTGGAGACTATGAACAGATAATTAAAGCAAAACCCTCCGGCAAGATTGGTCAAAATTCTCGACCGACGACTCGACCTAAGGTTACAGTAAATTTGATAGGAGTCCCTGGTATGTCTGAAAAATCCTTCAATGTTTCAATGACTCTTAGAGATAGCTTTCAAGTAAGTACAGATCTTCACAGGAATACTTTATGAGAATCTAACATCCTCTTCTGAAGGACTTCAAAGCAGATCTTTATCAGTTGTTCCAAGACAATCAAGTTGTTTCACCTTATCTGATGGAACTTGAAGGAACCTATGATATTTTCCACGCCAATGGAACTCGAATCACGGATTCCAATTGGGAAGACGTGGTACACGCAGGAACGAGCATAGGATTATGCTTGGTTGATCTTCCTCGGCAGGAAGATGCCAAGGACGAACAAAATTATGAGAGTTCCACGCCCGTGGGACCTGATTCTGGCCGCTTTTCATGATCTGGATCGGTGTCTAAAGATAACGAGGATATCTCAGATTGATTATGCATTGTTGGAAATTTGTCAGTTTAGCAAATAAAAGTAGCTAAATGTTCCCATTTTGCGTCTTGACACACTTTTCTCTTGAATGTTACTAAATGAGGCCCTTGTCTACCATTCTAATAAATCTGTTCTGGTTCAATGAAGAAGTTTTTAATATTGGAACTAAGAAAGCCTCTATATTGAGACAGCAGACGAAGTATACTTTTAACTTGGAAGTATTACCAAAGACTACACAGTATTTACTTCTTAGAAAGGTGTTGAATCACAGAAGAGACATTGACGAAATAGAAATTAATATTATGTATTATATATCAGAGAAAAACAAACAAAATCTCGAAATGACCAAGCAACTCTTTCTCCCACCACACGAGAGAGAGATCAAGCGGGCCTCAAATGGCACGAATGCGAATCGAGTTCGTATACGGAAACGACATCCCGAAATTCCAGATCCTCAGATCCCCCACCACGAAGATCAAGCGAGGACCAGGAAGGACGGGGTATTATTCGCAGATAGACATAGAGATGTGCAATCTGCTCTCAGCTCAGATGGCTAATTTACAGAAGAGCCATCAGACCGACAACACCGGCCAGGAGACCAGCGACGGGCTTGGTGTTGGAGGCAGCACCGGTGAAGGGAACAGAGCTGGAGCTGGGCTGCTGGACAGCGGGAGTAGAGGGCTGCTCAGGGGTCTCGGGCTGAGCAGGAGTCTCGGGCTGCTTGGGCTGCTGGGGCTGAGCAGGAGTCTCGGGCTGCTGGGGCTGCTGGGGCTGAGCAGGAGTCTCGGGCTGCTGGGGTTGCTGGGGCTGCTGGGGTTGCTGGGGCTGCTGGGGCTGAGCAGGGGTCTCAGGCTGAGCAGGAGTCTCGGGCTGAGGCTGGGGAGTGGGCTGCTTAGCGGGGACAGAGGAGTGCACAGCAGGAGCAGGCTTGGGAGCCTTGCTGGGGGCCTGGCTGGGGACGACCTTGTTGATGGTGACGGGGACCTCTTCACACTTGGTGCAGACAACAGTGCTGGTCTGGGTGATGGTGCTGGTCTGGGTAACGGGAACAGTAAAGGTGGAGTGACCAGAGGTGACAGTCGAAGTGGTGACTATATTATTGGTTAGTTAGAGAGAGATGTTTGAATATGATACGATTATCAACATACCAGGGCAAGTGGTGGTCACGATAGTGACAGTCTTGGTGGTGGGCTTGACGGGCTTGCTGGAGGTAGTGCAAGGGCTGGTAGTCGGGACAGTACTGTGGTGGGTGGTGGTGGGCTTAGTGGTGGTAGTGCACGGGGTGGTGCTGTGGTGAGTGGTAGTGGTGGTTGGGGTGTGGTGGTGAGTGGTGGTGGTGCTGGACGAAGTGGTGGTGGTGCAGGGGGTAGAGGTCGAGTGGTGCTCGTCGTTGGGGCGAACGAATTCACCACCACGAGCCTGCATCACACCAGCGAGAGCTGGGCTGGCGGCAAGGGCCACAAGAGCAACGGAGGGGATCATTTCGAGAGATTGAAGGGTTTCCCTTGAAGGTGAACTTTGAAAAAGAGTTGAAACGAATGAAGATGAGGTGGAAGAAAGAATGTCGAGGACTGGAAGATCGTGCACCCTTTTATGCTCATTTGGATCAGACAATGAGTTCAAATCGAGTCATGACGGAGTTGGCAACTACAACCTCGCAAAGGAGATTGAAGATGGTCTTGATCCACATCTTGATGTCTATGGCTGAAAGCAGGAACAGCGACAGCAAAACCATGGCTGTCAGAGGTACTGGTGGATCAATATCGAGCGAAAATTTTGAAAGATGATACCTCTCTATGGCGGACTGAGATGCAAACGTGACATCTTGTAGTATCATCTTGGCTGGAGGTTCATTGAAGCTCCACCTGGTTTCCCGATGCGGAAGTATATGGAGAGAATGGCTGTGATCGTCGATCAACGAACTGCAATATCACTCCCCACCCTTCCTTGATCAGGAGTGGAGCCAACAGTTGTAATCATTCAAGATGGATATACAGGATATGTGAAGGTCTGGCAATGGTGGTCAATCGCTAGATGGCTAGCATATCACCTACTAGTATTGTTGAGAAAGAGTAGGGCCTATCGATTCACAATGTATTCGATAGCGAAAGACTTTTAGGGGCCATGGATGCGTACAAAATTACCACTGTACCAGGACGCGGGACTTCCCGCTGTTCAATCCTAGATCGACGTGACTGATTGAAGCACGATCAGTCTCAAGCAAGCTTGTTAGGTACCATTTGTTGGCTGGTACGACCATCTGTCAACCATGCCCATCAAGGGTAGCTGCAGCCGCAAGAGACTAATCACAAGCCTTTCCGAGGCGTTAGAGAATGTAAAGAATGGATCTCAGACTTGCGGAGATAATATAAGCGACTTCATTGGTCATTAATGTTGGTTGGAATGTTGGACGGAACCCTGCTCAGGTGGCCACTTGCCCAAGAGGTCGCCGAGGTACACCCGGGATAGGAAGCAACTGTTTTTTGCTAACCAGTTATGGTAGCCATCAGAGAATTGGCGATGGATTTTGTTACATGAAGCTGTTCTCAGTCCATGACGAGGCCATATAGGCTGACCACCGGATTTGAATAGTCTCCACTAAGAAAGTGTGGGGGTGTTTACCAACAGGAGGAAAATTCTTTCCTTTTGAGCCCGGCCAGGTTTTCCCTTTACTGAAATGGTGAGTGGGCTTGTTCTTCAACCATTAGAATGGTTGGATGGAAGTCTTGTTGTCATCCAGGGGAACGCAGGCGTGGGCAGGTACTGGGATGGATTTCGCCGCAAACGGCAAGGGGAAGAAGACGGGGAAAAGTCTGATCCCGATAGTACCGAGGACGAAAGGTATCCATTCAGCCCTGTCAGTTACCACCATGCTGCCAGTCATTTGAGAGAAATTATCTCGAGCTTCTCTGAGGTTCGAGCTTGTCGTCCATTTACGGGCATATAGATGTAATGCACGTGACTTAGGGCTTAGGGCGTACGCGTCTTCAACGCGTCGCGCGTCGCCTTCCTCATTCGGGCAGTTCGAACTTCTCTCCATCGCCAACCTCACTGCCCGCCATGCCACACCCAGTATCGCCGACTGGTTCGCCTCGAAAGGATGATGAAGAGCTTCCAGATGCTCCAGTGGAGGGGAACAAAGAGAATGGAGTCAAAGTGGAGGATCTTTTCAATGATGATTCGGACGAGGAGTTTCCAGCTTCCACTGGGCAAGATGTAAAGATGGAGTCATCCCCGGCCCCTGCACCCGAACCTGCACCGGTTCCTTCTGGTGTTGATTCAGATGTTATGCTCGCTTTCTACCAGCGACTTTTCCCTTTCCGCTACTTGTTCCAGTGGCTCAATCATGGGATTGTCCCTACGCGAGACTTCGGAAATCGAGAGTTCGCCTTGACACTTCAGAATGATGCCTACCTTCGATACCAATCTTACCCCACTGCCGATCTGTAAGGACTCAGCCCTCTGGATTGATCTTCAACGTGTAGTCGCCCTCTGAGAATGCGACTAACGAAATGAACTACAGGTTTCGGAAAGATATTCTCAAAATGAACCCCTCTCGATTCGAAATCGGCCCCGTATATAGCACCAATCCTCGCGACCGCAAAACTTTAAGAGGAGGGCAGATGAAACCAGTCTCTAAGGAGCTCGTATTTGATATTGATATGACGGATTACGATGATATCAGAACATGTTGCCAGAAGGCCAACATTTGTGCCAAGTGCTGGTCTTTTGTCACAATGGCGATAAAAGTGATAGATGCTGCTTTGCGGGATGACTTTGGGTTTGAACATATCCTCTGGGTTTATTCAGGTCGTCGTGGTGCTCACGCCTGGGTCTGTGACCCCCGCGCGCGGAATCTGTCCGACGATCGACGCCGAGCTATTGCTGGTTACCTCGAGATCCTGCGAGGAGGATCGCAAAGTGGGAAACGAGTGAATCTCAAACGACCACTGCACCCACACATTACGCGCAGTCTCGATATACTAAAGAACCACTTCGCGCAAACCACGTTGATGGATCAGGACACTTTTGCTAGCTCGGAACAAGCTGATCGACTTCTGGCATTGCTTCCCGATAAGAATCTGAATGATGCACTGCGACGAAAATGGGACTCATCTCCTGATCGTCCCAGTACAAGCAAATGGGCCGATATTGACTCCCTGGCCAAAACTGGAAAAAGCAGCACTTTGAATACGACAACCCTCCGAGATGCGAAACAGGATGTCGTACTAGAATACACTTATCCCCGTCTTGATGCTGAGGTCAGTAAGAAGATGATTCACTTGCTGAAAAGTCCTTTCGTCATTCACCCTGGTACTGGCCGAATTTGTGTTCCCATTGATCCTCGGAAGGCGGAAGAGTTCGATCCTCTTTCAGTTCCAACTGTGATGGAACTCCTAGCGGAAATCGATGCATACGATGCCAAACATCCCGCGGGCACAGCAGAAGTAGATATACCCGACGTGGAGGGTAGCGCAATGAATGGTTCCGATATGAAAGGCAGTGGCCGCAAACTGCAGGATTATGAGAAGACCAGTCTGAAGCCTTACGTTGAGTTTTTCCGCTCATTTATCGCGGGCTTGCTCAAGGAGGAACGAGTGGTCAAGCGAGAACGTGAGGAGGTCAAGCCAACAGTGAAGGCTGATCCGATGGAGTTCTGAGCCGTCTGGCATTTTACGATCTTATGCTCTTTGATTATTCTCTTGGAAGGGCTATGCATATTCCCTAGGCTATTTGGCAAGCTCTTCAGGCGTTTTTGGGATTCATTACTGAGTTACTTGTGGTCTTACATATAACATACATTTTTTTTTCTCAAGCTTTCAATTTCTCACTATCTATACTCCTTTCCATCCATTATTTTATTAGGTAATAGAGTATGGTGCATCGAATTTGGAGCCTTTTCAGCTCTCAAACCCCTCATATTACCTAGTTAGGTAACGTCCGGACTGCCCGAGTGGTTGGGTCTATAAATTTCCTTTTGAGATTCGTGAATATCAAGCTATATCTCTTTGAATCCACTGTCCTCCTTAAGCCATGATTTGAAGTCCTTCAAGCCAGGATGAATCTTTCTCAGCTCGGAGATATTTGCGCCATATCCGACATCATAGAACCACTGGAACATGTAGCCCAGATCCTTCATCATAGACATGAGCATTCGACTCACGAATTCAAATGTCATGGGGACATTCTTTCCGGTCTCTGCCTTGAATATTTCAGCCATTTGCTTGAAGGTGAGTTCATCGCCTGCAAGGGAGATAGCTTTGCCCTTGTATTCGTCGGGGAAGAGAAACGCATTCGCACCGAAGAAGCCAATATCCCTTGTTGAAATGAGCTGCAATGGCTTTTCCTTCACAGTGATTTTCCAAGATGTTGTAAAGACTTTACCGAAGAAGTCAGGAGTGAAGTTCTCTAGAAAGGCAACAGGACGCAAGATCGTCCACTCCATCCCGGAACCTTTGGCCCTTCTGACAAGGTGGTGTTCAATATTGTGCTTGCTGATGAAGTGCGGGATTGGTGTAGGACTTTCGAATGAAGCATCACCACCTCGATCAACTGATGAGTACAGAAAGAACTTGACACCATGCTTGAGAGCAACATCGATCAATCCTTTGCCCTGTCGCTCTTCTGCCTCGTGATTTGACCCTCCTGGAACAGGAATCTGGAACAGGATATTAGATCAAGTATGCAAAAGGTTTCACAATCCATTTTCTTACTTGTACACTGAAAACACCCCATATCGAGTTAGATGTAACCTTCTTGGCACATATGAAGAGGTCCTCTGGCTGATCAAGATTGCCTTGGACAAGCTTAATGTTTGCAGACTTGCTCAGAAGGCCTTGGGCGCTCTTAGAAGAAGCATCTCGGGTTGCTGCTAGAATTTCAAAGTCTGCGTCTTGATCGAGAAGTGCTTGGATGACGCTGCCTCCTTGTTTGCCAGTGGCGCCGGTTATGAGGAGTGTTCGAGGCATTGTATGAATCTCCTATTCAATCAGAAAAGCATAAAAAATATTTAATTTGATTCAATAGACGAGGAAAGAAGAAGAGTTGAATACTGAGACGAATAGAAATAGATGCGTCGAAGGCTCACATATTTATGGCAGATTTTGTTCGAGTCGAACGAATTCGGCTTGATAATGGACGTCATCCATTGATAATCTCGGCCTTGACTTCAACCCCGAAACCATATGGCCCCCAACTATTGACACAACTCAGGTCCAGGAGTGATTTATAGTCACAAGCTGCATCGAAAAACGGCGATTTGAACTGAATACAGCGACCGTTCTATTATTTCGATATTCTTTCTTCGTCCCATGCAGGAGGACTTGCTTGAGTCTCGGCATGATGGCGCGGAGTAACGGGCCAAGAAAGGACACAGAAAGCACGGAAACAATATCAAGCAAGCGCAGTTGCACAAGATGCAATCAAAAGAAAGTCAAGTGCAATCGAGAGAGTCCTTGTAATCATTGTATAAAGGCGAAGGAGACATGTGTCTTCCCAGGCGATAAACGCGCCCCACGTCAGTTGAATCGACCACCAGTTAGCGAGCTACTTGCGCGTTTAAAGGAGTTAGAAGCGGAGGTAGATGAGCTGCGATCTAAAGAATCACATCCTTTATTGACGGAAGAGAGTGCTCCAAAATCAAACGAATTACCCGAGAGGCTGGCATTCAACGGGTTCAGCTTACCAGGACAATCCTGCAATATCAGTAATGGCTGGTCATCCAGCGAGTTTCGGCATCAATATCTACAATCTGAACAGATTAAAAAACTATGGACCGTACATCAAGAAAATGTTGCACCTCTCATCGCTATTCTGCACATTCCTTCGACTCAAACAATTATCAGTGATGCGACAAAGGGTGTCGAGCTGGACGCAGTACACGAGGCATTAGTCCTTGCAATCTGCTTTTCCGCGATTGTCAGTCTGACACCAGCCCAATGCCAGACCATACTAGATCGAGACCACGATACAGCAAGGAGAAACTACGAGATTGCATTTGAAAGAGCCCTTGATTCAGCAAATTTCTTAAACCCAAAGAATATACTTATCATACAAGCCGCGGTCTTATTCTTGCTTTGTTCTCGTGCTGGCGGCAATACAAGACTCGTTTGGGCGAGAACCGCAGTGGTAATTCGTCTTGCACAAAGTCTCCAGATACATACGGATGGAGAGGAGTTAAATCTAAGCCTTTTCGAGACTGAAATCCGTCGCCGTTTGTGGTGGTATATTTGTATCTTGGATATGCTTTCTTCGGAGGATCAAGCCGTGGAGACACAAATCAGACCCGGAATGTTCAATACGAAGTACCCATCCAATATTAATGGAGATGACCTTTCCCCAGGAATGGTCGCCGAGCCAACTGGGAGGGAAGTTTTTACTGATATCACTCACTGCATCTTGAGCTCAAAGGTTCTGAATGAGATATACTGGTCCCGACCACTACTCGATAGGTCCTTGGCAACGAGTTTCTCGGACCAGGCAGATGCAGTGACGAGGGTGGGTAAAAACCTACAAGATGAATACCTGAGTTACTACAACCTGGATGTCCCTCTACAATGGATATCCGCGACCATCATTCGCCTTCAACTGTCAAGGGCGTGGCTGCTCTCTCGAATTCCATCTGAACCGCTACCAGGTTCGAATCAGCCTCACAACGATACTGCGTTTGAGACCGCCGTCGAGTGTATCAATTTTTCATACTTACTCCAGACAAATACGGTCACTGCGCAGTGGAGTTGGCTCTGCAAGAGCTACAAACAGTGGCAGATCATGGCATATTTACTTGCAGAACTGTCAAATCGTCCATTGTCTGCTGAAACGGATCATGCCTGGGATGTGGTGACTAAAATGTTACTCCAGTGGCAACAAAATGCCCAAAACCAGACGGCATTTGAAACTCCCTTTACTGAATTGGTAGAACGAGCTGCCGCCGTACGTGCTGCGAAACTAGCAGTCAAACCCGTCCTTCAAGATGGGCCTGCTCGGGACCCGGGGGAAGATCCATTTGGAATTTCAGAGCTGGGACTTAGCATCAACTGGCTTCGTGAAGCTGGGATCTAATGGCTGTGGCAATAACATAACTTGGAATTTGGTTGATCATATGTTGGCAGAATTATTGGTACAGGATTGGCCTAATGCGCTCAACACACACTTTTTGGCCTTGGGTTGATGGGAGGGGTTGTAGCAAGAAAAAAAAATACAATAAAGATGGCCTAGGGGAAACCCTAGAAGCCTCTTCGAAAGGGGATGAGTTGGGGCAGAATTAGTTCGAGCTCTCCGGCGGGTTCATTGCTTAAGCAGAAACGAACTTGCGGACGTCTAAAACGTGAAATGTTAGCACAGCGTATATGATGCAGGGAAATGAGAAACTTACTCTCCAACCACCGCATGTATTCCTTCTGCTCCTTGTAGGCAATGTAGTCGGTGACCATGTTCTGGAACTCCAGGTTGAGGCCACGCTCCTCAAGGTAGCGGCCCCAGAAAGCAAGCAGCTCAGGGTCAAGGTTCTCAGCAGGGGGACCGGCATAGAGGCTTTGGCGGGTCCAGTCCTTCTCGGCGGTCTGGGCGTTGGCAACCTCAGCGTTGCTGTAGTGGGCAATCTCCTCAATCTGGAGATCACCGTCCTGGATGACAGCCTGGACCAGAAGAGCACCGTTGCTGGGCTTCTCAATGGCGACGTTGATGCGGGCGGGGAAGGTAGGGGGGAGAATCTCATCCTCACCCTCAACATCCTTGTTCTGTTGGCCCTGGTACTCTCCCTCATCACCGAGAGACTCATCGGCAAGCTCATCCATGGGGTCCTCAGCAAGGTTGTTGATATCGGCGACGGTGAAGGTGACCTTGACACTAATTCCGAATGCATGTTAGAATGGTTATCATGCGCGACTAGAGCTCGGGGATGAATGGACTTACGTCTCGTTGCCAAACTTCTTGGTCAGAACAACCTCCTGCTCGCCCTCAACATCCTTGGCATTCCACTCGCCGGCCTCGAGAACGTAGTCAATGTTGGCCTTTTGCTCCTTGGAGTCTTCAACGCCGGAGGCCTTCTCGTGCTTGAGCTCCTCATCGAGCTTAGCAATTAACTCGACGTCACCTGTTAAGCAAAGACATTGCATGATTAGCAAATTTTCTCATAAATACGTATCACACGCCATTCAATCTCATCACGCATATCATTTCCAGATCACATACCTTCAGCGGCGGGCTCGCGGAAGACGCTGGTTGTGGAAAAGCTGGCGTAGGCGGGCTTAGCAACCTGCTTCCATGGCTGGATGAAAGTAGGCTTGGGAAGGACAGCCGGACGAAGAGAAGTGCGGGCGACAGAGCGCGAGAAGCGCGGGGCAGCACGGGAAAGGGCACGGAAAGACAACATTTTGAATGTGAGAGATGATTGTTGGATGAAGGAGACTTCGGAGGAGAAAAAGTTGCGGGTGAAGCTGGAATGCTGCCACGCCAAGCCTGGAGGCCCGCTGGTACCGCCTGCCGATCTGCCGCTTGTTTTGTAAGGAATTGAATTATGTTGCGAGATACTAGATATTTAGGACATATTTCAGGGTTATTGCATGGTTCGTCTGTATTCATCTCAGATAGAAATAAGTGATGAGCAGTAATTTTTTACGCCATCCCTGTCGAACACTCAATTAAAGCAACAGAACGTAAAAATATGATTACGACGAGCATCTCGTACTCTGCTATTGAAATTGCATGAAAGATCCAATGGTATTTGCAACTGTTGACTTTTGTGCACCATATACGCCCAGACATCCCACTTGCTTCCAAATGAAATAAGTCATAAAAGAAAGAAAAAGAAAAGGATCTAGAGTATATCCATCACTATGACATGCCCTTCGGAGGGAAGGTCGATTCCCTTTTCTCTCCTCCTTGAACCATGCGAACAAACTTCAAAGGGCTGAGACCAGACCATTCTCCATTCCAGTGCTTCAATGCTAGCAGGACATCCATTTCGGTCAAGTCCGGCACCCAGAATCCGGTCTTAAACTCTTTCTCCTCTGTCTCTGTCCTTTGTCCAAGTACCTCTTCACGCTTGCTGGGTGGGCGACCCTTACGGCGCTCTTGTTTGAGCTGCGCAATTTCTTCAGAGTCTCGATGGATGTACCTATTCGGGGTTAGTACAGTATCGCCATTTAAAGTGCATGGTGTCATACTTGGTAACCAGCTCGGCCAGCTCAGTTTCGGACAAAGGCTCGGAGATGGGTTGAACAGCGTCATGGAAGTATTCGATTCGATCAACTGATATGACTTAGCACTTTCAAAAGAGCAGGCCACCACACGAAAAGGTCCTTACCGTATGGCTGACGAGCCCTCATGGTGATCGTATTATGGCGGGACAGACGGTCGTCCCGATGACCGGCGCGGCGTAGCCGACGAGCATCACGACTGTTTTCATGCAACGAGTCTACAACACCTCGTTTCTTGGAAATGTGCTTATGCACCTTTTGCAGAGTACGAGAGGGCATGGCGAAATGGGGGAATGCGAAAATATCTCTATCCAACGTTTCTGTCCCGCCGCTATCAAATTAATTTTCGGTCGTGCCTGCAGAATAAGGCGGTCGCTTTTACCCACCGCCTGCCGCAATCCGCCGAAGCATCGCGTCTGCGCGTCGACAGGAACAAACGAGAACAAACATTCCAGCACCAGCCATGGAGGTATTTACTGTCTGATTCGACTCAGCTCTTTTGCTTTTTATCCTGTTTCTTCATTTGCCACGCGTTGGGCTTTGGATATCACCATTCACATGTTCATATCTGTTGAGTAAATACGAGGACCCGCCTGTGTCTTGACCGGTGCCCACCATGGGTATCAAAGGTACATGATTGCTCCTGTGATAGACGGGAGAAGGACTCTGAGCTGACTTGAAGAAATAGGACTACACGGTCTTCTCAAATCCATTCAAAAACCATGTCATTTGAAGAAGTTTAGTGGCCAGACCCTTGGAATCGACGCCTACGGATGGCTGCACCGCGGGACGGTGGCCTGCTCTGTGGATTTGGTTCTGGAGAGGCCTACTAGGAAGTATGCATCTCTTCAACGATCGATTTCCGGTATCTTACATAAAGCTTATCGTGATCTAGACATCTTGATTTCGTCCTCAATCGAGTTCGCATGCTGTTGTACTTCGGAGTGAAACCATACCTCGTATTCGATGGAGATAATCTGCCCAGCAAGGCCGGCACCGAGCATGACCGACAAAGAAGACGCCAGGAAAGCAAGGTACTTGGACTTGAGCTGCAGAGGAAGGGTAAAATGCCCGAGGCCTACCAGGAGTTTCAGAAGGCTGTCGACGTAACCCCGTACATGGCCCGCCAGCTCATCGAGGAGCTGAAACAGATGGACGTACAGTATGTGGTGGCACCCTATGAAGCCGATGCCCAACTGGTGTACTTGGAACAGCATGGTCACATTCAAGGAATAATTTCGGAGGATTCAGACCTGCTAGTGTTTGGAGCAAAGCGATTGTTATCAAAATTGGACCAGCATGGCGAATGCATCGAGATCAATCGAGCTGATTTTACGGCATGTCGCGAGGTCAGCTTGGTTGGATGGAGTGATGCAGATTTTCGTCGCATGTGCATATTGAGTGGTTGTGATTATTTGGCGAACATCCCGAAGATGGGATTGAAGACTGCTTACCGCAGTATTCGAAAGCATAAGACTGTGGAGAAGGCTCTCCGCATGATTCAGTTTGACGGCCAATTCAAGGTTCCGGCCGACTACCTGACCAACTTCATCCAGGCCGAACTGACATTTCTCTACCAACGAGTGTTTTGCCCCACAGCTCAAAAGCTTGTTACTTTAACAGTGCCGGAAGACGGTATTAATCTCGACGAACTTCCTTTTATAGGTGGCGACGTGGAAGCGAGTCTTGCGGCAGGGGTTTCTCGCGGGGATCTCGATCCGTCAACCAAAGAGCCCATTATATTGAAGCCAGTGGCCTCAGGTAAATTGCCCCTGGGTATCAGTCGTCGCCAGACGCTGGGATCTTCTTCAGAGCTGAAGCCTAGCAAGCCGATCAACTCCTTCTTCACTCCGAAACGGACGCCTCTGGGCGAGTTGGATCCGAACAGTTTGACCCCATCCCCGAGCCAACAACGGCTATTGGAGAGGAATGCGAACAACTCTTGGCAAGCAAACTCGGCTCCCTTACGTTCTGATTCGGTCAGAAACACCCCACTGCGTGCCTTCTCGGATCAGGCTGGCCTCAGTCCTATGGCCCGGAGTGTCGAACGAAGTACGCTCTCGTCTCAGATCGCGCGGCCATCCACTCTGCAGCCCATCAAGCGACAAAGGCTCTGTTCGGAAACAGAGGACGACTCTTTACCAACTCGCCCTGATTTTAGGAGTCGATTCTTTAGTCCCAAGCCGGATCAACTGAGTCCAAGTGGCCAGAAATTGTCTCGAAGTAAGAAACAGCGCAAATCGATGCTGGACGTATTCTCCGACGAAGTGGCCGAGGATATTTTTTCTACCATCCCGGACCCAGCTTCTACTGCCGAATCTTCTGGGTCACAACCACCGACGAGTCAAGAATCTGTTGACATTCAAGACGAGAAGAAGGATGTGGATTCATCATCAAACAACGAACCAACCAAGGCTATTGACGCTCAGTCTGCTGTGCCTTCCCAGGATGACAATTTTGACCGCGCACTGGAATATCATGTGCAACGACAGAACACAAATATCCTTTCTAAATTTACTTTCAAATCTGGCCAGACATCGGAGACTGCTGCACCCCACCTACCCGCGAGCAAGCTCCCAGTTATGCAACCCCGCAATCGGCCATCACCCCTAGGCTCCCCCAGGACCCCAGCTGGAGCCTCCCAGAATAGATCCCCACAGCGCAGAAGATTGACTCCGCTTCAACGTATGGGGCAGGCTGCCTTGACTCGGTCTCATAGCATCAACTTCCCCACCAAGCTCCGACAAGCCGACTCAATGAACCCCAAGTTTGAGACCAGTTCCATTGCGGAATCTTCATTTAATGGGAGCAGCGGCACCCAAGGGAGCGAGGACCTCATTGTTCCAGACAGCGAAGACGAAGAAGAGGAGGCAGAGCAGGAAGAGGACGAATCCGCCATCTTGGCGTCCACTAAACCTTTAGATCTGAAGCGTTTCTCATTCGCAGCCCATTGAATACAAATACACATATTTCGGGTTTGGATATCGGAGTCAAGGAAAGGGTACATCTATATCGGACATGCATTTTCAAAAGACGAGTGGGATTTTGATTCTTCTGGCGTAGTATGGGATTTTTTCATAGTCATAGGCTTACCATCATTGGAGTTTAGCATTCAACCAATCCAATCCACTACAAAGAACTCCCACATCTGAATCAGTAAAAGTCCATTAGGTAGAAATGCGCCACTCAATCGGAGGAGGCTGGGGTGACCCGCCAGTGGGGCGCAAACCTTATCAGGATGACCGCTAAGCCTATCATAGACTAGTGTGCATCTAACAGAGCAACCCGTCCCTGGCAGAATTACCAAAGAAGAAAGCGGTATAAATTGGTTTCCCGGGAAGCGGCAGAGTAAACAAAGGCGGTTGGCCCAGCCTCTTGATATTCTCATACATCGACTCCATCCCCAGCCTCCAAGGGCTTCACGATTTGCGCCTGACGTGTTTACTCTCGCAGCTACGATCTTTCCTCCCTTTTCCCCCTTCCATTCCTTCTACACATTCCTCTCCTTCTCCATCTTGTACTACACTTGCTGTCCAGAAGACTTCAAGATCTCTAACCATCGTTGAGACTTGCATATAGGTGCGATTCGGATCCGACGATACCGCTATAGCGCTTTCCAAAGCGTCTTTCAAGGTCATTGAGGCCTCGACTCGAGCCATTTTTCGACAATCACGGAGCTTTTATCGCATCTCATCTTACCTTTCGCATTCCTCCTCCACATTCCATTCCAACCTCGATTAGAGCCGAGCACAACGATACCTCCTGCAATCACGATCAAGGCCGCTATCAGGTAGTCATCAGGGCTTTGACCTCGAGTACGACTTCGAATACTCCTTCTCGGAGGCCCGAGAAGCGAGTCCATTGACGTGAGAGATTGAGTCGGGTTGTGTGCGCCTCATAATTTATCGCAATGGCGTTTCGACTCGCAGAATCATGGGCCCGTATGTGTCATGCTCTTTACTCCCACCCGTAAATCGTGAATTGAAATGCTAACAAGAATGCAGGATTCATTCCTATGATCGGGTACCACCATGTGTTGATGATCATTATCGCAATCGCAATCATTCTTCTATGTAAGCATCCAACAGCCCTATGAGAGGGCAGATTCCCACGTGTCTCTCTGGAATGCAGCTAACCTTTTCCCAGCATTATTATTGGCCGGGTGCTCGTCATCTTCGCCGCAGATCCCAAATATCTTCCTCATCTCGATGTATTATGAGAGTTACAAGCCAAACTTCGACCTGTCACAGGTTGACCCGGGTGTTGTTAACGCTATTTCCAATATTGTTGGTACGGCTGAGATGGAGGTTCGAGTTGGATATTTTGGTATCTGTGTTCAACCTGATCGTGGGTCTTTCATTTGCAACTCCAATGCTACCGCTCTAGCGGAGATTGTCACTGTGGACCAAGATCCACTCAATCTCATCTGGGTGGCCTCCACATTCAAGGATGCAGTCGTCTTCCCTTACCTCCTGTGAGTTGACCTGAAATTCATTCTTCTCCTGATTGTGATAGTTGCTCTAACAGTTTTCTTATAGTATCGTTGCTGTCGTTCTCGCCTTCTTCTGCTTCATCCTCCTCGCAACATTCCCCGGCTGGCACGAGGAGCGCGATGAGTCTGGCTCGGACGTCGAGATCAAGCCTTTCCCTTCGCGTCCTGTCTCACAAGCAGCTTTGGCCCTCATCTTTGTTGCGTCGGTGTTTGTCCTCGTCTCCGTATTATGGCAACATACTGCCTCCGTTGCAGCGAGTACGATCGCCCAAGATATGGGTAACGGCAGTGTGAAGAGCGGTGTCGGAACTTCAGCCATGGTTCTCGGTTGGTTCGGCTTCGTACTACTAGTTGTGGTCACGATCGGTCTCCTCGTCATGATTCTCAGTATCAAGATGATCAGGCAGCTGACAGACGATGAATGATCGAGCTGATCAAGCATCAGCAATGCTAGAATATGTCGTTTATGCTTTTCTTTTTTTTGATTTTACGTCTCCTTATCTCTTCGCTACGACACCTCTATTTTACTCTTTATCATCGATGAAACGAATCGGAAATGAATAATACGCCACATTGAAATGGCTCAACAAACGGATTGGACGGAATGGGAATACGATCGAAGACGACTTGTCTTCATGGGAAATGGTTGGATTTGAACAATTTGAAACGCGAACATATTGATGGCAGGTAAAATCACCATCCTGCCTTTGGGTTAACATGATATACATGTTCCCAAATCAAATCATTGTACAGCCTCGGCCGGTGTTATGGGGATTATTTTCTATTTTTTGTCATTTACTTGAGGATTTCTAACCTTTAAAGGTCCTCGGGCGTTCACACATTCTTCATGTATAAAAACATGTCTTGATGTTTTCCGCAGTACCCCAAGTCTGATATATTCACGTTGCTTGCTTGGTTTACATATATTTTCTTGCATAGACCCTTTCATGCGAGAATCGCGCTTAGATAGCTTACAATCTAAAAACAATGATAACCATATATATCCAAAGTATTCAATAAGACTATGTACAATCGTAGACGCCATTAACCCATATATCGTGATAAGTGGTATATAGAAGAACTCATAAATATCCGTGCGCTTAACAAATCAGAACCATTTCTGAAAACATTCCCCTTTTTCTAGTACTCCAAGCGAATCTCGTATTTACCACCGTTAGAGATGGCTTCAGAGGGAATGTCAGTAATTCTGAGAATCATGCTTTGCCCTTCGGCTATCTCTTGAACGAATTCATCATCCACCACAACTTTCAGTCCAGCTGGATTGATATACAAAATCTGTGCGATATCTGCTGGATCTGGTAGTATCTTGTGCGAAAGACTGCATTTTAAATCATGGACTGTTCGTCCTCGTGGGTATATAGCTCGGTAATATTCGTTAGTAGGTTCGTCGTTCTTGCAAAGTTTTATATAAAAGCATGCAGCTATTTTCAGTAAAGACAGGTTAGTTCTATTCCACTCGTTTATTCTTTGTTTCCGGGAAGATTGAGACTTACCTGGTCCAGTTGATTGCTCCGAGTTAAATGAGATGGTTGATAATGCATCATCAAATGCCTCGCCGACATTGCTAGTTGCTGTAGAGGAACTTGGCATTTCTTTCTCCATAGAGTCTGAATTTTGGTATGAACTTTTTCCGCTTGATGAAGATCTGCGATAATCATTTCCAGCCCCTTCCTCTAGACTTGGATGAAGATATTGAGTCGGGTGTAGCTCAGGGTCATCTTTCTCTGCAGCGCGAAGATCCAACGAGTTTTCTGGGAGACAAGACTGGGCTGAAATCTGCATTGCTTCTAGTTTCCTTTGGATCTGATTTTGGTAATTTGTCTGATATGGATTCCCAAAGAGGGTTTGAGCAGAGAGCGAGTCATTCGGCTTTGATTTAGACGAAACACTGCCTCGTTTCCTCTTACTCGTAGGTTCAGGCGGAGCCGGCTCTTTGAGCTGTACCTTCAACTTTTCCATCTTCTTCCGGAGACTGATTGCATCGTTCGATAGTTTTCGTTCAGCTCCGTGGTCCCGGAAAAGCTTCACGTTGCAAAAGCTGGTCTCGTTTTCTCCAGGACTGGTGTCCCAAAGTTGTTTCGTCTTTGCACAAAGTCTGACTTGCATTCCCTTGACTCCTTTCGAAAGTGTGAAATCGGTGGATAGAAAGTTGAAGCGAATCGGGATGCTGCATCGTGAAACACCTTCTCCTGGATTCTTAGTCCAGGTGACAGAAAATCCATCAAGTGTCTCGTTCTCTAGCTGCATCAGAGAATTATTTTGGCCCGCGTATTCAACTGCCTTTGGTTGGCTGTCCTTATGAAATTCGTTGGAGGCTCGACCCGATCTCCATAGTTGCCAGAAAACGGCGGGATCTGACCTTTGCTGATCTTCGTCAAATGATATACGAATGAAAGTTTGGTATTGATAGGATCCAGTATCGACTTTTGTTGAATTTGTGTCTTCTACTGTGAGATGATAGACTTGGCCCTTATTCAGGTATGAAACGGGCGAATCTTCGGAGTTGTTAATCATTGCAGTCGAGGCGCGAAGGATGGTATGGTATCGAAATCTAGATTTCCATTGTTAATTGAGGTTTTCGCTATGCATGAAGTAACAATGGACTTACTCTTTATATTGCGAACGTGCGAGAAAGTCATCTTTGATGCCCATTCCTCCGCCATTCCACGGTCGTTGACTGCCCGATGATTGAGCCAGATCGGAGGACTGCGTGGCAAGTCCCATGTATCCGGGGTATGCGCTTTGATTAACAACTTCATTGGGAGTCAAGACGTTTTGCGGAGCGACAGGGTCTATACCCATCCCCAAGTGTGAAGGATTTACACCTCTCTGGAAATTCGAGTCAACCTGGCCACCCAATTGATCTCCATATTGCAAATCCATCATTGAGCCCGTGTCATTTGTGCGTGAAAGGGTCTGTGGAATGTTCCCTGATTGTATATCAAGAGCGTCTTGCATTGTCGTAGTGTCTTTGAATTGCGAAGGAATATGGCAAGCATCATGGCTTCGGGGCGTCAACCACTGTTCGGTTATCAATGATTGAAAATTCTCCGTTGGGACACATCCGTCGAATGAGAAGAAATCATTGGCGCCTCCCGCCTTGCCTTTCACCCTCTTGCTAGCCCTATCTGGGGATCAGTCTCTCGGTTCGCGATTCATGAGTGAGTGCTTAGTAGATGTGTACTTACCCTTGTGACGGAGTCACTCCATCTTGCCCTTCGCTCGATTGGATTTTCGCGTCATCCGAGTCGGCAGGCCAGCCAATCGTTGTTTTGTCGTAGAGACTTTGAAAGCGGCCGATGAGGGCGCTGTCCGGTTTAAAAGAACTCTTGCTATATAGGCAAAGGGGGAGGGTTAGTCAATAGTGCATTTTGTAGTATGCCCAGCACAGCATTTAATAGACTCACCGATGGCAAAACATTGCGATTAAACGTGAAATATAGATACGATACTATCAGGGGGATTTTCGATTGAGCCTTACAATCAAGTTGCCAGATAGCTCAGCAAAGACGTGTTTCTTGCTCTTAGTGATTGGTTGTCATAAGGAATGCGAGTTTTGCTTCTCCTTGAGATAGTTGACAAAATCAAAAGTCCAGAGTAGGGAAGAAAGAGAGAGAGAGAGAGAGAAGACTAAAATGAAGTGGCAAGGGACCAGCGGAGCCAAATAGAGTAGTAAATTTCAATTTCACGAAGATTCGCGAGCGTTGTATGTATAGTTATTTCATTGATACCCCACCCTCAGCTAAGATGAGATCATAACATTGTACCGGACGGTACATTATTAAGGGACGTGGAGACGGCAGACGGATTGTAACGAACGATGTGGATCGTACGGGTAGTTGGAGTACATACTGTACTATGTAATAAGATGATGCATGCGGCTGTCTTTTCCACTGCCTGAGCCACTTACATGCCTCAAAAAGATTCTTTGACATGCCCATTTGTTCACGGTACGATTAAATTAGGTCATCCACGTCTTACCTTGAATCATGGATCGTCGTCCCCTTTGTACAAGGATGTTGGGATTGACGACTGTGGCTTTTGATATCCGCACAAATGAGCATGTCTGTTACCGCGAGACATGGAAACATGGACCACAGTAGGAGTACTTATCATATGTATATTATGTTTGCTATCTTGTCCCCTTTTTAAAGCTCGCCTTAGCGTGGGCATTACGCATTGCTTTTTGCATTCCAAGAATGTGTGGTATCATTGGCCGCTTAATTTTGCCGGTGCTGATCGGATGTTCAAATGTGGAGTTTCTCAATTAGGGCTCCACTTCGACGTGACCAGCCAACGTTTCAAAGAAGGATGTGATGTGTGTATCATAGGAAACTCGTGGAGCTTCGGCGATTGGCGGGTCGAGCTATCTCCCCCACATGGATGAATACAATACTCTGTGTCCCTTTTCCTTTCCATATGACTGGAAGACTTTCCCAATGAGCTTCGGAAAGTACAATATGCTCCATGGAAATTTATGGAATGCTGCTACTGTACTCGGTACTTTTGCATAATTACATAAATGATTACAGTACATCCCGGAGAAGGTTTTCGCCACTGATCGATTTAGAATTGCCCAGATTAGTTGCTTCTACAAACGTACATACATATATCCATGCTATCATATACTATTGACTATCTGCATGACATCAGATGAATCGTTCTCAGGAATCAAACTGTAGGTGCTATGTACAGTACATTGTGCTTTTCCAATATCCAGCTTTTTATAGTAATTCCGAGAACTACCGCACTGCCGTCAGACGAAAAGAAACAGAATCAGGCGAATTGGATTTCTTCATATGGTCCGTTTATTAGGACATACTCAAAAGTCCCTAGTAGGATGAGCCCTTGGTGTCAATCAATTTTACCACCTAGGTATGTACCGGTACTTCATCAAGATCAAGCCCCTGGAGCAGCTTTGAAATTTAAGCGAAGAAGGTCCAAGTTTCTTAGCTGAGATTCATATTGATAATCTCCGAGGTGACGTGTATATCAGGTATAATTGCAAACCGTGCTTTTGAAGTTAATCTCCTCATAAAACCAAGCACCAACCTATACTGGCCGGAAACTCTTACCCTGAACACCGGTATCCACCGAACTATCCCCAGGACAACCCCGAGTATGTCAGGTACCCTGCTAGTGTGGATTGACTCTACACGTAGGCACCACGGCCTGAGTACAGTACAGTATTAAACCGTATCCAGGGAATGTGCCGGAGGATCGTGGGGTACTGTATAAATCAAGATTTCAAGAGGGGTGGTCCAAGTTTCCCGTCAGGAGACAGATTCAAAGAACAGTCAAGATCATCGCTGGCTCTTTAACAAGGGAGAGGCCCTATTCGTACGGGTCTTTTTCCCGACTCCCCTGGCTGGAGAAAACCCCATCGACCCGCTGCTACTGGCACGGACTACGATTACCTACTCCACTGTAGGTAGTAGTTTATTTTGAAGGCGTTTAAATATTTTCCGCAATGCATACTACTCTGGTCCGACCCGTCTTACTCCGTACAGAAATCAAGAATGAGTCTACAGACGGTCTGCCATCGGGTCTGCTATAAATCCACAAATTTTGGGGGTTTCACCCGGCGAATACCAATACTAGTACACTATTTTACGGGCGTAGGCGCAACTCCTCAAAAATCAGATTATCTAGTGTATGCTAGTATTAATTCGTCGGCAGAATATTCTAGTACAAATAAATATAGATGGCAGTGACATCCAACCCACCCGAGATTGCTGCTCATCGCTAAAGCTCGTTCTTTTCATCAAGCTCTTTTTGTAGCTGGGCAACTAGTCCACTGCCAGCAAACACTCCCATTTGGACAGCCTGAACGACCGTTCTCATCATCGTTGCTGCATCCCCAGCAGCCACACAGCTACCCAAGCTCGTTTCATTAAATGGCATTGAGGTTTTGATATCACCGGCCGAAGTCATTTCCAACCCTAGCTGTTTTGCAAACGGTCCTCGTTGCTCTACAAGTGGATGGCTCGCCACAAATCCCTCCTCTCGTGAAGTACCATCTTCGAAATGGACTACTAGGGATGGTGGCTTCTTGTCTGAATTGTCGCGATGCTCGAACTTCACTATCTTCCGGTCATCATAGGCAATCTTACTGCTATAAATATGTGACCTTGCAGCGGTGATAAGCTCTGGGTTACCGTCAGTATAGATGTTAACATGTTTCGATAGGCGCTTAGCCATCATGGAGACATGACTGAGCATTTCCGGGGAAGAAAGTGGACCGGTGGCAAGCACACCGACCGACTCTGCACCACGCTCTTCATATCCATGACAGAAGAGACAGTGGAAACTTTTAATGTTAGTTTCGCATTACTTGAATCATATATAGGAAGGTGTTCTTACATGCTGCGTCCCCAACATTCCGCATATCCTTCAACCTGTTCCTCAACTACATCTCGTACGCCAGTTGCCAGTGCCAGCTTGCGTCCCTGATAGACTTTACCCTGGGAATCCGCTGCTTCAAACAATCCTGCTATTTTCCGAACTTCTTGAATGTTTGCCGAAACAAATTCCACGGTTTCGTAGCGCTTTTTGAGGTCCTCTCTCGCCTTAGCGCGATAATCAGCTGGGTCCGCGTGGTCGAATCCGGGAACATTGTGCATGTGTTTTGTCCGCTCGTTGCGATAAGCACCTGAGTCGATGATGAGAGCTGTATAGAGCTGCCTTGCGAGAGCGCCTGCGATGGAAAGTCCTGCGGGTCCGCCTCCAATGATGAGGACGTCGTAGATTTTGGACATTTTAACTAATGTTGGTTGTCGGAAATCTTTCCAAGACTGAGGGTGAATCGGAGTATTGAATAGTTGATGTTCAATGCTGACTAGGAGCTCACACGAGTTCGTTGTTCTCTTGAATTACCAAAATATTTGCGGAAAGTGCAGGGCTTTTATATTAGAGTGTCCATGAATGCTCAGATCACAAGGTGCTCAATTCTTCTAGATCGAGAGCCGTATCTCCCATTTAGGTTCACACTAAGATTAGACTCGGAGAGTATATCTCGGTAAAGTCTCCGAGCATCATCCTTTTCTCACTGTCAAGAGCCAAAGATGGCAAATTGGAACAATCATTGTTCCATGGATCCAATGATTGTCGAGACTCTGAAAGGTGGAAGCGGCCTTGAAGTTTCTGTACGGGTCAATTGTGCCTTTTAATGCTTCGTGCTAAATTGAAGTTATAAATTCATTTTGATCTTATTCAATATGTAATATACTGTGCCTTGTCCAATTATCTAGTGCAGTTTTGCCCTTTCAGATTTTACAATTGCGCGAATTCCAGCTCGGAGACATTAACGGAGACTTATGGCTCGCTCCTAGGGGCCGGTCACTATGACTTGCTCGGAACCCCAAAGAGATCGTTCTCTGGAAAGTTCAATCCAAACAATGGCCGAAAATTCTCAAAAGGGTCTTAGAGCTTAAGTGGTAGAAGAACCTGGCTGCAAAAAAGTATGATATCTATTATGATATAGTCCAACCTGAGGCGACTAAACTAACCCACATCTGAAACAGAGCATTTATGACCATTACAGGCTTTTGAGATTCAAGGATACAGGGCCGTCGACGACACTAATTTGGTACATGTCTACAGATGATTAATTCTGGAACCTACCATAGAACAGATAAATTCTGACAAAATTTAGACGAGGAGCCCGGATGGCGAGCAAATAAGTTCAATATGATATCTAACAATGCATCGTTTTCTGGGGTGTGGTACAATGTATATTACTAGGGCAAATTCCCGTGAAGACTAAAAAGTAGGGAAATGTAGCCATATAAAATAGACCGATGAAATATTCCATAGGCTTTGTAACTTATGCAATGCCATACGCCAACCCCGCTGCAATAAAAAAACACCATATAGGATGCATGAGAATTCGAGAAAGCCGATGAATGAACAGCTAGCTCATTCAGAAAAAAAAAATAAGTGTGGCAGTACCAAGGTACAGGCCAATTTTAGTAGTCCATGGGGTATCCGCCTGCTTGATTGCCCCCGGAATACGTGTTGTCGTAACCTCCGATAGAGTCATCCAAAGACTTGTAGTACGGATTCGCAGGGCCTGCACCGCCGCGACCACGGCCTCGATTGCCACGTCCAATATTCCCTCGACCCCTTTGATTACCACGACCACGACCACGTTGAGAACCTCGCCGAGGTCCATCGTGATGGTGATGGTGAGAGGAATGATGGCCATGTGGCTGGTCTTGTGATTGCCCATCAAAGCCACCATATTGTCCTGCCTGGTAATAGGAAGAGCCATCATCATATTGCTGGCGTGAACGTTTCTTGTTGTTCTTCCCATATGAATTACTCCATCCGTTAGAGTAGGTCTCTTCCACTGAAAGAACTTCCTTCTCTCCGATTTCTGTTTCGAACGTCATTGCCATTTCCGCTGGCACGGGATGCCAATTTTGGATAAAACTTGCATCCACCGGGCGGGCCGGTTTGCGGCAAGCGAGAACAACGAGAGGTACGGAATTTTCAGAATGGATTTGAGTGTTCGGTGGGATAGGCTGTACTCGTGCTGCCCAAACTTTGTTCTCAAAGTTTGCGGTCCCAGTGATCTGCCATTTTAGTTTCCTACCCATACCTCCGATCCTGTCGAGGATTTGCTTTGAGGCTGGGCGGGGAGCAATCATGATGTTGTTAGCAGTGTATTTTAAATCCTTTGAATCAGCAAGCCCTTGAGGCAAAATTGGACCCAGGACCTCCTGGATCAAACGCATTTGGTCATCTTTAGAGATCAAGTACCCTGTGTAGAGCACAGTCTTCTTAATACGAAATCCTGCCAAGGAGGACTTGGAGTTCTTTAAGCCTGGGCTGCGTAATGCTAAATGATGAGAATTGATCATTCGCTGCACTTCGGCAACCTCGGCCCCAGGTTCTAGATAGGTGGTCCCTTCGGCCACATGAATGACTTCGGAATTAATGGGCTTCCTGGAAACAGGGGCTTCATTTGTTTGAAATCCTGTGTTCATCCGCTCAAAATAATCACGGAACATTTTCACGCTGCAACGGAGATCAGTACTGGAATAGAAGAAATCGTTACTCCGAGAGCAATGCCAACTTACTGCTTTGGACGGTCTTCATAGACTCGTATATCGTCAGCCTGTTCATAAGTGAGAACAACATCCTCTAGAAACTTCTGTTTGAAGGCAGCAGTCGAAGAGAACTTCTGTCCACTAGGACCAACTTCAGGTTTCAGTCCGATCATGTCAAAATCTAGATTTTTGCTTGCCACCATTCGTTTGATGATCTCGGAGAAGCGGGCTTCTCCTCTTCCAGTCAAGAGAATAGTGAGTGCATCTTTCTGCTCCATGCTAAGTTGCACGAGGCGAAGCTACTTATCATTAGTGACGTTTCCGTTGAGCACGACGGATCACAACAAACGCACAATATTCTCATTCCACCACCCTTTCCATTTCCTTGGTTCTTCGATATCCATCCCTTGCCCTGTAGCTGATAGAAGATTCGGATCATGCCACCAACCGCCATTGGCGAAACTCTCCTCGGTCTGAAGTAAACCAATTGTTTGACCATTCCAGAGCTGTGGATTCGGTAGAGGACTCAAGAATACTATAAAAAATCAGAGACAAGATTTTAATTGAATTGGCGCCAATAGCGGATATTTTCGAGTCTCACGAGTATTGTCGAAATCATAGACATGAATGGATCGGATTTGAGACACATCTGCGCTCATCGAGGAGGATTAGTCTCGGTCCCTGAGCCCACCAGAAAAGCAGGACATACCTGGAAGTGTCTTTGCTCCCACTGACCATCGCTTCAGAGCGGTCACAGTATAAGGCGGTTGACGCTGTGTAGTTGACATTGTGGCCGCAGAGCCGATGCGCGCAAGTTTCTCCGAGACAACAGCTTTGGCTGACCGCATCTGCTTGTTTCGCTTGAATATTGTCGAAACAGAGTTCCGTCTGATAACCTATTATTTCATCCTAGAACTCGAGACGTAATGTGAGTCAGAAGAAGAGTACACTGCTAACAAATCGTCGCGACGGAGAACAAATCGACGAACATTCGGCAACCACAAACGCTTATCACCACGTGAGGCACGTGATGTGGAGATAAGTCGGCGAAAGTGGCGGGCTTCGGAGGTTTGACTTGTTGAAACTCCCATGGCGGACGATGGCAGACGAGGGAGATGTGCGACACGAGGTTTTACAGAAAACGCTGAGAGAAGTGGCAGATGAGGCCGCGACTGGAGAGGCGAGCGATCCCTGTGTGATCTGCTTAGATTCGACCACCGAGCCTAGCATTGCCGTGCCATGCAATCACTCGAACTTCGATTATCTATGCCTGCTCAGTTGGCTAGAACAATCACCATCTTGTCCTCTGTGTATGTTCCGCGCTCACTTCAAAATCGGTATTTGTTGAGCTGATTTCTCGATGCAGGTAAGGCTGGCGTTACTTCTGTTAAATATGACTTGAATGCCCCTCGCGGACCAAAGACCTATATTGTACCTACCCGCGAGCAGCTCGGAGCTAAACCCGAAGCTTCAACTTGGAGTAGCACACAACGGCGGGCCTTGGCGGGTGGATTGGATATAGGAGATGCGCGATCACGTCGACGAGGACCGCGACCTCGTCCACACCAACGTCCACCTTTATCTGAAGATCCTATCGCCGCGCGACGCAACGTTTATCGTTATCAATTATACTCTCTACGAGTCGGATCGAATCGACTCTCGCAATACACTGAAGTAACACCGGACCATTTCAATCGCGACGAGACCTTGCTTTCACGGGCTCGGAAATGGATCCGTCGAGAACTACAGGTTTTCAGTTTCTTGGCTCCGGCATCAGAAGGGGAACCACAAGGTCAAGGTCAAGTACCCCGTGCTGGACGTCAAAGGTTAGAGGAGCGAAGAGCAAATAATGCCGAGTTCTTACTCGAATATGTCATAGCCATTTTGCGGACGATCGACATAAAGGGGAGTTCCGGTCAGGCAGAAGAGCTACTGCGAGATTTTATTGGTCGGGAGAATGCTCGTCTGTTCCTTCACGAGCTGCTGGCATGGTTGCGAAGTCCCTATACATCATTAGAAGACTGGGACCGCCATGTACAATATCCAAGGCCCACGCAGAACTTTCGGGATGCCGAGCCTCAGGAGATAGATTCAAGCTATCAAAGACGAAGGAGACCTCGCAGTCCACCTCGTATCCGGCGGCGCAGTGCGTCTCCTTTCACTGGTCAGGATAGGAGCTTGTTTGATCGCATCTCGAGACCCAATGGGTCTGAAACGTCAACCTCCACCCAGATGGAAGTACGATCTAGGCCGCGAGGACATCGTCCCAGGCCCGGAAACAGAGAATTGCTCGATCGATAGACACCCAACTAAATACAGATTACGAGTCATAGATAGTATCATAGATTTAATGAGTAATAGAGTTGTCATTCCAAAAATTCCACTCGAAGCAGTACGAATATACAACGACCATGCTCATGCCTTTCCCAATGCATGCCCAAATGCTTGAATATCAATATAGTCGTTTCATCATAATTATAATTATTAAGTGGTTGCCAACTTTCATCTCCGGCGGAATCGTCCACGACCCCGAGATCCTCGATTGTGGATCTTCAAGGATCGGTAGTTGGCATGAGCTTGAGGATTGACCTTTCGTTCCTTGGGTTTCTTCTCTTCCTTATCCTGAGTAACCTTGACAGGCACAGGCTGGGTTTCCTTGGGAGTGGGTTTGACCTTGGAAACGGCTTCTTTCAAGCGATCTGAAAAGCTCTTCGGTTTAGCTGGAGGCTTTGGTTTCTCGCCGTATTCAGGATCGCCATCGGAATCAGGCTCTGATTCATCGTCTCCAGACTCAGGTTCCGACATTGTATGTAGTGAAGCCACATCGTCAACTTCATTGACGTTCTCCAGGATATCCGCAGGAATCTCATCTGAGCCAGCTTGTATCTGTGTTTCGGGGACAGTATCTGCCTGTTCATCACCACTCTCTTCTTCAAGGGGAGGAGGCATATCGTTTGCTTGTCGAGTCTTCGGTTGACGGATGACTGGCCTCATGTTTACTCGTCGAGTGGTTCGCTTTTGACCCTTCTTCTTGTATGGTCGCTCTGCGTTCTCTGGGTTGTCTTGTGTTGTTGGGATAGGATAACTGAGACCCTCCTCTTCGGCCTCCATTTCACGCATGATATCCCAATCATCATCCATTTGCTCTTCTTCCATGGCTCGCAGACCTTGCACAATAGTTGAAAGTCCTTTCCCGTGGAATATCCCAGGCTGTCGAGACTTTATCGGACTCAACCCAGAACCGTCTTTGTTAGTTGGGGCAGGGTATCGGCCAGAATTTGACCGACGCAAGAAAGAAGGCGTTGCCGAGTGATTTGTCTCTGGAGAATGTTCAGCTGCTTTAGTCGCACTTGCTTGCTCCTCTTCTTCATCATCTGCTTCCACCATGGCCGCGTAGCGCATTGTGGTAGGGGTCGCGAACAGATTTGCAAGATAGAACTGCTTTGTAGCGGAAGCCGGTGTTCTCGTGATTCGAGAAGACTCCTCCTCTTCCTCGGGATCCTCTTTAATGAGATCAAAGGTCTTTGGCTTGGAAGGTGTCTGAAATCCAGCTGCAAGTGTATCCTTTTGTCTGTTTACTGAAGGTGTACCATGATTGGTTCCGCCTGACTCTGAAAGAAGATCAAAGAGGCCAAGTGATTTGCCGTCGCGTTGAGGTGTAGGACCAATTGCGGCTTTAAGTGGTGACGGTGCTGGCATGCTTTGTCGATGTGTGCTCGGACTGAACAACTTGCGAAACGTAGATGGCGAGTCATAAGGGTCTAGATTGGAGGGATGGATATTCTGGGTGCGCGAGTGCGACGGGGTTGCAAACAGACCCTTGGATGCTTTGCGCGGTGTCGATTTGGGCGGAGCATCTGTAGAGCCCGATGATGACGCATGCTTT
>Ga0209673_1000238_pt1 | contig 105687 bp, 101 predicted proteins | sample AraplaCol_mMS_r2_2_FD_184274 | JGI IMG/M metagenome (GOLD analysis project Ga0209673, IMG submission 184274) | Arabidopsis root microbial communities from North Carolina, USA - plate scrape MF_Col_mMS_r2 (SPAdes) (version 3) | ecosystem: Host-associated > Plants > Roots > Endosphere | place...
TTTTTTTTTTTTTCTTTCCCCAGCTTTTAAGAGGAACTCCTAAGTACGGAGTACCTGGTACATTACTCTGTACTCATTTTCCGATCGGATTTCTCCGTTGATCCTTTCTATTTTTTATTCTTTTATCTTTTATTCTTTCTACCTTTTTATTCTTTCTCTCTTTTCTTTTTTTACTTTTCTCTCCCTCCTCTTTTCTTATTATCATTATTATCAGTTTGATTCTATTTCTGTCTGGGTGTATCATACGAAGCTACAGCTTCCACTCAAAGTACTCCGCTTCCGCCATTTATATCTGGCCCAGCACCCCTGGACTTTTCTTTCACACCGCTACCCTTCTCCTTTCAAATCTGGTCCTTCTGACCTGTCGATCTCATCTCCGTCTGATGAGTGATCTTTCCTATTCGGCAGTCGTCAAAGACTATCATCTGCGATGGCGCCGTTAGGGCAAACGATCGCCGTGATTGATAAATCCGGCAAAGTCGTCAGCACCGTAAGTACATGCAAGATATCCCTCCCTCTCCCTCTCTCTCTATCTGCTTTTCACTACTAAATACCTAACCACCGTTGTGTAGAGCAAGCAACTGTTCGGCGTTTTCAGCCATGCTAAACAAGCTTATCGCGAACGCAAGTCCCACTTTGATTCCGAGCGCAGTGCCAAGATCGCTGAGCAACAAGCGCTGGAAGGCTTAGCCAATTACCAGATTGAGGATTCACCCTCAGTACGATCAGGCCGGAGTCGTGGAGCAAGATCCCATCACTCGACCCGTCATCGTTCTCGCCCACCATCACATTATGAGCAAGACTTGCATTCCGTAGCGCGAAGCCGTGCGGGGTCTCGATATGCTCCATCGGAGGGCATCGTGCGCCGACATACTCACCATGATATTTCGATGCGAGAACCACCTCGCCCGGAGACCGCGCGATCAAAATCGGATGCTAATATTGATATGGACCTTGCGTATGGAGATGCGCATCCCGAAGCCTTGTCTCGATATGATCCACCTGCAGCACCTACCGGGAACGATAAACAGCAGCTTGATGGGCTTGTCCATCGGGCCCAGTGGCTCTTAGAGGAAGCACACTGTGTCCAGCATAGTGCGACAGCAACTATTTCTCACCTTCAGAAAAACCCCGACGCCATGGCCGCGGTTGCTCTCACATTAGCCGAGATCAGCAACTTGGCAAGCAAGATGGGTCCCGCTGCACTATCTGCTTTCAAGGCTGGAGCACCCACAGTCTTTGCACTGCTTTCCAGCCCCCAGTTCCTCATCGCCGCGGGTGTTGGCCTTGGTGTCACCGTGGTCATGTTCGGAGGGTACAAAATTATCAAGCAAATCAAATCAGGAAACTCTACACCAACGACAACCACGGAGAGACAATCCGACGGCATGGACGAGATGATGGAGTTTGACGTGGAACACCTGAGTAGCGTTGAAAAGTGGCGCAGAGGTGTAGCCGATATCGAAGCCGTTAGTGTAGGCACTTCGGTGGATGGCGAATTCATTACTCCCACAGCAGCAGCCATGTCTGGAATCGACGTCACAACCGCTCGTGCGGAGAGAGATCCTCGTTTCAAATTCGATGAAGATGGTTCCGTCGCTTCATCTCGTCGCTCGCATCGATCTCATCGCTCACATCGTTCCCACCGTTCTCGAAGCTCTCGGGCACCTTCGCGCGCTCCATCAACTTACTCGAGAAAGGAAGAACCTACTCCGCGGGGTCCCGTCTCATTCTTCTCGAAATCATCAAAGGCACCACCAAAGCCATCCAGTAGGGCACCTAGTCGTGCCCCCAGTCGTGCTCCAAGTCGAGCCCCGTCCAAAGCCCCTACCCATGTGTCGGAGAAAGAAAAACCGGCTAAAGAATCCAAGCCGAAAAAGAAGGGTCCGAGTCGTTTGCGTCTCATGTTCACCCCATAGCGATCAAGTTTAGATTTCTTTCGTTGAAGATGTTAGAGCCGCAAGGCTTTTACTTGGTCTACATTCAACTTTGTACATTCTTATCACGCGACAGTTTGCATCACACATACCCTTCCAGTTCTCATGATAACGACCCCAACCTCACGTCTTTATGCCGCCGATACCTTTCTTTGCGTTGAAGATATTCTACCCGTGTGATTGTGGTTGTTTTGAAATGGGGTTCATTTGTGAATACTTTTTTTTTGTTTCTTTGAATGCATTCATTGGAGTTATCAGGGTGTAATTCAGTTCAACAGTGATTCTCAGGCAGTTTAGTTTGGAGTGCGCATGCAAGCCAACCTCCTGCTTAGACAAAGATATCAATTACCAAAACATTATCATTGCTAGGGCCTATTCTGCTCGGGATCTTCAAGCTCGAAAGGGCCATTTATCTTTTGCTTTCATTCTTTATGATTCACCCTTTAACTGTTGTCCATTCTTTGCATTTGCCGCGTCTAAACGAGCAACCTCTCGAATCAAACACTGGTAAGACTTGAATTTGCGGGCTGGCACTCGTGCTTCGAATATTTCGTCCAATTCCTCGAGAGATCGACCCTTCATCTCCGGCATGAAGAAGTAGAAAAATACCACGCAGAGAAAGTTGGACACGGTCCAAATATATCCATACTGCGCACCCTACAACAGAATTCAAGTCAGCATCAAATCTCAAGTAGAAAAATAAGAAACACAACTAGTCAGAACCACTAACCCAATTCAAATGCTCCGGATTAATGAAATAAGGCGTGCAAAAATTCACTAGCCAAGCAAGCAAGTATCCCAGGGATGTAGCTGTACCAACTGTCCATGCTCGTAACCTCGAGCTCACCAATTCTGTTGCTACAGGGTAACTCGCCGCCCCGACACAGCCATTATAAAAGAAGAAGAACAGTGCCGTGAAAGACACGAGAATCTGACCCGTTTGAAAAGAAGTCGGATTCACCGATGACGCTATTGCACTGGCTAATTGGCAAAGACCACAAGCAATAGCCCCAAGCATCAATATTGCACGACGCCCGAGCCATTCACGGATAGCATACATTCCGATATTCACGCCTAGAAAACCGAAACAGGTGTTCATGACGGAGTACTCGAATGCCTTTGCGATACCAGATACGGTGTAGAAATAAGTTTGGTATCCGATTAGAAACCAGACTCCTGAAGCAGTCTGACAGGCGATCATAGAATAACAAAGAATTGTTCGACGGAGATCAGCGCCTGGGTACTATTAGATTGTATTATTTTCATTTAACTCGAAATTGGAATTGAAAAAGATACTCACCTCTAAACATATCCAACGCAGTGACATTCCCCTCGATGCGTTTCTCTTCTTCAACCCCCTTCACCATCTCCGCCCACTCAACCTCAAGCAAAGTAGGAACTGCAGTTGTACTCCCAACACTCCCACTCTCATCTCCACCCTCACTCTCACCAACAGTATAAAGGAACTTAGCATAACTAGACCCACGAAGTTGTTCTAAAGCCTTCCTCGCAGCATCCTCTCTTCCTCGATGAAGCAACCACCTTGGACTTTCCGGAACAAAAAACAGCGCAACAAAAAGCAACGTCGGTACAATATAAAGACAAGCCAAAGGAATCCGATACGATAAAGGATCCATCCTCTCCTTAGTCTTATTATCCACAACAGCACCCAATATACTCCCAATATTCACCCAATAAGCGAATAAAGCGACAATCACCCCACGCATATGAGCAGGTGCTGCCTCAGCGGTATAAATATTAGAGAAAGTGACAAAGAACCCATTAGCAAAACCGAGAAGTAATCGACCCAGATATAAGACACCAGGCGAGGAAGTTCCGATTTGAATTCCGCATGCTATGGCATTGACGATGCATGCTAGCCATAGTGCTTGACGACGTCCTAGATATGAAGAGAAGAATCCTGCAACAAGGGATGAAGCGAAGGATCCGAGTGTTAGCAAGGATGTAATTAGTTGTTGCACTGTGCTCTATTTTGGCGTTAACTAATTTGATAGTAATTTCAACATGAGTCCACGACTTACATCAATCGCGTATCCAGTATCACTTTCTTGAGAGGGATATCCGAAGACTTTAAGAAAACCCGGCATAGCTTGCAATGATCCCACTGCCGCAAGGTCAAATCCATACTGCATGTTCGCAATGGAAACGAGACAGCATAGAAGGAGACATTTTCGATTTTGCCAGAGTGTCGTCGAAGATAAAGCGTTTTCCATTATGGAAGTAACAGTTCTTGAATCAGTGATAGAGAGCAACTCTCCTTTTCTTACAGTTGGGCTGAGAGTATTTCACTGGAAAATATTAGTGTTCATTCGGCTGGAATATTTGATACATTACCGAGAATGCCGGGGAGGAGATAAGTCATGTCTCAAGCGATGAAATCTTATGCATTAAACAAGTGCATATGGACTAGTCCTGGATGTTGATTTGCTAAATGCCGGCATGTTGAGAAGAGTTCCCCTTGTTCCCCCCGCAATCCCCGCAAATAAGTTTGAAGGTGAGGTAAATCTGGGGCAGCCCCACTGATGGTTGGCATAATGGAGTCACTGTTTCTAAGGGTAAGTGTCTAATTCCATCAATGGTGATAGATTTGCTGCATACCGGTCAAAATTCTTCGAAGGTACCGTCCCTACCAGAAAAGATATGAGGGAGAGCCATTTGAGTTTCGAAGATTAGGGCTTTGCAGCCGGCAACTACTAGTTGTAGTACATATATTCCTTGATCAACAATCACTCGACGTAACCGTGCACGAAGTAACCGTGCTTCCATCTTTTCAGCCTTAAAAGGATACCTGTAGGTAGAATGTGGGGCAACTGAGGTCTCATGAATGGATTTGGGACTACAGTAACTTTGGCCTCGTTTTCCTCCCCGGGTATTGTCATTAGCTTTATACGCCATTCCCCGCTGCACCCTGCTTTCTTTATACCGCTTAGAGTCCATTTTATTGAAGCAAAGCTTGGGTAAATTATCCAAGTCTCTCGTCTGAATTGAATACCCTGGTTTCAATTGGTGAAATCGAATATACTCAGTTTCTCGGTAGTGAGGAGAATTTCTTCTCATAGCTTTTGAGACGAATCCTCAAACTCGACAACTTATTGAGCAGACCTCGGAGAAAAAAGTAAAAGAAACCAGACATGATTTTCGAAAAGGGAGAAGACCTTCTAGCTCTTCTTCAGACCATAACGCTTCATCTTCTTCCTGGAGTTAATTGCAACAAGGGAAGCCTCCTTGGGTTAATCCCTCTGCTGATTTCAGGGATAGTTCTGTTTCTCTTGATAGACTATGGAAGAATGATCTATCTTCACTTTCAAATGGTACGTAAGACCTAAAGCCTCAGAAATTAACAACTGAAAGACCTCGAATGGATTAACGCTTACAGCCCCCGGGCCCATTTCCACTTCCACTGATTGGCAATACGCATCTATTACCCGATGGAAAGCCATGGATATATTTTGAAAAGCTAGCAAAACACTACAAAACCCCAATGATAACATTCTGGACCGGACGAAGACCTACAATCTGGATCTGCGATGCATGGGCAGCAAATGATCTTCTCGACAAACGTGCCGCAATTTACGCCTCTCGACCACGAATGGTCGTCTTCAGCGAGTTAGGAGCCGGCCAATCTAACCTGGTCAATATGTACTATGGCGAAAGATGGAGATTACATCGCAAACTCACGCACATGGGAGTCGGACTGCAGCAAGTTCGTAAATATCGCGATTTCCAGAATGACGAGAGTAAGGTTGTTGCGTTTGAACTCCTGTCAGAACCGAAAGAATACGTGAAACATTTTGAACGTTATGCTACGAGTGTCGTTTCGATTATTGGGTTTGGGAGACGCGTGGCTTCTTACTCTGATCCGATCATTACTGAGGTTATTGCTGTTATGCAACGAGCTGCCGAGCTTAATGTCCCTGGTAAAACGTTTCCGATGTTAATGGAGTCATTTCCATGTAAGCGCATGCTAAATGTTGACCGTCAACATCTTTTTAATGGTGAAATGTCTAATACTAAAAATATTTCAAGTTCTGGCAAAGTTCCCAAATTGGATGGCACCATGGAAACAAGGCTTAGGAAAAGGACAAGGAAGAGGTCGACCATTTTTCTACGCACTGGCCGAAGAAGCCGCAACAAATCCAAATACTCAACAATGCTACATGAAGAAAATTTTCGACGAAGCGCCGAAACACAATCTATCCCGAATGGAGATTTCTTCATTATCGGGGAATTTATTCGGAGCCGGAAGTGACACGTCGAGCTCCACCTTAATTACCTTCGTATTAGCCTGTTGCGCTTTTCCTGAAACACTTTCGAAGGCATGGGAAGAACTTGACAGGGTCATGGGACCACACCGGAGTCCGACATTCCAGGATGAACCTAATCTACCGTACATCAAGGCTTTTGTGAAAGAAGTATTACGCTGGCGATCGGTGGCGGTAATAGGAGGTCAACCGCATGCGCCGATCAAGGACGATCATTATAAGGTAAAGTGGCTAAGCATTCGTTTCCTACCGCTCCAAGCGGGCTAAGCTTGCCGCTATCATTTAATTGATCTGATCTTGTTGCTGATAAGATGGATCGACGAAATAGGGTTGGTTGATTCCTCGTGATACATGGGTCCAGGGAAATGTCTGGGCCATTCATCATCATGAGCGAGAATTCCCGGATCCAGATCGTTTTAATCCGGAACGATATATTGAAGATAGCTCCGATGCACGACCATTTCCTGGAGAAAAGGGATATATGACCTTTGGATGGGGAAGACGTGTGTGTAGTGGTCAGGGATTAGCGGAACAGGGCACTTTTATCACGATCGCGAGGTTACTTTGGGGATTTAAGATTGAAAAAGCTTTGGATGGGGAGGGGAATGAAGTTCCTGTGGATATATTCAGTTATACGTGAGTACTTTGATAGCATGTTTCATTTTTTTTTTCTTTCTCTTTGATGGTCCGGTGAACTGATTGTCCATGCCTTTGTCCTTGTTGGTACAGCAATGGCCTTAATATGCGGCCTAACCCTTTTGAATGTCGAATCACCCCTCGGAATCCGGAGATTTACGCTACAATTGAGAGAGAAGGTAGACAGGCGTTGCAGGATCTCTCTCAATATGATGGGACACCACAGTACCGCATGAGCACATATTATGCCACAGAGAAACTTTAGGGTGAGGATATAGCCAAGCTGATGAAGCAGAGACTCACGGAAATAAATGAGGATTTAGGATTTGGATATTTGGGAGAATAGTACTTTTACCTGAATCATATGTACCCCTTGGCTGTGTTCTGACAGCAGACGACGTTGAGGCCGAGCTCGGCGTCTCCTTGTGGAGATAGAGGGTCGCTTTGTGGAGTCGACGATACGAAATCGCAATTGCGACAACAAGTGACCAGTAATTATCTATCAAGGGAGCCATTGCAATATATCAAGATGCGAAGTCTTCATTTTCGTATCACCCGGCGTATCGAGGGTTAAGATTGGCCGATTTGGCGTTAACAAGAATTACAAATACTTATGGTTCATAACGCGGGAGTAGATGGCGAGCTTTTCACAGAACTACTTTGAAATTGAATGATTGGCCATACGCAAAGACTAGCAAAAGGTTTGTCATTGAATAAAGATGAGCCTCGAGTTCATTCAAATTCCCTGCATATAATTCCAGATGGTTTAAACTTCAAATATCCCGCGTGAGATCAGCAGATCGGCTATGGCTGGTTAGAATTGCCGTGACTGCAGATAGCAGCATACTACTGACTAGTGAAGAGGTCGTAAATCACAAGATGAACAACATTGGAGAAGTGGAGTTCGGCCATGCTGCAATTATTAGCAATGACTATGGAAATGTACATGTTGTACTCCGTACTGTAGTTCAATGTTGACTCGACTCTAGGAGTTTAACTCGGCATATGAGGCACGTTGAAACAGCCGGACTCAACTGGTGGATTCCCCAGAGGAAAAATCGGGTGGGCCAATCACTGCGAAAGATCCACCTCTGATCATCCTGCGTCGGCTCGGCTTTTTGAACACTCCAAAATCAAGGAATTTTAGTAAAGAATTGGTACCACATTCCAAAGACAGCAGAGACAATACAGAATTTCAAATATCGATCTAGACTGCATTATATTTCTAGTCAAATTCAATAAAACCAATTGTATAATACCAGGAACTCGGCAAGCTTATCCGTCGGACCCGCAGATGCCGCGAAGTACCGTTTCTGATGTACTTCGGACCGGACCCAGACTAGACATGATACGCCGGGGCAAATGAAATCAAAGCCCGGTGTATCTCATTTTGTGCATGTGTGCTGGATCTGCGGGGAGGACAAAAAAAAGAGGGTCATTCTCTAACGACTTATTATGGAGTCACTCCCTCCTCCCAATGCCCTGGAGAGTTAGGATTGTCGGGGGTAACGTATTAAATACTAGACCAAAGACCTACATACTTTCAATCTGGAGAAATAGTGTACTTGTGGTACGAGTGGGACGGAATATCTCCGAACAACTAGGCTCGGAATTATCTTTTCAGAAATAGCCACGGGTTAAGAGTCCGCCACGCGAGCTTTGGTCAACCACTCCTGGACCATCCTTCCTTTGTCACATACTGGAGATTGACGGCCTACCTGCTTCTGTATTATTACACAGGTTTGTCCTTCATAATGGCGGTTCCAAAGGCAAATTTGCCTCTGAACGTGATTGTCGTCGGGTAAGATTCCCTAATCCAAGAGTAGACGGTCAGGAGCTAATATTCGATAGGGCTGGTATGTGGTTTCCACAGTGCATGACACTCTTGCTGTGCAAAAAAAAATTGATTGAAGTCTTCCCATAGGAATTGGTGGAATGGCAGCAGCCTTGACACTAGGCCTGCGAGGACATCGAGTCACAGTGCTCGAAGCCGCGCCAAAAGTACGTATTCAGCATTTGCAAGTGGAATTCTGTAGCTAATAGCCTCAAGCTCATGGAGGTTGGAGCTGGTATCCAAGTATCTCCAAACATGCTGCGTGTGTTCGACCGTCAGTTGACCATAATCCACCCATAGTAAGAGTTGGGAGCTAACATATCTGAAGGATGGGGTGTATCGGACTTAATCCACGCTCAGGATGTAGCCTTAGAACATATCCATGTTCGAAGATGGCAAGACGGAGCACTTCTTGGCACTATGCCCGTGAACAAGACCTTTGGCCAACAGGTGGTCATTCACAGAGCTGATCTGCACAACGCCCTTATCGAGAAAGCATTGGCTCATGATAATGTTCATCTGCGGGAGAATTGTTTCGTGTCCAGTGTAGAATTCAGCCCTGCTTCCGTCACATTAGCTGACGGTAGTATCGTTCGCGGGGACGTTGTTATCGGTGCTGATGGTATTAAGTCTACTGTGCGTGGTCATCTTTTGGAAGATCCCCATATTGATGCCATCCCCACCGGAGATGCGGCATACCGGATTATGCTACCCCGTAGCACTATGGAAAAAGATCCAGAGTTGAAGAAACTTGTTGAAGAACCACAAGCAACTCGTTGGCTGGGACCTGCGCGCCATATAATCGCCTACCCGGTGCGCAACCATGAGTTATACAACGTTGTCTTATTGCATCCGGATCGACAGGAGGTTGAGGAGTCATGGACCACGAAGGGATCAAAACAGGCGATGATCGATCATTATGCTGGTTGGGATCCTATCGTGAGGAAACTGATCGACCTAGTCGTTGAAGATGAAGTTCTGGAATGGAAACTATGTCTCCATCGACCTCTGAAAACTTGGATTAAAGGTCCAGTCGCTCTTATCGGTGATGCATGCCATCCAATGCTGTGAGTCTGAACATAGATACCAGTGATCCCGTCCAAGCCTAATACCTCTCTCCTAGTCCATATGTTGCGCAGGGAGCAGCACAAGCAGTTGAAGACGCAGCTGCCTTGGGCATCTTGCTTTCAAGCATCACATCTCACCACGAAATCCCAAATGCATTGCAAGTATACGAGAAGACCCGCAAGCAGCGCGCGGAAACGGTGCAACAATCTGGCACTGAGAACCGCATCGCACTGCATTTAGCCGACGGCCCGGAACAACTCGCCCGTGACGCACAATTCCGGGCGTCAGCAACAGGATCTAATCCAGATAAATGGAATGACCGTCAAACGCAGAATTTCTTGTGGGGGTGGGATGCAGAGCAAGTTGCATTGGATGCATGGAGCGGTAGGTGACATGAATCCTTGAACGCGGAGCAAATGCTAACTTTCTACCTGATAGACTTGGCGAAGGATGAAAAGGTTAATGCTAGCTTATAAGCTGGTTGACCATGTTACGACCATATTCAACATAGAAAGGCCATATTACATCGAGCCTTATAGACGGTAACACTATACAGTATACCGCTGGTAAATATTCATTAGAGAAGTGTACATATTATTAGACAGACTAGTACGAGATATTCATCATATCGTATACAATCAAGCGCATTTGAGTTCAGTTCAATCTTGGAATTTGATTTACAATCATGGCCACTATATTACCGACGATGTTCTCGACAGCATGACTAGTAATAAGATTACTTTGTTTAGAAGAAAGCTGAAAGTCTAATACGAAAGTGTAGAACTTTTTTTGATTTCATTATACAATCATCCTAAAAGGGAATCATTCAATCTCGCATCGGGCATGATAAAACGTAAAGCATAGCCCGACACTTCCCATAGTGAAGGCCAGTATCGCTCAACATATGGCTTCCTATATATTCTTTTGGTGGCGTGATTTAATCATTTTTGAAGAAGACATTTACATCTTCTCGCCAGCAGCAGCCTTCATCTGTCCGTACTTCTTGAGACGGATAGCGGAGACGTTGATGAAACCAGTGGTCTCGGCGGGGGAGAAGTCACCAATCTCGTCCATGCTGGACTCGGTCATGTCATACAGCTTCTCGGTCTCGGAGGAGCGACCAAGAATGGAGACGGTGCCCTTGTAGGCGCGGCAGCGGACCTGGCCGTTGACGGACTTCTGAGAGGCAGTGATGGAGGACTCGAGGAACTCGCGCTCGGGAGAGAAGTACATGCCGTTGTACAGAAGCTATTATGAAGTTAGTCAATGCAAACTGTATCATTTGGATTGAGAACTGACCTTGGAGTAGTTGAAGGTGACGAACTGGTCACGCAGAGCACGGACCTCACGGTCCATGACAAGACCCTCAAGATCACTTTGATATGTTAGCATGTAAAGACCTATCGAGATCGAATTGATGACTCACATGTGAGCAGCGCGCAGGCAGGTGAGACCGGGGGTCTCGTAGCAGCCACGAGACTTGATACCGATGAAACGGTTCTCGACGATATCAATACGGCCGACACCGTTGCGGCGGGCAATAGCGTTGGCAGTGAGGAAGACGTCAACGGAGTCGGTGACGGTTTTCTTCTGGCCCTTCTCGGTGTACTCGAGCTTGACGGGGATACCCTTCTCGAAGTGGACGGTGAAGTCCTCGGGCTGGTCAGGAGCGGTCAAGGGGTCCGCAGACAGCTTCCACATGTCGGCAGGGGGAGTAGTATCGGGGTCCTCCAGGATACCAGCCTCATAAGAGCAGTGGGCCAGGTTCTCGTCCATGCTCCAGGGCTTGGACTTGGTGGAGGTGACGGGGATACCCTTCTCGGCGGCGTAGGCAAGGAGATCGTTACGACCGGCAAAACGCTCATAGAAGACGGGGTCGCGCCACGGGGCGATGACCTTGATGGTGGGCTGCAGGGCGTAGAAAGCAAGCTCGAAACGAACCTGGTCGTTACCCTTACCGGTGCAACCGTGGGAAACGGCGAAGCAGCCCTCACGCTATTCGAGAAAAGCCAGTCAGAGGTGTTTGAATTTCGGGTATTCTTAGGATGTGTCCTACCTGGGCAACCTCGATCTGGGCACGGGCAATGACGGGGCGAGCGAGCGAAGTTCCTGAGGTACATTGTCAATAGGCTGTTCGTTGGAAAGCGAATGGAGTAGCACAGCATACCGAGCAGGTAGACGTTCTCGTAGACGGCATTGCAAGCAATGGCGGGGAAGCAAAGCTCATCGATGAACTCGCGGCGGATATCGACAATCTCGCACTTCAGGGCACCGCACTGCAGGGCCTTGGCGCGGGCAGCCTCGAAGTCCTCTGGGGTAGCTGTTTAGTTTCCGGTCTGGGTCACGAGTCATCGAGTAAAGTCGAATCCATACCTTCTTGGCCAACATCGGCCACTATAAGACAGATTAGTATCATGAGATTGCAATTGGAGCTGGCGCCGCAATGGAAAACTTACTGAAGCAGACAACCTCATAGCCCTCCTCAATGAGGTACTTGACTGGAATAAAATATCAGCGTCGTCCATTGCGCGGAGTATATATATTTAAGAAGTCCGTACGGATACAGCTGGTGTCGAGGCCACCAGAGTAGGCGAGGCAAACCTGTCCGCGCAATGAGTCAGTAAATTCGGGAAACCAGACGGGCAAGTTGAAGGATCAAAGTGGGATGAAGTGGCGGTCTGATAAGTGAAATCACGAATTGCGATTGCACCAAGGGCAATTCAAGCAACACACCTTTCCTTTGCTCATTGTGAATGATCTGAAACTGTGATTGAGTGTAAGATCAAAAAAAAAAAGTTGGGGGAGTTGAGTTGAAGAAGGAGAGAGTGTTGAGTCACCCGGAAAAAATGACGGTTTTTTGGTGCGGGCCGGGGGGGCATGTCTTGGCGCCGACACCGGCTGATAAGCCCTGATAGATCACTCTGCTAGTGGACGCCGATCTGTTTCCACATATTTGGGACGAGTCATTGGCACAGAGGAGGACCATTCTGACTACGGAGAACAGCTTCGTCCATTAGACAATCCCAGCTAGACAACTCAACTGTATGTCTTGCATTGTACTACAATAGTGAGGCTCATCTAAGGGTTCCCCGGCACTGGACTCCTCCCCACACACTAGAATAGTGTCGGTAAAATTACCACTATTCAAGCCAAGTCTCAATATGTTGAATGAATAACTTCATCTCAATTTTTTTTTACCTTTTCCGAATAATTGTAGCTTCAATGAATACTATGGTTTATAAGCACTCGCAGTTGACATTGGTCACAATTGCTGTCTGCAAAGTATCTTGTGGATTTGTTTGGCTTCGACCAACCCGCTAAGCCTGCTGGTGCCGTCATCGCTCTCCGCATGATGTTTGCCTCGTTTGCAGCAAGCATCGGTTATTCGCGGCCTCCCCCGCAATCTCCATATAGCCCTTTATAAAGAAATCCCAGCACGGGGTACGATTTTCTCTATGATTCAACTTATTCAGTCAATTCGAACATCGAAATGGCGTTATTTCGTGCACAGCAGGGGTTACTCCCACGGATAGCCCGTCGATCTTATTCGGCTGCTCCTTCCCCTGCTGCGAAGCTCAACCTGCCTATTGACTACAAGGCAACTCCATTGCTACATCACACACCTTCCTCCTTATCCGGTATCCCAGATCTTCCTGCAGCTGCTACGACAAAACGATTGAATTATTTTCAAGCCATCAACTCTGCCTTGCGGACAGCACTATCAGCCTCGGACAAAGTGATGCTGTTCGGCGAAGATGTTGCCTTTGGGGGTGTCTTCCGATGCTCTATGGACCTGCAAACTGAGTTTGGATCGGATAGAGTCTTCAACACACCTTTAACTGAGCAAGGTATTGCGGGTTTTGCGATCGGTGCAGCTGCTGAAGGCATGAAACCCGTTGCAGAAATTCAGTTCGCCGACTATGTCTTTCCGGCTTTTGATCAGATTGTCAATGAAGCCGCCAAATTTCGATATCGAGAAGGTGGTACCGGTATTAACGTAGGAGGACTGGTAATACGCATGCCTTGCGGAGCCGTGGGTCATGGGGCGCTGTATGTCTCTTCCTTCTGTGACTGATGATAGCATACTAACTGAATGTACGAACAGGTACCATTCCCAATCCCCCGAATCCCTCTTCGCACATATTCCCGGCGTTCGGGTGGTGATGCCACGGTCCCCTTCTCAGGCGAAGGGTCTTCTTTTATCCTCTATCTTCCAGCACAATGATCCAGTCATCTTTATGGAGCCGAAGTGTCTATACCGAGCGGCTGTGGAACACGTCCCGAATGAATATTACACCATTCCTCTCAGCCAGGCAGAAGTCATAAAGCCCGGCAAAGATCTGACCATAATTTCCTACGGCCAACCACTGTATCTGTGCTCAGCCGCCATCTCCGCTATCGAGAAATCTATGAAGGGTGTCAACATCGAGTTAATTGATCTGCGTACGATCTATCCCTGGGATCGACAGACAGTCCTTGAAAGCGTCCGCAAAACTGGCAGGGCTGTTGTTGTCCACGAAAGCATGATCAACTATGGTGTTGGTGCTGAGGTCGCTGCCACCATTCAGGATGGTGCTTTTCTTCGATTAGAGGCCCCAGTCAAGCGGGTTGCAGGCTGGAGCACACACACAGGACTTTCCTATGAGCAATTTATTTTGCCCGACGTTGCGAGTACGCTCACTCCCCCCTCCTCTTCTAATTGACTACGTACTAACCAAGGATTCTCACCCAGGAATCTACGACGCGATCAAACAAACTCTTGAATACTGAGCCATGCATAGAAAGATACCAATATGGGGCAATGAAAAGATAGAGGGCTATGTGCACTCTTTTCCGTAAAACACATACAGATATTGAAGGTTCCCAGTAGACACCGCTGGGATACCCAAGCACTCAGCAGACATTCATTTGCTTTGCTCTACATTCTACTAAGATAGAAATGCTAGGATGATTCGAATGAACACAGAATCGGTAATAGGATACATTAGCTCTCCGGTGTTCGCGAAAGTACATATTGACTTCTCAAAATTCCCGGCAAGATCCCACAATCTCACTCAATATATTTTGTGATATATTCAGTCTTGAAATTATACTTTCATGGTATCTAGCAATTAGCCAGCTTGTAGTTAGGTACCGCTCTACTGAAATCTCGAATAATCCCTTCCAATATTCACATCTCAAAGAGTCAAAACCTTGCAAGTGGTTCATATAGACTGTAAACCGATTTCTTGACGATCTTGTCTTTCTTCAAATTCTCGAGCCTTGAATATATTTAATTGTAGGTACAATTAATGCTTGTGCGGTTCGCCAAGACCAAATGCCATTGCGGTCCACTCTATGCATGTTTTGGGTAAGGACAGATCCACATGAGCCGCAAAGCTTATTTCACCGTCAAAGTACAATATAAAAACTCAATTTCTTTCACTGGAGACTCGCAACAATATTTATGGAATTAGACGTATGAGATATCGCTCAAGTTGGTGTTTGAGCTCCAAATACTCCTATATTCGAAAGATATCGAGTGAGCTCGTCTGACTTGAAATTTGTATTAGTTGTGAGAGTAAAGTGATAGCCCATTATCTAACATATTTGTCTAATGGCTGGATATTCCCTGACAAAGTAGGCACAGAATTGTTCAGTTCAAGCCATGGCCGATATTCGGAGGGCTGATAGCATAGACAATTGGAAACCAAGGAAGAGTATTCACCATGGAAACGCATGGAAGCACGATGGGGTTCAAAGATAGGCAACATCAACAAAAGTGAGAAGTGAGAGTTGGGAAGGTGCGATGGACCACCCAGTGAATGCTGGACAGCCGATGTAAACAAGACGAGGCCCCATTTCCACCACTCTTCCCTCTTCTTCTTCTTCTTCTTCCTCCTCAACCACACCACATAAGATTTTCTCTACGCTTTCATCAACAACTTGCTAGTTAATTTCTTGTGTTAGCTATTCTACTGTCTGGTAAACAGTCTTCTTTATCATCTCTCTCGTCAGGACAAGCCGCCATGTCGGGCTCAATGACCGACATGCGCTGGCTTCTCCAGACTATCTTCATTCTCGCCATCCCAATTATCCTTTCTTATCTTCTGCCGGTCTTCCTGGACAAAGAGAGTTGGGATGAGTTGGCGTATAGGTGCTCCCTATACCTGAATGGCTTTCTACTTCTTGTGCTCGCCATAATGGCGTTCGTGATAGCATCTATGCAGCAAGTAGAATCCTCGTCTCCCTTCCCTCCATTTTCGCCAATTGAGGACATCCTCCCCCAGAACGGGGCGAATTTCAATGCTCCTCCCTTTATTCCCATCATGGGATTCCAGACGTAAGAAAACCCCTTCTGTTTGCAAACTATAGAGGACCCAAGCTAACAAGAATACAGCCCAGGACAATTTGAGACTCCTGTAGCCGAACCACCACCACCCTCTTCTGTGATAGGATCGTAAGTCACCTTGTGTTCCCACGAACATGCATTCGTTGGCTAACAAGACTGCAGACTAGCCCTCAGACTCCAAAGAGCCAGGGCGAAGATCGAAGAATGGAAGAAGAGATACGCCAAAATCCACAACCACTTCCACGAGTACAAAAAACACACGAGCGACACCGAGTCCTCCAAAACGCAAGAAATCGGAGACCTCAAAGACAAGCTGAGATCGGCCAACGCTGAGATCAAGGCGTGGAGTATTTCGAATAGGCAAGATATTGAGATACTCAAAGAGAGGCACGAGCAAGAGAAATCCAACGCTGTCAATGACCTCATCAAACAGAGGGACAAGTTTGAAAGCGAAGCCAAGATTCAAGCTCAGCTGTACTCAAATTCCCGCTGGGACCGCGCTGACGTTGAGCGGTTTACCAAAGACGAGTGCGACAGAAAGCACGAGGCCAAACTGAATGAAGTGCGCGAGTTTTATGCACAGCAGCTCAATGAAGTTGCCGAGAGGACGAGAAACGAGAACTCCAACCAGATTCAGCTCCTGACCAACGACAAAGAAGAGAAAGAGCATGAGCTGATAGCAGTCAAGGCAGAAATTGTCCACTTGAAGGAAGAACTGACCGAGGCCGAGACTGAGAAGCGCAACCACGAAGAGTGGAAGCGCATGGCGGGGGCCGAGTTCTGGCAACTTTGGAGAGGGTGTCGGAAGTTAGAGCGAGCACTGAAAGCAGGCTACGATTGGACCGGAAGTGCTGGTGTCTACAGATGCGAGGGCGTGGATCGAGATGGGGATTACGAAATGGATTCCCCAGGACCAGACTACAACATCACGCAGACTCTGAATGCCGAAGATACTCCCACTGCTACTATGAGCGTTCTGGAGATGGAAGACATGAACTTGAACCTCCGCAGACAGCTCGTCGAGCATCAAAGCCTGACCGCCGAGCTTGTGAAAGAGAACAAGGACCCCAGAGGCGAAATCATGAAAGCCGAGGCGGAGGCTTCCTGGAACATCAAGACAGCCAATGATATGCTCCAGGCCAACAAGAATGAGAGAGATAATCTCAAGTCTGCAATGGAGAGTCTTCAGTCCCAGAACTCCAAGCTTGCAACTGACCACGCCGACCTTGACAGGGAGCTGGGTCAGCTCCGGATTGCCACCCAGAAGTCTAACGAGGCAGATCTTATTGCTCGCACTGACCAAATTGCTGCGTATGAGTCCGAGATAGCTCGTCTCAATCAGGCCATCGAAAGCCAAAACGAGGAGAGGCTTCGGGCCAGCACCAGCGAGGCTTCTGAGCTTCGGGCTCAAGTAGATCGCCTTCAGTCCGAAAAGTCCGAGATTGCAGCATCCAAGCAAACCCTGGAGATCGCACACAGCCAAGTCTTAGCAGAAAAAGAGAAGGCAACTGCCGAAGTGGCTCGTTTGATGCAGGAATGCAATGGATTTATCGCCAGCAAAACCTCCGAGCTTCAGTCTGAGATTAGTCACCTCCAAGCCGAATTGACCGATATTACAGTATCCAAGGAGCACCTGAACGTCATGCACAGCCTAGTGCAATCAGAGAAAGACGCGGCACTTCTCGAAGTAGCTCGTTTGTCGCAGGAAGCCAATGCACCTCTCGCCAGCGAAACTTCGGAGCTTCGGTCTCAGGTAGATCGCCTTCAGTCCGAAAAGTCCGAGATTGCAGCATCCAAGGAAGCCCTGGAGGTCGCGCACCGCCAAGTCACAGCGGAGAAAGACGCGGCAACTGCCGAAGTGGCTCGTTTGATGCAGGAAGGCAGTGAACTTCTCGACAAATACAACAAGCTCGAAAAAGAAAGTCTGCACAAAAACATCCCTGGCCTCGAAGCGGAGAAAGACAAAGGAGTGTCCGAAGCAGGGCGTCTGAGAACCGAAGTCAATGAGCTACAGAAGAAAATCTCTGAGCTTGAGATCCTGCGAAGCGACCAGGCTAAGGGTGCTCTTGAATGCAAAGCTGGGCAAGATGAAGCGTTGAAAGAGGTGACCCGTTTGAGAGAACTGGGCAATGATCTTCAGAACAATTACGATCAGCTGAAGAGGGATCACCAGGCTGTCTGCGATGCCAGAGATGATGCATTGACAGGAATTCAACTTCTGCAAGCAATGGGCAACGACCTCCAGGCGAAATGCGACGGGCTGGAGAGCGAAAAGCAGAACGCCATGGACACCTCCAACAATGCATTATCGGCGGACGATACCGCAGCAGCGGTGTCACTACTCCAAGCATCAACAAAAATGCTGAGCGATGAGAATCGCACTTTGAGGGACGAGAACAGCGGTCTCAAGGCCCAGATGATGGCATCAACCAAAAACCTGAGCGATGAATACAATGCTCTGAAGGAAGAGAACAGCCTTCTCAAGAGCCAGATCATGGTCGCAGACTCAGATAAAGCGAGCCTCAAAGCAAAAGAAGAGGCACTGAAGAATCAAATGACGATGATTGGCATGACCGACCCTGAGCTTCAGACAGAGCTCAGAAAGGCCAGAGAGAAGAAGGAAGAGGCCGACCACAAACTCAAGGGATGCATTTATCTCGCCGACAGGCTTCGATTATGCACCCGCGAGCTCAACGAGCAGCTGAACGATGTCAACGAATGTGCTCAGCAGCGAGACTTCCAGAGACTCTGCCTCCTTCTTGAGAACACCGTCTGGCAGCCCATTGTCAACAACTGCAAGTCAGTCTGGGAAGCCAGCCGCTCGGAGTTCAGACTGCGTCAATGGAATGCTTCGCCTGTGGCTTCGGCCTAATTTGTTCTGGCTATACAAGACTTCGAATGGCCATTTTTTTGCAGACCAGATCAGACAAGTACAATGATCCACTGGGGGCCTTGTGGAGAACAAATCTGGAACCAGTCGACGTTTTGACGTGCATGCTGGTCAGATGTCGTCAGGTGTTTCTCAGGTGTCGACCGGCCGCTCCCGCAAAACCCAATTGAGCTTCCGCGCGACCATCAAATCTTCCGTCTTTGTAAACGCTGCTTTTTTCGAGTTTCACCTACTTCTCTCTTCTTTCTCTTCTGCTTCTGAAACAACCACCCCGCTGACCTCATTTTTTTCATCTCTCTTCGACCATTGTCCACTAATCCTAGAGATTCCGCTTGTACTATTCGCCTGTTTCTCCCGATCCCCCCTCCTCTTCCCAGCTTCGGTTCTTCCTCTGCGATGATCACCTCGCAGCTGTAACCTCCATCTCCTGTTATTTCCCGCCGGCGCTGACCGACGCTGTGGGGATAAATCGATCATTCTGTCACTTCTTCTTCAATTCCTGCATCCGATCTCTCAGCGATGACTTCACCTGCAACCCGCGCCCTTGCTGCTCGGCCCATGGTTTTGGGTCTAGCCAGGCTGATCGTCCTCACCTTTTCTCAACTTCCTCTCGCTGCTGCAGCCCCCGCTCTCTCCGCATACGGTCTCTCATCCTCCGAATCCGAACCTCCGAAAGAACCTAGCGATCCAAGTTTATGGCTCTACCTGGGAATCTCGGCCGCCCTAGTTCTCAGCGGTGGGGCATTCGCAGGTCTTACAATTGCTTTGATGGGGCAGGACGAAGTATACTTGCAAGTGATAAAAACATCGGGTGAAGGCTCCGAGAAGAAAAATGCTGCCAGTGTCTTGAATCTTCTCAAACGGGGTAAACATTGGGTTCTAGTCACCTTACTGCTCAGCAATGTCATAACAAACGAAACCCTGCCCATTGTGCTCGACAGGACTCTTGGGGGTGGATGGCCCGCGGTCCTGGGCAGCACGGCTCTAATTGTCATATTCGGTGAAGTTGTTCCACAATCAATCTGTGTACGCTACGGCCTACCGATCGGAGCTTGGATGGCTCCCTGTGTTCTGGTTCTCATGTACATTATGTCCCCTGTCGCCTGGCCGGTCGCAAAGTTGCTCGATAGACTTCTTGGCGAGGATCATGGTACCATTTACAAAAAGGCGGGCCTCAAAACACTGGTCACGCTGCACAGGACTCTCGGTGAAGCTGGAGAACAATTAAATTCCGACGAAGTCACAATCATCAGCGCTGTTCTCGACCTCAAAGAAAAATCGGTCGGCACCATCATGACGCCGATGGAGGACGTGTTCACGATGTCTGCCGACACTGTCCTGGACGAGCGAACTATGGACTTGATTCTATCCCAAGGATACTCTCGCATTCCGATTCATGCTCCTGATAACCCTGTGAACTTCGTTGGCATGCTCTTGGTCAAGATGCTCATTACCTATGATCCAGAAGATGGCAAGCGTGTCCGTGATTTTGCCTTGGCAACCCTCCCCGAGACAAGACCAGAAACAAGCTGTCTGGATATTGTCAACTTCTTCCAAGAAGGAAAATCTCATATGGTTCTCGTCTCGTCATACCCCAGTGAAGACCGAGGCGCACTGGGTGTTGTCACCCTCGAAGATGTGATTGAGGAACTCATCGGAGAGTATGTTCATGTTGCCCCTCATGTTTGATTAGCACTTATTAACTTTGACACAGGGAAATCATCGACGAGTCTGACGTCTTCGTCGATGTACACAAGGCCATTCGTCGGATGGCACCTGCACCTAAATCGCGTGTCCCAAAGGGCAAAATCGTCGAAGAGCCGCCACTGGCCTCGTCTCTCACGGAAGGACAGCTTGTTGATGTGGATGGATCATCGCAATCTACCCTCAAGCCAGAAATCCCACGACGTCGCAGCTCTGTCGAGGCACCTCCTCCTAGATTTCAACTTCGCCGGCCCAATAATGATGTTAATGGCAAACCCTCCGACGCATGGTTCACACAAAGGGGCGCAACTGATGAGATTCGAGAGCATCTCAAACATCTCGGCCCCTCAAACTTGGCGAGTCGCCCGAGGCAGACTCGATACCACAACGTCAAAATCAAACGCAGCGGCGAGTCTCCTTCACGTTCCGCGCAAACAGACATTGAATCTGGACACAGCACAAGCGAGTCACATTTTCAATTTAATACCACAGCCTACCAAGGTGGCATCGGAGCAGGTCTTGTGGGCTCCGGTGCAGATGCAAAAGATGGCACACACGCTTTACAACTTGGTTACGGAGCAATTTCTACTCAGGACAATTTCGTAAAATCACCCAATGCGCAGCAATTCAAGGATCTGCCGCAAGTTTCCATCCCAGAGCCTGTCCATGAAGAACGCGAAGACCGACCCCTCTCTAGTTCAACGCGCCAAAACAGCAGTGGAAATGACAGCGTTCAATCCACCGGATCTCGGGGAGAGTTCATCTATCACCATCGTGGACCAACTCGAAGCGGCAGCATCACCGAACAAATTGTGGACGTCAATGGAATCCGAAAGGTTGTCCTGCATACGAATGGATCGGATTCCTCTTCTGATGGCCAGTCCTCTCCTCATCACACGCGTGACTCGTCGCCCAACCGGCAACAAATAACCGATACGAGTATTGAATCCCAGGGTTCACAGCTACCCCACTCCAAGAAACGCCGCCGTCGCAAGCATCAGAAATCGAAATCTCAGCAGAAAGGTTCTGCTGAGGAACAGCCTCTGCTTCAATGAAGCACCCGTGTTCTGGGTTCCAATGGCCTTTAACGGAGCCATATGGAGCCGCCGATCTCACAGATGAGATGTTTCACCTTGCTTGAGCTGGTTGTGGTTGTCAGAGGTGTGGTTGAAATGATTTATTCAAAACAAATCACCAACAAAATCAACAACAAAACCAACCACACCTCCAACCACCAAAACCAACCAGAAATGACGATAAGGCAGCCACTGCCAGCTCAGGCCATCACAACACACCAAATACACCCAGCGGATGAAATGTTTCGCCTAGCTTGAGCTGGCTGTGGTTGTCAGAGGTGTGGTTGAAATGATTCATTCAACACAAATCACCAACAAAATCAACAACACAATCAACCACACCTCCAACCGCCCAAAAAAAACCAAACTACAACCACAGCCAGCTCAGGCCATCACAACACATGGAAATTCACACCACCCAATTCCAACCAACTCCAGACAACCACGAAACACAGCCAATCGTTCGGATTCCCCAGCTTGCTTGAGCTGGTTGTGGTTGTCAAGAGGTGTGGTTGAAACGATTGATTTATCTATGATGAATCAATTCAACCAAATTACCAACCAAATCAACCACACAACCAACCACACCTCCCCCGGCGCCAGACAACCACAACCAAACAAAAAAAAGAAACCGCACCTCAACCTACAACAACCACAAACCACAACTGATCAATCAATCTCGATCAAACAGACTTGGCATCTGCTGTGCTGGTGGGCGAGGATCATCCTCATATGTGCAGATGGGTTGGAACTGGAAACAGTTCCTATGTTTTTGAACATGGTAAGATGGAGGATGGAAGAAGGGATGACCCAGACCAAGGAGTGTTTTCTTTGTCTCTTTTGAATCAATTTGTTCTCGGCGTTTGGGTCATTTGTACATACTGAAAGATCTTGAAGTGTCATATCAAGCAACATACGAGAGCGGGCCACAGTATTATTATCAGAATCACTGTTGTTACCATTTCCACTTGTCCTTAGGCTTTCAGGTCTTCCCTTCCTTTGTGACGAAAGTAGATCAGAATGCGCCAAGGTCAAAGAAGTCTGGCCATCCAAGAATCTACCTGATATCATCTTCCGGATCGGAGGTGCTATCATGCACTCTAGTCTTGAGAAAAACTTGACAACTACTCTAGTCACCCCATCTAGTCAACTTTTCAACTACAAGACTTCCTTGAAGCTATAAAACCACGTGATCGACACCCAAAACAGTATGTTGACACCTCCCTTTGAAGACAATCCACCATTAACTATGACGCGTTGCTCTCAGAAAATACTCTGGATTAAATATTGGCCTGGGAAACCGTCTCTCGTTTCCACGGGTCTCCAATACCTTGTTCGGGCAGATCATGCTATTCCTCGCTCACAAGGTCGACATCTGAGGATGCCCGAGAGGATCGCCGCTTCGAGTACAATTGGATCGATGGCGCAGAGAGACTTGAAAAATACAAGCCAGGCCGGTATCATCCTATCATGATTGGTGACATACTACGCAATCGATACCATATTGTCGATAGGTTGGGTTACGGGGATTATTCGACAGTCTGGCTTGCCCGTGATACTTGCTCTAAGAGCTACGACGTTGTTAAAGTAGGCATTGCCGATGCTGCTTCCGATGAAACAGCAATTCTTCAAGCGCTTGCTCAGAATCATGACTCATCTTATAAGCATCCAGGTCGCGATGCGATACCTTTTCCAATGGATGAATTTGAGATCAGTGGCCCGAATGGAACACATCAATGCTAAGTTATGCCACCTGCACAATGCGATCTCAGAGATGTCTCCTTTTGCCACCTCTTCCCTCATGAAGTCACTCGTGCTCTGTCATATCACCTTTAGCTCTGGAATATACGCATTCGCAAGGCTATGTTCATGGAGGCATGTCACCCTATCCCAGAACTCGCAAATTAATTACCCATTGCTAATATAATCTTGTCCCAGTCAGATGTTCCTCTTCGCAATATTCTTGTCAAAATGCCATCTTCACTCGATCAACTATCCATAAAACAGTTTTACAAGACTTATGACGAGCCCGATACTCTCACAGTCACACAAAGGGATGGAAAACCGCTTCCTCCCAATATCCGTTCAAGGGCAACCATCCCGATATCCTTTGGGAAGAAGGCAGAAGAATTTACTCTCACTGACGCTCGTATGCTTTTGAGCGACTTCGGCGAATCATTCAATACAATCCTCAACCCTCGCAGAAGCGAAGATTGCCATACACCAGCAGCCCGCCCCCCGAAGCCTTCTTTCAGCCAAAAGCTCCGCTTTCATTCCCTGCTGATATTTGGAGTCTTGCGACTTCTATATGGGAAATTCTTGGCATCAAGGCGATATTTAGCAGTGATTTTTGCGCTGCAGATGAAATACCATCCCAGCAAATCGATATACTAGGCCTTGTACCCGAAAACTGGTGGGAGCAGTGGAAAGAACGAGGTGAGTGTTTTGATGAGAATGGTCGTCCAGTGCAGGATCGCTATGTGTATCCTCCCATCGAGCAGGCTTTTGAGGATGGCATTCAGAAATACAGACGTGAGCGCCAAATTGGTGAGTATGGGGAGGAAGAAACTGCTGCAATTCTCGATTTGATGCGGCGAATGCTCGTGTTTTTACGTGAGGATCGACCTACGGCTGAAGAGGTGTTGAAGTCTGAATGGATGGTAAAATGGTGTTTGCCTGATTTTGAACGGAGCTTTCATCGAGGCAGGTAACTGGGTATCTCTTCCACCATTCACTTCGGTCTGATAGTATGGGCCACAAGATTACTGTAATTCGTGCGTCAGAAATGACCTCTCAGTATATTGACCCAGGCGAAGGATAGCCCATTGCAAATCGTTACAGTCATCGGACTCACTACAAATATGACCATCATAGTCTGGGCTTTGTATTGAACTAGCCAAATATGAGTCCCCCATGGAACTACGAACATGTACTTCGAGATTTTCTAGGTGGCAAATCTAGTAGACTAGAGAGATTTTGAAGTATATTTGGAAGCACTGATATGGAGTAAAATTCTTTTTGTTTATTTAAACTCCAACTCTAAGTGCCTCAGTATGCAGAATGAACAAAGAAATTCCAAACTCAGATAGATATCATAAAACGTCGTCAAATGCCCAGTCATCTCGCAAATGCTAGCATTCGCTCTAATTCCATCAACCAGCCGAGTATCTGCATCAGTATGTAGGCCACTTGATGTGTTGATCGAGTAGCATCGAGGAACCTCGTTAGTACCGACCTAGCTATATCAAGCCCTTGGAGAAACATAACCTCAGACACCAACGGATATGCTCTGTCTTACAAATGTGACTCGGGGCCTGAATCGCTTCAGAATGTTGACATCAAAACTTGACACAACCGAAACGGAATGTCTGGCTAGTCAAAATGTTTGGACGCCCGAAAGAGTGCCAGGATGAACTATTTTCATGCACAGTGTCAGGCATCTTAAATAGATCTGAGCTCGAGATAAAATGTGTTTTTCTTCCATCCAGTGCATTGAAAGAAGACCGAAACAACTGATGCAATCATTGCAGGAGGGGATCCCGGTAGTGCTTCTGGAAGTTGTTGGCTCTCTGGACGCGAGCCAGGTACCGGTTCTCTTGACGTTGACCACGGGTTCTCTCACGACGCTCAGCAGTGACCACAGCCTGCTTCTGATCATCCCTCACGCCGATCATACCAGTGCCACCATTGGCACGCGAGATGAGAGCACGGTTCTGGTTACGGCCACGAGGCTTCTCACTCTCCTCCTCTTCAATCTCTCCATTCTCAATAGCCAACTGGCGTTCAGCTCGCTCATCGGCGGTGGGGTAGTTGTGCAAGTTCTGGCGGTAGTACTTGGCCAGGGAACGGTGACCAACACTCTTTCCAGATGGGAGATGAAGTTCATAATCGTCAGACCAAGCGACAGGTGCCTTGCGGCGAGGGTCAATCTCATCATCGTCATCGACAGAAGAGGCGGAGGTTTCAGTTTCCCATCCTTCGTCATCACCATCCGAGCGGATCTTAACACCACCCTCATCAGCCATGGTCTCATCTTCTTCGTCATCCTCGCCATCAGAGTAAGTGCTTCGGAAATCGTAGTATTGACCAATCTCGATCTGTTCCTCCTCAGACTCGAAAGCAATCATGCAGTGACCCTTGTCACGCATGTGAGTGCGCGCCCCAGCGGCATTGTTGCGGATAGCGTGGCAGTAAATACACTCAAAGTTCTCATTAATCTTGCGGTAGAGATAGTGGATCAGACCCTCCAGATCCATGAGATACTCTCGCTCAGGTAAGAACATGCCGTGGCTCTTGTACATATGCTCGACGTTGGCCTGGGTGTCGGATGATTCTGTGCGGCAGAAGAGACACCTCGACGAAGAAAATTCAGGCTGATCATTTTGCATCTCTTCATCTTCATCTCCCTCCTGAATGGTTGCAGACTTCAAATCATTCGTAACCTTGTTAACGTCCTGCTCCTCAGATTTGCTGACTGGCTCTCCGAAAGAGAATGTTGAGCTCATGACGGAGGCATCGTCGCCATCTTTTCGCAGGCGGGCTTCACGCTGCTTGTGCTTTGAGCTCTTAACATGGTTCTGGTATGAGTTCTCGCTGAAGAAGGTCTTTTGGCAGGCGTCGCAAGTCTTTTCGAAAGATGCTTTGGCGGCGGCTTCGGTGGAAGTAGCCTTGGCGGCCAGGACCTTTTCGTTGAAAGTTTCGAGGGATACAGGTGGTAAAGCGGCGATCCGGCGCTTCATGTTATATAAACTATACCAGGGAGGTTAGTTTGTGCTTTGTGACGCCTTCAAATTCAAGATTTACTTACTGCCAATCCTTGCGCATATGATCTCTCTGCGCATCGCTGCGGTGGAAAGCAACGAGGCAGGTGTTGCAAGTATATGCAGCAGATTGTGCGTTCGACGACATGATTCCTTATGATCTCGTCAAACAATGTGGAAAGTGGAAGATTGGGTAGTCCCGTTGGGTGTAAAAAGACGAGTCCAATGTGGGACAGTTTTTTTTTATCGCAAGCGGGGTATGATGGAAACTTCTGACTGATCGTGAGTCACGTTTTCACTTGGCTTAACACCAGAAAATGGTCACGGAATAATATTTGAAAAATACTTCAAAATTTTCGAAGTCTTTGAGAGTAACTAAATACTTAAACCTAGGAGAAAATAAATGGATGAAGTAGCGAGAAAATATTCCCAAGAACCTTTTGATTTGCAAGCAACTTTCTTATCGCCGCCCAGTCAGCCACGCTAACCCCGATTGAGGATAGTTCGCACCATGTCACGTGTTTATCGCATAAATAGTTTCGCCGGCGGTCGACTTGATGCCTCAGGCGGACTACCCCGGTTGTCCCGATGATATCAGGTGAGCTCTAGGCTTCTGTTGTAACACATATCTGGGCCGTGATCATATTTAGGCCGTCGGAGAGTCGTCCGATTATTTTATCATTTTGATGAGTCGGGGTATGCGATCGCATTCCTGACAATGACCAGGCTCCGCGGAGCTTCCCTCGATTCTCCGGATAGAGTGCAGCAAAGCGGCGAGAAGCATCAGTCTTGTCGATCAAAGGTCCCGCCAAATGCACCTGAAGTGATCATCCAGAATACGATCGAAGTATCGGATCCTTCACAGGTCCTTCCGTGGTATAGGGATGAACGTCGACGCAATTTCAACGTGTTAGTAAGAAGGTCAGTATTAGCGCCGTAAGCTGTGGGCGACGAAGGTCCTCGAGTCGATACAGTCATACTAATTCGGTTTTTGACGTTTAGGTATAAAAATCAATTACTCTATGGATGTGATGATCCAGGATGCCGTACCCCAACTTGTGCTAGTCGCCGCCGCCGTGTTAGTGAAGGACCTTATCGCCGATATACCGAACTAAGTGCGCGAACCTTAGCGTGTTATCTTGCGAGCCTAGATGATGCCGAGAGTGGTCTCTGTCGCAATGCTCCCAACATTTCCCCTGAATTGACACTACGTGATTATCACCGTATCTCGCTACAACGATCACAGGTGTTCCAAGCACAGGCCGCTGCGGAACAGACCAATGCATCTATAGCCGCCGGACGTGACAGCGGCGCCGATAATTCAAGAAGCTTGGACGGAGTGAAAGAGCGCAAGGCAGATGACTCAAAGGATGCAGGTCAAACCTCGGGTCAGACATCTTGCCCACAAGAGCAGCAAGATGCCTATTACTCTCGAGAACTTGAGCACGCCGCCGAGCAGCCGCTTAAAGATCCGAAATCATTCACGCAGAATCTATTCGACACTTTGTCTTTGCGCATGGTTGAATGGCTTCCACTTCGTCGAGCATCCGAGTCATCGCAGTTAAAGGCATTTCAATCCGCTCTCAGTACTGAGCAACAGTCACAATCAAAGGAAAAGCCACAACTCCTCAAAAATGAAACCGAGAAACCAAAACCAAGCAGAGATCAATCACATTTGACCCAAGCACATCACAATATCCCCCGTACTCCGTCAAGAGCGACAGGTACATCCTCTTCATCGGTCGAGCTCAAGATACAAAATCAACACGTCAAACGTCTTTCTATCGCCGAGGTAGAACCCTGGCGTCAGTCGCCCCGAAGTGGCAAGGATGAAAAACTACGACCGGAATATAAGAATCGAAAATCTTCCGTCAATCACATCACTTCAAATGAAGTTGCCAGTGTGACATCCCCACCAGCTCTAAAACACCGGCCGCAAAAACACCGTGGCAGGATTGAAGGCGTTGAGAGTACGCGTATCAAGGAACGGTCTAAAGCCCAACGACGAGTTTCCTGGGACAGCGAAAAGATCTTCAATCAGGCTTCTTCTTTGGAAAGCCCGAGTCCGGAGGTGCCCTCTCAACCTCCGGTCGACCACGAGTCTCCAAGTCACCGCAAAGCCAAACGAGAGCCGTCTCCTCGCATGCCCAAATCTGATCCTCTGGTCCAGACAGTAACACATTTTACGCCTGATATCATCAACGGGCTTGGCCAGATAATGGTCGATTCTGATGAAGATGCAGAAGCTTGGAAAGAAGAAATTGACCGGATCCAATCCATTGGTAGTTTCGAAACTCCTGATTGGAAATTCGCAACACTTCGCCAACGCCAGGCCTTCCCATTCATAGCCCAAAGTACTTTTTTCATTTTCAGCAGTGCCAAGCATATTTTACATTCATTCAGAAGAGAAGCACTAGATTCCAAAACACAAGAGCGTGGCGCGATGGCCAGCCATCTCGATATTTCCAACCTGCGGGAATCATTACAGCGGCTTCTTGCCGTTTGCCCGTGGGATCTTGCATTGCATAGCCTGTGGAGTGCCTTGGATAAGCTCTTCGTGCCCCCTAACGATTTCACATCTGCTCGTGGATCACGACGCTCCTCACGCAGCTCAACTATGACCGGCCCTGCTCCTCCAGTGGTGCGCAAAACTTCAGGGTCTTCCACTGATGAGCATCTTTCTGACGCCGACGCTGCTCATATTGCTACTGTGGTGCTTTTCGTTCTGGTAAGCGCAATTCCAAATCTGAGCCTCTCGACCTGGCGGGGCATTCTACGGATGCGTGCAGCGGGCACAATCGCCTCCTCGGCCGATATGCAAAAGCTTCCAGCTGAACATGCCCAACAAGCCGTGGAAGCGTCTGACAAACTGGAACATGAGCTTGGAATTCGTTTAGTGAATCGCCTCGTCCGCGCGCTGGCCGCGCGACTAGCGTATCACGAAATATCTAAGGCCCGCCAGGCCTATAGTCTTGAGATACCGAAGCAACGGCGGTTCAACGTGCTTGATCGCATTGTTGATCATCTCAGTGAACATCATAGTCTCAAGCAATCTGAGGCTGAGGAGGATTCTCCTCAGTTTGCCGGACCTGCTCCCCTCATAGTTGAGTGGCTACGGACCGTCTTCTTGAGGGAGTGGGATGGAAATCCTGAGATGGCTCGAAGCAGTGCTGCTGGCGGCGCCGTGCAGATATTGGCCCTGATGTACAAAGAACGAAATCGACTGGGCCTCCACCCTGAAGATTTCCAAACACCTTTCCTCGCTGACCGTCTGGATCCACTCGAAATGCCTGTCTCTTGGATCAGCGGCCTCTCAAACAACCGAACGATACACCTCTTGTCCTATTCATTCCTCTTTCCACCGTCCTTCCTTGTCATATACTTCCGTGCCCTCAACTACTCGGCCATGTCTAAATACTTCGAGGCAGCGATGACCACAACGCGGCATGTCACCCAGACTGCCTTTGGAAGCATTTCGATCCCCGATGATGGCGCACTGCTTTCTCGTATGAAGGTATCCATGTCGACTTATCTCGTTCTTGTTGTTAGACGAGACAATGTCCTCACGGATGCATTAAATCAACTATGGCGTCGAGAAAAACGTGAACTAATGCGACCACTTAAAGTCCAGATGGGAATGGATGAAGGTGAGGAAGGATTAGACCATGGCGGTGTTCAGCAGGAATTCTTCCGAGTTCTCATGGCCGAAGCTCTTGATCCGTCTTTTGGTATGTTTACATTGGATACTCGGCATCGTGTCTCATGGTTCCGGCCCTGTTCCCTTGAGCCATTATACAAATTTGAACTCCTTGGGCTTCTCATGTCTATTGCTGTGTATAACGGATTGACACTTCCAATCAACTTCCCTGTTGCGTTCTACCGGAAACTCTTGGGTCTCAAGGTCAAAACCCTGGATCATATTCGGGACGGATGGCCAGAACTTACCCATGGACTGGAAATGCTTCTTTCATGGAAAGATGGCGATGTCGGTGATGTATTCATGCGAACTTATGAATTCAGTTTCGAGTCTGTGGACCAAGTCGAAACTGTTGATATGCAGAAGCTCAGCCGGGACGCCCCTTGGCCCCTTCTCTCAGACCACGCTTCAAGTCTAAGCAGCGTCCCCAATGCCAAAGAATGGTCCGCCAGTGTTCATTCTAGCGAGCTGGGAATTGCCAGTCCGCCGGCGTCCACGGTGGCTGAAACTGCCTCATCAAGGGATCCCGCTATAGAAGATAATTTCAAATCTGTGGCTGATCCTATAGCACCACCGTCTCCGACTCCCCCGGTCGAAGAGGCTGCTCTGGTGACGAATGAGAACCGAGATCAATTCGTGAAGGACTATATATTCTGGCTCACGCACAAGTCCATCCGACCTCAATTTGAGGCATTCCTCCGCGGTTTCCACACATGTCTTGACCGGTCTGCCCTGTCAATCTTCACACCGGAGTCACTCAAAACCGTTGTCGAGGGTCTGCAAGAGATTGATGTAAAGGAGCTTGAGAACCATGCCCGCTACGAAGGCGGATTTGGACCTGACCATCGTGTTATTCGAGACTTCTGGAGTATCGTTCAGGAGTATTCGGCTGAGAAGAAGGCACAACTTCTGGAGTTCGTCACTGCAAGTGACCGAGTCCCCGTGAATGGAATTTCGAGCATCATGTTCGTCATCCAGAAGAACGGCGTTGGTGATCTGGTGAGTCATTCCCTCTTTCCTGTGCACTCCTAGTTGTTCAACCCAGCATTTGCTAATATCATTTCCCGCAGCGTCTTCCTACCAGTTTGACGTGTTTTGGCCGTCTTCTTTTACCGGAGTATTCATCTAGGGAGTCTTTAGCTCAAAAACTGAATATTGCCCTTGAGAACGCACAGGGATTCGGAGTGGCATAAGCTCATGGCTCAATAATGATTTGTTCAGGTTTCGGAGTAGTTTATACATACCCATACTATTTAGTTGTGCAGTTGCATGAAGCCAAAAGCATAGCATTTACAGTGCATTTAACCGTCTCTCAATGTACTTTTCATATTATTCTCCATGCTTATACACTCATAGACTTTATGTACCTCTGCGAATGGGCCACCGACCAAGTGGATTCACGGCCCCAGTTGCGGGTGAGATGGAGATTGTGTGGCAATAACTTTGAATTTCTTTCAAAACGGAGTGCTGAGGTCCGATGCGATGACTCTTATGAATATAATAACAAAGTAGAGCAAAGTATTTTCTCATTTTTCCTCTTATACAATATTCATCGTGAATTCCTACAATTATTCGACTCTAAATTGTATCATCAACTGAGTATGCTCTCTTACAACTTTTCCCCTGGTGCCCCACGTCTTCCCCGAAAAGAGTCATTTCTCATCAGGTCCTCCTCTTCTTCCTCTCTCACTCTCTCGTTCTTACTCCGCGCGAAATACTTCTCGGATATTTGACATCAGACGATAAATTAACCTCGATATTCTTCATCAGAAACTCGTTTTTCAAGTCAATTAAGTCTCATGGCTCCAATCATCCACTGCGTTCGCCACGCTCAGGTATGTCTTTGCATTCCGCGACGATCCCCCCGCGGGGTTCTGCGCGAATCTTTTCACTCCCAGTCTCTGTATATGTCTCATGGTCACAGAGGTAATCTAATTATTTGAAAAAAAAACAGGGCGTTCACAACCTCTGCACCGCCAACCATGTCATTCGTGACCCTCTCCTCACAGAACTCGGCCACGAGCAATGCGCCAAATTACGCGAGACCTTCCCCAGACACGCCGAAGTGGACTTAGTCACAGCTTCACCTCTTCGTCGAACCATCTACACTGCATTCGAGAGTTTCGGACCCGTCTTCGACGCCCACCCAGACATGAAACTGATTGCTCTCCCCGACGTCCAAGAAACCTCCGACGTGCCGTGCGATACGGGCAGCGATCCCCAGGCTCTGAAGGAAGAATTCGCGGGGAAGCCCATTGATTTGGATTTGGTTCATGATGGGTGGAATAACAAGACTGGTCGTTTTGCGCCTACTAATAAGGCTTTGAAGGAACGGGCTCGTACTGCTCGTAGGTGGTTGAAGGCTCGACCTGAGAAGGAGATTATTGTCGTTACGCATGGTGGATACCTTCATTACTTTACTGAGGATTGGGAGGATAGTAGCCAATACCAGGGTAAGTGACACGAAAATGATGCAGGAACTTGAGATATTTCTATCGTGGGAGAAAGAGAGGGCTAAGCTAATACATTGTTGGGTTGTTATACAGGTACCGGCTGGGTCAACACTGAGTATCGCACATACACTTTCACAGACGAGAACCACACGGATGATTTGGAGGGGAATGCGTTGGATGGAGATAATGCTTCGATTTCCGAAACTATCGAGTCTCGAATCCGTCGTGGAAAGGAGGGCCCTACCCCGGACCGAGAACAGCAGAAGTCATTGTACAAGCTCGGTACACAAGGGTGGGATGATCAGGGTTTGCAGATGAGTACCGCTGACCGTGAGGCGGCCAAGGTACCTGAGGGTAAAGAAGTCAATGGTGTTCGGGTTTAAGGTAGTAAAGAACGAGAGATGAGGATCACAATGGAGGGATAAAAGGCATTATTTTACACAAAGGGTTCATCATATCTAAATGGATACTATGTATAGACTTCTAGAAAGAGTTGGAATAGAACAAAAGCTGGTTTTTATGTGAAGAATGTTGTTCTTATTGTTTAGAAGGGAAAACAATGGCATCGAGTCATCGATATATTCCTCTTTCATCATTGTTCTGCGTCGATGTGAACAATCAGACAATCAAGTCGAAATATTAACTCTTTGACCATGACCTTGAAGGTCTATGGTCTTATTGGTAGGGACTTTGATGAAAAACAAAGCTTAGGGACAAAAGGGTTTCAGAAAAATTGGAATTTAAGTCTCCATTGTACTATATTATCGAGTGGACCGACTTTAAGTACTATATAATGCCAACCCTGGACTACCCTCGATCTTCATTCCAGCACGACACTCGTGGATCTTCAACTCCAACTTGGAGTTACCTGAAGACACACTAGATCGACATATACTGATGTAGCTCCAACTACATAGGTTTACTTAGGCTGTTCTACGGACTGGTGTAGGAGTGTATCGTGACATAGACGAACTTTGGGGTATATCCCTTCTCCAATCAACTTATAGACAAACTAACATTACGATACAGATAGAATCAGGTCTTTATGCGACATATTAATTGAATATATTCGATATACTTTATCATCTGGAGCGGTAGGTTCCTCCTCCTTGTCAAGCCAATTCTAACCTCTGATATTCCAGGATCTCATCAAATGAAGCAAGTTGAAATCCACGATGCCTTTAATGTGGAATCCTTGAACTAGCGAACCAGAATAATTCTGAAATCATATATCTATCGGCCCTTTTGACATGAGTATAAACTTCGGAACCACATTTTCCACCTGCAAATCGAATGAAGGATTCATACTAACCAATTCTCAGGATATATCCTACCCTCAAACCTAGAGTCATTCCTTGCCCTTCTTACTCTACCGCAAGACGTCGAACCAGTGAGTGCCCCCAATGCGACCAATGCTTGCTAATGAATTATAGGACCGAATTTATAAGTATTTGGAGCGAGGTACTGTCCGCTATGCGCTTAAATATAGATAAAAACCAAGGTTTGAACCCCGATAACACTAGCTAATCTTTAATTTAGGGTATCCATGACGGCATTTACAGTGGGTGCTCATACATCGGTGGATTCCTTGGACCTGGACTTTTCAGATGCTTACAGAAAACTCAACAAATTCTATCTTATGGTTATGTGCATAGATTCATTGTTAGATTGTGCACAGTAAAAGTCGAGTTTTTGAGGAACATTGACTTGTGAGTGGCCACTGTAAATGCCGTGATGGAAACCCCCTTTACATTATACTACTAGCTGGTGGCTAGTAGCCTGAGAAGTAGGAGTACTCCAGAACTCGAGAGTTATAATCAAGAAACGGCAGATTAGATTCGCCAAGTGATTGAAAAAGAAAAAAAGAAAATTCAGTGTGGACGCGCGGTCGTACGTACATAGTATGATAGCAATATTCAGGGTGGCTCCACCTTTCATTAATGAGAATCCAGCAATGTATCATATTCAAGTTTCTGTCCCAAGTAGATGACCTGCCAGGGTCAAAAGTAATACAATATACTCCCTGCTAGTCATCTATCCTGGTCCAACCCAGTAACATGCAGTACGTATTATTGTAGAAAAGGCTCCGTTGCTCAGTGGCCCCCAAAGTAAACAAAACGGGTTGCGTTGCTCAAGGCTTGGAATCGCAAAATGCCGACTAGAATAGGTGGGCAGATCTGTCGATCGAGTCTTTCCCTGCTTCTTGATAGATACTAAGCGAATTTCATACAGTTAAATGATACGACGAGGGAACCTATCGGGTGAATTGAAGTCGTGGGATATGGGGCTATCTTCGCAATCCAATCACCAATCCAGTACTTTTAAAGAGTAGGCAGCGAGATTCCGGGTACCTGCAAAGCGTATGTCAGAAATGCAGATTGGTAGTTTAGCATAGCCGTCAAAGTGGAGTATCGAGTTCTCTAGAAATCTTGATGCCTCGTCCTTTAAAAATCTTGACTAGGCTGTACATACGTAGATACTAGTATGGAGAAGATTGAATGTGGAGAGAAAGTTGAAGTTGGAAGTTTGTGCTTAAACTATTTTTAGGCGCCGATCTGCGTGGCGCAGGTTTGATTCGCGCGGGACTTCAAGAACTCCCTTCTTTTCCCTCTTTTCTCTCTTTTTATCTCCGCAATTATATCCCTGGCCAGTCCATGAGGTGTCAGTTGGCCTAAAAATGATTGATGAAAATCTGCCAAGTAAGTTCATACTATACTTCCTGCTATTTCAATGCTCTTTGGGGCTTTTATGTGCTCTCTCATCTTCTCTCGAGGTCTACCTCATGTTACCTCTTTTCTCCATGTGTGGTTTTGCACAGTAACTAACTATTATGCCTAATAGCGTTCTTTCTCAAGAACGACTCGAAGAATCCTCAACAAAATACGATATATCACCGTCAACATGGAAATGACCCAGAACCCGCCTATACCCTCCGTGCCCTTGACCCCGCCTCCCCTGCGTCACAAAACCGTTATGGCGTCGCTCTCTGCGATCCCTACGTCTCAGATGTTGTTTATGGCGAGGTGTCTGTAGTTCCGGAATGGACACAACCAAGCTTGTCTGCAGATACGATTCGAGCAAATGGAGGGGCACCTCCTCCACCCGAACCTATTCTCCCCGTCGAATTCACGATTCAACTATACAACCCTGACCAGACCATCACTGTGAAGCACCAGCCTAAGTCTTGGAATAAGCCTGCTCGATGGGAGTTTGAAATGCCACAACGTACCTTCAGATTTCCCTCCGCCTCGACCTTGGATCGGACACAAAGCGACCCGGCCGCAGCGGACATAACACCAAAGCTACGATTCAGCTGGCGCAAAGATGGAAAGTTGTCAAAAGACCTCTCATGTCTGCTGCATGGAAAATCAACGACCATTGCAGACACACAAAAGAAGAGCCGGGAGCCCGATATTACTGTTGCTTTGTTTCAAGGTCTTCGTGAGCTAACCTTGTACGAGCCAAATCTCTACCGGGTGGAAATGGAGGACTTCAAGGGACTAGAAGTTGTGCTGTTGCTTGCTGCGGTGGCTATCCGTGATATCTTCTTTGGTCCCGCCAAAGAAGCTTTCCATATCACAGCCAATGGTTCAACTGTGGCCAACGGCAGGCCGCAGCCTGTTGCTACCCCAGGAGGCAGAAAGAGTCCCAAGGTACAAACCGCCGGCGCAGTGCCTAATGGACCAGTCAAACGTGCCTCGACATTCGACACGCTATCGCCACAATCACCTGGCCCCCAAGCTCGAAGAAGACAAGACGAGCTTGCCTCAGAGGAAACACGTCGAACTCAAGAGCTCCTAGCCGCCGAGAAACGAGCGCAAGAAAAAGCCAGGCAGAAGCGCCAAGTAGAAGTCGACAAGGAAACTAAACGACTTCAAAAGCTATATGGACCAGAGGAGCAGAGAGTTCGAACACAAAAACTTCAACCAGCACCTTCACCCCGACCAAATCTACCCCCACGCCACAGCGGACCATCTCGTCCATACGGCCACCAATATTCTCAATCCCATTCCTATCTCCCTCAACAAGGTCCACCCCAACCTCCCCGCCATTCTCGCCCACAATACCCCCATGGTGCTCCAGTCCCTACTTTCGCCAATGGTCCATACATGCACTCCGCAGGTGGGAGAGACCCACGAATCCAGTCATCCGCACATATTGCACCACCTCGACCTCAACATCGACCCCAGTCAACAGTAGGCTTCTACCAAGCCCCCGTAAGCAGTGGAGCCCTGCCATCGGGGACACAGCCTGCTCAGCAGCTCCAGCCTAAGAAAAGTAGTTTCTTTGGATTCCGGCGTAACAAAGAAGAAAGTGACCGTGCACGTCTGGACAAAAAACGGAGTTCGATGTTTTGAACTTGATTTATGAATTTCGATTTATCAGCGATACCCTTTGATTTTTCTTTATCCGGCATTTTCGGTACCTAGCATTGGGGGTTTTATAGACATTGACTAAAGGTCTGGAATATGAAGCATCTGAGATGAGGATGCTCTTTCTAAAGTACTCTTGGTAGTAGATTGCATTTCTAAGAATTCTGATCCTTGCAAATCCTAAGTTCAAATAGTATTTCTTTCTCGGGCACTCCGAAGTGCCATACATCAGAGCCAACCTTGGAACTAGACCCATGTTAGCACATCACCGTCAGCTACTATCGACAGTGCATTAGTGTAAAGTATACTCTTTCGATATTTCGAACCTTGAAAGCCTCGCATGGCATTCGTAGTTACATTTGATTCGACCCTCCAGTACTTTCTTTGACTGACAACTCATCCCCCTCTTCTAGAGTGGTTTGATCCCAGGCGCACCATGGTCTACGGAATGCATCAAAGAACATGTCGAAAGAAAGTATATTCCAGTGGCGCGTCGCCGAGACTTCTTAAAGAATACCCGAAATGCCAAGTATAGTCCCACCAAAAGTGATTCTATCCTCGTCTTCCTCAAAGAGCGGAATGCATAAAAACCAGTCATATGGATGAAGTACTGAGGAATTTGTGGATAGCATTTCTTGGGTATTGGGATATGTACAAAATGCTTCAAAAACTTTTTGTGTATATTGTATCCGGAAATGGTCGACAGCGCAGATATTGACAACGATTTTGTAGCTGCAGATCAATTTGCTACCACTCAAAGTCCCCGACATCTTTTCTTCTGACTTGTTTGACATCCATTCTGCCATGGTAGTTTTCAATCTAGTTGGAAAAAGAGAGATCCTCCGTGACTTAGAGAGCTTGATTTCTCAAACTTAAGCTATGCTTGTCTGTATATCACTGACAGCATCGAAAGTTTGAACTTTTCATTGAAGCATCGCGGCGTAATGTCGGTCTCGTGATAAGTTCGTGATGGGAGCAGCGTGTAGTTCTGATCAGTTGTCAACAAGGAATATTGTAAAAAGGTATCGAGGCAATCATCGAATGAAGATCGAATTGCAAAATTAGACCGTAGTTCTTGCATATGTTGACTTGTGGAATCGGAGAAGAGAGTATCCAGACCGTCGTTGCAAATAGTTGACTTGAAGTCCAATCCATCTGGCCCAGTCGAGAGAATAGAAGATGTCATTACCAAAAGGTCCCCCCCCCAATATATTTTAGGTATTTCAAATACCTATTGAGATGAAGCGATGAGAAAAGACAAATCATAAGCTTGCGCTTGAGTTTTGATCGAAATGAGAGACCAATGATTTATTCGGGCACTCCAGTGGTTTTAAAGCAGGCGATGATGGATACTTTTTGTTGGGCTTTTTGTGAAAGAGCCCAATAGAAAGTGTTTTGATAATGAACACTACTTGTGAGGTAGCCTTGAGATGGGTCGACTGCTGAGAGATGCTCTTCTTGGATAGATTATCTATGTACTCGGACTTAGAAATGAGGCTCTACAATGTTCACCTTCTTCCACACGGGTATCTACATAGAACAGGGCTTGCGAGCGATGGGGATTTCAAATCCCAAGTTGGGTCTTAATCTGCAAGTTCCCCGCAGCCTATTGGTCTCCTAAGGACTGACGCCCTGTCACATTAAGCAACACGTCAAGGGGCTCAGCAATATGCAAGGCCCATGGAGCTGATGATAAGATCAGCTTCAAGCTGATCTTCTCACTGGATGGGCTAAGAGAGCCCCGTCTCCACATCTGCAACTGCCTACCCTATAGAGTATTACTTGGTGCATCGTATCTGTATGTATTTACTGAAGACCATATTCACTTGATTACCATATACTTGTGTTGCACTAAGTTTGTCAGAGGACGAAGGAAGCTCCAAAAAGGGTTGGCCGCCGAGGAGGTTGGTCATCGCTCGGCATTATGCTGGCCCAGGTCTTCAATTTCTACCGCGATCAACGATACCAGATATGTTCCATTGGTGAGCCATCATTTTGTTCTATCAGTATGATTATATAGAACAGTGTTTATTGAGATATATCGGGTTCTCTTTTATAGTACTGCTAACTTTCGTTGACGCTGAGTAAGAGGTTCATCAACCCGCTCTTTGAAAAGTCTTTCGGCGGATTTTAAGTCTGATGAATAAACAGAAAAATACAAGTCTTACAGAAGAAATAAGTAGGAGATTAAGGATAGCAATTTTTGGATATCGGGGTATATATAACATGTCCAGAAATGTAATTGACGCCGAGAAATTGGAAGATTAACAACCCAAATTCCACCAGTAATCCGCCCAAGATATAACATAATGTAGAAGAAAAGAAAAGAAAAGAAAAGTTTATACACAAAGAGTGTGACATGTAAACCTTCAGCAGAGAGGGTCATTAGGGTGTAAGTAAGGATAGATAGGAAAAGAAAAAGAAAAGAATATAGTAGAGAGGGAATCATCATAACGGAACAAAAAGCATCATCACAAACTCTGCTTCCGCACAAGCTCTTTCGTACTCGCAGTATCATCATTCGGAAGTTTAGCTGGATGCGAAGTTGACTCTTGCTCGACAAGCGTAGTAACCTTAATACCAGCGAAGGCCTCCTTATAATCACCCTTATCATAGCTTGGAGCCGAACTGGGCGGCGTCAAGTCCTCGAGATCGTATTCGTCTTTTGAGCCATGGCCACCGATGACGGATGCTTGGACTCGAGTATTGTTGCCGGTGAGAACGCTTCGCCCATTTCGGGAAGGGATTGTTGTCTTGCTGCGATATCCATTGCTGCGAGTTGAGAAGATGTGGGGGAGAAGTTGAGAGAGTACGGCTCTTGTGCTGGGGAGACAAGCGCAAATAATGGCGACATTGCATTCGATTGCGGACCATTCGGCGGCGCCGACGTTGTCATCTAGATTCGATTAGTACCCTTGGCATTTATGGGATATTCAGATTTGACCGAGGGATACGTACAGGTTGGGTCATTGGAGTTCGAAATAGTAAGGAGACTTTTCAGACGGAGGATACTGGTAATCATAACGCTGGAGGAAAGAATGTAAGTAAAGAAGCGTTAAGGTCGATATCAAACTGGTTACACTTACAATCCACCAAGGGCAAAAACACCCATCAACGCAATCTTCTGCTTTCTGGGAAGTTGAAGTGATTTCAGGACGGGCATTGGATAAATCAAAATCAAAAGATCGGTCAAGATATGAATGGCGGAGTTGGAAAACCACAAGGCCTTCTTATCAAAGCAGAAGCCTGGCACTGAAGGGTCCCAGAATTTGGCGAGAGGTACGCAATTTGCCCAGGCGCTCACAACCGTCCATGTACCGTAAACAGCGAGGAAGCCGATAAGCAGACTACAGGCGAGACGCATTCGGGGTGTTGAGAAGACTCGACGGTATTGGAGAAGGATTGACATCTTGGTTGTAAGTAGGCTGGTTTGGTAGATTGGAACAGATGCCCAGAAGCACTGGAAGCGAATTGAGTCAGTTATGCCCCATTTCAAGGGCTTGGATATTGGAAATGTCACGCACAATCATTTGAACTTTATAGACTTGTTCTGGAATAAGTTTGAAATGCTCGCCCATTCCATGATAAACCTCTACTCAGCATTAGTAGGTGTACTATCGAAGCATGTTTGTAATATGAGGAGGACGAGAAACATACCGCCAACGAACAATCCAAAAAAGGCCCATGAAAATGCCTAATTGACTCAATTAGTTCACCGTTGCTTTTGTCCTTTAAGTCTCATCCCAAGTCCATACCAGTGCAATCAAAATGGCATAATCATCGGAACCCATTTGCTTCACCATGACTGCTCGCGTATAGATACGCACGAGAACCAAAAGCGTGGCAAAACATGTAAAGACTGTGCTGACCGCGAGAGCACCCCGGCCGCGCGAGGTAGATAACGTCGTCATTATGCTAGTGGCGTATACAAAAGAGTGGAAGGGTTTAGAGTCAGAAACGAATGGATCAAGCTGGGACCACCACTTGTTTTAATAGAACTCCATTCCACTGTCGTGGGAAAGAATTGCAATCGTGGGGGTTGCCCGGACCCTCGACTATTGCTGAAATGGGAATGGGAGATCGACAAGAGTGTCAAATGTCGAAGTGGGATCGAGTGGGAAAAAAATAAAATACAGTCAGCTAAATCGGCTAGCTCGTAGTTGATATGATGCACAAAGTCTCGAAAGGGAATTGTTGGGTAGCCACTGAGGGACTATAGGATATAAGCTTAGGGACAAAGATGAAACTATTGGAATGTATGAGGAGAACGGGAAATCATCTAGTATATTATCATTAAACTTGGCAGATTATTCATCGAGTCTAATGCAGCATACGGAGTATAGGCGATCATAGTTCCCACCTTTCATTTGAAATTTATTGTCTAGACAGGCGAAACCCCCGGTAGAGTTTGAGGAAGACACTGACGGTGGCGCGTTGACTTGCGGAGAAAGGGCGGCCGATTGACGACGATCAGGTGGCCAACCTTCAGGATCCTATCAGAAAGAAGAGACAATGGACGTGAAGAAGGCCTTGTCAGAGCGTCAGGGGCATTTCCGGCCAAGAGTGGAACTATGAGAGCGTATGGGGAGTATCGATGCTCGCATGAACCACAAGGGCTCGTGTGTTTGTCCGCTGTCGCTCCACTGAAGACGGTCTCCACGCGGGCCCGTTACAGAGCGGAGCTGTGCGGTGCTTTTTAAGAGGGTAGAAACATCAGTCTAGTCTTGATGAAGAAGAGGTAGTGTACAACAGTGGAGTAGCTAGGGTAAATGGGAAAGTTGATCCCCTTTTGGCTGTTGTTACTGGACTCGTTGTGCATCGAATATCCAATCCCATGGAATAACGCAGCCTTAACCCAAGCATAAATACGGTACATTTCAATGCTCGGCATTTTGCCATTCGCACGTCTAAATTTTGAACCATGGTTGAATAACGGACTGTCATTTCCACGTTTGCCAATGTTTACTATTTACTCCGTATTACAAGGTTGTTCTTGTTAAGTCCCCCTGAATGAAGCATTGATCACTCAACCATCACTATCTCACGATCCTGAGGCTCCTGCAGCACATCATCAGGATCAATTGGCAGTGTACGGAGTAAGATGGCCATTCCTAGTGGCACACTAAGAACTGGATTTTGGGTTCGCGAACAATCGCCGAAGCAATTCCTGCAATCTCCCGCGGCTAAAGTCGTCCATTGAGCAGCTAGTGGCGGGTCCGGGCTTTTTTCCGGGTCCTTGGCTAGCGCTCTGATTATCGCCAGGCTAGAGACTGACTACGGAAATTGTGGCTGAATATAGAGTCCAATAGTTCTCAACTGCCGGATGGTGGCGGCGAAGAGATTCGTATTGTCGAAGCATGTTGTGGGTTGTCTGTCAAGTCTGTCGAGTTGTTCCAAGGGGAATTTGAGTATCTGTCATTGATATCAATGGCATCACTTCTACCCGAGTCTACTGCACTGTAACATTCTCCTGAAACATGATATTCACGCAAATTTGGGTCTTATGCAGTGACTGTCCCACCATCTCCTGAAGATAATACAGTAAATAAAAATAGAAGATAAAAAAAAAGGAACTTTAGGTGATTCTCCAAACTTGTTATCTGTCGTGCAGTTCACGCCGATCGATACGCGTGGCATTCATTGTAATCTGACCCAGGTACCCGGTGCTTCCATTGCGCACGGGGCGCGTAGGGAGTTGAGTCGGTAGAATAGCTATCCGAATTCTACAGTAACTCCATTAAGCAGGGATTTATCGTGATTTCAGTAGGACGGAGCCTCCACTTCGTCATGACGCGAGTGCAGATCGTCATGGAACTACTCCGTCGAGCTCCACTGTTGCCATTCCTCGGTCAGACTAACTCTAAGCGATTTATGATAGTCGTGAGAGCGGGAACTGGAGACAATTTGTTCCTCTCCCTACGAATTACAGTACATACAATAAATACTCTTAAGACAGCGGAAACTGTACATGCAACAGAGTTTGTATGCAAAGCGGAGATGAAGGAGTAAGCTCACGAAAAGGCTAGCTTACACCTTAAAAACAAATAGACAATGGGCTTAGTTGTGCGCATGGAGTAAACTTACACCTAAAGACGATCGCGATGGATCACGCCTATCGAATGTCTCATAAAATCTCCGAATCGATAGCCTTTGTTTAGTGTTGAAGTCTCACCATTGTGATGATCCTTCATGGAAAGAGAGCCCAGGCAGAAACCTTTGATACAATGATCCCATGACATGACTATAGAGCAAGATAGACGACCTTGGGATTATAAATTACAGTATGTCCCATAACTTCATTTTTGGGATTCTGCAGCTCGAATCCCTCAAAAGCCAATTACGCATTAGGTGCGAAGTATGAGGTGAGAATTTTCCAGATAGGAATACCCTTCCAAATGAATGGTCTTAGCTTAAAAATGTGTCAAAAATAGCAGTTTGCGGAAGACACCAATTGAGACTCGTGCAGATATCGAATTTTGGGATCATCGATCGATATTATCTGTAGTATATACTAGATGGGTCGATCAATCTTATTATGTATAGGATAGGCCTGTCCTGACCTTAAGGGGATTCTGCCATTGAGCTTTGATTTCACGATCTACGAGATCTTTGCGGGGAGGTTTCACGGGAGGGAGAGATAAAAGGGGCTTATATTGTACATCTTGATGGTATGACTCGTGGAAATTTTGAAATGCCTAAGTTCATATCTACACCTTGGCTTCTCACCACGCAGTCTCACTAGGTAACTACTAGTAACACATGGATAGTCCCAACTAGGTATGTAGTCAATTGCTCAACAGCAATGGCCATGGAGTACAAATTCAGGGAATAGACCCGTTCTTGAGCGCCTGTATTCCAGAAATAGGTCATCATAGTATACTATACTTAACTTGTGGCCTGTCTAGTCTAGCTACACATAATCCACGTTGACGTCCAGACCAACGGAGCAGCTCGTAGGATCTCCTCTGGCACAAAGGCCTAATGGTAGTAAATAATTGTACGACTTGCAAACTAGAGAGAAGCTCACATGTAGTCGAAAAGATCAAGAGTAATCACTATTGTCTTCGCGAAGGTGAGTGACGAATCTCCAAAAATATTGTATTTTCAGGTACATGGCCAACACTTGTGGAACGATGGGCAAATGATACAAGCGACCTCAATGGTACAATCTAAATCATTTCAAGCCGTCCTGGGATAGGCACTCTTTTATACTCCGCGAGCATGGTCTGTTCTGCTCAGAGTATCAGTATTTAGGGTTACTATTAAGGTGTTGGCATGAGCTGGGGACAGATCAAAGGGTTTCGGGCCTAGTGGACGTGATGCGGCATACTATATATTCCTTAAGATGTTACACAGTAGACGTGTGTTCATTTCATGCACCAATAAGGTAGTACGTACAAATATATAAATATAAAATGGGTGGTAAGAGAGGCGTGATCGACGAGGCTGCGATCGGGCAGATCTCTTGCATTTGCATAGTACACTGGGCTGGTATAATAGTACACATTGAAATAGAACACAACCCTGCGAATATACATAGAAAAGAAAAATAGATACAACTAACCTTGATTTGAAACGAATTAATTTAATTATTCTCCTGACATGTCTCAGAAAACATCTCGAATCATCGAAAATCCTTCGACTCAAACTTCTCGCCAAGCCCACGCGGCTTTTCCCCAGCCACCGCGCAAAAAGCACATGGCTGGGAAGCGTCGTTTCTTTTAAAATCCCCCAGTTTTATCGATTCCCCTAAAAAATTCCCTCTTATTCCAACTCGTCTTCTCTTATTGAGAGGGACTTTTTTTTAACGTTATCACCCACGAATTGAACGAAAGTAAACAGAGTTGGTCAAGTTAAGCCACTGCGGACTTGTATACAATTGGAGTATATCTACAAGTTACGCATTCCACGCAATTCTCCGCAAGTTTCTGGAATTTTGAGAGCTTTCAACTTGCACCGGGAATCCTCAACTTCGAGAACGACTGGACTTTGATTGTCTCACTTTATTATCATTGTCACTTCATCCGAGCACTTTCATTCCTATACATATTGTCAAACTGCTCTGATCTTTTCCTCGCCCCGTTTTGCAGCCCAACCGGGTATATATCAACAATCATGGTGCAACGCAACATCACCATCGCGATTATTATTATCGTCCTCTTCCTCATCCTGGCTATTGCTGGATTTGCCATTTGGGCCGTACAAAACCACGTTTCATTCTTCTCCAAGAAGCCACAACCAGATGAAGAGAGTGCAGACGGCGGGTGACGAAAATAAACCCAAACCCAAACCCCTGAGGAAGAGGAATTGATTACCCTACCTTGACTATATCATATCCTCACGAATTATTACACCTACACGCAACATAACATCCTCCCAATAACCCGATCAAAAGACACGATACCCATCTTTCCGCTCTGATTTCTTGAGACATAACGACCTTCGATATGAATTTTGCGACAATGGCCTGAGTGCCTAATTTCCTTTTCTGTATAACTTTAAGCTGAAGAGCTAAATTTGTGAACACATGCGCATATGATTTTGTTTTTTTTTATTGCTTTTTCTTGATGTGGAGTTTGTTGGATTATTTGAACCCATTTCTTTTCTTCTTTGTACCTTTGAGGATGATTTTTACATGAACATGGTTCGCTTGTTACGTTTTATGATACGTGGATTATACTATAGATGCCAGTGAATGATCAAGAATTGAAGTCTACAATTGACATTGAATATATCAAACAGGGTGATAGATACTACTGCTACTACTACTCGACTTAGTACCAATACAAGTAAATCTTGTAAACTTGGGCTCATTCAAAAGGTCACATCAACTGCGAAGAAGTCTAGTAAATCGCTTTCACGAGATAGTATATTCGGAATATGCAATATGTAGTGAGCAAATATAAGGTAAATATAACTAAATCAATGCAGAACCGTCTCGCTGATACGTAAATCAAACCCATGCCTCCAATGGTATCTCCTGCCTAAAAATCAACATGTATGCAATGCACCAACTGTCTTCGTACATCTAAACCAAATAATCCAGAAACGCCGTCGCCGAAATGAAAATGATAATAATATGACATGAACCCTTCCTTCAAAAGACATAGCTCAAGAGTTCCTGTGCTCTCAGTGCAGTGGCAATGTGCCACGGCAGTGTATTATTCTGTACACTGCGAATACCCCGTGCCCGGGAAAGTGTTGCTAGATCTCGATACATGCCGAGAATATCTCTCAACATGTTTTCATGAGATGGAGCAGACCGTGGACTGTAAACCAGATTCATGGTCATTGCGAAGACGCCGTCGCTATCGGCGGCGCCTTTGCGGCGAAGAAGATACCCGCTAACCAGCGCGGGGCGGAGTTCGGTAACGTGGTGGGAATTGTTGAGGCGGTGGGATAATATTACTGTCCAAGATTCATCGCGCATGTCAGTAAGCACTACATCGGAGTCCGGCTCTATTGATGCCTCTGTTGGTGTCGGAGCGTTGTAAGGGGCTCCTGGCGTGGGAGCATTGCCTATCTGTTCGGGAGAAGCAATGCTCATACTCGGATTGGGAGTCGATACAGGAGTCGATGAAAGATGAGGGTTGAGTACATTATTTGTCATGGGCGACGCAGGTGTCTCAAGTAGCAAATCAGGGATTGTGCTGACTGTGACGATGGCCAACTCCAGGGCACCGGGACGGAGTTTGTTAAGCTGATCAGCAAGACTGACCCATCCTGTTCATGTTTGGTAAGCCGAGTATTATATTCAAAGTGGAAAAGAAAGCGTACCTTCGATGTCATCAGTATCCATCGGTTCGGTATTGACCAATATGAGCTTCCAGCGAGCCTGGTGATTGTCTATAATATGCTTCGTCGTGGCCCATATTTCATTGCGCACCTCACCAATCGGCCTTGGCAAACTTCGGCCACGATACTTCAAGCAATAAGACATAGACACCTGCAGGCTACCATCCCCATCAGACCATGCAGCGGAGACCCAGCGCTGATCTAAGCTTTTCGAGATAGCAAGATGCAAGCTCCTACCATCCTGCAGTGGCGACCCTTTTTCGGGCACAAGCCGGAAGGCAATGCTCTTTGGAGCAGGATTCGCCAGAGAGATGGCAGATGCGCATGTAAAAGGGCCTGCATCAACATCTTTAGGGCGACAACGACTATAAACCTCGAGCGCAAGATTCTGGTAATCAGGCTGAGTGGGTACAACCATGGAATCTTCAGATAGAATGAATTCCATGGGGATTATTTGAAGAACAACATCATTTATTCGTCGATTCTGTTGCTGGTCAGCATCTGCGGCCAATTGTTGGAAAAGGCGCCAGAAAGCCGCACAGATATCGGCAAGTGCTGCTGCATGCGGGAATGGATTGATGATATAGACGACACAGTTATCAGTAGTCGGTGGGGCCTGTGCTAGCTCAATTCCTATTTACCAATCAGTAAGAATCTTGAATTCGGTAGAAACCAAACATACCTAGTTTTTCACAGAGCCTATTCAAAGACTGCATCATGGAGCCGTAGCTGGCATTTTCTGAGCCCCATGACCCGAGACCGTTTGCGAACGCCGTGGATTGATTGCCTCGGGTGTGAGCTCCAAAATTGCAGCTCTGGTATAGAAGACCGAAGCGATCAAGAAATACGTTCGCTGCCTCCGATGCCGCAAGGGGGTGAATGCAATAGGCCGAAACATCTTTAGCACCACAAGCAGGTTCGAGACCGAATGTTTCCCAGAAAGAAACCGATGGCGGAAGAGCCTCTAGAAATTCTTTGCCTCGCCGGACACGAAGATGTGGAGCGAATGATTTGGAGATAGGACTCTTAGAAAGATCGCGAGAAGGTGGCTGTGCTTCTGCCATGTCTTCTTGAAATGTCGTGTACCCTTTGAGGTCGAGTCTGACCATATCACCAAGGAAATTTGCACTTTCGAGACACGTCTGCATCAACATATCTTCGCTGTTCAAGCCAAAAAGGCTGACACAGGGAGCTAGGTGATGCTCGAAAGATGACTGAGTAATTTGATCGACCAATAATTGAGCAATCGGCACCTGATCTTCTCGTTTCAGAAGGACAGGCAGTTGTTGAATTTGGGTAGCAGAGAAATAGCCGATGAAAGTCCAGTCAGAAAAGTTGGCCAGGAAATTCCCAAGAAACGTAGTATTGTCGCCCTTGGAGACTATACCACTTTCAGGCGCGTTCGAAGACTTGGCTGGCGACGCTGTCGATTGAATGTCGGATTCGGATGGTAAACGCTTTCTTTTCAGAGATTGCATGGTCAATGCTAATGGTAACGAGGCATTCTCAGGAGGTGCATCGTCGCTTGAATCGCTGCTGTTGCTGCTTGAAACAGACGACGATCGACTGTGGTTTTCGAGCGTCGAAAGAGTTGCACTCTGACCTGTCGATTTTGTTTGCACATTACTTCTACCACGGTGGGGAATGCCGATAGTAGGAATGGAATTTGAGTCCTGGGTCAATGTCTCTGAGGCTCCTCCAGTAGAGAACCAAAACTTTCCTGTCGCTCCATATTTTTGGTCCCAATCTCCTATTTTATTTTTGAATGCGATAGGATGATAGTGGCCTTGCTGGATCCGTGAATCGTCCGTTTGATTCGGTTCTTGGACCTCTGATCCTGGAAACAGGATTTTCTTGATTTCCACAGGACTCAATGGGGGACTTATAGTTTGAGACTTGGGTTCCTTGGGAGATGGTGGATATTCATCTAGAGCCATCGAATCGTCGACCGGACTCTTCTGAGTGTCTCCCTTGGGATCATGTTCCTCTTTCTCTGGAGGATCGACGGCCTGATGAGCTTCCACCGGGCCATCTCCTGGACCTCCCTCCGCATTTCCCATGAATTCCTGCTTTACTACCTCCGGTTTTTCTGGCGCCGGCATGGGTGTTTCCGCCGACATCTCATGACTAGGTTCATCCTCCACCGCAGGCTCGAAGGTCGGGTCATCGAAGAAGCTGAAATCCGCATCGGTAATCTCTTTCGAACCAAAATCTTTGTCATTCATATCTCCAAAGAGATCCTCATCATCACTGGCATCATATCGACCCGTGCCTACTTGGAGATCTGGTGAGAATTGCACATTAGATGGATTTTTCACATCTTGTTCGGCGGCTGGCGATAAATTGAAGTCGGGATCATCGGGTGACATCTCGGATACATTTGTATTGTTAATACCGACAGTGACAGCACCATCTGGCGGTGTTGGATAGACCAAATTAGTGCTTTGTAAATCAGGATACTGAGCCATCCTGGAAAGACTCTCTAGGTTTTCCACGTTGTCAAGCTGTGGGGAAGCCATATCATGATCTTTCATTTGCGGCTCCTCTGTAAGAGGAATACTAGGAAGATCTTGATTCAGTTTGAGCGAGCTAGTTTCCGAAAACCACTGTTCGGCAAAGTCTAACGGATCGTCCAGAGTAGGAGGCAGACAAGAGGACTGGACCATCGGGCCATATCTTTTGAAGCAAAATCGCGCAGGCCATAACATGCGCTTCAATGGAAGGGTGCACTGGTTATCCTCACTCTGGCGCCATGTTTCTCCAGCTAGTCTTGCAAAGAACGGTTCCCAAACCTCCACCTCAACCCATGGTTCTTCATCAATTGAATCAATATGCAAACCATAATTGAGTAGCCACTGAACGACATCAAGCTTCCACTGCTGCTGCTTCGAGAAATTGTTCACTGATGAGGGGTATTCTGGTGAAGGAACGGCTGGGGCTTCAATATTTGCCGTAACAAGTCTTGCGATAGCCCCGTTTGGACAAAGCCAGATATCGGTCCCAGGTTGTACTCTCAAAAGGTCATCAATGTCATCACGGGGACTGCATAGTCGGGTGATCCCCGGTTGTGCGATTGTTTGTGGTGATATCGTTAGCGTCCCCGAGGCGTTCAACTGGACATTGAGTGTGGTCAGACAAGACTTGGAAAGGGTGCTTTCGTTATCAATACGAGGGCTTTCGTAGCCAGTTATTTCCACGGCTGTAAAAAGGGTGCGCGAGCCGAGTGGTAATGCACCGCGGTTGCGGATGAGATGAAGGCTAATAGCTCCTGTGACAGCTGACACAAACGAAGCGTATATAGCAGCGGAGCTACTGTATCCGTCTGGCCGTCGTGGATTTGATTGAGTCTGTTGGGGTCTCTGTTGTGCAGATGATTGAGTGCCAGTCGCATTTTGAGACTCTGCTGAAAGGCTCTTGATCAACTCTTGGGAAGCAACACTGCCCGATGCGGAAACTATATGAAGTCAGCGTTGCGGATTAAACACAAGCTCCACCTGAGTTATTATTGTCAGGGACATACCCTTAAGTGTTGTTGTATCCACAAGGATCTTAGTCGTTTCTGTATCACCTTCCTTGGTATATAGGGAGGCCAGGCTTTCGAAGTTTGGAGTTGCGGAGAACACCCATAACCCAAGTCGCCTTGGACATGACGCCAAACAATTCAATCCTCTCAAGCGAGCCTCTAAATCCTTCAACCGACCCAGATGTTTCAAAATCGTATATCCATTAGCCGGTCCGTCCTGGGGATGATTTGATATGCCCTGTTCTTCGGTGTATATTCTCCAATAGATGGTGGAGAAGCCATCCTAAGGTCTCTTTGTGAGTCCATGTCAAGTAACTAGCAGCAAGCTTGCTTACAATAATATGTATATTGGTGGTCGCGCTTCCGGGAAAGTCCATGGTTCAACGGTCGCGGACAGCCCCGGGAGCATTCACAAATAAGAGGGTTGATGAGCTGTATTCGAGAATTCATTTCCATCGGGCCATAAGGAATGATTTCCATCAAAGTGCGCGCGCAGTTCAGGTCGAGTGCAGAGGGCCATCAGGCAGGTAGAGACATCGCAGAAGCGTTGGGCAACACGGCGCAACGTCAACAAGTCGAGGCCGTCCGGGGAAGTTCGCAGCGCGCAATCGCCGCTGCGGATCCCGGCGCCAAGAGTCACGTGGTGTGCCTTATCTTCGCTTTTTTTTATCGCAACTCCAATTTTTTGCTTGGAGACTTTTTTCTTCACGCAGAGAAGAGTGCTTCAGCTCGACACTTTTTTAGACTTCCGCCATGAAGCTGTCCAATCAGTCGGAGGTACCCGTCTATACCATCTCGGGCTCCAACACTGCCCGCCCATTACCGGAGTGGCTTGCTAGACGTCGCAAGCGCAGCTTGAAGGATGATCCCGAATATGCGAATCGTGTCGAGTTGCTTCAGGATTTCGAGTTCGAAGAGGCCAGTCAATGTGTTCGGGCCAGCGAAGATGGCGAATGGGTCATGAGTACAGGTAAGCCCGCAGTTTGGTTGCTATCGTAAAAAAAAAAAAAAAAAAAAAAAAGAGAGCCCGCAATCTAATCGACTAACTTTGTGTTGCTAGGCACATATAAGCCGCAAATCCATACTCACTATCTTCCTCAATTATCTTTATCATGGGCTCGTCATACAGTTGCTCTTAACACGACATTCATCCTTCTATCTTCCGACTACTCCAAGTCCCTCCACCTTCAATCTGACCGTTCTCTTGAATTTCACACCCCTCAAGGATGCCACTATACCACTCGTCTCCCGCGATATGGCCGTGATCTTGTCTTCGACCGAAACTCCACCGAGGCACTTATTCCCTCTGTCGGTGTTAATCAGGACGGTTTGGGTGAGGTTTTCCGTCTTAATTTGGAAATGGGCCGGTATATGCGAAGCTTCGAGGTAGACGTCGGCGGCGATGATTTCACATCCGCAGGTGGTGGTACGCTTCAGGGAGGAATTAATACGGGTGCGGTCAACACTGCTGCGATTGCAGAAGAGAGTCACGGTCTTCTTGCGTTCGGTACCACAATTGGTACCGTCGAGCTGTGGGATCCCAGAGCCAAAGGCCGTGCTGGTGTTCTTTCCCCGCCTACACAGCCTGCTCTAGGCGAGGCGAGAAACGAAATCACTGCGCTGTCGTTCCAGCGTTCTGGTCTTACATTAGGAACTGGATCTTCTAACGGTCTGATTCACCTCTACGATCTTCGATCTCCTATCCCGCTTTTGAAGAAGGATCAAGGATACGGATTCCCGATTCACACACTCCAATTCCTCGAGTCATCATCCGCAACCCGCGAAGCAACAATGGAGCCCAAGATTATGTCGGCCGATAAGCGAATCATCAAGCTTTGGGATCCACGCGACGGTGCTCCTTGGACATCTGTTGAACCCGCGGTGGATATCAACTCGGTGGCTTGGTGCAAGGACAGCGGAATGCTTCTCACGGCTAACGAAGGACGCCAACAGCACTCATTCTTCATCCCACAACTTGGGCCAGCACCTAAATGGTGCTCATTCCTGGATAACCTGGTCGAGGAAATGGCCGAGGACCCCAACGATCCCAACGCCTTTACCAGCTCTAACGCTGGTGCTGTTTACGATAACTACAAGTTCTTGACTGTGCCCCAGCTTCGCACCCTTAATCTCGAGCATCTTATTGGCCGCACCAATCTACTTCGACCATACATGCACGGGTACTTCGTGGCTCAACGTCTGTACGAGGAGGCCAGATTGATCACCAACCCGTACATCTGGGAGGAGGAGCGTGCCAAGCGAGTCAAGGAGAAGATCGACAAGGAACGCGAGAGCCGTATTCGCGGCAAGAAGAAGGCTGCTGTCAAGGTCAACAAGAGACTGGCCGAGAGATTGCTCAATGCAGAGGAGAAGAAGGAGCGTCGTGATGCGAAGCGTGTACTCGAGCGTGGTGGTGACGCGGAAATGGTCGATGCCCCCGCCAAAGATGATACCAAGGAGGAATCCAAGAACACCGAGAAGTCCAAGAAGGGTGTTCTGGCCGATAACCGTTTCAACGCCCTATTCGAGGACGAGGATTTCGCTGTGGATGAAAACTCTCATGAATTCCGTCTTATCAACCCTAGCACAGTTCCCGAACCCGCTGCTGCTCGCAAGGAACGTGCAGAGCGAGGCCTAACAGCCGTCGAACAAGAAGCCGTCGACGACGTCCCCGGATCCAGCTCTGACTCTGATTCCAACAGCAGCGAAGACGAACGGCCCGCCAAACCCGAACGCTCCAACAAGATCTCCTCTTCCGATTTCAAGCGTACCAAGCGTGCTCCTCCCCGCATGCAGGTATCATCTTCATCTCGCACCAACTCCGCACGCGATCGATCCTTCGGTTCTCGTGCCCAAAATATGAAGACCAAGCAACGACCCGTGCGATCAAACGCTGTTGTCGGCGAGAGAGAAGTTAGTTTCATGCCCGCTGGTAAAACCAAGAACAGCAAGCCTGAGGTTCGGTACGATAAGACCGATTTCAAGGCTAAGGAACGTCGCAGTGCTTCTGGTAATACTTTCCGGAAGATGTAATGTGAGATAAGACTGATTTTGGTCATTTCATTGGCCGAGCATTTACTTATGATACCCGTGAAAATATTGGTGGTAATTCGCTTGAATGGTGGATTACTTTGAACCCCCATGTTGATATTGAAGAAAAAGTCTCGATTACTGTACCGGCTGGCGTCTTTACTGTTTTGTACCTATATGGATTGCATGACGGATCATTTTCAGCATCTGGAGTCTGGTTTACATTATTATAGCACTTTCTACGAATAAAAGTTTATATAGATCCTGTTTCCTCATGCCAGGTGGGACTACCGTTGCCCGTGTACTTGTTCCATTCCAATGCTTTCACATAAAGGTAGGACCTTAAGAGATGAAAACAGACCTGCTTACACAAGATGGAGTTGAGTGCTTATACCACATTGTATGGACGCAAAGATCTTTTAATTTCTTGTTTATTGAGTTTCAAAAGATCCAGACTTCGTCTCGTTAAGCGGAGATTTGCAGAATTGAGAAATCTGAAAAACCAGACCAGCAAAGGACCGATAGTGCAGGAAGATCATCAACCACTGCAAAATGCAAGATTAGAAGCAATGTAAGACTCAACTCGCTTTGCCAGAAAAGCAGGAAGTGAAACAGTCATGACAAGAACAAGAACGACGAGCTCGGAGACCAATATCTATGCACATGAGAATCAACCTTGACGGGAATAACAAAAACAACAATCAATCAATCCAGTCTATAAGAAGAAGGCACCATGTCAAACAAGGAGTTTTTAAATCAAGAGAAAATGAAGAGGAGATACGCGTTCAGACCTTGCGTCGCATTGTCCGGGGTAAACCAAGACCCGGGTGAGAGATAGAAAAGATATATTAATAGAAAGGGGTATTCGAAGGAGCTTGGGCCTGGCGGATTCAAGCCTGACCAAATGTCAGAAGGGAAGTAAAATCAAAGTCAAACAAGATGGAACATCGGGGAAGAGTTTGGATAGAGTGATGAGTCTACCAAACGTGGAAGTTGGGAAGCCCAGCTCCTCTTCTCCCACTACCCCGCCGAGAACCACCATTCGAGTCATTGCCACCATGGTTTCCTCGATTTTCTTCAAGGCTGCGCCGGGAAGCACCAAAGTCACTCATGGCAAAAAGCAAGGGCTCATCGTCTTCGAAGGCCGCAGATGGCGGAGCACGGCTGGCACTGGGCCGTTGGCCTGATCCACGGCGAAGTTCCATCGTGGAATTACCGCTCGTGCTACCACTAGCATTACCATCGCGATCGGCATCACGCTCAGATAAATGCGGTGGAATCGCCGAGCCTTTTGCAAGACTGCTCGAGGCAGAGCTCAGGGATTGACCACCTGAGTATCCGCGACCCCGCGCACTAGCGAAGCGTGGCTGGTAGAGATGCGTGTTCGAGATTGAAGAGGTTGCGGATGGGCGTGACGCGCCGGTAGCACTTGCTGTGGGTACATTATTCTCACCAGAGCATTGCTGATCTTCGGGCTGAGACTGGTAGAGATTGGGGTCGGGATGCTCATCCTCATTCATGCGTGGCAAGGCGTCTGGGAGAGGATGTACTGCATCTTCATTTCCGAGACTTACACTCCGCATGCCAAACGGGAATATTTCATCGTCGTCGGCTACGACTGGTCGACGTCGCTGAGCTGCGGAGCTTGAGCGACGGTACGCTGGAGGGTAAACACGGGGGGAGATAGGTATGTCTATAGCTGCGGCGGTATTTGGATCACGCTGCGTTATAGCTTCACCAGTAGGGTTCTCTTCAAGGGCCGAGTCGTGTTCGATATTTGGGACACGCCGGCCGTGTTCCGTGGCAATCTCATCGGCAACACTGTTAGAGCTAAGGCGAGATCGAATGGCAGGTGTGTGAGGGGTATGAGGTGATATAGGCTTGCCAGGAGAGGAGGCGGTAGATATCGATGTGCCAGCAACCATCTGCGGGACACCAGAAAGATGCTTGCTGGATGATGAAGATGAGTGACGAAGATGCATTGATGTTGACATAGAGTCGGATAGTGCGGCATTGGAATCACGCATGCGCTGGAACCGAGCAAGAGCGGCCGATGTGGCAGTTGGCTTGCGGGGTCCAGACTCTTGAATAGTAGAGCTAGATGTATTCATCAAATCTTTCTTCAGGTCAAGCATCTTCAAGAACTCAGAAATATTTTCATCGTCCGCATGGATAGATCCCGCGCTGGTTCCAGTTGGCTCTGCCAGAAGGCCGGAACCTGGTTGTACGTTAGATGAAGCCGCACTAGCCTTGCCGCTTGACACTTCGTCATCCGGCTTGGTGGTGCCTCCTGAAGACGGGCGGCCTCGTCTGTGGCTAAACGAACTGCTATATCTAGTAATAGGTGCTGGTTTCGGTGATGCTGAGTTAGAAGAAGAGATGACTTGTTCTGATACAAGAGCGGCGGGTCTGCGTGCAGAGGCCGCCACAGATGGTGGCGGCATAACCCGCGACTCGGCGGATGTCCCTGCTGATGCACGAGCTGATGTTGTCCGAGGTGAAACACCCAGTGGGTTATCAATCAGGGCCGGGGAAGCAGATAGAGGGGGCGCTTTGAAGGGCTGGAACGAGACAGATGGACGACGGGCGAAGTTTGAGCCACTGCCACTCTCATTTGCAATTTGAGCAGCTCGTCCTGTGGGTGTTATCTTCGCCGAAGGCAAGAGCTTCTTGGAGGGAGAATCTGGGGACGAAGAGAAGTCCAGGGCAGCCTCTCCTGCAGCACGTAAAGCTGATATAGGACTTGTTCCAGCCGGTAGACCGACCTGGTGGAACGTGGACAAACTTCCATACGCCCGTGAACAGTCGGTATCTCCAACTTTCCGTTTTTCTACCGGGACTGATCCAACCTCAGGATTTGGTCTGATATTCTCCGATGGAAGAGAGGGACGGAAAATATCATCATCAGCACCCATGAAACGAGAGCTGAGAAGGGCTTCCGAGTCATCCACGCGGAAGTCGCAGTTTGTCCGATAAGTGACCTGCACCGAGAATGGTCCAGCTGGAGAGTCGGTCACTCCAAAGCTGTAAGTATCCACTACCTTTCCACTACCTTCATATAGCGGGGCAGTTAAGTGATCAGACGATGCAGAATGTTCATCAGTGGGGATACTGCCATCTATGACACGATACTTGATTTCCAGGGCAGGACTTCGACGCAAGTTTGTGTTCCGTTTAGAGAACTTCCAAGCAGGCAGGAACTTTGAATATGTAAACAAAGATCGGAATAGAACAATGCTCTTCTTATATACGGTCGGTAATAAGGAGCCCAGATCAACCGGAGGCCTGCTTGTCGATTCTCCCAGCTCTATCTTCCACCGCTCCAGGATGATCTCATCTGATTTTGTCTGTTGGAGATGGGGGGCTGCTGTTCGTAGAGCCTCGAGCGAGTCTTGGACATCCCAACGCTTTCCATTGTCGTCAAGTATCACTAAGCTCTGGTTCTTGGTTAGACCTTTGGTATCCAAGTACGTTTCGATAAGCAGAGGTGGAGGTCGGTTGTCTGTGGCATCACACGTTCGCCAGATTCGAAGTTGTTCTCGTAGAATATCGGTATCGTTCAACTCAACATTAAACTATTATCATCGAAGACACTAATCAGTTATTCTGTTACTGCAGCCAAGAGGGAGAAAGAAACGAATGGAGGAGAGACGCACCCAGCGGTTAATCCTGGGAGTATCGGAACCCTTTGGGTACGAAGGAGGGAGGTCCACGCGCGAGTGTAGAACAATCAGAGCGGCTTTCGTATGGTAGTTCTATGGATGATAATGTTTAGTCATAAGTTATAATTTCTTAGGTTCAAGATAGATGAAGATGGGAATGATAATGTAGACGTCAAGGTTGGTGGTGGTGATGGTGGCGGTGACGATAATAATAGAGCAGAACACATACGGAGATGATCTGGTTCAACTTGGACATATTCTCTTTGCTTGGAGCCGTAGCTCGCTGCTCAGAGGATTCTGCTCCGCCATCAATGCCCAAGCCTTTGGCTGAGTTGGTTCGAATGTCAACAGTGGGGGAGGGTGGGACGGAGTCTTGGTCTTTGAGGTCATCCCGAGCCGCGGCCGGCGTTCTAGGAGATGGCTTCGGAGCCAGAGGAGAGACGGTGGGGAAACGAGGGTGTTGATGCATTATGAGTGGCTGGTCTAGAGATCAGTTACCCTCTTCCAGGCCGTATCATATTATAACTTGAATAATGCTTACCCCGACAAACGGGTGCTGGGGGGGAGGAGGAGAGGTGCTACCAGCGCACGATTGTGTTATCAGCAGCGCAGCGAGTCGGTGGGGCCAGTACAGAAGGCCATGCTAACATAAAAAAAAAGGCAAAGGACAAGATCGACGATGACGAACAAAGGGCGAAATAAAAAATAAAATAAAATAAAAATTATCATGGGAGATTGTACTCGGTAGAGACAATCAAGACCACAATGAGCATGATCGAAGGGCAGAATCTAGACCTGGGACCTTCGGAGCCTGAGGAGCTTCTCCGCATCCAAAGAGCAGATCCGATCCGCACGAAGGGTTCACAGCGTCAGGACGTTGTGGAACCTACGGGGCAATAGCCATGGCCCTGAATCAATTTTGGAATATAGTCAAAGTAACGGGTGGGAGATAAGAGGATGAAGGAGGAGAAGAGGAAGAAGGAGTAAAAAAAGGAAGAGAAGGAAAGAAAGGAGTTGAGGAGCGAAGAAGAGAGGGAGGAGGTTACTGTGACGCACATCCGGTGACTATGCGTGGGTGACTTTTTTGAGGGGGGAACTTTGGGCTCGTCAGCCTACGCCACTCGCAGCTGATCAACGATATTTGGTATGTGGTGATGTTGGATGATTTATTCTTGATTTAACGGGGATTTAGATATTTCTTTTTTGATATTTGATTTCTTTTTATGTCTATTTCTTTTTGCTGTAATTATAGTAAATCCGGGGATAGAATTCTACGAAGTACATAACCCATTAAATACTGTAGTTACTTAGTGGATCCAAAACACTCACCGCTTCAGATAAGCCCGCAGCTGACGGCAAGCAGGTGATTGGCATTCTTCAAGTCGATACTTTGATCCTGTTTAATGATATCTAGAGTAATTTAGATAATCTTTTGTCTTACCCTCGAGGTCCGTTCTGCCAGATGCGATATTTCACTTTTGCAAGTTCAACTGTTCAGTCAATGAGAGCTGCCTGATTGATCTATCATATCTATCGCTGCAGCATCCTGCACCGGCGTCTACGCGAGGCACACCGCGCTCAGGCGTTTTCGGGAGACCCGCACAGCAGAGCCGCGGAGAAATGACGCAACTGAGCACGACAGAGTCTGGAAGTTTATCTCGATGAGTCAAAGCAATGTTGAACCTGCATAGGTACAGTTGCCGATTTCATGACTACTACTAATTACTACTAATAATCGTATAGAGCATGAAACCGTCCAAAATCCCATTATATATATGTGAATACCGTCATTAACTACATACCGAGTACATATACTCGGGTTTCTACTATCATGATCCCATTCAGGAGCAGCCATCATGTTATCTTTCAAGTTACCGCCCGCAGCACGGAAAGCCATACACCCTGGTACTTCGAGTAATTTCCACTTACTAGTACCAGCACAAGAACAAGTACCTAGCTGCCAACGAATTACCAGGTAACCTTGTCTTGCATGACATTGATGTTCTGCTTGACATTCGAGTCATCTCGTCCCAACGCGGCTAGCACGTCGATCAGCTTCGTCAGGATAGGCTCCAACTCGGATCCCAACGCAATAGGGTTTAGCAAATTATCCAGCTTGGTGTTCCGGGAACAGCCCTTGGTGGTGTTGCCTGCAAAGGCAGACTCGACAAAGCTAATGGCTTCCGGCAAGGCAATCACTTCAGTAGTAGCGTGGCCACCGTTGCCATACGAAGTGAATTTAACATCCGCACCGTTATCACACCATGAATTGACCATGGCAGAGGCATTCGCGTAAGGAATGACTTCATCCTGCGTAGCATGGTACACGAACACTGGTGCACTGGGGGTCTCATTCTTATTGACTCCAAGTACATTCTTGCTCAGAATGGATTTGATTGTGGGTTGTTGAAGCAAATCCCAACCCATGGTCTGAACATCCGTGGAAAAGAGTGACATCTCTGGGAAACTGAGGAGATCTCCAACCGCACAGTTGGTCTTAGCAGATTCCAGTGTCTTCCGACCCTTATCAGTCAAGACCTTCTCAATGATGGGACTCAACTCAGCACCGTAAGCACTGGGCATCGCGAGACCAACAACCGCAGGTGGAATGAATCCACTAAAAACAGTGTTGTCGATGAATACCAAAGTACCTGTCAAGTTAGAAGGGGTTCCACCTTGAACCCAACCCTTGATGTCCAATTCAGGGGCATAAGTTGGTTGTAAAGCAGCTGCCCAACCGGTTGCAATGGCACCACCAGAGTAACCTGCGCCAACAACCATGGGATTGTCACTCGTTAGACCAAGTTTCGGGCCAAAGTTGCTCACAGCACGCATATTGTCCAGCACACCCATGCCTTCAAGACGGCCGGGACCGAAAGCAGCGTCGGGTCCCTCGTAATCTGGAGAGGCAACAATATACCCCAGAGTCAGATAAGCCTGAAGCAGCAATTGTTCAGCCGAGGAGATGATGTCGGTCTGGGGTGCCAAAAACTGATAATTGTAGCTGGGATTGCAGACTGTCGCAGAGCTGTCATATGCTGTGTGGAAGGAGACGAATCTGTCTTTCTTGGGTGATGCAGGCTTAAAGACTGTCGTCACTGTCGCAATAGCAGAGCCATTGATAGCAGTCGTGCGATATAGCAGCTGATATGTATCAACCGGGTCAGGGATGAGTCCCAGGAAGGCAACACTGACTTTACGCTGGCGCAGAATGGTCCCGGGGTCCTTCTCTTCAAACCCAGCTGGCGGCTGGTAGAATGGATCATCGGCGGGCGCCTTTGGGAGACCACGAGGCGCAAGTAGAGAGGTTGTCCGGTCAAAGGTAGGTCGAGCAGACGCGATTGTCAACATGAAAGCCATAAAGGCCATCACGATGAGGCGAACCGATGATCCTGCGGCAGAGACCATGATGAAGCTACACTAAAGAAGAAAAATCTTAATGCTTCGGCTGATTCCTACCGAGTGAAAAAAAGGTCGGATGGAATCGAGATAAATATGCACCGCGCCCCATCAATCCTGCGAATGTGATCCAGAATTTTCTGCCGAGGCAGAGTGATTTTTGGAGTGGAGGGATCGTCAGTCCGGAGTCCCATAGGGAGATGTTCCTGCATTTTTGCATCCTGACGGGGCACTGCGGATTACTAGTATACGATGCGAATACGCAAGGGTGTGATGATATTATTTGACGATTTAGGCTATAGCAGATCTTTCTAACCCACAGTCCTTATTATCGGATCATGTTGTTCCACAGTACTCGGCTAGTTCAAATACATACTGTGTTTCCTCACCTCACGAGCCGTTTCTGGGGAAAACCGCTGGGGAAACAAGGGGCCACAATGAGTGATCGGCGCAAACCCCGCACGAAGAAGCCTTTGCCTTGTTTATGGATCGGCGTTAGGGCTCGCTTGGGGGTGATTCGGACACTGTCGGAGTGAAGTATGTAGTAGTTGGTTGTAATAGAGATTTGATAGCATCCTTTCTAACCCTTGGTTGACTGAGTACCCGCTGTATCTCATAATTGCTGAATTGTGTACTAAATCTCCTAGCTTTCATCTATATTTTAAACACTTTTCGGGTCCACCCCTGTCTTATCGACCGCTGGAAATCGAAATGATGATCTCCCGACCCAAAAATTGAAATTCATTTTTTGTCTTTCTTTTTTTCAGGAACAGGAAACCCATTTATTGGCTTTTGGTGCTTAATGTCTGGGCTTGCTTGTCATAATAAAGGGTCATTCTTCAGATATCAGTGCCTGCAGCCATCTCTCATGAGTTTGATATCGGCGCATATCAATATAAAAACCTCGCGATGGCGCATTGCTACCTCATGGCCAGACCCCGCACACGCCGCCGGTTTCCCTGCAGGATAGTCGCAATGCTTTCCAACCTTGGAAGTAGAGATTTCATATCCTCGCGAGATTAATAGCGCTACACATGTCAGGAAATCATCCAATATATTATAGTTCCAACGGCATACCTCGGAACGGAGCCACCAAGACCACCTGGTCGTGGGCGGACTGCCCAGATGTATGGTATACTAGGCTGGTAAGGGTGGTGTACTTCCATGAGCCCTGATTTTGGACTTCCGTTCTTCATGACCGCAAAAAACTTCCGATGGCTACCAGGCTGTGCCTTTTTGGCCGTGTAGTGGAAGATAAATTGAAAGAAAATTTCTATCTTATGTGATAAAATTGTATACTGATAATGATAACAATTGGAAAACTATTCGAGCTGTCTTTCTCTCCCAAGTTGGGAGAGAAAGACAAAGGTCCTTACCACCAAGTCAGTATGACAAGGTCATTCCATTATAACTACTACGGGCCGCACTTCTTGAAATTAAACCAGCAGGTAAATTCCAGAAAGAGGAGGGTCAGGGCGACAATATTTCTGAGATGTCCGCAATGATCTCTCAATTGGATGTGTAATGTAACCCCGCTATACACTAGTCCAGAATGCTTGATCTAGTTGTATACTTTGGCATCCAATCCAGGAAGAATCTCCAGATCCTTGGAGCCGTAGGTATACTTCCCATCATCAGATACCTTGACATCCCTATTTCGTCGCTGTTGCTGCGTCTGTCGTACTTTAACCCACTGCTCAGTGGTGAGATGCTGGCCAAGTTCAGTGAAGACATTCTGTGTCAATCCAAGTCGTTGCAGAAGTGGACTGTTCGCGATGGGGTCCAGAACGATATGATTGTTTGGTCTACTTCAAATTAGCCTTCCCATTCTTCAAAATCTCCGGGAAATCGATAGAAGAATAGGAATGGCCCAAATTTCACGGATGACCCATATCAACCTTGGTATGCTGGTATTGACTTACCGTGCAAAATACAACACTCCCAGTCGGTCAACATGTGCCTGATCCGCAGGAGGCGCATGTACCCGATGGATACTAGACTTGATCAATCCACCCGTAAGAGCAGTCAAAGCATCGCACGTGTTGATCGTGATAGTTCCATCCTGAGGTCGAACCCACTTCCAATCCCCCTCGGAGTTAAGAATTTGCAGGGCGGCCACTGGCTGCCGGAAGAGCAGAGTGACTGTCCCCAAATCCGTGTGACCGGGACTATACAAGCTTCCGACTTTCTTGTTTTCCTCGGCGCTGCGAGCTGCATAGTGCATATAGCGTAGATGGTCTTCTCCACGGGCATCATATTGGTGATCGCGAACCAGCTGTTCTTCATCATCCAGCTCGAGGAGAATGGCGAATAGACGGAGTAGTTTTTCGACTACCTCCGTGTGGCATTTCTAGTGAAGAAATATTAGCTTTCGCCATATACCATATCTGAACCGGGCCCATTACCCGACTAAATGCTTCTATCTCCGCGATATTATCGGCAAGGATAGCTGGTTGCTGTCGTTGATGATATCCATCGAACTTAGGAATGTTGTACACCTGCACATTGTCTTTTATGCCGTTGCCGAGACTAGCCAAGTGTCAGTAAATGGGGTCTTACCTAGACATAGCGTTACGAATAGCTGTGAGTCTTACATGCGATGACCAGCCGGTCGATACCCGTTATATTCACCCTTTACGAGGTCATCCGCATTGTGATATTTGAGCTTCTCCTCAAGTGGAAGCGCATAGAACTCACGACCAAGTGCAAATTGGCGATCGACCTCTTCTTGGCTGATGTTAAAATTCTTGACATAGAAGAATCCTAAGCGTACGCGATTCCATAGTCAGTTACCGCATATCGAGGCGAACGTAAGAAGGGACTTGATAACTAGACCAGACTCACCAACGTGTCGAACTGCATGCTCAAGCTTTTTGACTAAAGATTCTTTGCCTCCAGGCTGCTCATATTCACTCAGATCGAGGGTGATAAGCTCAGCCCAGTCCACTGGATTGCGGTTAGTATCTACCTGGGAAACACGAAAAGGATATACCCACAGTCTTCTTTGGTTACAGGTACATGATCATATCTGTCAATGATTTTCCCAGGCATGTTGATATTGTATGCTCGTGAGGTATTCTCGAATTCAAGTTTCAGTATCTCAAGTGATGATCTCAAGTAGCTAATTTACAATATTAAGGCAATTGTGAGCAAACGTTTTGGATATGAGTGAGATATAAGAACTAGTTCGAACAAGGTCTCGAAGGACAATATCGACCCCGCACTTCTGCGCAACATATAACTAGCAGTATCTTCTCCTATTACAGTATGAATAAAGCACGTCATAAAGTCATCGAATGAGAGGCAGCTTGAAAATGATACCGGCTAATCTCCGGCTGGAAAACCATCCGCTCGAACTACTCATTAGGCACGCCATCACCCGCGGAAATGTCGCAGCTAGCATGTTTCAGCAAATGATTCTATCCGTCACCCTTTCAAAGCATTAAATCCTGCTTTAGTTTGTGCTTGACGTTGTCTAGAGCTGGTCTCGGCACCTGTTTCTCTCGGATAGATTTCGATGGCGACAAGACGCGGGGCGATTACAAGAAAGCCGCGAGATAATACTAGTATCTAGATGTGTAAAAGTGATTATCATATGGTGAAGAATTGGGAGTTCAAAATAAAAACTATCCCAGCTACATGTAGAGGTAATTTGAAAATATTAAAAAATCTCCGAAGGAAGCCCAGCTTTGTGTGAAACCACCTTAGCAAAATCGGCTCTACTGCGGGCAGTGTACCGTTTATCATGTCTCAGGCGAAGCAAGCTTCGGTACGTCCGTCGTTATTGGGGGTCTTCAAAGAGATATTCAATTGGTATCCATCAGCATATCCCTCCGAGGAGAGAAAGTGAGTAGATTCCAGACTTGCTGGGACTTAAATGACATGAAGTTGACCATTTAGATTGCTGTTCAAGCTTGATTTGTCTATTTTAATATTTGCTTGTCTATGCTGTAAGAGGATCCCATTCAGGCTCTTAAGATATTGTACTAACCTCTTGCAGTCTTTGTAAAATACTTGGGTACGAAACAGAGTATCAAATGCGCCGGGATACCGATCAACTGATCCTATTATAGACCAAACAAATATCAGCAATGCCTACGTTAGCGGGCTGAAGGAAGACTTCGGTCTGTATGGAAATGAGCTGAATTACTTTAATGTTTGCTATTTCACGGCATACGTGGTATTTCAAGTGCCTGGCCTTTTGTTAATGTCCCGCCCAAGTCTGTGCGTTTAGCTTGTCGCAACCAATCGACTACTGAATAATTTACTGACTGAATCTAGAGCTCGCTGGCTATTACCTGGGCTAGAAGTACTATGGGGAATCTGCACATTTGCCCAAAGCCGTGTGACGAACGTCCATCAGATCTATGCACTACGATTCCTCGTCGGCGCACTTGAGGCGCCTGTCTTTGCTGGAACTCATTTTATCCTAGGTAAGTCTTTTCAACTGTATGAAATACAGACATTAACCAGTTGCTCTCTTTGATTCAGGCTCATGGTATTCCGGGCCAGAGCTTTTCAAGCGAGCGGGTGCCTGGTTTATCTGTAATCCACTTGGGTCCATGGTGAGTGGATATTTGCAGGCCGCGGCATACACAAATCTGTCAGGAGTTGCCGGCATGCCGGGTTGGAGATGGCTTTTCATTATCGACGGTATATTCACTATTCCCGTCGCGTTGATCGGGTTTATCATCTTTCCCGGCATTCCAGACTCCCCACGACCTTTCTACCTTTCAGAAAGTGATATCTCGCTGGCAAAGGAAAGGGCGGCTAGGGCAAAGATCCGGCGACCGGGAAAGCTTGGACTAGATGTCTTCAAGCGAACATTCAAGAGATGGCGTATTTGGGTGTTCATCTTCTGTTATGCGTGAGTTTGACTAGAACCGCTTCATTGCAGGATTCCGGATGGACCGTACTCACATCTTCCATAGATGCATGATCATCTCAGCATATCCATCGTCATACATGAATTTATGGCTAAAGGCAGAGGGTTACTCCGTGACTCAAATTAATCAGTTGCCTACTGTGGTGTATGCGATCACTATTATTGCCTCATGGTTGGGAGCGACTCTGGCATCGATATACCCTCCATGGATCATCTATAGCTTGGCATCAATTTGTGTTCTCTTCTCCACCCTTTGCATGATCGTATGGACTATACCTACAGCATTAAAGTAAGTCCATGAATACGGAGCCCTTTTATACTATCGTTTTAGCGGGGGAGGAAAGAGCTGACGTGACGACATTAAGGTTCTTTGCGTGGTATCTTTTTGGCATTTCAGGATGTCTGAGTCCGATCTTGTACTCAACAGTGAATACCATTGTCAAAGATGACTCTGAAGAGCGAGCCTTAATTATGGTATGTCAACTATCATCCCCGGCTGTATAATCTGGGTTCATCCAGTTTTGAGAGCAGGGCGTAAGAACATATTTCCAAATATTTTGACTGACTTATTACATCTGCTAGGGATCGATGATGACCTTTGGGTACTCGTTCAATATATGGGTTCCGCTTCTCCTATTTCCAACGGCTGGTCCTGACGGTGCTCCAAGATGGAGAAAAGGCTGGCCTGTAACCTTTGTATTCTATTTTCTTTTATGGGCTGGTTTCATAGCTGCTATTCTCATCCACCGACGGTACGAACACTGTTAACGCTGTTGGGGGAAGACCAGTTGTGCACATTTTGAACAAGGCTAACTTTATCAACAGGGACCAGCGAAAGAACAAATCTTCTGATTCCGACCAAAGTGACGCAGATGAAGAGACTGTTGTTGTTGTTGATGGAGTAGATGCAAAGATATCTAGAGAGAGAGCTCTACAGGCAGGGACTTCAGAGTCTTCTTCAGTAAGAGAGACCTAAGCAGCTTCGCAGACCCAGTGTTAGTAACACTGGGTCTGACTGTGTAGTACACAGTGTACATTTCAAGTACACCTATTATATACCAGTGACACGCTTGGTAATATCATATAACCATATTATCACAATGACAAACCGACTAGTTAATTGTTACCGATCAATAAATCAGTACTATGCCCTACTTGTGCCCTTTATCACAGTAATCATAATAAGAATACAACTTGCAACTATATAACTATACTTAATATACTCGCTATAAATGTCTATAGTATACATCTGATATCATCCTATCATCCGACTTAAACAATTCGCTGCCACTCGTCGATCGTCTTTTGGCCGCATGGAGGGACTCGGCTGATTTGATTGGTGGATTGTGCGTTCCACAGGAACATGAAGGAGCGAATCGATAAGAAAAGCCACGCTGCGCCCCGCGCGCGTTTGCTTCTTGACTCTTGACTCTTGACTCTTGACTCCTCTCTCTCTCTCATCTCTCTTCGCCTCCACGTTACTTTCGACTCTCATCGGCCAAAATAGTACTACTCTGAAAAGTATACATATCAATTAGCTCGCCGAACCTCCACATCCTCCATTCGGGACACCCTGGGTCCCGGTCATCGCCACTGCGCGGCTTCTCCGGGCACACATGAGCAAGCTTTGGGAATTTTTTATTCAAGATGATGTTGAGAGCTTCCAGAGGCTCGTCGAGAGCACGGACCCGAGAGGTACACGCGCCGATGTAAATGCTCGTGATCATTATGGTAGGACGCTGCTACACCATGTCGCTTCGTCGCCGAAACCTACCGCCAGCACCTTTGCGCGCGCACTACTCGACGCCTATCCTTCGCTTGATATCTATGCACAGGACTATGAAAGTGGTTGGACAGCTTTACACCGGGCATTGTATGCGGGGAACGCTTCAATCGCGCGAGCGTTGATGATTCGCGATAATGTGTCAGATTTCACGAGGCTCGCCAATAGCAAATCCGCTCACCATCAAAGCGGTACTCTGATCAAGATCAAGGACCGCGAAGGATACTCTCCATTTGACGTCTATAGTGCAACTATTACATCTCGTGATATCAAGCAGATACTCTCCAAAATCCCCGGCTCGAGAATTTCCCACGAACTAGAGAACGATGCGGCCTCTAACGCCCCATCGCACGAAGACGACGAAGACGAGACTGGCTCATTCATGCACGGAAGCACCGGAGCTCCCAGAATAGACTTCTCCGCAGATGAGATTTTCACCTTTGGAAGTAATAAGAATTTAAATCTTGGACTTGGGGATCAGGATGATCGACAATTCCCAGAACGCATCGCCGTCCAGCGCCCCGATCATTTACTCAGCCGCTTCTATCGGGAATATGTGGAGCGAATGGAAAATGCAGGACTCGAAGACCTGGTCGAAGTTGATCCGGAAGAGTTGCCAGCCATTATAACAAACAAGCCCATAAAATACCGAAATGTGGTCATGTCAAAGCTGCATACTGCCATCATCACGGATGATCCAGAAGCAAATCTATTTATGTGTGGCTTTGGGCCCGGCGGTCGTCTTGGAACCGGTGATGAGTCAACAAGGTTCACCTTCGTCTGTATCGAAACCGGTGGCCTGGCAGGTAAAGCGGTTGTGTCTGTCGCTTTGGGCCAAGATCATAGCCTTGCTATCACCGATACAGGCGAGATATTCAGTTGGGGAAGCAACACATTCGGCCAACTAGGCTATAGCTTGCCTCGGACAAGTAACAGAAACGATGTCCCGATCCAGACTACTCCTCGGCAGATCTTTAATGCTTTCAAAAGAGAGAGGATAATGGGCGCAGCAGCATCGGCTATACATTCCGTAGTCTTCAGTGACTCGGGTCTTTATACATTCGGTAAGAATGAGGGTCAATTAGGACTTGTTGACTCCGATGCAAGGTCTCTCGAAGTCCAAATTACTCCTCGACGTGTGGGAGCGTCCCTGTTTCAGTGCCCTATCCAGACGGTTTCTGCCATTGACCGTGCCACGGCTGTTTTGCTGCAGAACCATGAGGTCTGGGTATTTTCTCAATATGGGTACTCGAAGCTTTCCTTCCCTCTAGAAGCCAGCTCTAGCTTCATTCGCGATAGCTTCATGGCGACGCGGTATGACCACTCAGTGAACCGTGTAGTCAAACTTGCCAGTGGGGGCAACACAATTTGTGCACTGTCTAGTTCAGGAGAGGTTTTCACTGTTGAGGTTAACAAACCCGAGAACTCGTCGACGTCGACATCTACGACAAATCCAGTTAAGATACGCAACTCATTGGCCTCACCTTTGAGGGCATGGTCTGTGAAGAAGTCTCACATGGCGGCAAGCGATGTTGACGTGGGACAAGATGGGTCTATCATCATTTGTACCACCTCTGGGACAGCCTGGCGAAAGGAAAAAAGAACCAAGCGCAAGGATGGCTCATCTAAGGACTACAAGTTCGCACGCATACCGGGCCTGTCTCGAGCCATAGCTGTGCGCAGCAATGCATTCGGAGCATATTCGGTTGCGCAGCGCGATTGTGATGTGACTCGAGAACAAGTGCACATTGATCGGAGCACGCTCTGGGATGATTTGCTACCACTCTCACCATTTGTCCTTCCTGCAATCGAAGATATTGACACGATTCTCGACTCCACGGACGATCACATTGCGCTTTCAGCAGGAGTATCACTCAAAAAGGCCATTCTTTTCTCTTCGGACATTGAAAGTCAATTCCTGTCTTTGCAATCTACCGGAACTATTTGGATGACAACATCAGATTCCGAGCTGCGCATTCCAGCACATCAATTTCTGCTTTCTGGGCGCAGTTCCGTCCTTCAAAAGGCGCTCCAAGAATTCAGGGTATCATATTATTCATCTGTAACTGATCTTCTCGACATTGAATATGACAAAGACGGGCAGACGCAAATCAGGTTCCAAGGAGTTGATTTTCTGACAGTGATGAACTTGATCTTCTTCCTATACACTGATGGTATCCTCGATGTCTGGCACCTCGCGAAGACTTCACCCGCAAATGCAGCTCGGTACCGTCAGGTACGTACCGAAGTTATGCGGGTTGCCACGCAGCTTGGTCTTCCGACGCTAGAGCGCGCCGCGAGATTGATGGTTGAGCCCCAACGAAGCCTGAAAACAGACATGGCTCTTGCAATCAATAATCTTTCATTTTTTGACGATGCCGATGTGATTGTTCAATTGAAGGGCGAGAATCTCAAGGTGCATAGCCAATTCATCTGCCAACGCTGTCCCTTCTTCGAGGCATTGTTCCATGGCCGCTCTGGAGGTAGATGGTTAGCATCCCGGCGGACTTCTGACAAAGTAGTGACCGTCGACTTGAAGCATATCGATCGATCTATATTCGACTTCGTCTTGCGCTATGTCTATTCCGATGCGGAGGAACAACTGTTCGATCAAGTCCGCGTCAAGACAATGGACGATCTGATTGACTTGCTTCTGGATGTGATGTACGTTGCCAACGAATTGATGATCGACAGACTATCACAGGTCTGCCAGAAGATGATCGGCCGTTTTGTAAACACTCGCAACATCTCATACCTTCTCAACTCAGTTGCCCCCATCTACATGACGGAACTCAAAGAGGCTGCTTTGGAGTATGTCTGCCTTGATCTGGAGAGCATGCTTGCGAACAAGTACTTGGACCTGGACGGTGCCTTACTGGGGGAGCTTGACTTGGTCTGCCACGAGAATCAATTGGCCTGCTTCCCAATCTCCCGAGGGCGTAACTCCGATGCATATGTCCTCGAGAAATATCCAGAAATTGTCAGCTCGGTTGAGACAGACAAACAACGACGCATTGATGCAATGGCTCTACAGACACGTCTAGACCATCGTGAATCGTACGATATGCGACCACGACAAACTGCGAATGACAGAACGTCGGCTTCCGCCAAAAAGGGGAAGGTCAGCACTCCCAAAGATCTTCGGAGCTCAGCCACCAGTCCTATGTTGAAGCCTAGACAGTCAACTGGAGACTTGATGTTTCAAATGGATGACGAGGCTTGTCTGTCACCGAGTGATTTGTCGAAAGGCAAAGCCGCCTTGCGTGGCGTGGGACCGAGTGACAGTCCATATCCCGAGTCTCCAGCTCTTGGCGCAAGTATACCAGAATCCATTGAGGAGACTAGTTTTTTGGACGCCCAAATGTCATCAACTCGAGATGCTTTGCTATCAGAGTCTCCAACCGAATCGAGATCTCTTGCACTTCATCAGAAGCGTTCTTTGGGGTCACCGGCCGAGTCCTCGGCGCCATGGGGCTCACCTGGTATACCTAGCGGCAAAAAGGACCTCAAGGATATCATGGGCGAAACTTCGCAGTCTCGCGTATCTAATTTGACTCTGGGAATGTCCGGTCGTCGTGAGAGCAGCAGTAATTTTACGCAAAAGATTTCTCAAAAGGACCGTAAGAAGATGCAACAGCAGCAGATGCAAGAGATGCTCGCTGCACAAGAAAAGGCCAAAGAAGCATCACGGAATCCGTGGCAATTGCCGCCGCCAGCTGGCCCAGCTACTCCAGCTACACCTACCAAAGACCCTCTTCCAGGTCAAGCCATTACTAGCCCACCTACCTCTGGACAGAAACCTGCCCAAAGGCCGGCCATGACTATGCGCCAAACCGTAGCGGGAACACCACCTCCGCGGTCGAATCCTGTTGCAACTCCAGTGCAGTCACAAGGTCGCAGTGTTCCAGCAAATATCCAATCACCTGCCTCTAAACCCTCGCCATCCTCTCTCAATTCTCTCCCAAAAACATCTCCTCGCCCTTCAGTCCAGTCTATCCGCCACATTCCACGTCCCGATATACATGCAACATCTCCATCTGCTTCAGCTGGTTCCTTTTCATTGGCTTCTATCCTTCACCAACAACAAACAGAGAAGGACGAAATCCGAGAAGCCGCTACGGCAAAACACAATCTTGATGAAATTCAAGCCGAGCAAGAATTTCAACAATGGTGGGACCAAGAAAGTAAACGTGTTCAAGGTCTCTTGGATCCCGACTTTTCCCAGCAGCAAGAGCAGCAGCAGCAACAGCAACGGGGCGGTGGAAAAATTGGACGTGGTGGTAAAGGCATGGTTACTCCTGGAAAACCACGCAAACGTGGAGGCAACAAGACTTCTGCGTCAGAGCAGCCTGCACCTCAGGGTAGATCTCAAAACCAGAAACAAGCTCAACCTACCCCGAAAAAAGGTGTGAATGGGCATGGATCATCACAGTCTCGGGACTCTCCCGCTGGAACGGCTGGAAATCATGTTACAGGAAAGAATGCGCGCCGCGGTGGACAACAACGTGGTAAAGGCAAAGATCGGGGTAATCAGGGTTAAATATGAGGTTGTTTGTTTCCTTTTCGTCCTGAACAAAGCGTTCTCGGGTCTACCAAGTGTTGGATTCCCTGATACTTGACTCTCTATATCTTCATGACAATCCTTGATTGCCATTTCTAACGATTTCTTTCTACCTGTGACTCACTGCGTCTCAGTGGGTTGTTGCGTCAACGCTATTCTTTAGGATGTTTCTTGTATATGCTTCTTTTTAAAGTACATGGCGCTTCGGGGGCACGGTATACTATTTAGTGTCGCTATGATAGACTGCTCTGAATTTTGGGCAAATAATAGTACGATAGAATTTGAGTCTCCTCTAGTTCTTTGGATGCAGAGATACTACACTAGTACACTAGTATTGTACGGATTATCAATTCTTGGTAATGGTGATTTCAAGTTCTACGCTATAGCTTTGTCATCAAATAGATCACCACCTTCACCACCAACTTGGAAGCATTAAGTGCTTAGTAGTACAAATCACCCTAGCCATGGTTCAAGATGATAAGTATAATCTTGCCAGGTCGAAAACTGTAGTGAATTGATTGATTAAATACGATAATACCAAGCCCGGTGAAAAATCACCTAGGCAAGTCTCGAAGAACAAGACTATAGCCCGAGAACTCTTCCATCCCACTTCCAGAAACGCATTCAAATCCCCCATAACAGACTCCTAATACCCCCCACGTCGTTCCCACCGAACTGTCGCCGGTTGCATAGGTCGAGAAAAGAGCGACTAAACAAATATCAGCACCATACGAAAGAAGTAGAGAATATAAAAAGAGAGACAAGACATACCGAATAATCCGTCTCAGGAACACCCTCTCTATCCTCAGGCTCATAAAACCGAAAATTCCTCACGAGAGTAGCAACAATAACAGTAAGATTCAAGTAAGCGAACTTCTCCCCAATACATCGATGACGACCCGCTCCAAAAGGTAAATAAGGACTCTTCGTCCCCTTCGAAACAACCCCGTATCCATAATCGATTGTCTCACCATCATCTTCGACCTCTGTCCGTGATTCCCAACGGTGTGGATCCCAGGTCATTGCGTTTCGGAAGTGTTTCTCGTCTCGGGTTGTTACGCCGGGGGAGGCGAGGAGGGTGTGACTGGTTGGTATAACGTATCTTGTTCCCGGGACAGGCAGGGGATTTTTCACCTTACGCATAAGTGTATGAATTGAGTTGTGGATTCGAAGGGTTTCCTTTATAACGTTTTGATGTAAGGGGAGTTTCTCCATGTCTTTGTATGATAGTGGAGGTAATTCTTTTCCGAAAGCATTGACTTGCTCAGTGTATAGTTTCTCTGTCATTTCTGGTTCTGAGGCTAGACGCAAGAAGATCCAGCAACTTATTGACGAGGATTGATGTTGTCCGGCCATTAAGAGGGTTATCATCATGTGGGCGATTTCTTTATCTGGAACGGGTGTACCGTCGCGGTAGACGCTGCGTATCAAATTCCAGATCATGTCTTGAGTTTGGTCTGCTTCGGGGATAGTTGACTTTCGACGATCTTGGATGATTTGGAGGTAGATTTCGCGCATGCGGGCGTGAGCAATATCTCGCTTGCGATTTCGAGGAAGTGGTACCCAGGGTAACATGAAGTTGATAGGATGAAAGCCTAGATCGAGATCGTGGTAGAGGCTGGCGAATTCGGATGTTAGTTTGGCGCGAACTTCGTCACCCTGTAAGGTTCGTCCGGCTGTGAATATGGTGATTTCGGCCATTGCAGAGCTGAGGTCGACGATGCCTGTCTTGCCCTTGAATTTGCCTGATGATTTGATGTATTGGTTGACTTCTTCCTCGATAAGGGGGACGTAGGATTCTAGGGCGGTTTGGCTTAGGCCAAATTTGATGAACTGCATGTAGTCTCTGGTTAGTATTTCGAGTTATGGTATAGTGATAGAACTGGGATGGATAAATTACCTTCTTCTGCTCCATTAATTTGGAATTTGGACAATCGTATACCACGTCAGTACCGAATACAGGAGTTGTCAATTTGCCGTAGACCTCCTCCGCATTGACATCCTTCAGTTTACCATTCAGGATGAATTCATTACCTTCAGTCCCAAGGTAAACGGTAGTCTTTTTGCCGAGAAGTATGAAAGTAAAGATATCGCCGTGCTGTGTTGGTCTATTAGTACTGCGTCACCAAGGACCACTACAAGTATCTACATTGCGGCACATTCCAACGTACTTTCTGACGACAAGCAAAAAAGAACTGGTACGGATCCATGCCATAGGATATCGTGCTTCCCAGTATGGGAAACCAGTGGAATACAACTGGAGGTTCATTGCGGTTGTACAGGAACAACTGATTGAACACATTCAGCAAGACGGATATTAACACGATCCCAAGAACATAAGCCGAGACACGGGCAATTTGGCCCACGACCAGAGGAGTAAGAATATCCATAATGCTTTCAAAAATCAGAAAGATGAAAATGATAAAGATGGAATGAAAAAGTGTACTTGTATACTCTTTTTACATGGACAAATCATGGGGGGCCTATTGGGCATTACTCATCTTAGGGCTAGAGGGTCACGCCATGGACGATCCCCCGGAAGTCGGGGCTGCCGGTGCCAAGACCAGAGAGAGTGTTGCAATTACAATTAGCGCATGTCTGAGAGGGTCAAGAGGGATGGAGAGATATGTTCATGATGGATGCGAAACGCCTGAGGCGTCCGGGGAAATATAATGTAGAAAATAGAACGTAGGAAAAGAACCGCCAGAAAGATAAGAACGCCCAGGGAATTGCAGATAGAAATGGATGTCATCAACGTAAAAAGATGGGTGATGGGTTTGTCCAGTGTCCATTACCCAGATGTAGCTACCTCGCGACTCTCCCACATGCGACGGATCATCATATCGGCTTGGTTAACTTGTGGGTAGTCTTCGGTATCTTGGTCTCCGGTCAGGCCATGCCCATGCACAGCCTCATCAGACGTGGAAAGGATTCGGTGGGAAGGGTGAGAAGATCTAGTTGCCTGCACTGCGTCTGTAGACTCGCTTTGAGTGGCTGGGTCCTCCGAGGTGGAGGATTGTGGGTCACGTAGTTGTGACTTTGATTCTGAACTAGATCCAAGTCGACTGGGACGTTTGCCTTGCTGAAGAAGGGGTAACGAAGGGGCCGACTTGACGGGCTTGCCAAGCGCAGATGCCTGTTCCGCACTAACAGCTCGACCTTTGGATGAACGAGCGATGGCGCGTAGTCGGTTGAAGCTATCACCCGTGGGCGATTGGAATCGTCGCACCGCTGTCAGCTCTAGAGAAACCTTTTCATAGGCTTTTCGAGTCTGTCGAGATTCGCTATCTTGTCCTACAGCTCCTCCAGGGCGAGCACTGCCGTTAATTCCTCTATTTACTTCGAAGGCTCCAGCACCGGGGCGTGGCTGGTTGACTGCCATCTCCATGGCAGCCGATGACGTCGTTGGGGTCCCTCCATGGTTGTCCGGAGGAGAGTCGTTGAGTGTAGCTGTACGCTGAAGCCAGAGCTTCTGTTGAGTTCGTGAAGGTAAGTCTGCACCCAGTGGTCGAGCTGGGGACGCAGCTGCCTTTCCAGCGCCTCGGTTGGGTGATGGTGGTGTTTGTGGGTGGTAATGTGGTAGAAAAGAAGATGGGGTATTGGGATCAGAATCAGTGCGCGATGATGCCTGGTTGGCCGATTTGTTGCTCACGATGAACCGGGAAACACCGCCCTCCATCGAAGAGGAAGTAGCTTGAGGCTGACTGCCAGGGGTCATAGCAAGATTGGGGTTGGAGCTTGCCATCGTCCGTCGATTGTTTTTTTCTTGGGCCAGGTTTACAGAGGCACTGCGTGACGCGGGATCTTTGGCTGAAGGTTTGGCCATCGCCGAAATGGAAGACATGGCTGGGGGCGCTTTCGCGGAGTGGGCAGGACTCAGCAAACGGCTGGCGATATCGCCTTGGTCAACAGACTGATCAAGTCCCTGCTTGCTGTCCTCTTGTTCGTCAGCGTCAGCGTCTTCGTTTTCGTCCTCTTCGTCGAGATCAGAGTGGTTGCGAGCAAATTTGTTCGTTATAGACTCGGGGAGGCTGGTAGCGCGGGGGATTTGCGGGTATGGTCGTTTCACAAATGTAAGAGGATCAACGAGAACTTGGGTATTTTCGACGCTAGGATTGGAGGGCGCGACTGAGTTGCGCCGCGTACTTTCTGGTGATTGCGTGGTGTCTTCCCACTCAGCGTCGTCGTTATCGTCATCGCCCAGCTCAAATCCAACTGTCTTCTTCCCGGTGCTCGATAACGGGCGTTGGGTAACGAGAGCCTTCTTTCCCACGGCCGAGTTGTTGCGTCTTAGTACGGGTGTAGAGTTATTCCTTTTCATAGAATGATTCTTTGGGTGATCCTCCAAATCTCCATCCCACCGTACATGTCCCTGGGCTTTGGGGCTACCCACGGGAGTCGCCGGGGCGGACTTCTTGCGGTGGTGGTTTCGACCAGTCGCCTCGGGGCCGCCAAGTTGAAACAGTTTGAGTTTGCTCAAGTTCTTCCCAAGCGATGGATTTCGGTGATGATTGCGGTGACCACCCACAACATGTGCCCGGTGTGCTTTATGATGGACGGGGGCTTTACTAGTGTGCGACTCGGACAGCTCGTTGGAGTTGGACCGCGTGACGACTGCATGTGAAGAAACCGCTCGACGACCGAGACCCGGGCGCTTGACCGGGGAGGAAGTATTGTTTGGCATGGCGGCAAAGATCCCAAAAAGGCGGGCGGGTAATCAGCGATGTACACGGGGCGTCGCAGGGGATTGGTCAAGACAATGAGGAGGTACCACCGCAGATGGACGTGCAGGCGAAAAAGCAATAAGGCGTTCAATAATTAAATGCAGGTAGAGAAGCTACACCGCTCCTATGGAATCCATTCGGGGTTGTGCGATGGGAGAGTCGAAAGAGTTGGAAGTTGGAAAGGAGGAGAAGTGAAAGACGTTGGAGGTTGGAGGGTTCGAAGGTTCGAAGACGATCTCGCCGCGAGCGGAACGGAGCCGATGGCGGGTACATTTGCCGGCGGCTGTTTGGTTGGACAACATTAGTATAGAACGAACACTCAACAATACATAGCAGAGTATAGTCGAATATTATCTATATAATAGATTTTAAAAGCGATGATATTGTAGACATCTGGTACGTACAATTTGCAGTTAAAAAAGGGGTAATAGTAGGTATCATCAGGTACATAGGTCAAGCGAAGATGACATCGAAGGACACATGGAGAGAGCAAACAGAGATAGATAACGCCCCGGACAAAAATCAGATGCATATACGCTACAGTTCAATCAAGCTCTCTTCTACAGCTGGTCGCGCAGGTTGTTGGGTGTGGCTAGGTTCCGGATATTGACCTGGTTGGCCTGTCGGTACCTGTGGATATGCGGACGCCGGCACGGTGTTGTTGGACTGCGGTGGCTGATAGTAGTAAGGTTGGGGCGCATGCCCAGTTGATTGTTGTTGAAGGACTGGTGCAGGAGGTGGCACAGTAGAATATGTCGGGGTATGGACGTGCTCGGGGGACTGTGGACCGGGGGCACTTGGCTGATAATGCGAATCACGTCGCATAACAGGCGATGGTTGGTACGGAGGCTCAGCATAATGGGATTCCTGCTCAGACTGGGACGCATAGTACTGGGCCTGCCCACCATAACCAACGGCACCGGGATCATTGCTAGTTGGAGGTGATCCCAATGTTGGGTAAGGGTTCTGACCCCACGCAGGGTTTGGAGGTTCACTTCCAGTAGTTCCGTATTGTGAGTGTGGCGGGTACACAGGACTTGTAACACCAGCAGGAGGAGCTTCATATCCATTCGTATGTGCTTGCGTTGGTGGTGCATAGGCTGTGCCAGCTGGATTCGAGACTTCGGGAGCATTGCCATAATAGAAGTTTTCTGCTCCGGGTTTCCCATTCGGAGCTTGAGACGGCACACCAGTCATGCTGGGGTAAGGGGCCGCGCCGGGTACTGCACCATATCCGAGGGGTTGCTGGGAATAGGCGCTGGAAAGACGCTCTTCCAGCATGCGATCATAGTAGCGGACGACCGTTGATAGTTTGGAATGAAGATCCAGTAAAGTATCATGTTTGCTCATTGTCTCTCCATAGCTCCGAGCTAGCTTAGGTCGCAGAGAGCCAATGCTATCATACAGTTCCTGGATTTGAGGCTCTCTGAGGATGGTGCCTGGTGGCTGATGCTGCAATCGATCGACAAGAGTTGAAAAAAGATGAATATTCTCGGCTTCTACGGCGCTGAGCTCGTAGGGGTTCTGGACGGCAGGTGTTGGGGTACTTGAAGAGTCGTGTACGCCAGAGCTCGGCTGCGCATTATTCTTCAATGCTGCCGCATGGTTTTGCTTGTGCTCCTCCATATCTCGCAGAGATGCCTCAATCGCAGCCTTGAGATCCGCATCTTCCTCTTCAGTATCTGTAGGCCCTGCGGCTGCGGCTGTCGATGTCATCGTAGACGTCGGCTGGGGGGCGTTTCCGGTCTGAGGAACGTACCCGGATGGGCCTCTCCCTTCTGCCTCTTCCAAGCTCATCTGTAAGGCTCGGCGAAGATCATCGTCAAAGCTAGTGTCTGCTTTAGCACCACGGGGTTCCATAGAACTGGATTTGGTGATAGAGTTGTTCTTATATGCCGATCGATCCGATAGACCTGCCGGGGCAAATGCCTTTGAGGTGAGTTTAGTATAGCATCCATCATCGACCCGCACGGGTTGAAGAATTCCAAGATGAGGTAGAGGAATAGTCTTGCTGGAACATTGGGCGTCAAAGACATTTCCACAATTTCGGCAATGGTGCTTTCGGTTCATGAAACTAAAAGCGGTACGACATCGCATACAAACATCCGAGTCAATCCACTCTGGCGGCTAATGATGATTGACATTGCAGTTAGTTTTCAGGTTATTCCCGAGCATATAGAGGTAAGTTCTATACTTACAGCATTGCTTTCCAACATGCTTCCACTTAATTCCGTCTTCGGTGGAAATTGGAACCCCTCATTCTGTAACTTGCGATATGTTTCCCCCAAGTACATTAGATCCATCCGACCTTGCGCGGCCATGGCCCAATCTTGTATAAGCTCAAGAGCCTTTCGTTGAACATCTGGGTTGAGCGGAGCGCCCTCAGCCTTCATCAACGACACCAAATTGTCCATGAACTCGCGGGATGCGATTTCGGCCAGGAAGTGGGTGCCTCCGTTTTTGACACATGTATCGGTTAACTAGAGTGTGAGATATAACTTGATTAGATTGTGAACCAGAGATTTTATATATGTGAAGACATTTATCAACCAACCTTCAATGTTGCTAGCTGGATATTGGGGTTGCGGTTTTCTAATCGGCGTTTCAAAGATCTCATGGCATCTTTAGGCTGAACACTTTTGGATCGCACCATATCAGAGATTTCCAAGTTGAGCGCGATGTCCTCACTGAAAGATTGGTTAGTCCACGAGGTCTTCTATAGCCAAGTTGCTCACCTGCAACTTTCTATTTCTTCGCAAGGCAGAAGGAATAAAGGGAACTGATAACGGCATACAGAGAGGACGCGGTCGCCCGCTCGATCTGCTCATCGAGGGGCGACGCTGAAGAAAACCAGCCGGCCATATTGGTGAAGAAGAATTCAAGAGCACGAAGATACGCGCAATCTTGGGATGACCGAACAAGCAAACTGCAGACTAGATGGAAAGTTGACTTTGAATCTAGGATGAGGGGAGCTCTCGGAGTTGAATTGACTAAGCTTCCCAGTGCGTCATCGGCGGTGAGCGGCGCTTCTATTATTATGTTACTGCCTTTCCCCAGACCCGCCTTGGTACCTGGCCACTCTTCCTCCCTCTCTCTCCCTCTCGTGCTCTCTTTTGCTTTCTACTGTCTTTTTGCTTTTGTTATTTCTCTGTTCACGATTGTCTATATCTGTTCCGTCGACTAAATATGCACTGAACCTTTGCTCGTTCTTCATCCTACTCCCCCGATCATGCCCGCCGATGCGGCGGCCCTCCCCTCTCCACCGGACATACCACCGTGGAAGAGCGGCACCCGTCCTTACTCGGTGGGGGGTAACTTACATTCCAACGACTACTATGGACAAGTCACCAGACCAGACTCTTATCAAAACGGCACTCGCTCAATTATTCACCCCAAATACCCGAATATTAAAGACCTGCAGGACCAGGCAGCTTCGTCGAGTGTGAATGAAACAGAGCCAGTAAGTATGGGGATCATCCGCGGCGGGGACAGACTGGCTCACCTGATCCACACAGCTCGAGGTCCTCCTTGGAACCGCCGCCGAAGCAATCGATCTCGCCAAGAAACTGGCAGAAACCAGACCTGATCAGGCCTACGTTCATTATCTTCGTGCCTCAGAGATCACCGTGAACACTATCCCCCACCACCCAGACTATAGGACAACCAACATCCCGCACCCTGGATGGCACAAAGAATTTGCGGGTCTGATGATGGTATGTTCATTCGATATTCCTCTGATATGCCCTCTGCTGCAGTGGCGAGTTCTTTTCGCCCTTGCGGTTTGTGATCATGATCTAATAAAATGATTTACCTGTAAATAGGCGGTGCGAACGAAGCAGGGAACAATGGATGCGATTAAACAGGAAATCATCGAGGATAATATCCGCAGCGGCGTACAACCTACCCGGAACTCCACAATGACATTTCCCAGTCAACATGGCTCGCCTGTTCCCCGAGGTCGCGAGAATCGCAATTCTGGCAGCGACTCTGTGCGAATGCCGAGCCCTACACAATTCCAGGCTCAGCCTATCCCGAGTTCCCAGGCGCAAACAAAGGCAACTTCGAGCCCCGCTGAAGATATGCTAGCGCAGCGCTTTGCGAAACTCAAGGCATCTCCGCCTTCTGACAATGCGCCAAATCACAATGTATTCGCTGGATCTTCAAACGCGGGCCCTGCAGGCCAGGTTTCCGCATACACCTCCAATACTCCTCACCCAAATTATAGCCCTTCGCATGGTCCACCTACTCGCCGCCCACTAGGTCCTCGAAGTATGGGATCTACGACTCATGTTCCGACTGTACCTCCTAAGCTTCCTCTTACAACATCCCTTCCACGCGCACCCGATCCCACCTACAGCCCGATCTACACCGTCCCTTCTCAGCCTCCGCCTAACCCCCCACGGACTTCCACGGAGAGCACACGATCCTTTGATCCGCGGTTCTCGAATCTCAGTAATTCTCCTCGTGGCAGTCCAAGTCGCGGGCTCGATGACAGCCCGTACCGTTCTCGAACCCCAAATGGCGTCCATTCTGCACTTGAAACGCGGAGCAACTCTCCCGATCTGCCTCATACAACAGCCATATCAGCTCAAAGTTTACTAGAATATCTCCGCAAATTCAACGTCCTTTTGATTGATGTTCGCTCTCGGGACCATTATGATGGTGGACACGTCTATGCAAAGTCGATTATATGCATTGAACCAGTGGCTTTGAAAGAAAATGTCTCGGCAGAAGAGTTGGAGGATCGACTTGTCGTGTCTCCGGAACACGAACAGTCCTTGTTTGAGCGACGAAATGAATTCGATCTGGTGGTCTACTATGATCAGAATACTGCCTCTGTTAGTTATCTCGCTGGTCCTCCCGCTGGAACATCTGCGCCACATCTGCGAGCTCTTTACGATACTCTATATGAATTCAATGAGTATAAACCACTCAAGGCGGGGCGACCCCCAGCGCTTCTACTTGGAGGATTAGATGCGTGGATCGATCTCCTCGGGCAGCAATCTCTGGCGACCTCGTCGACGGCCGCCGTGATGGGATCGCTTCAGAACAAGCGGCCCGTTGCCAGGCCTGGCCGGCCATTGGGACGTGTACCCACCATTGCCAGTGCTAACTCCAGCCTGGAAGTACGCAGAAGAAGACTTCGCGAGTTCACCCCGCTTAATTCAGAGGAATTATCCGCATGGATGGAACGATCCAAGAACGAGGAAATCGACACAAGTCAATATCTTGACGAGGAGCCGCTCACGGAGGAGCCACAAGAGGAGCCACAAGAGGAGCCCGGCACCGAAGCACACACCCCTTTTGTGCATAACTATGAAGATTTCCTCCGTCGCTTCCCAGAGCCGCATCACGTCCAACAATCTATGATACGTCCTGAGTCAAAAACTGCCCCCCTTCCTCCTCCCATGCCACAATACCCAGCCCCCGTTCCATCGGCGCTCTCACGACCACCCCCGGCTGTCCCGCGTCCTAGTTACAGTGGTGTATCGGAAAGTCGCCATATCCAGCCCCATTTGGAGCGCCAGAACTCCGCGACGCGCACGGCTCTATACATGTCGAACTCGCTTCTTCGTCGCCTTAAGCTGCCACGGACAGGATTGACCAATTTTGGGGTTACGTGTTATATGAACTCCACCATCCAATGTCTAAGTGCAACATCCATTATGAGCAAGTTCTTCATCGACAATCGGTTCCGCAGCTATGTACAAAAGAACTGGAAAGGGTCACAGGGTGTGATGCCGGGGTTGTATGCCAACCTGATTCGATCACTCTGGAAAGATGATGTAGAGGTGATCATGCCAAGCTCTTTCCGGAATTTCTGTGGTCGATTGAATCGAGAATGGGCCATTGATCGTCAGCAAGATGCTAAGGAGTTCTTCGATTTCGTGGTGGATTGTCTTCATGAGGATCTCAATGTCAACTGGCAACGGAACCCGCTACGACCCCTGACCTTCGCCGAGGAGATGCAAAGGGAACGTATGCCCGTTCAGAAAGTGTCGCGCATTGAGTGGGATCGATACTCTCATCGAGAAGAGTCGTTCATTTCGTCGCTATTTGCTGGGCAACATGCCAGCCGTCTTCGTTGTACTACGTGTCGCCAGACGTCGACTACGTACGAGGCATTCTACAGTATCAGCGTGGAGATTCCCCCTACGGGCACCGCGGATATTTATCAATGCCTTCGCAGTTACTGCAAGGAGGAAATGCTGAGCGGCGATGAGGTTTGGAAATGTCCACACTGCAAGTGTAAACGGATGGCGACCAAACAAATATTCATCACGCGAGCGCCACAAATCTTGGTTGTTCACTTCAAACGATTCTCTGCCTCGAAGACTCAAAGTGCCCGCAAAATCCATACTCCGATTGAATTTCCCCTGCATGGTTTCCGGATGGATGAGTTCTTGATCCCTCATACGACATCGGCCCCTCCGACAGATGTTGGCGGACCGCCCGCCATGGGAGCGACAGATCCCCCATTTACCTACGATGCATTCGCGGTGCTTCGCCACCTTGGATCGTCGATGGGTAGTGGGCATTACATTTCGCTGGTCCGAGATACGGAACGACACTGTTGGCGGCGATTTGATGATGAGCGGGCGAGTGACTTTAACCCACGCGATCTCCGGACGCGCGATCGGTTACAGAATGAACAAGCATACATTGTGTTTTATGAGCGAGTCCCAGCGAAATGAGCGTGTTTTTCACATAGTTCTTATATTTCTTCCTTTGCTGTCTCTCCTGTTTAGTCCTCCCCCTCTCTCCCACCTCTCTGTTCCATTCTGTACGTCCTTGCACATGATGAGTTTATGTTTGTTTGCATGTCACGATAGCCACGATTTTGGATAGACCGGCGTCAGGGAATATTACATATTCATCACTTTTTGTTTCTGTTTTGGAGATGGCTGATATGTGATTCCGCTGGTTGTGACTACCATTCCACGCAATTCCGCAGGGACCGATGCATTTCCCGGCGAAGGGGCAATACCCGAGGGACCGGGTATTGCTGAGTATTCCAGCCAGTTGATTGGCTGGAGGATGTGCATCTCCCGAGGAGACTGCCTTTGTTATTGTAATCCCATACACTTGTACGCTTCATGTATACTTCGAGATGTACATAGTACATTGGCAGTTAACAGTATTCCAGTGTTATATCTTATGATTTATTTGTACATAGATATTCGACAATTTACTATCCGATTCTGTGTAACAGATTTATTCATATGCGCCGAGGTCAAATAAGCAGCCGCTGATTCGCCCAGTATTTATTCAATGTCACGGGGGCGTGTTAATGCTCATATGTACATAATATCCCCCATCCAAAAGTGTACTTTACCCTAAATTAAATGTACAAATAATACATATCCAACTAAATAATTAAATAACAGTGTAACTGTAATACCCCCAGCAACCCCTCAATTGACCGGGTGCCATCCACGGCAGCCCCAAAAAGTCCCAAAAGAAAAAGAGGCCCACCGCGCGGAGAGACCGCCCTCGCCCGGCCCCAGTCAACTTTGCGATCTCCATCTTCTTCTCTTCTTCTTATCCTCCAACACTTCTATCTGTCCTTTATTGAGCCTTTCGTTGTCTCTTTCTTTTTTCTCGTGAGTTTCTCCAACTTTCTATTCCACCAATATTTTCCCTTAGTCATATCGTTCATCTTGCCCTGAATCCTCTCTCCCCTTATCAGTTCCTGTCATATTTTGGCACTGGAGAAATTCAATCCCAGTTGGACCTCCTCTTTCGCTCACCCGCCAACCCCGCTGTGCTTCTCTTCACTTCTCTCTACTCCATATACCTTAATAGACTAACCATTACACCTCTCGGCTCTATCCAGATTCCCATTTCGCAATATGTCTGAATCAAAGGAATTCACCCTCCAGGAGGTCTCCGGCCACAACACCAAGAAGGACCTCTACATGGTCATTCACGACAAGGTTTACGATTGCACCAGCTTCGTCGATGAGCACCCGTACGTGGAATCCCCTTCCTATCTACCTCCACCATACTCTCCTCCTATCATGTCTACAATCGACCGATAGTGATCCCTCTTTCGCAAAGAACGAATTCACTCCCGAGTCCTCCAATCTTTTCTGACTCAGTGGAGTCACACAATGCATAATACACAAGGTTATACCACCCAAAAAAAAATTCAAAGCTAACATATGGCGATACAGCGGTGGTGAGGAAGTCCTCCTGGACGTCGGAGGCCAAGATGGCTCCGAGGCCTTCGAGGATGTCGGCCACTCCGACGAGGCGCGCGAGATTCTCGACGGTCTGCTCGTTGGTAGCGTGAAGCGTATGGTATGTATACATTTCAACGTCCTATCTATACTCATGACTGCTGGGCTTAAACTAATTTTCCCAGCCCGGTGACCCTGAGCCCAAGTCCCACGCCACCACCACCGCCTCTTCCTCCAACTCCAACTCCAACTCCGCTGGCTTCGGCGTCGGTCTCTACGCTATCATTCTCATCGGTGGTGCCATTGCCTACGGTGCTTACAACTACCTCGAGGCTCAGAAGTCCGCACAGTAGATGTGGGACTGGGAATTGTATATGGGAATGGAATCAACGTATTGAAAATTGAGGGGAGTCGGAATCGGGGTGGGGATACTCAAGAGGAGATGGGAGTTGGGGAAGATACACTATTCTTGGAATGTGCTGGAATGGACCCTCATGAGGGGAAGAACCAAAAGAGCAAAGACCAGCTGCGGGGAGAAAGCAGCGATATCATCTACTCGTCTTACAACATTTTTGGGGTCTCTTTTTTTTTAATTATTTGCTGTTTATTTTTCATTTTTTCCATTGTTAAATGGTTTCATTCGGGATTTTGCTTTCATCATTTCCTTCGTCCCTTTTTTCCCCTATTTTTTTTGTTTTCCAATTGGAAGCATATTGTGCCATATCATCCTGCTGACTGCCATCTGTCATCAATTGTGGAGTTGATCGAAGATAGCAAAGTTCGGCGGTGCCTGCGTTCGACGGAATGTTTTGCTCTTTTCGGCCAAGATTACCCCGGCGCGCGGGGGGACTTCCACCCCCCAACTGCGAACTGCGGAGATGGGCCTTTTCTTTCAAGAGTACATACTATAAACTAGACTTTTTGTATGACTGTTCGTCGCAATTTACTGATTATCGTTTTGTCGTCTCCGCATGCATCCAACTGGGCAATTTTTCCCGCAGTACTATGAGTAGTGTTTAAAGACTAGGCGCTTAGTTTTAAGTTATATGGGAATATGTCCAACCAGTTTCATTTTGTCTTGTTCAATAGTCTAGAATACAAAGATCGTTCTATGGCCCAGAACTCCATATAAAGTGCGTGAGCAATGAGAAAAGATTATCTACCATTTACCATCTACCATCCACCTCTATTTCCAACCCTGAGGACCAGCCCACTCACCCTTCACCATGGAGTTGTAATAAACCCAAGGGAAGAAGTCCTTTTTGAGATGATAGAACGACCGACGAGGAACACTCTGATCAATACCAAACCAATTACCAAACGTCTCCTTAGGCTCACCACCATACTTAAACTCCGCCAAAAGCACCTTGCCGTACTCCGTCAACAACGGACAAGAGGTATATCCATCGTAAACAGCATCAGCCTTCTTACCCTCCATATTCTGAAGCAAGTTTCGCACCACAACAGGAGCCTGCGCCGTAACAGCCGCAGCAGTCTTAGAAGTAGGCAAACTCGACGCATCACCCGCAGACCAAACATTCGCAAATTTCTTATGTTGAGCCGTGGCATCATCAACATCAACAAAGCCACCCTCATTCGCAAGAACACTCTCCTTAATAAAAGCAGGAGCCCCCATCTTCGGAACAACATGCAACAAATCGAATTTCTTCGAAACCTGCTCCTGTCCATCTGGCCGGGCAAATACCGCCTTATCCCCATTAATCGCAACAAGATCGTGTTGGAAAAGTGCATTCACGCCACGCTCCTGCTGCATCGCCGTCAAGGCCTTGTTGTACTTTGGTACTCCGAACATCACAGGCATACCAGTCGCAAAATCAATTTGAATCGCTGATCCGGCTGGATTCGAAGGGTCGTAGAGACCGGCGCGCTTCCAGTGATCTAGAGCTAACCACATGATTTTTTGCGGGGCTCCGGCACATTTAATTGCGCCAGCGGGTTGAGTGAAGATAGCATTTCCCTTCTCGAGTTTCTGAATGGTTCCGAAAACCTTGCTCACGCTGTCATAGCCGTAGATCGAGGAAACGGGTGCAGAGGGGTCGGCCAGGGCTTCAGGTAGACCCTTAATACTACCGTAATTAATAGTCAAACCAGGCGCAACGACTAATTGGTCGTAATTGATGCTGTCGCCGTTACCAAGTATAACGGTATTTTTCTCGGGAGCGAAAGAGGTGACGCCATCATTGTAGAATTTCAATTTGGAATCGATGAGACTTTTCATCGGTCGACGGAGTTCTTCTTTTGTCTTTAGACCACCGCCCACGAGGGTCCAGCCTGGTTGGTAGTGGTGGAATTCGGCGGGGTCAACGATTGCGATATCATTTTGATTGAATTTACCGGATTGAAGGAGTTGGTGACTGATTGAGAGGCCGGCAGTACCGGCGCCAACTACGACGACTTTGTGGTTGCGGGCGCTGGCGTTGACGGGGGAGGCGGTTGCGAAGCTGCGAATGCTTGGCGTGAGTTGCGGGAGAGCCGCGGTGCGAGTAACGCGGAACATTGTGATTATTATTAGTGGCCGGGGGGGTATCAAGTGAAGGAAGAAGGAAAAGTAAAGAGTTGGAGGAAATAGGAGAATGAAGAATGGAGAAATCAGGGGGAATCAATTAAAGATAAAAGATTGAAATAAAAAAGTGGAATGACGCATTCGTCTCGGCCGTGATCGACCGGGAATTTCGTTCGTTTTTACCTTACGCGGTCCACTTCATCATCATCAGCAATGGACGAGTTAGTAAGAATCAATGAGTGGTATGATTCTAGACTATCCAGTACTAGTAATATCATACAATACCATTATCATATCATACTATATTATACAGTAGAATAGAATATCTCCGAGCGGAAACTTTTACTCGCCGATTTTCAGTGGCAATCGGCGACCAAATGGAGCCCGAATTGAATACTTCATTACTTCACGACTTCATTACAACTCTACTTCAGCTGCATATTCAAACCTCATCTTGATATACTACAACTACTCTACTGAGCAGACAGTATACAGCAGACAGAGTCAATATGAAAGGCTCTTTGAACATATCTCCAAGGCCGATGGTGAAACGCATTCGATTCACACCCACCAGCACAGGCATCCCATTATACCAATGCCCGTATCAGATTCACCAGACCCCGAAATTATCAACCAGGTCATACTCCAACGGGGTCCAGACACCATTGAAGTCTTATAAAAGCCGGTCTTTATCCAGCAACATCAATAAACCCTTCATCCAACATCCAATTCACTTCTACAGCATGAATGCAACGCCCAAAGAACCCACCGTTCACGATATCTTTGAGCCGGTCACTGGAACATGGCAGTACATCGTGGCAGACCCATCGACTCAAGCAGCCGTGATCATCGATCCAGTCTTGAACTATGAGCCCGCTACCCAAGCCATAACCACCACTGCCGCCGATGGATTACTCTCCCTTATTCAAGAAAAGCGTTATAAAATTGAACGCATCATTGAAACACACGCCCATGCAGACCATCTCACTGCTTCTGCATATCTCCAGCATCAACTCAATCAAATTCAAGGATCAAAACCTCCCATCGGAATCGGTAAACGAATCACTCAAGTCCAGAATCTATTCGGTCACCGATATCAAATCGGTAAACAAGAATATGAACAAGTCTTCGACCATTTATTCGATGACGACGAATCTTTCACCATCGGTGAAATGACAGCTACTGCTCTCCATTTACCCGGTCATACCCCAGACCACCTTGGCTATAAAATCGGAGGTACGTATTCAGCTACATACTTAGCCGAAATATCCATCTAACATCTCCACCAGACAACATTTTCTGCGGTGACTCCCTATTCCACGCAGACATCGGTACGGCACGCTGTGACTTTCCAGGCGGTGACGCAAAACACCTCTTTCACTCGTCACGTCGTCTCCTTCAATTCAACGACGAGGTCAAAATCTGGCATGGACATGACTATCCTCCCAACGGACGGGAACCTATCTCCTTCCTCACTGTTGGAGAACACCGTCGATTGAATCGGCACGTTATGGATTCGATTTCGGAAGAGCAATTTGTGGCTATGCGTAAGGAGCGAGATGCGAGCTTGAAGGAACCTCGTCTCATTCATCAGTCGCTTCAGCTTAATATTCGGGGTGGACGACTTCCAGAGCCAACGGAGTCAGGACAGCGGTTGCTCCACCTGCCGTTGAAATTGGGCGGTGTTAGTTGGTAGTCAATTATCGATAGTATGGTTATGTTATTTTATCGATTCATTTGTAAATATATTCTATTAGTATTTATTTCATGTCCTGCTTGGTACTATGGTTGGATATCTGATATATACCGATAATACAGTACGCATACAATACTGTACTCCGTACATAGTATACAATCGCCGATGGCGCAATTCTCTCGTCCGAGAAATTCATTTCTCGTCCGAACAGGATTCTGTCGTCCGAATAGATTCAATAATGATCTGAGTAAGTGATGACAGGCAATTATCACCAGTTCGATACTGAATGGGATGATGAGAAGAGTATCTGTGAAATTAGAAGTTGAATGGATCACTTATCAAATTGATACTTTAATTGAAAATCAGATCGTTTAGGGCTGGTTTACCCCGGTTTAGTGCATTGTGGCGGGGTCCACTAAGCCAATCAGAGTCAAGGAGTCTTACTGTATACAGTAATGCAGGGTATAAACTTGACAGAAACCTTGGTATAAGCAGTTTGAAGTATGCCCAGCTAGATTTAATTTGTAGATGATTGTGTACAGAGATGTCCAATCATCACCTTATATACTCAGTAGTCTATTATGAATTTGTAGATTTATTGTATGCAGACTGTGGGGGCAAAATAAGCATAATTCCACTGGAATTATCCAACTTTTCCACCTCGGCTTTCCCTTTCCGCCTTCAAAGATTCCAATCTCATCTCCGAATTCCCCAAATATCCAGACAACAACCCCATACTGTACATACACTCCACTCCATACATATCGCAAATCTCTACTCCATACCACCCTCAATACATTCGTCAATGGCCTCATTCTTCCGCCGTCTCATTCCCGCAAGAGTCGCAAACACAGGCTCCCAACAACGCGACCACCACGCCAACGAACGAACTTTCCTCTCATGGACTCGAGCAGGACTCGGCTTTGCCGCCATGGCCCTCGCGCTAGACCGACTTGAGGCTGTGGATCGTCTCATTCATAAACAACTCGGTCTTGCCGGAAAACCATTAGAAGAACCACTCGTTCCGACGAAACGCAAACAATATGTAAATGATAATTCTGCCGCGTCACAACTTGCAATGTTGAAGAATGGGTTGACGGCTTCGAGGATTTGTCAATCTCTTGGTGCTTGGTGTTTGGGGTATGGGTTTTTTAGGTATTGGTCTATGAGGAGGTATCTGCTTGTGGGCAAGTTTGTGCCGGCGTTTTGGGGACCGGTTTTTATGACTGTTGGTAGTTTTGGGGCTTTGATGACTTTGGGAACGCAGGTTAAGTTGAAGCTTCCTGCGGATGAATGATGGTTTTTCATTTTTTGGATTGTCGGGAATTGCTGGTTATGTTCTTGATAGATTTGTACTACTATGTTTCATAGATTTTCATAGAAATGTTTCTGTATAGACATAATGTTATTTAGATGTATCCATCTCATGACGCAAAATGGAAGATGTTATACAATTTCAATATTGCCGTAGTATACACTATGCAGACTCATTAACCATCCACTTAATTCCACAATTACCTCCACTGCCCTTTCCATTGTCCAGCATTCTCGACTCCCTTTGCAACCGACTTCGTTCCATCTTCCAGTCCCGTCCCGGCATTTCCAATCGCATCACCGACCGGCCGTCCTGCACTGCCAGTCGCACTGTTTATAGTATCGCCAACTCCCCTTGTCGCGGCACCAGTGACTCCGCCTACCGTGCGAGTCACGCCGCCAACGGTGTTTCCAAGGGTAGATGTCACCCACTTAGCAGCGCCAGTTGCGCCTGAGTCTTGTGATCCAACTGTCATCGTGGGTGTGTGGTAGATTGCTTCAAATTCCGAGGGGAGTATCAATTGACAAGAATACTCGAATGAAGTTGTATGCTCAGATTGAGGGGGTAACTGTATAATGGTCTTTATTTGAGTGTTTGTGGAGTGGAGTTTGGAGTCTCCCATTCACATTTATATGGGCGTCTGTCCTATGATGTCATTGTTTACACACATGATGATTGTGGCTGTTCTGTACAGTTTAATGGAGTCCCATGAGGCATTGTCCTATTCAGAACATAATTTACTGGATAAACTCCCATAGGTCCTTATCCTTCTTGTGTGACTGGATATAAGGGTGACATGACGTATTAATAGTTAGAGGTGGTGTGTTTCATTGGGTCTGAATTGATCATTACCCGGGCGTGCCAACTCGGACATTGCTATCCCAGTGAGGGCAGATGAGTGGGTGTCCTAGTAGTATCAAGTGACTTCAAATTATCGCTTCTAATTTGTTATATGAATATGCACGACCCTATCCACAAATCCAAGTTGCACTTCGGTGTACCGTGGATTTACCCAACGATCGAGCCAATGGCCCTCGGGAGGGCCGGTATTAACCTACAAGTATTTGGTAGTAACTAACTATATGAGGTTCAAGTGAACCAAGTGCAGTCAGGGCTATACTTCTAAACTGCACGTCTGAAAGGATTCTACATCACATATATTCCACTGCTAATGATTCTCCAGTGTTCTCAAACGCCAAGAAACTCCCAAGAACCCCAAGTAGAATCATGGATGAATCACCTGGCCCTATTTTTGGCCCCAAGTTCGTTGTGGAAGAGATATCTTCCAACCACCATTCTCTTAACACTTCTCATGAGCATAGCTCACATCAACATTTCTCTACTCGTGGATTGATGGTACTGCTTCCGTGAATATCTTAATATCACTTAAAGCTCACTTATCATAGATGATCCTATCTACTCACGTTGCCGTCACAATTACTGAAAATGTTCGACTGGTTAAAACGACTCTTGGGCAAAGACTCGGCTTCTAATGAGTCCGAAGTCGACTCTAAATACAAATCGGCCAAAGAAGAGCAAAGAAAGTCTTCCAAGGGTGAAAGAATGGATAATGATGAAAAAGCAAGGAAGAAGCATGATCAAGAGCATAGTCGACGACAACGAGCTCGTGAGCGCCAGTTAACACGTGACTATAATAAAGAAGATCGACGATGGTCTGTAAAGCGTGGAGGAGCAGCATTTGCGGGCATGGCTTAGGGATTTAAAGGCGGTATTTACTAGATCCATGGCTTTTACCCTTAAGTGTTTCTCGAAGTTAATTTATATTCTTTTTTTTTGTGGCTTAGTGTTTTTCGACTAAATATCAAATTGAAAATCCCCGATTCCAAAGGGAGTGCTTTGGAAAGAGAAACAACCAATATTGGAGGTGAGAGAGACATGGAAGCATGCGAGCAAAATGGAATGAGAAGAGAACATTCTTTTTGAAAGAGAAGAGAGATACACTAAATACCATGGTAGATGTAAGAAAACAAGAAAGAAATAGAAACAAGAACTTCTCGAGTAGAAAAAAAAGCTGGGCTTATGCCTGGATGCCAATATGTCCTGTCATCATCTTTCCCATCAAAGGAGGTTCGACTCCATCACAACTCAAATAATTCACCGAGCAGAACCATTCAGACCATTTTGAACAGCCTCCAAAATCATATCCTTGGCTTCCTCCAAACCAGCAGAGCTGCCACGGATCTCAATCGCCTCGCCGCGAGCCTGGTCCTTCGGCACGTTAATACGGCAACCAGTCTTCTTGCGAATAGCGTTGATCTGGCTACCACCCTGGCCGACGACGAAACGGTAAGTCTTGGGGTCAGGCAGGATGAGGTAGCCAGTCGCAGATTGTTGCTGGGCCGAGTCAATGGCCTTGGCAATGGCAGCACGAGCCTTAGCGACGTTCTCGGGGGAACCAGTAAGAACCCAGGGGAAGGGGGTGACATCCGCATCCGCGGACTGGGCGTTGTCAATCACGTTCCACGAGTGAGCATCCGAGGCAACATCGGCGTCGTCAGTGATAAGGGGAAGAGAAGATCCATTGGCCACAGTGCGAGTTTCGTCAGCAGCCTGGTTGGTAGGAACAGGTTTGCCAGCGTGGTCGACGGTCACCTGGTAGTCATTACGCAGACGGCGGAAAATGGCACCGTTGTCAGCAATGATATGGTGGAGATGGCTTGGAACTTCTGTGGTCTCGGCGTGTTGTTCCTTCAGCATGCCCTGAACGTGCTCCTTGGCCTCGGCAACAGCATTGCTAGGACCCTTGAGCTTGATATCGGTTCGTCCCGAACCTTGTTTCGGGATATCCATAGTGACGTTGAACTTGGACTCGATACCGCGACGGGTTTCACCACCGCGACCAATCAGCAGGCGGTGCTGAGTGGTAGGAACATCGAGGGTCTCAGTGACCTGATCCTCGCGCTCCTTGACAAACTCTTCGATGGCAGCAATGATGCTCTCGACGATTTTACCATTGCCCTCAAGGCGAATAGTAGACTCGGTGCTGTCGGGTCGGGGGAAACGGACCATACGAGCGGCGCTGCCGTCGTTGGGACCACCGGCATCAACAACGATCTTGCGGATGTTGGCACCTGAGAACAGTTAGCAAAGGATTGAATCGCGGAGTCTTCGAATATTATAGTAACGTACCACCACCACCAATAAGAGCCTTGTGGTATTTCTTATCCACCTCAATCGACTTGGTAACAGTGGCATCGAAGTCACTGGCCCGTTGTGTGAGAATCTTCTTGGCCTCGGCCACCTGCTGCTTTGTACCCTTAATACGGATCTGGACTCGGCCCGATGCATCGGGTGTGTCATTGGCACTAGGAACATCAATTTGAGCACCAGTATCGGCACGCAGCTTGTCCATCTCACGGCCGCGCTGGCCGATCAGTGAAGCGACTTGGTTCTGGGCAACAGAGACATTGGCAGTGTGCGAGGTCTCAACGACGTATTGCCACAAGCTGAGGAGCTCATCGCGAGCAGAGTCAGCGCCCTTGCTAGGTCCCTTCACCAACACCTCATCGGCAGCCTGCTGAGGGCGGCTAGCACGAGCACCACCAGCATCGCTGCCAGTGTCAGTGATAGACACATCATCGGACACAGTCGCGCGAGGGAACTGGACACGAACAGAGTAGCGGTCCTGAAGACGATTGACCTGGTTACCACGTTGTCCGATCAGTTCACGGTGATATTGGGCAGGAATCTTCAGGATGTGAGTAGTCTCATCCTCCAGCTTCTTGCCCAAGTTGATGATGCGCGTGCGCGCGGCGTCGGCCTTGGCCTTGGGTCCCTTGACCTCAACCTTGCCATTCTCAACCTTGATGTCGACATCGAACTCCTCGCGAAGTTTGTTGATGTTCTCGCCACGCTTTCCAATGAGGAAGTTGGCATACTTCTGAGGGAAGTCGAAGGTGTTGGTGTATCCACGCTCCAGATCATCCTTCTCTTGCTCCACGACAAAGGCTTCGAGCTTGGCGGCAAGCTCATCAACCAAGCCTGAAGGACCACGAAGGGCAATCTCGCACTTGGACGCCTTCGCGTCAGCAATGAGAGCACGCACGGGGATGCTATCCTGTCCCTTGGCGTCCTGCTCGCGAATGATAAACTTGCGGGCCTTCTCCTGGTATTTCGCAGGGATAGTCACGGTCTTGGCCACAATGTCGTTCTGGTTGCCAAGGGTCTTCAGGAGGAACTCCTGAGCCTCCTGCAGAGACTTCTCGAACTGGGCAAGCTCGGCGGGAGAGGGGCGCTGACGGGGAACCTCGAAATTGGAAGCGGTGGCAGTTGGGCCCTCGTACACCAGGACAACCTCGGGGCTGTTAACATCATCGGGAACGAGCAGGTGAACGCCATAGTCACCCTGGATCTTGCTGGCCCCGCGGGAGCGCAGGTAAGAGTGGAAGTAGGGGTCAACAGGAACATGGCGCAGCCGGGAGGGAGGGTGTGCTTGAACCAGGTTCATAATGTCGGAACGAGCACGAATGGTGTTCTTGCCATCACGAGAGTAAACCTCCCATGTCACGGGTCCGTCGACACTAGGGGGCAGCGCAATATGAGAGTCGTAAGCGGTCTCGAGCTGCTTAATGATTTGACGGCGTCGGAGATATTGCGTCAAGGCACGGGCATGGGCGTGTGGGCCGGCAGGGGCACCAGGGTGTTGACGAGACAGGTCAATACTGGCCATTTGCATGCTCGTAGCCAAATCCATGGCATGGTTGATACCAGTCTCAATTTGGTCCAGAGGACCAGTGATAGTCAAGAATTCACTCTCATCGGAGGCAGGAGGAAGAACGATGGCGCAGCCAGTCTGGGCCAGGAACTGATGGAGAGCATCGGCTTCGTTTCCGAGAATGAACTGGTGCTGGCCACGGTTGATTGCCAACTGGCGGAGAGTCAATTTGCGCTGAAGCTCCGCAGCGAGGCGCTCGACCTCGGCACGGGCCTCCTGGGCCGCAGCTCGCTCTCCAGAAATGAGAATGTGCTTGTCAGCGCAAGGCACAAACTGGACCTGGCCGGGGAAGGCCTCCTGAGGAGGAGGCTGGCTTGACCAAGTATCGTAGCGTGGCACATGGACCTGTGCCTTTGTGCGCTCCTCAATTTCCCGAAGTGTAGCATCGTGGGCACCAGCGATGAAGGGGAAGAACTCTGGGGGGATTGTCTTCAAGCGGAGACTCATATTGGAGCCACGCTCTTTGACGATAGCTTCGATCTCCCTGCGCGCCATCTCCGCGGCCACTGCATCACCTTCGATGAGCACGTCGATGGTGTCGCTATCATCATCGTCGACGGGGGCGGCATTGTCATCGGCGCGGGGAACTTGGACACGAGCACCGGTACGGCCTTGGATATCTTGAACAACCGCACCCTGGCGGCCAATGATGTGAGGTCGAGCGGAGGTCGGGATAGGCACACGAACGGATTGCTTTTGAGAGGAAAACAGATTAGTCTTCGCTTTCATCAAGTTGAATCGTCTCCACTTTATGGCAACATACCTTGGATCCGACTTGTTGCGCAACCTCCTTGAGAGCTTGCCGCACAGCATCAACAGAGCCCTTTCCTTCAAAGATGATCGAGCCGCCGGGGCCTCCGCGCATATCCACGGTGGCCTTGGACCGGCGAGAGATGTCGCGCAAGATATCCCGCAGAGGCTTCTTCAGCTGACCACGCGGTTGCATTTGAGACGGAGCCAATCGGAGCTGCTCCATGTGCTTACCAGGAAGAGACATAACACGGGGAACATCTGATACTATCATGTCAGTGGTCCTCCTTAGGTCCAGGTACACTAGGACGTCGCTTCACTTACCCATTGGCTGCGGAGGAAGACCATTCGCAACGGCGGCAGCAGCAGAGGGCTTCTTTGCGCCCCATGTGGCAGCAGCCGGAGCAGCGGGCTTGGGTCCACTACCCAGGGCAGGGAATAGTTCTTCTGATTGTACGTCAAATGCAGGACCCTTCTTTGCGGCAGGCTTCGGTACGGGAGAGGGGGCAGTCGACTCGGCGGGAGTGACAGCTTCCAGGATAGGGGGAGCAGCGGAAGCTGGCTGTTGCTTGTTTGCGAGCGAGGGAGGAGGATGCTTGAGATCTTCTTCGTCCACCACGTCTTCAACGGTGGCCTTGTGGGCCTCGTCGTGTTGCGCTTCGAGCATAGCGGCAAGAGACTTCGATGCGCCGCCATTGGCGGTAGCAGATGCTTCAGCAGCCATGGTGAAACTAAAGAATATATCCAAGAACCAGAGGAGAATAGACGAAGTCGGGGTTGTGCAACAGTAGTCTACAATTGAAGTCCAGGCAGATGAGTATGAGTAAGAAGAATGGCGGGGCGGCAAGATCCATTGTGAATTGGCAATGAATGGATTATGATGTAGCAATTGAGATTGGGTCAGCACTCACCAGAATCCTGCTACTTTGACGAATTGACGAGCAGTGTAATACGTGCTCTCTGACAATTCAGTGAGATCCGTGCCCGGGGAACTTGGGGCAAGTCGGAAGTAATAGTGAGAGGGGTATTGGAAGTATCCGAATACCCAAAAGAATATACACGGGACCCGAAGACCCCAAAAAGAAGGGTCGTGACGGGGTGAGAAGGGAAAAAAGGGGGGAGGTGGAGAGAGATGGAAAGGTGAAGTTCGAGATGCCCCCGGACGAGTACACAAAGTCGCCGAAAAGGCCAGCTCGAGCCGGGGGAGTTTTCTCCGCCTCCGAGCGCCACGAGACCTCTTCTGTATTTCTCAACCCATTTAGAAGGGTATTGAAACTACAATCGGTCTTTTTCTATCATGAAGGAAATTTGAAATGCCATTGGATTACTATTGAAATGCCATCTGGGGCTCTTCAAAGTTACCACGTCATGTTCTTAAGGTCCTGAATGTGATGGCACATCCCCCACGGGTCGTCCACACTTCATCCAGACTGTCGCCCGCAGATCACGTACTCACGTCAATCACTCCCCCACTCTCGCTCAGGCGCATTGGGACCTCAATTGATTGTCTTATGATGTCAATTCCAAGTTTTTGATTTGTGTGCGACAGTCCAACTCGTCTCAAGAGTTTTTGAGTGGCTCTCTTGGCAAGGAGGCGCATCCACGTGCTGCGCATGATGGGGGGCTTAGGTCAAATCATCAGGAGTTATCCAACATGAGGCTATAATAGGTGTCTATTGAAAGCAGATATTCAGTATTATTAGCCTCGATCGGATGTTTTCTATCAGTGCACGATTATCCATTTTTGGGCACTCGATTTAATTGTTAGCATATCGCAAGGTGAGTTAGTAATGACAGGTCTGTTATGCCGCGGCGGCAAGGATATCCTGATGCGGTAGAGTATGTACATGGTACAGTAGTTAGTAGTCTGTCCACAATGCCATCCCCGCACTTCATATAATGGATGTAATGGTCTGGAGGCATACCGGTAGCCTTTTATTGGCTATTTCTAGGTGTGATAACATCTGGCAATATCGTTGATGGTAAGCATTGGACATTTTGGTTATGCTGTACATAGTTCAATCTAGATGTACAGTACGTAGATGTCAAGGCAACTTGAAGATACTAAAACTCCTTGGAAGTAGTTTCCACTCTCTCAGGGAAATATCAATGGATACACATCACACCGTGTATACCTAAAGATATACGGTAATAGCACTATCACGTATGAGATAGTCTCACCCAATACTGAATGCTGTAAATATTCACAGTGGACCAACTCGGACTCAGCCGACCCCACTCGATAAGAGAATTTTTTCCTCAGACCGCCGCAAAAGCTTAACCAAACACACTTTAATTGTAGATGACAATCTATATATGTCCAATTTACTCACATCAAGTCTCTCATGATGAGTAGTTAATCTATACTCATAGATATTAGGTCAGACATTGGCTCTCTTTTGAACCCGAGTGAAACATACTCTTTCACCTCTACTCGGTAGATATCTATGGACAAGACTAGAATCATGGGATAGTGGCACGGCGATAAGCCGCGGTCAGGCCCACAACTAATTCCCAGATTGGACAAAAAGCTCCCCCGAGCAGAAAGATTCGCCGATAAATTGCGACGCTATTTGAGCCGTTAGCCCCATTACAATCGAGAGGCGTGCGGAGAAAAAAAGAAGGAAAGAAAGAGGGAAAGAAAACCCTTCCCTTCTCACCCTCCGCAACACTTCCCATCAATACCTCATCGCAGGCTACGAGAAGGTCATTCCACTATGGCGGAGCAAATACAGGATCTAGAAAAGACCCTCCAGCCCGAGGTCAGGCCCGTCGAGCAAGAATCCGAACTCAGTGTGCCAAAGGGGATTTTCGCCAAAGTTCGCTACTATGAGGAATATCTCGACCGCAAGTTGGGCATTGAGTCCCATAGTCTCGATCGTGTACATCCCGAGAATCGTCATTCGCCTAGTCCTACCGTGATGGCTTTTATGTGGGCATCGGCCACAATGAATATCAGCTGTTTCAGTACGGGGTTTATGGGTAAGGAATTCGGGTTATCGCTCGGTCAGACTATTCCTATTATCATATTTGCGACTTTATTAGGGGCCATGGTAACGGTAGGTCAATCTCTTTTTGTTCTTTTTTCTTCTTTTCTCACCCACTTGCCGCATTGATGGGGCTTTAGCTGACTCTCGGATTAGGGCTGGTGCGCGACAATGGGTCCCGGAACGGGATTACGCCAAGTTGCTATCTCACGATATTCACTTGGATTCTACCCCTCATCTATAATCGCCTTATTGAACGTAATTGAACAGTTAGGCTGGGCCTCTGTCAATTGTATCACGGGTGGATTAGCACTCAGCGCCGTCTCAAATGGTCATGTATCCATCGCCGTCGGTGTCGTGATTGTCGCGTGTGTGAGTTTACTCTTCAGTTTTGTAGGATTACGCGGTGTCCTCTTATATGAGAAATACGCGTGGATCTTATTTTTTATTATCTTCATGATTATTTACGGGGAAGCTGCGCATCGTGCGAATCTGGCTGACCCCCCTTCTGTCACGGGGTTGACTCGTTCTGGTCAAGTACTGAGTTTGTTCAGTGTTGTTTATGGATCTAGTGCGTCGTGGAGCTCGATTGTTTCGGATTTCTACGTGCATTATCCCGTGAATACGCCGAAGATTAAGGTGTTCCTTTACACTACTCTGGGAATCACTATTCCCACTTGTATTGGTATGTTGCTGGGTGCCTGCATTGCCTCGGCACTGAGCGAGAATCCTGAATGGGCGGCTGCATATGAGGGGGGCATGGGTGAAATTTTGAAGGCTATCATCTATCCCAGTGGATTTGCCAAATTCTTGCTAGTTTTGCTAGTTCTGTCTGGAAGTATGTCTCAGACACACCACATCCTACTTTTATTTTTTCTTGTTTTCACAAGCTAACATTCTCCCTCTTCAGTTGGTGTTAACTGTATAGCTATCTACGCCGGCGCACTATCCGCGCAACTTTTCGCGCCTCCATGCGCCAAGGTCCCCCGAGTTATTTGGTCATTCATTGTTTTCGTCTGCATTCTCTTACTCGGTATCGTGGGTCGGAATCACCTTTTGGATGTCCTAGAGAATTTCCTTTCCCTGCTGGGCTACTGGAATACCTCTTTCTTTGCGATCCTATTCATCGAACACTACTATTTCCGAAAGGGCAATCTAGCCAACTATGATCTAGATGCCTGGAATACTCCGTCGAAAATGCCTGTTGGCTACGCTGGTCTGACAGCGTTCTTGTGTGGAGCAGCCGGTTGGATTGTGGGCATGGTGGAGACATATTATGTCGGGGCATTGGCATCAAAGATTGGAGTAAATGGTGGAGACATAGCGAACGAATTGGCGTTGGTCTTCACGACAATCTCGTACCTGCCACTGCGCATTTTGGAGCTGCGGTATGTGGGACGATAAAGTTGTCGATCAGGTACCGCATGCCGGAAGAATACGACGACGGCTGGGACTACTTTAGTGTAGTATGGATATACATTTACTTTAATTTGACTCTAAGACACGGGAGCGCGGAGAATGAAGGCTCTATCAAGATTGGATTTATTTGTATGCAATAGAAATGTGCATTAGACCAGTCTGATGCTGGACTAAATTAGGAATTAATAGAGAAAAAGTTATGCTCTGTCAGGACACAAGCGCGCGCGCCGAGCCAGTAGGGACGCGACAGCATGGGTATCGAAAAAAAAACGAGTGCAGTACTTTAAAAAGGAAGTATGACCCAATCATGGACAGAAAGAAGTGAAAAGAGGGCGGTACTAGTCTGACCGGCTAGCACCTGGTATATGTATAAAAGCAAGCGTAACAAATAAACAATCCCTTTATGCTGAGACAACGGGCCATCCGTCGGTGAAGGTCAACTGGTTCCAGGAGAACTTGTATCCTGAGTTGACGCCATCAGCATCACCACCAGCTTGCTTGGTGGCTAGAGGGTAGTAGTGGTAGTACAGGACGGGTCCGAGATCCTTGTCGTTCAGAACACCCCTGTTCACGATTGTTAGTTTCGTCTTATCTTTGCCGCATTGATATCGGGTTCAACTTACTGTCCACCGGGACCAAAGACTTGGCCATGGCTGGAAAGAATAGTGGTTCCACCAGTCTTCAAGCAGTCCTTGCCAGACTTGTCGACGAATCCGCCAGATCCTCCAATAGAACGGCAAACGTTGATGTGGTACTCGGCGCCCTCAGCAGGAGTGGTCTTGGTGTATCCACCGGCAATACCAACGCTGATGAAGAGGTAGTGGAAGTTACCGTGCTGGTACATGAAAGCTCCCTCTTCGCGGTGGTTCAGAGTCTCATTGTAGGCGATTTGGTGAGGAGTGTTGGAGCCAACCTTGAGAGGAGACTCAAGCTGAACTTGGTAGATATCGCCCCAGAAAGATCCAAAGTTAAGGTACTCTTTGCCATCAATCTTGATCCAGTTTGGGTCAATGCGATTGTAGGCGCTGTTCTCTGGAATGCCAACACTGCCGTGATCGGTCCAGGAACCAGGGGCAAGGGTCTTTGATGTAGCTACACCAATCTGCGAGTTCTGAGTTCCGAGCTTAGATAGAACATAGTACATGTAGTAGGTATCACCCGAAAGGTGGACATCCGGAGCCTGATTTTCAATTAGTCGTCATACAAACCAAATGCGTGATCAGATAATCTGACTTACCCAGATATCAGCACCGTCGACGCCGTCGACGTTGATCTTTGACCCATTGGGAAGGGCCTTGCCGACCTCCTTCCATGGACCCTTAATGGAATCGGCTGTGATTACGGGAATGCCAGTTCCAGTCGCGAAGCGGAAGTATTTGCCATCGCTGCCACGCTGGATGACAGCAGGGTCCTTGGTCCAGCAGTCACCAGTGCAAGCGCCACGGTTAGGATAGGCCGCGGCTAAGCCCACAAAGAAGAGTGATAAAAAGGCAAGCATTGTGACGAGGTGACAGAGAATGAAGGACCAAGGAGAAGGAGGAGGTGGTCTGGCGGTTGTCGAATCTCGAATGTGAATACATCTGATACAGCCCGGGGAATGGACCGGAATTTATATTGAATCGGTCCATTATTTAGCTCCGTCAAAGGGTCATGCAGGATGTCGCCTTAGAGGGGAAGTTTTTCGTTCTGATGGAAAGGTCTTGGGACCCAACGACACCAATCACAGGTTCATTCCCCATTGTAGACCCATCCTATGAATGTAAGGCACATGTCAGTAGTAGAGTAGGCCCCGGCGTGGCTCAGCGCCACAACAGGGATAGTGCCAAAGGAGAGCTGCGAATCTCAGGAGAAGCATTGTTCGAAAAGCGCGGAGCATTGCCGCACTGGGAAATTCCCAAACAGAGACCCGCATGTTGAGATATCATGGACACTCTACCGGGTTATCCCTTATGTGATGTCTCGCATCTGTAATGCAGCCAATACCATGTCGACTCCACAGTTGAATCCACCATGTCCGACATGAGATCGAGATTTGTTGAATATTTGAATGTTGCTGTCGACAGGGATGAGTCGTGCATGATTCGCAATAAGGAAGAGAAGTGCATTGACCCACATTCCCTTGAGGTTGAGGAGAGATTTTGGAGCCTGGCAGCTTTTGAGGCAAGGGGATCATCCGGCTCCTTTGTGCACTATTGATTTGGATTTGGATTTTTTTTTTCTTTTTTTCTTTTTTCTCCTTCTCACATTGCTATTCAAAATAGGTGAGGATCGACTTTAGTTGCTATGCCAGCAAACCAGACCACTGATACAGTACATATGTGTATTCTTCCCCACCACACTTCTTCAAAATCAAAAAGATGGAGCGGTCAGGTGCATTAACACTCGGGCATTTTTTAGTTTACGCCCAAATCTTGGGAAAGTTGGCGCAGCGTCCGGGGAGGCTCGATGATCGGCGTACCATGTGGAGCGCCCAGCCGGGACTCATAAGACCCCAATGAGCTTTTGGGCTTAGTTTTCTTCCTTTTTCCTTCTGAGATCGCCAGCTGAACAGTGCTCGGGCGCGAAGAGCCGATGTCCACCCCCGGATCGCCCATTTCGCGGTGCTGCGCATCAAGTCTTGGGTGTACTGTGGAGTCACCTGCAATAGGAAAAAGTGAGATCAAGGATCGCTCGACCTAAGTCATCCTTCGTGGCCCCCTCTCTTTCATCCCCATGTAGGACGGCAGATACAGTACCTGTATGTAGAGTAGCTCTGGGTCTTGCCCTCCCCTTCTCCCCCTCTTCCCTTGAGGGGTTGCCCAGACAAAGGAGAAATCTGTATGAAGGACAGGGACTATAGTAGTAGATGCATATAGAAGGGAGGGGGTGGAGAGAGGATGTCGTGAGATGTCGGGAGAAGTACGAAGTAGTAAGACCACATCAGCAGAGACGGGATATTCAAAAATACCGGTCTTGGATTGCGTGCTCTACTAACGTCCGGTGAGGGTATTTTCATCTATGTCGCTACAGTAGTCTGCGCGTCGGATTCGAGGGTGAACTCCAAAAGATGGCCCGCATGTGGATCGAGATCTTTAGCACACCGACTCGGCCGTCTTTGTTTTACAGTACAGATATTATCCGTAGCCGGGAGCCGACGAGGTTGAGATCAAAGATGGCCTGAAATATGTCATCGACTGGCGACGCAGCCGACCTTGGCCATCGTCATGCAACCTCCATCTTGCTCATCGATCGATATATATGCTGGATGATTGGTTCATGGTGAGTGAAATCTGGTAAACTGCGGTAAGTCGGTGTTTGTCATGCGAGGCTGTGTTTCCCCTCAGCCCTATTCTAGTTCTAGCGATGATGTACGAGGTGCTTTTTTTTTGATTTTTCTTTTTCTGATTTTCTGTATGTACATGCGGCTGGAAGTGTACAGCGCACTGCCGTCATCGCAACCCATGGTTGTTGTCCCCATGATGTCCTTCCGTCAGTCCGTCTTTGTCTCCTCCTGGAAAGATGTGTCCGTTTTGGAGAGCATCTGTCGGCATTAATTCTGGGGTCCATGTAGATTCAATCCCTTACTCTCTGTACTGCGAACGGGACTTTTCATGAACAAATGACCCTACAAGCTGACCTGCGACAATGCCCGATGATACGAAATATTGGGGAAATGTCGGAGATCCCGCGTCTCTCGGGAACGTGGACGGACCTCATTGCTCATCACCTCTTCTCGGCGTTGAACACGATGAAGTGGGGCTCTTTCGAATCCTAAGAGAGATCTCACAGTGGCATGGCAATGTCTTAGGCAGTAGCTTGATTCTATATTGGTCGGGACTGTAGACCGACATGCACTGGCACCGTCACCGAGTTCGAGTTTGTTTAGTTTGATCGCGACATCTCTCATCGTCATCTTCTGACTTTCTTCCTTTCTGATATATTCTGAAAATGATTCTAGACCTGCTTTCCAACCTACAACGGAGAATAACATATGTCTCAGTTTAAGCTTGTTTTAAATTCTTTGTCATGTCCGTTGATGGCGCGGGAGAGGCGCTGTGCACTGAAGCTTGATCGACTCCCCGCCAATCGAAGGCCCAATACCTCATTATTATTGATTCAAAGATCAACGGAGCTGACGCGTCCACCATTTTGTTCCTGACAGTATTTCAAGGTTCCTGGCAGGATATAGATCTGTCGGGAAGAGACGCGTCACCACGACTGCAAGTGCATCGCACTGAAAATCGCTGCCAAAAGGATGTAAGAACTACGTACTATCAATCAATGTGGAACTTTATACACGCGAGGACTTCGAACTGCAGTATATTAAATTTGGGATGCAAATAGTATAAACTTAGTTTACTCGCAAATACTTAGTCTTGCAAGAGTAATACTATGATACAAGTGACACTGTACACAAAATAGCTCATCGCTTTGCCATGAATATCACTAGGCTGGCGGCGTAGAAGTGATAGCATTAATCCTTCAGCAGAGTACCGTGAACCTTGCGACTCAGCTGCGCACGATACAGCTTGTTCTCATTCAGAATGAACATCTGACCATTGCGACCAAACGAAAAGTTAGATGTGCCATCCTTGACAAGAATCTTGCCCAGAAGAACACCACCAGCAGACCAAACATTAACACCATCGCCACAACCAGCGTACACATTACCATCCTGATCAACCTTGATTCCATCGGGGATGCCATCTCCGGGCATAGCAAAAACACGACGGTTAGTTAGGAAAGGCTGGCCGTGAGTCGTTATCACATCAAAGGCATAACTATACACATTAGCGGATTGCTTATCTTTGACACTCAAAGCCCCTGGAAAGGAGAGGGAGTCCCCTTAGCATATTCATAACATACATGGTAGCTGGCTGCGTCAGATCCTCCGATCCATCACCATTTGTCTCGGCAGTATCGGTGATATAAATGACCTTCTCATCCGGTGAGAAAGTGATCCCATTCGGACGACCAAATCCATCCGCAATCACCCGTACATCCTTGGTAGCCGGGTCATAACGGTATACCTGGTTTGGCAGCTTGGGCTTAGGTCGAACCCCCTGTTTCCAGGCATAAATGGGATCAGTGAACCAGAATGAGCCATCATTAGCCACGACAACATCGTTGATCGAGTTAAACTGGCGACCGTGGAAATTCCCCACAATCAACTCTGACTTGTAAGGGGGCTGCGCCGACATCTGGAATAGACCACCGGTCTCGTTAAAAGTACCCTGAGCAGCCCAGAGGATACCGCCGTCGTGGTTGACGCCTCCGTTTGCCATTGGAATGGTCGAATTGATAATCTCGGATGTCACGGGGTGGGCATTGACGCTCACTTTGGTGACCTTGATGGTTTTCTCCTTTGTGATAGGATCGGTGAACATGTTACTGGACATGAAGAGAGACTCCGAGGTTGGGATGTACACGCTCGCCTCGTGGGCGAAAGGATAGTCATTATTCTCAAGGAGGACTTCGAGCTTTGGATTTGAGCCGAGAATATTAAGGAAATCATTGTTGTAGATACTGAAGTTCGCGGGGATATGGTGGGTTGCGTTTGCCGCAACGGCCGAATGCGTGAGTGAAGCCATTGTGCTCGTACACTATGTATGAAAGTGTCAGATGGAAGATCTGATGACAGTGGTTCTTCAGGGGGGAATGTCGATCTTTTTCAACGACGAAGCTTGGAGTGTTG
>Ga0209673_1000241_pt1 | contig 104773 bp, 107 predicted proteins | sample AraplaCol_mMS_r2_2_FD_184274 | JGI IMG/M metagenome (GOLD analysis project Ga0209673, IMG submission 184274) | Arabidopsis root microbial communities from North Carolina, USA - plate scrape MF_Col_mMS_r2 (SPAdes) (version 3) | ecosystem: Host-associated > Plants > Roots > Endosphere | place...
AAAAAAAAAAAAAAAAAAAAGAGGGGAAAATGGGCCCGAAGATGAATTGAATCAATTCGTTCGAGAAAAAAGTGATGCGGTGAGTGTGGATCGAACACACGACCTCCAGATTATTGGACTAAAGTAGACTTCAGTCTGGCGCTCTCCCAGCTGAGCTATCCCCGCTATTTGATGCTGATTACTAATGATATATGGCTCTATAAGGGAGTCTCTCAAGTTGATACTATAAAATGAAAACGTAAAAAGACAAAAAGAGATGCGGTGAGTGTGGATCGAACACACGACCTCCAGATTATTGGACTAAAGTAGACTTCAGTCTGGCGCTCTCCCAGCTGAGCTATCCCCGCTTATTGTTGAATACTGGCAAGATTTTTGGTCATATAAACCTTAACTGAAAGAGACGAGACTCTTTCGCTGAGAATACCGCCACAAGAAACTATTGGACTAGAGTAGCTGCAGACTGTATATAGCTGCATCATGCCAACTGTTTATAGACCAATTTCTCTTCCTTTCAGGGATAATGCCCTCGGAAAGGCCTAATAGAAATTCATCAGAAATACCATATATATATTGTAACATTTAGCCAAGCAACTACAATTGCCAGTCCATTCCACCGTCTGCCGGTGTTTATATATAACCGCATTGGCACCATCATCTACATGGTAAAGTCCAGGATATTACCTACTATCATGCCAACCTCGCTGCCTCGGTACATATACCACGAGATCCATTTACCTGAAATGCACACCAGCTGCGTAGCACCACTAATACAGCTATTTGACACTCTAGATACCCAAGTAGGAATACCAGGTACCTAGATACCCGCTGATAATAATTCATTTTATATGTTCTGCACTACTGAGTATTTGCGATTCCTTTGTACTTTGGAAGCCCCCTCCAGTTCCATCATGAATTCGATCAGCTGCAAAGTCTCCACGCAGTCTCAAGACAGAGCGTCGAAACCCAAATCCGCAAAGCGCCCCCGAATGCCCCAGATCCGGTCCAACCAAAACATGACAAAGGAAAGATGGTATCACAACAGCGCTGAATGGAGCCGTGCACAGCACGGAGAGCGACAAAACGGCAAAGGTTTTATAGACCAATTGATAAATCATTTGAAGAATCGATATTTTTTCTTCTCCTTATCATCCTTTTTGTCTTTCTTATCCTTGTCCTTTTTATCCTTATCCCTCTTATGCGGCTTTCCGCTGGGTGGAGGAGTCCCGTTCGATCCATTTTGTCCCAGGGACATGTTAGCCATCAGTGCCTCCGGCGGTGCGGGTGGATTCAAATGTGCCGTTGACACAGGTTTCTTCTGTGGCGGATGAGTAGGTGCAGGCGGAGCCTCGCGTTCAAAGAGGTGAGATGGGGCCGTGGGCTTAGGTCGCTCAGAAGGAATATCAAGACGGCGTTTGTCCATACTCAGATCACCCACCTGGCGCATGAAAAGCCCAGATGTAAGCATGTGGGTGGTGGCCAAAAAGACATCACGGCCGTAAGTCTGCGAGATCTCGTAGCATGTACGCGCCTCGCCATGAGTAGCACCTCCTGCCATAAAAACAATTATACGCTGGCGAGGTTGATCGACAGATCGTGTCCGTGCCCAAGTAGGTTTGGCGCTACGCAGTGAAGCTTGCTGGGAAATCATCTCCTGTGCAGCCATACCACCATCAGTCTCGGTATGAGGCCGAGTGAAAGGGAAGAGTGTAGTGTCCAATGTGCCTCGGATTTGATCCTCTAGCATCTGTTTGAGTGCGAGGTCATAGCGTGTCAAACTCAGCTCTTCCGATTCTGGTGCCGGGGTTCGCCGTTGAAATAGTGGTTGAGGTGGTGGCTTCTCATCTCGCAGTGGCTTTTCCACTCGTACGCCAAGCAGTTCGAGGTTGGCAATCACATTTCCATCTTGGCCCGGAAGTTGTGCGTGTGCCATGAGCTTTCGAATATCACCACCAAGTAGACCACCGCGATAGATGATATATAGTAGAATCAACCGAAGCCGATCCGGCGGGATGACAGCATCATCATCAAGCAACTGCACAAGCTGCGCTGCCAGATTCTTGGCCTTCTTGTAATTTTCATCCAGCCCAGTCGCAAACGATTGCTCCATAGAGCTAACCTCGATAAGCTTGCGACCTCCGAAATGCTTCATACACTCTTCTGCCATGTTGAGATGCAGAGTATAGGCATCCTTCCCTTCAGTAAACTCTGTCAGACCGGCTAACATGTCCTTGATGGTGTTTACATTCGCTTTGTCGTTGCTAGAGATGCTCGTTAGCCCGGTGGGAATGAAGTCAACCAAGATCAGCAAAAACTCACTCTTCTGCGAACTGCGGGTTGGCTTTCCGGAATTTAGCAAAATCATCGCCAAGTTTCTGGAGCACATCTTTCATATGCATGTGCCGATAGTCCATCCAAACTTTATCGTGTTCCCCAAGCTCCATTTCCTTCACCTCCTCGTTTTCCTTGCCCTCATTCAGCATCGTCTTGTACGTAACTTTGTCACCATCCTTTATTGGTAAAAGATCATGCACCATTGCTTGGTATGTAAATTCGTGAATAAGAGGGGCGTAAACATCCATCGAGCGATCCACCACAAACAGCACTCCCCTGGGCCGGTTAGAAGGCGGAGGGAAATCACGCTGGAACTGAGCAAATTGATCTAGTTCCTCCTGAATGAAGCGTGCCAGGTGAGAGCATAATACTCCCGCCTCATGAGACGGAGATCGGGGCCGGTAGTACCTGATGACAGGATATTCGCCCAAAGAGGCACAGACCGAAACAACCTGCAGTGATTATTTAGCAAGGAAATTGAATAATAGTTTAATATAAGCACGAAGCACTTGCTTACCTTCTGCGCAAGATCTTGGAGGTGGCGACGAATCAACTGATTGCAGCTTGGGTGGAACAGAACGGGGAAGCTCCACGGGTCGCGGAATGTGACCAAATGTGACTCGCGGGGATAGAAGTTGATATTCATGACTCGGAAGTCAGCAATGGAATCGCGGGCCATCTGTGATCGCTCAATTCTCGCACGTTGTTGCGGGTCAAGGACTATCAGCACTGTTAGCTGGTTGTATTCAACCGAGGTCCCAATTGCTGGTCGACTAACATGCGGTCCACGTCAAAAATGACCGGCGGTACCTTTTCACCTCAAAATCGGCCATGAGACAGTCCACGATCCAAGACTCCGGTGACAATATGTATAGAACGTCCATATCCGGGTTGTGCACTCGTCGGTGGTCAATCTGTTCGATATCTGCGAGTCGATGGGGAATAGGTTAGCAGATTGCCCAGCATTCATAAAGACTAGTAGCACATGGAGTCGACCCACTGGAGACATTGAGATTCAGAATATCTTCATCTTTCACAGCACCATTGATCAATTTCTTGCTGGTCTCATCCACCACCAAGACTTTCCACTATGCGGGATAAGCGTCAGTATTCGGCGCAAGCGGGCGGGCGGGGGAACGTGGGATTCAACGGACTTCGTGGCCACCGGCATTGCGAATGGTGTTCAAAATGACTAGAGTCAGAGGAGTACCCTATTAGCTGAGGTACATTGGAGAAATCACCGAGTATTCAGGAAGGGAGGTTCGCCACCTACTGTCGCGTTGGACATTGATAATTGAAGTGCTCATCTTGGCGGGCAGCCTAGAGCAGGGCGACTGCAGGAAAAACAAAAGCGGAGTAGAGACAGGCGAACAAGACAGACGGAAGCGACGGAAATACCGTCGAAATAAGAGGTGAGTACACCAGAAAGGTAAAGAAAGGGTGAGAGATTCTGGAGATATTCAGGAGAAGTTTCAACGGAGAGGTGGCCCGTATGAGGTATATTGAAGGAGAAGAAGTGGTTCCCCACCATTTTTGATTTGAGCTTCTTGTCCAAAGTGGATCTTCCCGGTGGCGCGCGCCAGGGAACTCGTCTCCGATAAGCATTTCTTTTCCTTTTCTTTCTTCTTCCGAACTTTTGCCTCCGGTCTTGGATCTTTCGACTTATTGTCTCTACCACCTCAATCAATCTATCTAGGAATGCAGTCATGGACTGGCAGAGGCAGCTGGTCCCTTTTCTGCGCTTTACGACCTTTGTCTCGACCTATTGAACGACAATTTACTACCTCCCCTCCTCTACAACGATCGAAACGCGAGAAGTCGAAGAAAGATACTACGTCGGAAAATGCCACCATAGACGCAAAGAGGAGCGCTAAGTCGGCGATGAAAAGCGCTCCGACGAGGCCCAGCCGAAACGGTCTTGCAGCCCAGAGAGATTTCCACAGAGTAGTCCAGGCAGCATTGCAAGATGCTAAGCTGAGGTTGACTTCAACAGGAGACTTGCCGACAACCTGGGGTCAGTTCGAACGCCAAATATTGAATGCGTGTAAGCTGGAGGAATCGAAATCAAATGCGAAATGGGGGCCCTTAATGCAAATCAAAGCGTCTTTGCAAAGGGCATATCTGTCTACTGGCGTCGCGGGACTACGCGATGAATTGGAATATATGCGCTATGCGGATGACCTCACTGCGAGGTATTCGACCCCAAACTTGGAGGTACATCAAAAATTGGCCGACCTCCGCTATCCCGCCGAGTGGTATCCAAAAGCACGCTCCATGCAACGAACAATTCATCTGCATGTCGGTCCCACCAATTCCGGCAAGACATATCATGCTTTACAACGACTAAAGAAGTGTAAGACGGGGTTCTATGCGGGTCCGCTCAGATTACTTGCACAAGAGGTATACCACCGATTCAAGAATGAAGGCATACCTACAAGTCTGGTTACGGGAGATGATGTCAAGACGCCAGAGGATGGTCAAATACCTCGCATTGTGAGCAACACGGTGGAAATGACTAGCGTGGGACAGGAATATGATGTTGGAGTAATTGATGAAATTCAAATGATATCCCATGCGCAACGTGGTTGGGCATGGACGCGAGCTGTACTGGGATGTCAGGCAAAGGAGCTTCATCTATGTGGTGAAACACGTGCAGTACCTCTCATTCGTGAACTCTGCGCACTGACGGGGGATACCCTGGAGATTCATCGATATGAACGTTTGAACCGCTTGGAGGTTATGGATAAAAGTTTGAAGGGCAACCTCAACAACCTTCAAAAGGGCGATTGCATAGTTGCATTTTCTCGAGTCGGGATTCACGCTCTGAAAGCGGACATTGAAAAAGTAACTGGGAGACGAGCAGCAATTGTCTATGGAGGACTACCTGCTGAGATTCGAACGCAACAAGCGAACCTATTCAACGACCCAGACAATGACTATGATTTCTTGGTTGCAAGTGATGCAATTGGTATGGGGTTGAACCTGTGAGTCTGAAGAAAAGTTTCCATTGGATTTGTCTTGACCGGTGTTTATTTACTGACTGATTCTCAATAGGAGTTGCAAGCGTGTCATCTTCGAAACACTGGTCAAACGCCTCCCTGGCGGTCTTCAGCAGTTGACTGTTCCCGAAATCAAGCAGATTGGTGGGCGTGCAGGTCGATACCGACCGGCTGGCGCCAAAAATGGTTCAGAAGACGGAGCGAATATCGGACTTGTCACATCCCTTGAAGAGGTTGATCTCCCCTACATCCAAATGGCTATGAACATGGAGCCTCAGCCTCTCCGGGCCGCTGGTATATGTCCGCCAAATGTTGCATTCGAGCAACTTTCGGCCTACTTCCCGAAAACTGTCCCCTTCGAGTATCTCATCAAGCGTCTTAACGAAATATCCAGCATCAAGTCTCCTTTCTTCTTGTGTGACAACAAAGACCAGCTTGAAAATGCTGAAATTATCGATAGTACGAATGGCTTACGAATTGCGGACCAATTGCTGTTCATGGCTGCGCCGATGGATAATAGGAATCAATCCTCCCGCGAAATTACAGCTGCATTTGTTGACTGCGTTGCTGAAAATTCACGCGGAAGACTATTGGACATTCCCCATCTGAACCTTGAGATTCTCGAGCGGCCTGTATCTGGCAACAAAGAATACTTGCATGAGCTGGAGAGTCTGCACAAGGCAATCATCCTTTATTCGTGGCTGAGTTTCCGATTCGGCGGGATCTTCACCGATAGGACTCTTGCATCACATGTCAAGGAACTTGCTGAACAGAGAATGGTGCGGGCACTGACTGAATTCTCTGCCAACAAGTCATTACGAAAAGATGCATCCTTGAAGCGCCAGATCGCGCTTCAGAAGCAACTGCACCGACAGAAGAGTATTGGATCGGAGGGCTTAATGCCACAGTCTGGTGAGGGTGGCGAGGGCGATATGCCGATGAATCTTGCCGAAGCTGATGCTCAAGGAGCCACCGAAGGCGGAAACCCCGACCCAGAGGGTGATCAGTTGCCCGAAGAAGAGATGGAGTCGGATTTGACTGAGGAAAACTTCGAAGAGTTATCCGAGGAGCAAATGCTGGACCACATCACTGAAGACAGCCCTCAAGAGAAGGCAGAGGGTGAAAGACCTGAGCCACATACTGCCTCTCAACCGTGAAGAATACTGTGTAGAAAATAATAGTACTGTATATTAGCTGTATAAAATAAAACCTCGTCTATTTTGGATGTTCTTTCAAGGTTTGAAGGTTGATACTTTTCGATGGCCTTTGGGCCCCTAGTAGACGTCGGACTAGGTCGGAGCAAGATTTGCTAAAATTCAACTTCATCATCTACCTAGGAAATAATAGCGTAGTAATATATCCTGCTCGATACAATCGAAAATTCATACAATTCCAAGGACAAATGTTGAGAGTCACATTGGTACCATATGTGGCTGTGCGTGGTATATGTGGCTGTGCCATAGTCTCCACATCGACTAACTGCAGTAGTTGATGCCTCGAAAGTAAGGCGTCTTATCTCTTATCAGTGGCACCGGGTCCTACTGCACTGATTTTCCGCCTTCACTTTGTTCGGAGTCAACTACGCGACCAGAACAGTGTTCTGCGCAGCCATTCATTTCAACCTCATTGGCTTGCGCCCACTTCTTTTATTTTTCCTAGTCGCTCCTTTACAAGGTCGCCCATAATGGATGACTTGGAGTCCCTGGAGTTGTTCTCGCTCGTGTCACGAGTGACGAACGAACTTCAGAACCACCTGGGCATTAACGACAAAACGCTGGCCGAATTCGTCATTGACCAACATCTCAAGTGCAATGGAAACTTCGCTGAATTCAAAAAGGGCCTTGACGAGATGGGTGCCGAGTTTCCTCAGAGTTTGATGGAGAGTGTCGACCGCCTTGTCTTGACGATGCATCCGAAATACAAGAACAAGAAAGAAGAGAATGGAGACGCCGCAGCTGCAGATGATGATCTCATGGATGAACTTGGTGCGCTGGAGCGCAAGTCTCGCGTTTTCAAGGGCCTAGCGGTTCCGGATCGAGAGAAGCGCTGGGAGGAAGACGACTACCTCGATAAATCAGCAAACGACGCTGAAGCAGGGGCCATGGATGACACATTTGCGATGCTGGAGGGACTGGCTGGCAAACCGAAGGAGGAAAAATCGCGACCTCCGCAAGATGACCGAAGCGGCAGGAAACGAAGCCGTAGCCCTTACGACGACGATAGCCGTGGGCGACGACACCGTGATAAATACCGTTCGAGATCTCGAAGCACGCATCGACGGAGCAAGAATGATGACTTTGTGGACGAGTTTGGCAGATCAATTGGCAGATATGGTGATAGGAAGGATGACCACCGTAATGGTCACAGTGACCGACGCAAGCGTCGAGACCGTGACAGAGATGATCATTTCGATGAACCACCGCCCATGGAATTGGATGATCATCCCGTCATTTATAAGGTCTATGATGGTCGCGTCACAGGAGTCAAGGATTTCGGTGCTTTTGTGAATTTGCAAGGGGTGAAAGGAAAGGTTGATGGCCTTGTGCACGTTTCTGCAATGCTCGAAGGTGCACGGGTAAATCACCCCTCTGACCTTGTATCGCGTGGCCAACCTGTCAAGGTGAAGGTTGTCAAGATTGAGGGTACTCGCATTGGTCTGTCGATGAAGGAAGTCGATCAAACAACAGGTCGCGATCTCGTTCCTCAACGTCGTCTTGCCTCAGGTGCAAACATGGAGCGCCTTGATGGCTCAGCACCTGATGATAGATACGGGAATCTCAGCTCCGATGTTCCTGTTATTGAGGATTCTGGTAGACCCATGAAAAACCGAAAACGCATGACTTCACCAGAACGCTGGGAGATCCGACAGCTCATCGCATCCGGAGTTGCTTCAGCAGCTGACTACCCAGACCTCGAGGAGGAATACCATGCGACTCTTACTGGCGAAGGCACATTCGAAGAAGAAGAGGATGTCGATATCGAGGTCAAGGATGAGGAACCTCCTTTCTTGGCTGGCCAGACTAAGCAATCCCTCGAGCTTTCTCCAATCCGTGTTGTCAAGGCACCAGATGGGTCAATGAACCGTGCGGCGATGTCCGGCACAAACCTTGCGAAGGAAAGACGTGAATTGAAACAACAAGAAGCGCAGGACAAGGCAGCTGAGCGAGCAGCCGAAGTTGATCTCAATGCCCAATGGCATGACCCAATGGTCGCAGCAGAAGACAGGAAATTCGCCGCGGATCTCCGCAGTACCCAACAACAAGATGAATCAGTGCCGGAATGGAAGAGAGTCACTATGGGCAAGAATGTGTCTTTAGGAAAACGGACTGACATGTCCATAAAGCAACAGCGCGAGAGCTTGCCCGTGTTTAAATTCAGGAAGCAATTGCTGGATGCAGTGAAAGACAATCAGCTTATGATTGTCGTTGGAGACACTGGATCGGGAAAGACCACTCAACTGACTCAGTATCTGGCGGAGGCTGGCTACGGAAACAATGGTATCATTGGCTGTACTCAGCCTCGTCGTGTTGCTGCCATGTCTGTTGCCAAGCGTGTAGCGGAGGAGGTTGGTTGCAGACTTGGTGCGGAAGTCGGATATACGATTCGATTCGAGGATTGCACAAGCCCAGATACAAAGATCAAGTATATGACTGACGGTATGCTTCAACGTGAAATTCTTCTGGACCCAGACCTTAAGAAATACTCTGTGATCATGCTTGACGAGGCCCACGAACGAACCATTGCTACCGATATTCTGTTTGGATTGTTGAAGAAGACTATCAAGCGACGCCCCGATTTGAGACTTATCGTGACATCGGCCACTCTTGATGCTGAGAAGTTCTCAGAGTACTTCAATGGCTGTCCTATCTTCTCCATTCCAGGAAGAACCTTCCCTGTTGAGGTTATGTACTCGAAGGAGCCCGAGTCTGACTATTTGGATGCTACCCTGATCACTGTGATGCAGATTCACTTGACAGAAGCTGCTGGTGATATTCTTGTTTTCCTTACAGGACAAGAAGAAATCGACACATCTTGCGAGATATTGTATGAGCGAATGAAAGCTCTTGGGCCTTCAGTGCCGGAGCTTGTTATCTTACCCGTCTACTCTGCGCTTCCTAGTGAGATGCAAAGTCGAATTTTTGACCCTGCGCCGCCCGGTGGTCGAAAAGTTATCATTGCAACCAATATTGCCGAAACCTCCATCACTATTGATAACATTTACTATGTTATCGATCCTGGTTTTGTCAAACAAAATGCCTACGACCCTAAGCTTGGCATGGATTCGCTTGTGGTCACACCTATCTCCCAAGCACAAGCCAAGCAGCGCGCTGGCCGTGCAGGACGTACAGGACCCGGTAAATGCTTCCGGTTGTATACAGAAGCTGCCTATCAATCCGAAATGCTTCCAACGACTATACCCGAAATCCAACGTCAAAACCTATCACATACCATTCTTATGCTGAAAGCCATGGGTATCAATGATCTCCTGCATTTCGACTTCATGGATCCTCCTCCAACCAATACTATGCTTTCAGCACTGGAGGAACTATATGCGTTGTCTGCTCTCGATGACGAAGGCCTTCTCACTCGACTCGGTCGGAAGATGGCTGACTTCCCCATGGAGCCTGCTTTGGCCAAGGTGCTTATCGCTTCCGTTGATATGAGCTGCTCTGATGAGATGCTTAGCATAGTCGCCATGCTTTCAATTACTTCGGTCTTCTATCGTCCAAAAGAAAAGCAGCAACAAGCCGACCAGAAGAAATCCAAGTTCCATGATCCTCACGGTGACCATCTGACACTGCTAAACGTCTACAATGCATGGAAGCAGTCCAAGTTTAGTAATGCTTGGTGCTTCGAGAATTTCATTCAAGCACGTCAGATTCGTCGTGCCCAAGATGTTCGACAACAGCTGCTTGGCATCATGAACCGTTACCGTCACAGGATCGTCTCGTGCGGACGGGATACTATGAAGGTGCGGCAGGCTCTCTGCACTGGATTCTTCCGGAACGCTGCCCGCAAGGATCCCCAGGAAGGATATAAAACTCTCGTCGAAGGCACGCCTGTTTACATGCACCCTAGCTCTGCTCTTTTCGGCAAGCCATCAGAGCATGTCATCTACCACGATTTGGTACTTACTTCGAAAGAGTACATGCATTGCACAACATCAATCGAGCCCAAATGGCTGGTCGAGGCAGCACCTACCTTCTTCAAGGTGGCACCTACAGATCGTCTCTCTAAAAGGAAGAAGGCCGAGCGTATTCAGCCCCTGCATAATCGGTTTGCTGGTGAAGATGATTGGCGTCTGTCGGCCCAACGGCGCCAGGGTAGAGGAGGTGGCGGTGGTACATGGGGTTGATCTGTTATATATGTTCTTATTATCAAAACTGAGTGGGGGATTTCTCTTGCTGGTCTTTACCTTCGACTGGCTGTGTATAATTTTCTCTTGAAGCAAACCCTGTTTAGACTGCGCTGCAAATGGCATAATGAACGACATTGAGATGACTAGTAAAACTGGCTGGGCGCTATAAGAAAACAGTATCACAGTATAATGTAAAACTTTCCTGTATAAACCGAATGGGACACTTTAACATGATTCCAATAATTGGAGATGATTCTAAAGAATCAAAGTGTTCTTGTTGATTTTTAGAGTTGAAGGGAGTGCGGAGTGGCGCTGGCCAATCAGCGATCACCTGGAAATTTCGATGGCATCGGAGCTTCGCAACATCCAAAAAAAAAAGACAAAACACCATCACTCGTTTTTCACCAGCGCAAGAATGTCGCACATTACAGAGCACCCACTTCGGGTTAAGAGGAGAAAACTCGACGATAATGCTCAACCCGCTGAAGATGTGAATTTCACATCGCCGGCTCAGTTGCGTGAGCTGCTGGTCTTCCAACAGAATCCCGCTACGGCCAAGCAAGGTCAGTCTATCGCAGAAGCGGATGTCCAGAAACACAAGAGTTAATGGGGAATCTAGGTCTTGTTACTTTCAAGCATTTCTTGTCTACTATCCACAACCCGGAGAAGGAGCAAGAGAAAGCTCAGAAGCTGAAGGTTCTGAAGGGTTATTGCGATAAGCAAACTTCGCCTGGTAAAGAAGAAGGCGACTCCATCTGCTTCCCAGACATTATTCAAACTTGGAGCTTCGCCGATGGTAACAACAATGAGCCTCTTCTTACTACCGTGCCCTCAGTACTGGCTATTTTCTTGAAGACCATCTCACGTGAGATTGACTTCCGAGATTTCGGCATCGCGCTGTGCAAGCATCTGCTGCAAAAAGATCAGCTGAGACTTTTCAACCGTGGTCTGACTGCCACAAAATCAAAGGAACATCTTATTTCGCCCTGTCTTCGCCTTTTAACTGAAATTGTTACATTCGACGGTGGCGCGGTGGCCCGGCAATTATACAACCGTCGCTACATCGCTTTCAAACGTCTTGAAGTCTTCTTAACGCCTAATAAGGTCCAACTAGACTCGGATCAGGAAGATACCCCGAAATCGACTCTTCGTCGGAATGCTCAACGATATGTGCTTGCGAACCTGCGGGTACAACATACCCTCGAAAAGAGTGACCTCATTGAACAGTTCAAGCTTACCAGATCATTCCTTGATAATCTTCGCAAAGATCCCCGGGATATCGTATTGGAGGTGATTAAGTCGATTGAGAGAGATATAATTCAGGATGCTTCACTCTCGCGCAAGTCCAAGAGCAAGTTTTTCAACCGCGGCAACATGGAGAAATTAGTCACACTCTACGGTTACGACCGAGAGTCTGACGAGCCCAATCCCGAGGGGATCTCAATCGCAAATGAAATCCACCGAATTCTATTGAATCTTTGCAAGACCGCTGATCTAGGCGTTCTTCTTCCCGAGACGGGCTGGTATCCGGTTGGAGTGGACCCAGAGACTCTTCCCGTGGACGATGATGAATGCATCGAGCTGGGACTTGACTCGCCAATTTATGTCGACAGGTACCGCGAGACAGTTCCTGTTCGCAACGGCACATTGTCATACCTCATTCAATGTTTACGCCCCGACGTGGATAGTCTGCAAATTGAATTGCTTGTGACAATTTTCAAGGTTGCGCCTGAGTTGATTGCCGATTACTTTGCCAGGAAAACCATGTTCACTTCCGATCCCAAAGCAACGCCTTCCTGGATGGCTGAGTCTGCTTTTCTCTTTTCCACGGTTCAACTACCGGTTCCTACGAATTGTGGATGGAAAGACAGACAGCCAACTCTACCCCCGCCGGTCTCAATTGTTATTGAGAACATCCTCCCACGCCCTTTGAGCCAAAAGGTCATGACTCGCTGTCTCAACCAGAATGCGGAGATTATCACACTGTTCGCTGTGCGAATCTGTACCCAAGCATTTGCCAAATTACGAGCGGTCCTCAAGATATTCCGGGCTGACCACGGCCAAGCGCAATTGTTCTGGAACCAAGCATCCTCCAAGCTACTCGCCGAATTTTCACGCAGGTGTCCAGCTCTGAAGGATGTTATCCTGCTGTTCCGACGAACTGCCAAGGATGATTTCCAACAACAAGAGGCCGTGGCGGAGTTATTGACTTTCTACTATGAGGTGATGCCTGATATTGCGCTGGAAGAGAACTTTGATGTATCGTTGGTCCTAGTAGAGGTACTGAAGCGATTGGAGGACTCGGAGTTGAATACGGATGACTCTGAGCTGCTTCTCGGCCAGCTTCAGAGTGTCCTCCAGATCGCGCAGCAATCCACCTCTATGCGCTGGTGGCAGAAACCCGCTACTATGCAGTATTCACCGTTTATCTCCGTTCTCAAAGTCCTCGTCGGGACGTCGGACAGGGTCTCTTCGCGACGAATCTCGGTTCTGTTGAGAACAGTGCTTGTGGATACTGCTGTTCTACGGGACTCCCCACTTTCATTCAATGCCCTGCTGACCAGTCTGGAAGACTCCGAATCAGACGACCTTCACAAGCAGCTGGTTTTCATTGAAAATTGCATTTCTCGCGTCGCTAAGAAACCTGTCCATTACCTTGACCTCCTCGAATCGCTTTCAGAGGGTGCAACTAAGTCAACAAGCTCCCTTGTGGCTGCCATTGTGGAACAATGGCCGTTCGTGGTGAAAGCGGGTGATGAGAATACCGAAAGTGCCGTTGGGGCATGGATCTCCAACTTATTCGGTCAGCTCAAGCAAGCTGGGGAGGACACGGCTGCTCTGAAGGCTGCTCGAGATACTCTCACGGAAGCGACCCAGACCAAGAAAGTCCGTTCCGCTTTGAAAAAATGCCTTAAGGGAGTTGAAGAAGGAGATTCCGCGGACAAAATGGACATCGATTCCGGTCCAACTCAACCAAGCTCAGTTGGCAAGCCCGCGGAGGTTGATCTCGATGAGATATTTGGATTCATTCCTACCGAAGGCACGACCCATAATGCATTGCATCGATGGGAAAGAGAGGATCTCGAAGCAGCAGTGGAACAAGGTCATATTGCCGAGTTAATGCTCTGTCTGTGCTCCGAGCATGAAGAGGTACGAAGACAGGCGTTTGCCAACGTCGCACGGTTCATGGCTCAGCTCAAAGAATCCAATTATGTTGAATGGCGCTCGGTCTATGTCCTGACTGGTGAGCTACTTGAGACTGTGAACACTCTTGGTCTCAATGCCGGGGAATCAATCCCCTGGATTGTCGGTGAATGCGCTGCCAACTGCCTTGCAGTTATCACGAATCCGTTACATAAGGTATACGGGAAAGTGAATAAGTTCTTGCAGAAGGCACCTGCCTGGGAGGTTGAGAAAATTCCATCTTATTGGATCGACAAGATCTTCCTGCACGAGCCTGAGCTCGATGACGGGTTCTTTGATGAGATTGATTGGCTCTTAGGTCTTTTCGTAAAGGGCCTTCGCAGCAAAGAGGTATGTTCAACGGCAATTTCAAGCTCTCAAGCTATGGCTAATGTGAATTTGTTCTAGGATATGGAAATTTACCGTCGTGCGAATGTCTTCGAGCGTATTCTCTCGCTATATCAATCCTCGAGTATCGGAACAGAGGCCCGCAAGAAGATCCTGCATATCATTTATCGCGCCGCGCAGGTTGGTGGTAGCACAACGCTGATCACCCGGGCCGCTATTATCAGCTGGATTCAGGTCCAGATCACCGAGGCCGATGCCAAAGAAGCTGCTCTTCTTTCTGCACTCGCGCGAAAGCTGTACGAAATGTCTGATCGCGAACGAGTTGATGCCTGGAGTGCTGGCACAATTGAGCAGGCGCTCAAGGAGATTCACTAGTTGCGAAGGGGCATACATTGTATTATAAGTGTTTGTTTCACCTCATTTTGCTGGGATCAGAGAGATATGATCTTGTTCACATTTAATATATGCATATACTATATGCATTCTTCAAAAGCTCCTTAACGCACTACTAGATCCTTATAGTCGTAGAACTAGCAACTTCCAAGTTTATTCAACCAAATATCATTCAATTGAGAGAAGTGTTTTGAGTTCAAGGGACCTCACTAATATTTCACTAATATTAATATCTACTATATTTACTAGCAACTAGTAATTATAACTAATAGTGGCTATATGATCTTCCTTGCACCATCGAGACACTCCCGAGCTTCCCCTTTCGGAAACGAACCCCTCGGCAACTTCAATTTTGTTCCTTTCAACATTCAACCTCACCCAATTCTCTAAAGATTTCACCCCCCTTCCCCCACCCAAGCTACCCTTCAGAATTATCTTCATCATATTCTAACTCTTCCTTGATTCCCTGGTCCTGTGATCGAGATTCCTTTCCTGGATCCTCTTCCTCACCGACCCTCCCCCTCGACTCCGCCTTGAGCTTCGCCACAAGTGGCTTGTCCGCTTCTCCTCATTTCAATCTCGCGAACCTCGTTCTCTGAAATTAAACCAACCCACCAACCCCAGCTCTCCACGAAACTTTACCTGTGACGACTCTTCCCCCCTAAGGAATTTGGTTTCTGTGAATAGGACCCAAAAAATATCGTCGCAAATCGCAACTTACTCTCTTCGTGAACCAATGAGAGCATCATAACTTTTGTCGATAAAGACCGCACACACTCTCCCCAGACACCGCCGTCATGGCGCGACGGTACGAGATCGACGAGCTCATATGGCTGCGCTCATCGCCTCTTGTCGCAAAACCCCCAGGTCTTCCTCCAATTGAAGAATGGATGTATGTTCAAGCTATTTCTTGTTACGGATGTCCTTGCTTCTATCTTCAAGCCCAAAGCTGACTATCTTGTGCTGGTATATTAGGCCTCAACCCGACCCTACAACCCAACGCAAGCAACAAACAACCCGCGATCCAAATAACCCCTCGGAGACAACTACAAATAGAAGACCGAGCTTTTTTGAAGCTCGTCACATCTCGCGGGGCTCCAATTCAGGTACATATTCACTGCCTCATTTTCATCACATCCAGTCTTCTTCAAACTCGTCCTCCCCTTGTCACATTGACTAACTATATCTGTCAATGGTTGCAGATGAAATCGTGCTCGGCCCTCCAAAGACCAACTTTGCCTCATCCCGTACCGGGGGTAAAGGTTCCTTTGACTTAACTGATCGACCAGCTCGTCCAAATGAGACAGATGAGAAAAACGACCGGTTCAACTTCAGGGACCGTATATTCAAAGACAGAGACGCCCAGGAGAAAGATTATGACCGGCGAGATGGGCGACCCGGTGGTCTGAACGGACGACGCGGGGAGAAAGAAGACTGGAATGCTGGCCGTCCGCGCCGGACCTTTGGGCCAGATGAACAAGAACGCAAGCCCCGACGTAATGGGGAATTTGATCGCTGGGAAAGCCGTGAGAGCCCCCGGGATTCCAACAATGAACGTGGAGCTCGAGATCCGCAAGGGCGCTTCCCTGCGAGAAAGGATGGTCAGCCCGGACGAACCAAATACGATGGCAACTGGTTCCGCGAGGAGAACGCAAATGATGGTATTGATGCAGATGATGATAAGCCAGCACTTCGCAATCGAGAATGGCGTCGTGATCGACATGGTGCGGACCGCGACTGGACTCGTGGTGCCAAACTCGAACAAGAGCCCGAATGGCTGGACACGAACGATCGCGACGAGCCTCGACGAGCACACACACAGGAAGACTTCGAGAGGTGGAAAGAGCGCATGAAAGCTGGCTCCGGTGCTGCTCAGCCAGAGAAGAAGGAGGAATATCCTGAGTCAAATACTGTGACCCAAAAACCAGAGACACGCCGAACAGATGGTGAAATATTCAGCTCTGGTGCTCCGTTAATGGGGGATAACTCTATGGAGCGATTTTTTGGCATGCTTGGAGATCCAAAGCCGCCAGTCCCAGAGGCTGTTGCTTCTCCTGTTCAGGTCGAGTCAACTCCGAAGAAAGAGAACTTTGTTGGTGGTGGAAAGCCCGGAAAGTCCTCTCGATTTGCTGGACTATTCAGTCCACCACCGGAAAGTCCATTCAAAGCGCCGGAGTCGCCTGCTCTTCCCAAATCCTCCGCTGGAAGCACACCTGCAAATCCCCAAGACGCAGACCAAGAGGGATTTCAACGAATCTTGCAAATGCTTGGTGGTGGTGGTGGTGGCGCCGCAGCAGCAGGGACACCACACAGCGGTACACCTCAACAGAGTGATATGCCTCTGCAATCCCGGTCATCATCTATGGCTCACACAGAGCACCCCCGTGCAGGCATGAACATGTCTTCCCCTGCCAGAGACCACATGGGCCGCCCCGACTTTGCGAGTCCCTCACAAGAAAACCCGCTGGCTCAGATGACCGGAAAAGAGTCCCATCCTGGAGAGCGTGATCATCTCCTTCGCCTGATGCAGCAAGTTCAAATTGGCCCCGGTCCTACTGGTGCTTCTCAGCGGTCTCCGAATGGCGGACCAGCTCCTCCTCCTGGCTTGATGCCGGAAATGATGCCTCGTCCTCCTCCGGGATTGACTGGCCAGAAAACCCCAAACTTCTTCGACGATCCTGCCATCGCCAATATGCAGCGGCCTGATGGTGATGAACTCCGCCGACGAGCTGCCAATGGCCCGCCCATGGGTTACTTCGATGACATGCCTTTCCCCCAAGGCGGCCAGGGCCCTCTGACTCCGGGTGGTTCTCGCCCACCAAACCAGCCACCGATGCCTCTGCAGCGACCTCCCGGCCTGGAACATTTACCTCCCCCAGGATGGACTGGCCAGCCTCCTCCACAGCAGGGCAACGGACCCAGCCCGATGGGCCCCCATCCCGGAATGCCAACACCGAACCGCGGACCTCCCAATTTCCCGCCAGGAATGATGCCTATGCCTGGCAATGGACCCCCAATGGGCGAGCGACAGGGCTTTCCTCGTGGGCCCCCAGGTCCTCCACCTGGTATGATGCCTCCACCAGGATATATGGGTGGTCCCCCCCCTGGCTTTCCGCCAATGCCCCCAAACCCCGAGGCCATGATGGGACTTGGCCCTGGTGGTCAAGGTCCCTTCGGGCCTGGCAACCCAGGCCCTCAGGGCCCCCCTCCTTCGTCTCGACACTTGCTTGAAATGTTCGGACAGTCCGGAAATGGTGAAGCTCGTGGCGGCATGGTTGGACCTGGCCCTTTCAGGTAAACGGTGGAATCCCGCACCTTTTCCATCTGATCTGACATGTACTGCTCAACACTATATGTGGATTATCCGGGACAAGATTTAGTGAGAAGAGTTATGCGGCGCAAGAGTTTCGGTCTCTGATTTAACCCGGCCTGGTTACACGGCAACGTTGCATTCATCCTCTTGAGACAAAGCATCTTCTATTCTTTATTTATCTTCCATTTCACTTTCCACTTCATGTGCTTTCTCCCATATTTTCATCATGTTATATTTGCTCATTCCCACTTTTCGGTACCCATACGGAGATGCCTTTTTCTTGTTGCTCAAGCTTCTCTGTCTAGCAGCCTGTCCTCAGCCTTTGACTTTCGCTGTTGTTGGCTTGATCTAACTTTATATGTTGTATGTTAACGATCGAGGGGTTTTTTTTTTTTGCCCCATTATCTTTCTTCAGCTTTTGCTTCTCAAGTGGATCGAACCTTGCTTTGTCTTTGCCTTGTCGCTCTGTGATGGGATCGATCGAATATCTTGCTAGGATCTCAGGGTTTAGTTTTGACTGATATAGTGAGCGGTGGATTGTCGTAAATCTATAATCGGCGGGAATGCAATAACATGGGCTTTGCTTTCTCGTCGGTGGATACAGATGATCATACATAGATGTCTCGACAGCTACTTCTCCACAATCTATCAATTGCCTGATCGTCACTATCATGTTTCTTTCTCACTATTGTCTCTTATGTCTGCTTGGCATTTCAATCTAGGACCCAATGTGATGGTATCAAATATCATTGGGCAATCACCAAGTGGTGCAATACACTCGTCTACTGTAGAGGAAGAGAAAAAAAAATAAAGTAAAGGAAAATAAAAAGGAACCACTAAATAAATCGCTAACTCATATACAGACATTTCAATGGCTCAATAACGCTTGAAATTAAATTGATCAAATGTACACCATGAGTGCATGAGGAGGATTGAAGGGCTCTGATTAATTAGTACTTGGCCCATCCAACCTCAGCCTGGGCCTATATACTCGTAACCATATACGAAGAGCCTTATTGATGCCAAAATCATCTCATATCACGCACTTAAGCGTACAGAGCCTGACGAGCCTCATGAATCGACTTGTAGATGGCCTTGTTATCCTCCTGGATGATGTCCACGCAGTATGGGACAGCGGTCTTAGCGACGTTCTTGACGAAGTCCTATTAAAATTCCTTAAATTAGTCGAATATAATTTGAATATATCGTGGGCATGAATGTAACAGTCCAACTTACGCCAGTAATGTCGGTGACCTTGTTCAGGTTGCGCTGCAGCTCGTGGCGCTCGGTTTGGTTGAAGTAGTTGGCGCTGAAAGTGAAGTCGGCGTTCAGCTCCAGGCCAGTTAGAGCAAGCTGGGTCACAGAATTGTTAGTTCAATTGCTTCTTTTGCTTGATATCGCGATATTGACTACTCACCGAATGGAAAGACTGGCAGATAACCATCTGCTGGGCATCCTCGAGAGGCTTCCAAGGCTGGGGCATCATCATGTCGGTCGATTCACGGGCAACAACCTCCTTGTATGAGACAATGATGTCCTGATAAGTCTATGTTAGCCATTGAATACGAAAATGGAAGTGATAATGGCACTATGGATGTCGTACGGCAGACTTGGTTCCCCCAATGTTGTTCTTCAGCTTGTTCAGCAGCAAATCGGTTTGCTTGAAGCCGAGATCAAGCTGGGAGATGCGGCTCTGAACAGATGGAGCAATGTCAGAGCCGTTGTTGGCGGCAGTGGCACCGATGGCCAGGGCAGAAGCGATGAGAAGGTTCTTGAACTGCATGATGAATGATATGTATAGATCGAGATCTAGAAATCTAGAAAGGTATAATGAATGAATGAATGAATGAATGTATGAAGTTGGTGAAAAGAGTGACCTGAGAGAATGACTGGATTGAAGGAGTACTCGAAAAAAGAGAACTCGATTATGAAGAGGAAAAATGCTATACTTTTATATCAACTTTCTCGAGGACTATCCTCTCCCCGCCTGAGGAAGTCATTCCATTCCCTATGATTTGAAATTCTACTATATACTGAGTCTTTTTCGACCTTATTCCTGCATGATTCCGGTCTTGTGCGGTCCACCCTATGAATCTGGGATATGCTAAATTCCCTCTCAAAGAACTAGCGGCGCCGCCTGGCGCGTCTGGTTGGTAGCGTGAGATTCATGCGCGCGTGCGTGGAGATCAGATCGACGGCATCAATCCGGATCCGATCGAGTCGAACCCAACCAATTCCACAATCCTGGAGCGGAAATAGCAGATCCGGAGAGATTTAGTGTCTGCCGGATCCAAAATTTATTGAACGTGTGCATGAAGTGGAGTATCTCACGGGGGCCAACTGTTGATCAGATCGGCCGAACCAGGCCCCGGTGGAGATGAATAGCCCACCAATCTGGCCATGTTTCGGCGGGAATTGGGATCGCCGGAATGCAGTTGTTAGCAGAAGGTAAATGGAGGCCCAAAAGTGAGACTTGGTCTGCCGTGTGGTTCCACTGCTGCATTTGAAGGCTGCTGGTAGCTTATCACTGGGCAAGCAAGATCCTCGAGATGGTGATGCAGTACGGAGTTGTACTGTACATGGCACGAGGGTGTTCATACAGGCAGATCTAATCAGCAGGCTATGCGAGAGCGAAATTGAAGGATCCTGCACACTAACTGGAGTTCAGCTCTAATTGTAGAGAGATTGGTCCGGAGAAAGCATCATTTGTCATTGTCCCATCTCCTTAATGAATGCTGTTGGCGATTCAGGGGATCATAGTATGCAGCGGTGTGTATTACAAGAGACTTATGTACGGAGTAGACAATTATTTACAACTATTCAGGAGGTCATTTCTATATATGGCCCAGGGATAGGATATTAAGTACTGAAAATACCCAGGAGCTGGACATACCAGTAACATAGAAATAGTCAGAAGTATCTATCTCGAACTCTCAGACTTTTCAAGCCAGGCTCATTGAGAGGCGCTAGAATCTGCTACATATTGTGCTCATAGTATGAATATCGATTGATAATCTTATTCACATGTTGGCATAGAAGAAGACTAGCTCGGTTGCGTCCGAAACCTTCTGATATCAGCCAAAACTATTGACTATAATGAACTATAGAGGCAAACGGCCGGAACCCCTTTCTACACTTCCGCGCTGTATCCGCATCGCTCCGTGCCGGATCCTCATAGATGAGCCTGGGCAATAGTTCATATCCTAAATTAGTACTCCACATTCAACAGTCATCTGTGTTGGAGCTCTTTGTTGTTTCGTAATTGTTATAGTTCGACGTCTTCGTCCGTCCGCGGCTATCCAAAAGTGGTCTCTGTTTGGGAGGGGAAGTATACATAGTAATGCAGATGCCCATCATTCTATCTGGTCAAAAGTAATTCGTATTCTCCCTTCCGATTTGATTACTTGGAAATGGTAATCCCCGAAATTAGTCTTGGCTTGCTTGTATTGCAAAGAGAAGTTCATGCTGCTCGGAATACTCCCAGCAAAATTCCAACTGAAGCAACATTCAATGGCCTACGAATAATGTAGCATTTAATTAAAATACGATGTACTGATAGTAGAGGTAATGATACAATATTTCTGCTAGTAGTAACAGTCTCGGCCTAGATATAAGAAATCAGCCTTGAAGTAGTAGTACATCAAAGCAACCCTTTAGAGCATGCCATCAATATTCCAGTATTAGAAATACTAGTAGTATTTCTTAGTAGTGGTTACCAATGTACTTGAATACACTAAAGCTCCAGTTTGCTGGGCTTAGCATCCTCAATAATACTGTTACTAATTTATGACAGTGTAGTGTATATATTGGGAAGCTCGTGACATTGGATGGAAGTGATATAAAATTGCAAGTGGATGTGGTGTCGTGACTCTTTCAGGGTTTCGACTTTGACATTATGTTTTGTGAAATTGCCAACCATAATCTCCCAAGTCTTGAAGTACAGACATTTACTGTACTCACGAGAATATTTGTATACTACTATTCAGTAAATAATACTACTATTTATACTAGTGACATGATATTTCAACTAGATTGGCCCAACAATATCTATCCGAGTATTACATTGGTGTCGTGTATGATTGGGGTCTCAAGTAGAACTTCATTCTTGAATCGAATAGAGAATCACAACCTATTTAACCACTATAAATATTTCAATCAGTGTGTATACTCTATAGTTCAATATCCCGTTGTCACTCCGAATGTCGGCTGTTGTTGGTGCCTTCCGCCGGTGCGTCCTCGCGCAATTCAACCTCGACCATCTCCGACTTCCTCCAAAACCACGACATTATTCATTCTTTCTTCGATTGTTTGCAAAGACTTCAACTAAATGAGACCATGGAAAACCCCGCGAGTCCTCAATCAGAAATCAATCTTAGCATTGTCAATGGGGTATCTTAAGACTCAACTTTGTCTACCTTGCTGATCCATATGCTGACGCTTCCCTCACTAGGCAGCACGTATCAGAGTAGCAAGAGCCCTTCGAGAAGAGTCACCAAGTGTGGAAGCTCTAAGAAGATCTATCGGTTACGCAAGGCAGGCTTCAGACGTTCAAACCTCTTGGGTGCCTGGCTCCCCTCCCTCACTCCTCTCACTTCATCCGATGACTTTGCGTTCTCACACTCGATCTGCTCAGACATCTACTGCTTCGCCTAGCTCTAACAGTAGTATGGACCAGTCACAAACTCCTTCCAGGACCAGTTCTCTGGGGGGTAAGTGAGAGAAGATTGTTCATCAATTTTAGCAATGTTGGATATGGTTTCGACCGACTTACTCATGTTTTTGATATAGGGAACAGACACGCTTTAGCCCTACCAACCACGCCAGAATCATACAGACCAGTTATTGCTTCAGAATCAGGTAGTCCCAATACTTCCGCAGCTCAGCAGCTACCTGTCACCCTTGCATCAACCCCAAGCCAGAGGAGATTAAGAGCATGGGATCTCAACCCCCCCCCGCGGTTCGTCATTTGGGAAGATTCTCCCGAGAATCAGTCACAGGTTTTCCCACCAGGACATATTTACAATGACACCAGAAATGACGATAAGGAGAATGTCTATGCCACAGTATCCGATTACGAGTCTGATCACGGTCAAGAGTCTCAGAGACTTCCCGCCGGTCAAGTTCAATTGCGAGCTGGACCCTTTGATGTATTCGGTCTACCCATTGACTCCTTCCTGCTCGGGCATACCATGGCTCAATTCTCTCTAGATTCCGACATTAGCAGTACACTATCGACGCAACCCTCTATCGTGGAGACTGATGCTCGACCGACGATGCAACCAACACTGTCAGAAGAAGAGGAAACGGAAATCGATTGGAATGAAATACTGCCACAACCGGAGTTTGAGGAAATGGACAGGTTAAATGAATCCGTTGAACGAGGGATCATCCAGAGATGGCGTTATAACCGACACATTCCTATGCGTGATACCAACGTACAGGGTCAGAGGAGTCATTTTCTGGAGGCTCGGCGCATCACTCATTTCCAGCGCCATCAGAATCGTCGTCGCCGTTCTGTTGAGAGGGATTTATAGTGATTTGAAGGGAATCTGGCCTGTCGGATTTACGATTTACCATCGACTTTCATTAAATCCCATGTAAGAATATTATCCATAATGTCTTTTATGAAGATTACTGTTACTATGATGATAATGAAAAATTTGATACTCAAATGAATTAGTATGCCCAAAAATTTACCAATTAATTGTCCTTCACATAAGATATGGTCGAAAACCAGCCAGTGAAGAATGTGAAAAATGGATTTTGGCGAAATTGCCAGCAGAATCATGCAGTGCCTTGATGTTGGTAGTTATAGAACGGCACTAGCATATCAAAGTGCTGGTTAAAGAGAGACGGAGAGAAAGAAAATCCCAAGTATTCGTACTAATGGGCACTACTAAGTTCCAATTTCTCTGGAAAACGAGACACGCATCCTTTATCAAGTCCAATCTTGTACTATGTATATATGCCATTGCTCAAGTTCAAAGTCGTAGGAACCAAACGTGATCAGTAGTCCTTTAGATAACCAGTACTTAACCTGATTGGCCCTTCAAAGCAACGAATCACCTAGATAGTATCCAAGCACTACAAGTACTAGTAGACGTCTTTGGGTGAAATCTAAATGCTTCACTTCACTTCCATCTGCACCGAGATTATCACATACGCGCTACGTGCCGAACTTCGAGCATTCAAAGAATCATGATAGCGTCTTTCTTGTAGTAAACACCGTCGTAAATTACATTTCCCACAATGTATATTGAAAAAAGGAAAGTTTCCTGTGAACGCCCCCATTGAAATACATGTATACTTGGGTATCAAAAATAATGCAGATGCCGAACTAGACGGCAGTATTCGCTGTTGTAAAAGAAAAAAAAAAGCAACAAAACATTGACGAGAGGATTGACTCAGCTCACGCTGACGATAGCTGGGGAGTCTAATGAATCTCTCGAGTTTGCAATATTGACATTCACTGCCTCTGAAGGCACAGAATGCTTAATGTTCTCAGGCAAGGGGTTATCCGATGCGGAAACACTGGTTGCGCGTGATGTGCTAGATTCGGCATCGGTAATCGTGGACGTTGTTGACATGTTTTCAGACATGGTGAAGTTCGATACCGACTCCGCTGGCTCGTACTGCACAGTTTCAGGGCCAACTGGCTCTTCTGAATGTGCTGTGACATTGTCTTCGATGGCTTCGTAAAAGAGCATAAAAGCACCGCCCTGTGACATGACATGGTTCTCACTGACCATTTGGACATCATCATCACTGAGTCTGTACCACCGATCCGGCTTCTCCTTGTCGCCCTCGGCCTGCAAAATTTCGTCTGGGACAGGTGCTGGGAAGGTTGTCGTAGAGTACTTCCGATAACAGATATAGTGCCCATTTTCGTGTCGACCGTAATGCGTAATAATTGCTCTGAGTTCGTAACGTCTACTCGGAATATCCACCACCTCACCTGTGCGAGGCAGCATGGACTGAGACGGATCTGTGATCCATTTCTCTCTAGATTCTCCCGAGTCTTCATTTGTTTGAACACCGAGGCACCATTGATTGAGGGTCATAACCCTGGGGAAATTGACGGCGGCATAATTCTTCTTGAGCATGCCGGTCATTTCATCAAAAAGACTTCGATTGATGTGGACAACGAGACATTGAGGAGCACGGGCAATGACCGCCTGGCGGGATTTTGTGGAGGTCGCCCGGTTCTTGGAGGGAATATGGCATTTCTCTGCTAGCGTTTTCTCGGCGAAATCATCGGCCTCCAACGCGGCATTGACAGCTTCGAGTCTTGTTTGTGCAGAATTCCTGACAGCGTCGGACAAACCAGGCGATTCTGACTTATCAGAAGTCTCATCACCTTGAGACATATCGCCCAGAAGATTTTTCAATTGTTGTTGAGCCCGTAGAAGTGTGCACTTGGCACACTCGACACCCTCAATTTCTTCCAGAGCTGTATAGTCGTCCAAACATTCGTCAACATCGTATTCATATTTCCCGCCAAGTGGCACCGTGAGACAGTTGAATGGGATCAGAGAGAGCCCTTCTGTCCACCCACACTTGGTGCATCCAACACGCTGGGCGAGTAGACCTTCGAGAGGGTTGCAAAATAGAGTCGCTTCGTTCGCTGCATCCTCAACATGACCGTCACCATTAATGACTGAGTCACGATCATTTCCAGCCAGAATGTTCTCTTCCGGTCCAGTCATCTTGAGTCCCATATTTCTTGTTTGTCCCTTGGAAGCGTGGCGAATCTCTATATCAAGTTGATCCACTAACTTGGAGAAATATTCCTGCGCATCTTGTTGTTGCCAGCTGCTCATGGATTTGAGTTCTGCGGGGATCCATAGCTTATTTCCAGAGTTCGATGCGCCGTTCAAGAGCTCGATGATGCCATTCAACGCTTTGTGGGTAGAGAGTGAGCTTTTCTCGGCCATCTCATCCACATTCCGCCTTAGAAAATCCGAAAGTGATCTGAAAGAGGCCAGCCCCTGGATTGTACTATTTTGATAACAAGAGTTATCCCAGTTTCCCAACCCCGAAGGGACATACTCCCTGCTATTCCCGAGGAAGACACTCCCGATACCAGATAGTGAGCGTGGTCGAGGGAAGGAAGAGAATGTAGTGTTGTCTAGGCCGAGAATCCGTTGCATTGAATCGCTTTTCGCATGGAAAGTCATTTGGGAGGGGGTGGAGGGGTCAGAATCGGACGGCGACATTTGAGAGTCTAATGCGACAAGGATGCGAGCGGGCGTTATGTAGACCAGTATGTTCCAAAGAAGCTGGAGGATTGAAACCGGAACAATGCCAAGGTGACTGGCAAGCAGATAGATAGAGATGAGGCCAATAGCGATGTATCCTAGAGTCTGATGATCCTGTACTGCCGTGGCAAGTGTCGCATCGTGGCTGCTTGAGCTTGCGTAATAAATGGGGCCGTTTGAGGTATCAGCTCTCCCCTGAGCATTCATGGCGAAAATGGTTCACTATTATGAGAGAGCCGTTGCAGCACCGATGTACTATATCAAGCATGAAGACTGAGTGGTTGACTGGGTCAACAAAGGACCAAGATGGATGCAAGAAGGGAAGAATGGACGGTTTGTATATTTTGGCCCGGGACTGCGCAGTTGGTCGTTCACGCTCGCCGTAAACTTTTTTTTTATCGATAAAGTTGCATTTCTCCCCCCACACTGAAATTGTACTTCATAACACACATCGATCATGGCAAAGAATAAACGTGAGTCGCATGTCATCTCTATTCATTGGTAATTTCAAATAAAAGATCCCTTGTTCTAACATTATTTAATAGCCAGCGGTCAGAATACTCGCGCGGCCCGGCGGGCTGCGACCCCCGAGGATAAATCCTTGGCTGCTTTACCACGCGCAGAATCGCCTACTGCTCAAAGACCATCCCTCTTGGCCGAGCGTGCAAACGCTGGAGTTCAAAAGAAGAAGAAAGAGAACAAAAAGATTTCAAGAGCGCAACGTTTGAGGCAACAGAAGGGCATGGAAAGGGCTGAGGCAGTCTTGGATCAGTTGGAAATTAAGAAAGTCAAAAGCAATAATCGCGCGAAAACTGTCAAAACGAGAAGGGTATGGCATTATTGATATTAGGACATCTATCCTGCCCGATATTTGCAGATATTGACAAAATTGCTTTTCTTTAGGCTGAGTGGGAGGATACCAACCGAAATGCTTCCGCATTTGCAGCTCTCCAACAGAACAACGCCGATGAAGAGGATGATGAAGACAACGACGACAAGATGACCGAAGATACCCCACAAACGAAACCTAGAGTAAATGCATTTGCTACACCAGTGGAATCGGCAGCAGCAGACTCTGCTCCTCTTGACGAAGACGATGAAATCTCTTGAACATGATATTCTCCCGAAAAGTTGCGGACGCTTTATAAACATCCATTACTTTCTTGGTCGGAGCTGGTTGATCATGCGCTCGATTTCTGTGGCAGCTGGTCCAGATGCTTTCGTTCGAAGCACTTCGAGTGTACTCAGGTCCTTGACCTTCTGAGCCTCTTCTCCTGCCTTGACGATCATTCCACATTTCACCCACATTTCTATACGCTCGGCAGGTTTCAAAGCTGTGCATTTCGGAACAAATAAGGAGGCTAACTTTGTGTTGCCGGCACCAAGCACTTCGTTGTAAAAAGGCTGGGATTTTTACATATTAGCATGCCATCTCCGTATAGAGCGCGGATTGTCAATGATATCTTACCTCCCATCCAATTGGGGATTTCTTTGCCTTTGCGATCTCCTCCAATTCACCCCAGTCCCGTTTGGCGACTAGTGCCCTAAGCCTTAACCACCAGTATGTCTTTTCTGGCATCTTAAATTCGGATTGCATCTTGTGCGCTCGCTTCCCATAGCCTGCTCGGAAAAGTCTGTAGATCGTCTCGTTCAGACTAAGACCGAGAAATTCGCTGTGGTCTGCGAGGTCTTTATCCAAAGCTTCTTGTGCCTTGAGAAGTTGGGAAGCCTCGGAAACCAATTTTTGCTGTAGAACCACTGTCGGATCTTTGGAGTCGGTTAGTAAACGAGTTGCCAACTGAAGCTTCTCGATTTTACGCTCTGGATCAGATTGACGGAGAGCTTCTGAAACTAGAACATTCGAGCCTTCGATCGGTCTGTCGTCTTGGTAGAATAGATCCTTGAGAAGTTCTGTATCCTCATTTCGAGCAGCCGTTTCAACCAATGCAGAGGCTACCGGGCGGCTGTTGATCGTGCGCAAGAAGCTGGCGAGAGGCAATTTACTTTTCAAATGCAAAAGGACAAAGTTGATCAGGTCATCGTCGCCACTTTCAATCGCTTTGTCCAGAGCTACCTCGTCCTCTTCCATATTCAACAACAGAGGCACCTGCTTGCCAGCACGAGGCTCATGATCCAGCAATTGAGTGGCCAGGTGCGTTCGACCTTCATCATAAGCTGCTTGGGCTATTGTTTCAAAGGATATTCCGGGCTTGCCGTCCAGCCTTTGAACAATAAGTTTGCACACGGCCTCGTCATCAACCGTGGACACCCTAACTTTTTGACTGGCCCAGTGTACAAAGATTCGATCCGCTGGTATCTCAAGATACTCAGAGACGCGAATTGCTAGCATGTACTCATGACGGCTTATAAGGCGTTCAATGAGCCCTTCTGGGGTCAAACGAAGATATTGTGCGTATGAGATGGGGAGTCCGATTTTGAAGTCCCGGACTGCAGTCAAGACCCGCAGCTTTTCGGTCATCTCAACAAACTCATCGCTATTATAAAGCTCGAGAACTGATTTCCCAAACGATGCAGCCTTTAACAGACGCTTCTGCCAGTATACATCAAATTCATAACCTGCTGCCTTGATACAAGTATCCACTGCAGCAGGAAGACCAGATCGAATGCGTTGTATGTTTTCATCAGCCTTGGGCGACATCTTTTCTAGTTGCTCAACAGAATCAAGAAGCACCGAAGCAGGAGTAGAGGAGCCTAGCCTGAATATGTCTTCCGTGACGTCTGTGACTTTGTGGAGAAACTCGCACGTGTCATTTGTTATGAGGCGAACTCCGTCAAACTCCGGGATGACATGAACACGAGCATCGTAATAGAACCTGGGACTTGTTAGCAGGGACCAAGAAGAATACCAAGATGTGTGATTACTTTGACGCGGCTCCATTCGGCCCAACGAGATGGATTTCATCCTCCCAAGCAAGCACTACAGCATCGTCACCACACCAGTTCATCGAGCTTGGAGCAACTCGAGACTTGGAGTCATACTCGCTGAGTTTGTTTTGAAAGTCGATACTGACAACCCACAATTTTCCTTCTCCGGTGAAAAGTGCCACGAAACGACCCGACGGGGAAACGCTGACATGCTTGAATGGCCCATCCTGGAGGATTTTATCTTCTGCTTCATTTGAATCGACAAGATAGACAGTTTTATCGACAGCCAAAAAGACTTCCACCGAGCGTGAAAGAGTATGCGCTGGCGGGCTCAGTGCCCAAGAAGAGACTTCACCCTCTGGACAAGGAGCGAGCAGCCGAGGACGCGGTTCATCATATTTAGAAACAGCAACCAGCTGGTTATTAGACAGCAAAGCCACTAAGCCCGAGGCCCAGAACCGGCACTCTCTCACGCCATACTCTTCTGCACCCTATACATAGTTAGCGGGCTATTGAAGAGAAATGAGTAGTATGATAACTTCATTTGCCATATTCGACTTACATTACCAAGCGAAAAAGATGTGAACTCTCCATCGAGCCCGAAGTAGCGGCGGACAGTGCCGTCCTCAGCGACGACAAGCAATTCCTCTTTGTCGGACCAGCCAAGCCCTCGAATAGTTGCTTGATCCCACTGACAATAAATTAGTCTAAGAAATAATGGTCGCGGGCAGAATGGAGCGAATTACATTAATTTGATTGATTAATTTGCCTGAGCATGAGTAAATGTCAATGCCCGACCGCAATGCTTGCGTGTCGCGTAATCTGAAAGGCTTGTTCTCATCTCGATAAATCGCTATACCAGACATTCATTAGCATGAGCCATGTGCAATTATCAAGCTCGGCTCATGTCATACCTATAGCTCCTCCATATGGAGCGCCCGCGACAATGTAGTTCTCTAGTTCGACATCTTCGTCGAATACGGCGTCGTAAACGGAGGTTTTCCGGTAAAAGCTATCACCGACCTTTTCCCAGTTGGCCAGAGGATTTGAAGGAGCCATTTCTGGACGCTTTTTGTCTCAGACGAAGGTCCTGAATAAATCATCCGCCCATGCCTCCGTGTTGACGTTGACGAACGGACGAGGCCAGGCGGAACTCGGCCAAGGCGGAGAATACGCTAGTCCGAAAGTAGAATGCTCAGTGCCTTACAAAAAGGGCAACAAGGCAGAACATGGGACTGGCTGCAGTCCGCCTGTTCCCCTCCACTCGTCATTGCCGCCATCGTATATCACTTGAGACATTCGGTGGTTCGATGGAGCTGTGGTATGGATTTCCACGGGTTGGAAGATATTGCTCGAGTACTCTCTGATCTAGAAGTGGCCCTTTTCTTATGTTTGGCCAGTCGTGAGCATTGCTTGATCGAGACCACTAGGAACTGTCTCAATGATGTTGCAAAAGAGTTGGCTTTGGTAATATTCTCTTTCTTCAAGAGCTTCTAATATTATTCCCAGAGCTAATATAATCCTTAGATAGCTTCTCATACCTTTGAGCTGTCATTCTGCATCGTTGATTGTACCGCCTCAACAACAATTGGTGACCTCCATAATGATATTCTCATCCCAGATGCGCGCAAGACCCAACAACGTTCATCTTACTTTCGCATGAAATCCGCGTCGGTATGTTCCCCTGTATGGCAAGCTGTTCATTTATCTACCTCGACCTGAGGCTTACCCGGCATAGTCGAGTAATCTTTCATCCCATGTGGACCGCCCGGGTCAAACCAAATCCCCGGCCCCAGGCACTCCCTTAACTGAAGCAAATGTGGTGAATGTAGTTATTGCGAAGGACTTTAATTTTGTTGAGGATGATGTTCAAGTTCAAGCATTACAGGTGAGAAATATATTCTGCGATATCTAAACGAGTCCACGCTGATGAGAGCCTTCAGTTGATGCGAACGAGGAAGCTGGCCACAGAAGGGGGTTTTATAAATGCGCCGGAAAACTTCCTCTTCATACCTTTGGTTGTGAGAGAATTGGATCAGCTTGAGCCTCCTCTGCGAAAACATTTGGTGAGTTCACTTCTTAGAACTCATCTCATGGGTCTCCTCTAATTTGATTACGCAGGTCGAACATCTCTTAGTATCGCATTTCCATGTTCCAGAAGATGGTTTTAAACATCTTGAAGAGGACGACTGGCTTTCGGATGGCCAGTTCTCAGCTTCCTCTGTTGTGCATAGCCCAAAATCAGCCAACAAAATAGGGACTGTTGTCGATGCCACGGTAATACTTCCTCATCTCATTGGCTTTTGTTTTACTAATGACTTGAAGCAAATTGACAGGCTTCGAGATGCGAGTGATATGGTCACTACAAGCGCCGAAGTTGTGCGATACATCCAGGATATCGTTGTTTTCCTACGTCTCAGCCGCGCTGTTGCTGGTGGTATTTCAGCCAAAGCAAATAATCAGTTTGCCCGATTTGCACAGTCAGTTATATCGCTTGCTTTAATTCAGTTGTATCAAGTTATGTTCCTAACTCTTCAAGCCAGATTCCTTGCCCCAATCCATGGTATCGACTATCTGACGCCATCAATTGTGGCACTAGCGGCAAGAAAGGTCCTCCGTCACCGAATCATTGTCGCGAGCCCGGAAGATGACCGCAGTCTTCAATATGGAAGTCATCTGGGGGCTGTATCCCATGTTCTCATGGATGTTACTCCAGACTCTATATTGGACGGTGTTCTAGCCTTAGAGCCACCCATCTGATCATTCCGTTGTGAAATTAATATACCCCACCAAGTTAATCAAATCAATATCAAGCCTATCCGCAGCACATTTTACATTTCGTGGAGCAAGACAATGCTGGCTCTCATTATTCGTTCAAGTTGTCATAGTGGCACGATGAATGGCAGAAAAGAGAGTCTAAGCAAAAACCCAGATTTCAACATTTCTCATGGGAGACACCGACAAGGGAGGCTAAGAGCTATCTCAATTTGGCTGTCTTGATCGGGATCTATGTAAAATGAAGGATCACAAGGCTAGGGGGCTAGAGAGCTCGGCGCCTCCTATAAGAAAGCGACTAACTTGCGGTCCGAGGTCTCGATTTAAGAAACAAATCAGGGGACATGAATTGCTTGGGTTCTCTGTCCGCTTCCCCATCGGAGGCGATGTCAGTATGGCCATTATTCAAGCATTGCTTTCCATGCAATCCTCCCTGGCGTGTGTCAATTTTGCTCTCCATCACTTTGCAATGGTGACGCCACTCGCTTAAAACAACATCGATCTCGGTCTTTGTATCACCGACCAATGCATCCATTTTGATATCATTCCTGTCATAGCCGAAAGGGTCCTCAAGCTGAGAACCAATTCCTTCTATTCCATATAGGGTGAAAATCACCAAGCTGACGATAGGAATAGCCCACCAGCCCATCTCATCTACCATTGCGAAAGGGAGCACGCAACCAAACAAAGCTAGAACTTGTTTCTGATGAATCCTTTGCAGTACTGTCAGTAACTCATCCCAGATATGCGTAGACAGTTGAGTAGAACATACAAGTGTGCCACAGGCATTGGGGTCAGCTTGATTGTCTCCATCCTTCCATACGCATCAAGAAGCAGATTCAATTGGGCTTGCATTTGACTGGCACTGGGAGCACTAAACCAGCCTCGAATCTCCCCTCGCTTGATAAAGCCATCCACAAAGAAAGTAAGTTGATATGGTAAGCCAAGGCCTTCATCCTCGTGCCCTTCCATTCCAGCCGGAAGTAAGCCCGCATATTCGAAGTTATACACCGATACCCCATGCTCATTCATGTCATTTGTAAGGGAGTCGTCTCCGGCCCATGCCGCGCCCCATTCTGCGCGAAGATGATTCTTTGTAGCAAATGGAAGAGCCATCAAGATCCGAATAGTGCGCTCGATATCCTCTCGCTCAGATGCATTAGGTGGGCCCTTTTTGGCATTATAGCTGTTTGTTACGATTGTCCGTACCAGATTACGAACACAAGTGTTCAAGGTGTTCATACCATTGCGTCCATCCCAGAACCGGTTGTAGGATGTTTGGTTACGGAAAACAAGAATGAGACCAACGACAATAGAGAGTGATGGAATCTGTTTGGTTAGTATGAGTGAGAGATCTTTTTTAAGATTCTGGCCGGGGCACAAACAATGCTAGCCGGTAACCCGACTGTATTGAAGACGTGCGTATCGAGGTATACCACGCAAGCCGTGAATAATGCATGCAAGCAAACAGGGAGAAGTATATCTGCATGAATTGCACCTTTAATAAAGCGAAACACGAGTGGCCACCTGAGCGTGATATTAGCCTTTGATAGTATAATCGACGCCTGAAACGACGCAGCTCACCTCCTCGGCTTCCTTCGGGAAGATAATAAATGGGGATGCGTGGTACGGCGTTGGTGATGTCTTCCATATAGGGATGTATTCTGACGACTCAAGGTAGGAGTAGTCGGTGCACTGAAGTTCAAGCGCAAGCCGCTCTGTCGCACGCGTTCGATAGACATCGAGGCAAACACTGGACCGCTGTGGAGTGAGTATGGATTTGACCTCGGGCAATATATTTCATGCTCTCCTAAAATTCGACAAGATACAGAAAAAGGGGCAAACACGGCTTCGGTGGTTAAAGAATTTCGGGATTCTCGGGGGGATCAAAGAATGCGGACCAAAAGGTGGGGAAGCCGCTCGGATCGGCTTGTTGACAGGGCGTTGACGTCTGTGGAGTAGAATAGATTGTAGGAGATAACTAGATGCATTATTTGATAATGAAGATGTATTTAATATGATCTACACGAATAGACTTGAACCCACTAGATTCATATTCAAGTGTATAATCTTGGTTCGTGGAATTAGATATGCAGGCAAACTAATGTATACTCGCGCACTACTAGCATCAAGCTAATGGCGAATGAGAAAACTGTAGATCGCTATAATTAAATCCAACAGTTTAAACAAGGACGTAGATGATACCTATATGGTATTGAGATCACCACATCTTCTCCCAAACTCGCCGCACCCAGTTCATCTGGGCCAACTCAACCTTACGTCTTTCTTCCCACTCACCATCTTCCCAAATCTTGCACTCTTCGTCGACCTCTGCTTTCCCAGAGTACAAGTCTGCGTCTGCTGGGCTCACAAATTTGGTTCGATGGAATAATTTCCAGAAAGCGAACATCACTACCCAAAACGCCATTCCGAAATACGCTGTGACAAATCCTTGGATATTGAAGGGCTTGAAGACTGAGAATCCATTGAACAAAGCAGTCAAGCAACCGATGACAATTGCGAGAATCGTCATGTAAGGCTGAAATGGAGATGCCCAAGGGACAAATTGTTTGCGATCGATTCCCTGGGCCTTCAGTGCCCGATACCAGGCGATGAAAACACAGAGCATGCCGGTGTAGGTAAGGACGAAAGCAATAGTGGTGAGGTCGACAAACCAGAAGAAGACGGTCACTGAAGAAGTATCTGCCACGAGAAAAGTGATACAGGATAGAAGTGACACTGTCAGTACGCAGTAAATAGGAATTCCCGATGAAGTACATTTCAACAGGAATTTGGGAGCTTGTCCATCACGGGCAAGAGAGTACAAAGTTCGACTTGAGCTATAAAGATAGGCATTTCCGCATGACCATCCAGATAGCAGAATCAGAAGGTTGATCAGATCAGGCAGTCCATGAATGTCCAGATTCTGAATCCCAATCACCCATGGTGAAGCCGCAGACCCTGCAGCAGCATCATCAATGGCGGATAAGAGACGAGGGTCGCGAGGACTACAGATGATGCCGACGGCAAGAACACCTACAACGTAGAAACCAACAATTCGCCAAAAGGTCATCTTGACGACGCGAGGAATGGTATGGCGTGGGTTTTGGATCTCTCCTGCAGCAAGGGCAGGAAGATCAGGACCGGCAACTGAGAAAGCTGCATAGACCATGACCGAGAAGAAACCGAGAAACCTTCCGGTGACCCCATCGGTATAGTACTCAAACATCACTCCATGTGTCCAGTTCCTGAAGCCATAGACATCGTGCTTGGGATTACCTCCCACCATCGTGATGAAAGTGAGAAGGACAAGTCCAATGAGCAACAATATCTTCGTCGAAGCCATAATGAACTCGCTTTCTCCGTAGTATTTGACTGCGACGAAATTAAGACAAGAGCAGACAACAAGAGCCATTGTCACCCACACAGCGGGATTGACGCTGGTATTCCAATATTGCATAACAGTCGCGACAGCAGCATATTCGGTACAAACTAACATGACCCCACCGTAGAAGTATACCCAGCCCCTAGTAGTATGGTTAGAATGTTAATGTCGATCATCAAATATCCGAAATGCGGGGAAATCGAAGGTGGAGAACTCACATCGCAAAGCCAAAGGCTGGATCAATAAACCGTGCAGCAAGTTCGAAAATAGACCCTCGAATCGGTAGATAGGCACACATTTCTCCTACACTCAAATTGACGGGTAGAATGAACAAACAGCCCCAGACGAGATAGCCTAGAAATAGAGATAATGGGCCTGCGTCGCGTAGATACGAGCCAATTCCGACAAATAGTCCTGTGCCAATAGAGCCACCAATGGCCATCAGCTGAACATGGCGTGAGGCCAGTCCACGCTGGGTCTCGCGGTATGGAAGAATGACTCCGGAGCTAGCATCCTCATTGGAGATAGGCTTGTCTTTTACTGAAGCTTTCTCCATACTGGAATTGACCGTCTGGCGCAGAGCTTGAGGGGGACTTGAAGCCAGGCGAGAGCGGGGGAATAGAACCTTTATAGTTGAAGGTGCATTGACGCTTAAGTTGTACCCGAGGAAGTGATCTTGGGCCGTGGTGCGGAGTCGTGAGGGTTATTATGTTGATAGACATTCTTTTACACTACTAGTCCGATATCTCTGAGGGGTTATCGTCCAGGGATGATTGCACGGCAAGATGTTTAGCTTGCGTAGTTTGAAGTATCAGTGGTATACTTGGCGCTGAAAGAAGGATCGTAAGACTGCCAAGCAAAGATAAAGAAGATGTAAAATGCGAATTGTTATCAGCGGCACCGCAAAGCCAAACCCTGAAGGGGAGGAGATGGCGATGCCAAGTGATAAGCCTATCGCGGATTGGATGGACGTTCACGGGGTGAACTTACCCCATCTTTTGCAGAATTTAAACTAGTGAGGGGTTAATCTCAAGTCATTTGAGTAAGGATTGTCGAGAAAAGCTTCTTTAGGACTGGTATTTTTGGAGGGTTTACCTTCTGCTGACCACATTCGAATCGAAATCCTCATAATGTACACGAACTTGATCATTCTTAAAGAAATCTGATAATATAAAATTACTAGAATGAGAGGAGTCTAAGTCTACAAGAAAGTACTATACACATCTAAGCATCGGTCTTGATGTTCACTGAGAAAGTACCGTGCTGTCTCAGATCTCTCGAGCTGGCACCAACGTAAACAGTGTAGGTGCCATGGGCAACAGCCCATTTCTGGGCCTTAACATCCCAGTATGAGATATCACGACGACGCAGCTCAAATTCAACCCGACTGTAACCGCCAGACTTGATGTGGACATTCTCAAATCCGCGCAACTGGCGCAGGGGCTGTTGAGCAGACTTCGGGTAGCTAATATAGAGTTGAGGTACCTCGGCTCCATCAATGGATCCTGTGTTGCGAACAGTCGTGCTGATCTTGGTAACGACACCCCAGAGATCCTCGTAGCCACCAACAGAAAGCTTACCAGTAGGATACTTGGAGAGCGGCTTAAGCGAGTCAACTTTGAGATCAGCGTAGGTGAAGTTGGTGTAGGAAAGACCGTATCCGAACTCATAACGAGGGGTAACATTGTAAGCATCAAAGTAGCGGTAGTCAATGTAGTTGCCTTCTGTAAATTTGCAGTTATGAGTTTTGCAGATGCCGACGTTGTAGTCCGACTCATTTTTGGCGATTGTGTAGATGAGTCTTCCGCTGGGATTGACATCACCGTAAAGGACATCAATGATCGAGTTACCAGACTCCTGGCCCAAGAGACTGCCGTAGACAAGAGCAGTCACGTTCTCATGATTAATCCATTGATCCACAAGACGAGCACCAACTGTGTTAATGACAACGACGGTATTCGCGCAGTTATCGGCAACTCCGTTGACCAAAGCGTCCTGGTCATCGTTGTACAGCTCCGTACGATCAGCACCTTCGCCAGCAAGAGCGTTGATGAAAACGAGGCACACATCCATGTTCTCCGCGTAGTTGCTAATGGAAGGTGTGACAGAGGTGGTATCAGTTCCCTTCATGACGAGAGTTGAGCCGCTGGAAGAAGAGTAGGTATCGTTGGCAACCCAGCGGAGCATAGTACCATCTTGGCTGGCCTTCATGGTCAAGGCAATCTCAGGGGTGATGAGGTAGGGAAAAGATCCTTGCTCAGAACCCGATCCTGTGGCCAGGTGACCATCGTAAGTAGGACCTGAGCCTTCGACACTGAATTCGCCGTTCGGGCCAGCAATGACAGATCGAGCATTAGAACCAAAGATAGCCATAGTGCGAGGCTTCTTCAAAGGAAGGGCGTTGTTCTCGTTCTTGAGAAGAGCCAGGGACTTCGCACCGTTCGAACGGATCAGCTTCGCGTGGTTGCCCCGAACATCGACGTAGGCATCTTTTTCGGCCGTCGAGGGCTGAGTGCCATTGTCCAGGTTGACGTAGTAGTATCCAATGAGATTTCGCACGGCCATATCATTCAGACGAGCCTCGGTCATGTTGTGTTTGTTCAGGTAGCCCTCAATGGTAGATGAGCTCCAGAGACTTGGAGAGCCATAGTCGAGACCGTTGTTTGCCGATGCTAAAGCGTCCTGCTGGGCATTGGTGTCGGGAAAGACGAGTCCTGGGAAACCAAGCTCGGTCTTCAGGAGATCCATAAGGAGAGATGAGGATTCACATGAGAGTGTGTTGTTAACCTTCGTCATGGCACACATGACACCACCAGCACCAGAGTGTACAGCATCGTAGAAAGTCCAGAGATAGGTCTCATGAAGTGTCTTTGAGTCGGCATTGGAAGAGTAGGGTGCTCCAGATGAAGATAATGAGGAAGAGGAAGTTGATCGTTTACTCTGTCCACCGGCAACAGATGAAGATTGGGGTGCAGTAGAGCTTGAAGACGAGCCAATACCAGGAGGGGCACTACCACCACCACCACCACCTCCTCCTCCTCCTCCTCCTCCTCCTCCTCCCATGCTTCCAGTACGGTTGGTCTCTTGTTCGTTCAGAAGGAAATGCTATCGAGGTTGCATAAGAAAGTGTCCCATTCGAAGCTTCTTGGGATCATTAACATACCTTTAGTCCAGCGATCACACCAGTATCCTTGTATGCCTTTGCGCTCAATCCCGTCGCGATTCCATTCAAGTAAACATCCGGACCAAAAGTCTCGACAAGACGACCACCCCAGACAGTTCGACCAAGAGGTTGAGAGGTGGGACCATCGATCACCTGAATACCCTTCAGGTAGAATTCGGTAGCAATTGCCTTGGACTGGGCGTATATAGCATCCTTATCCCATGTCATAGCCAATGATGATGGCTGACTGAAAGCAGACACATAGTAATAGTCCTGAAGACCCTCGGCTCCATCCAAGAATTCAAGGGCCGTGAAGGATTGACCATCATTAGTATTTACGCTACTTCCAGTGATCAGATTGATCTTTTCCGTCGTGTTTAGCTTGGAGACAAATTTGGAAGCTTTCTCGTATGCAGCTTGCCAGTCGCCCAATGAAACTTTGAATGAAGTAAGCTCGCGAAGTCCATGTAAATGCTAAGTTGCAGAAAACTTACCCTCGCCATTAGATAAAAGACCTCTGTTCACGCTGCTAGTTGCCGAAGCAGAGCCCAAAAGAGCCCCAATAAGGGCTAAAACATCGACCTTCATCTCGATGGAATAAGATACAAAAGACCGTGAAAATGTAGATGAAAAATAAAAGCGACGATCAAAGTAGATTATCAACTAATTTAACCAATTCAACGTCTGGTGCCTACTATGAATGTACATCAGTTGTAACCAGTACTCTCTCCGACGAGAGTCCCGTAAAAAAAGGGACGCGTACTGCGTCAGAGCCAACTTCCAAACCGACGATCTAATCTTGAAACAAGCAACAACTAGGAAACTAGTCTTTCATAAGGACCACGGCCCTAACAATAACCTCTTATTATGGAGAGAATTACGTGTATTCAGGGGTGATTACGCGGAATCCGGAAGACCCGGAACACGAGAGGGTCGTGGGAAATACGCTGTTCGGATATTCCGAGAATTAGAGTCATTTAGGGCTGCGCAAGTCGGGCGATTCGGCAACCCGATGGAATGCAACCGCGTTGATCCCTGTTTATTATGTCAAATAAGCTCGAATTAAGGATTGGAATAAATTAACTCTCACGCTTTTTTAAGCATATACTCGATCTTGATCTAACGTGGCGCCCTGGTCAGACTAAATATCATCCTATCCCCGCGGCGCGAGAAGACAACTGATAGAGATAGCTGTGGAAGGTTGGGAGCATGGTTTTGTCTTTCTATTTTAGAATCTTAAAGGTATCATGTCAAATGGGATTAGACATGATCGTAGCTTAAAATCGAAGCAATACATAGTAGATCTACCTCGTGCGCAGTACATACGTCGCTGCTTCCGAGACCCACCCGAAATAAACCAGGCTCGAAGCATGACTCGGAAAGCTGGAAAGGGCTGAAACCAGTGATATTTTCATCTAAGAAAAGACTCCAAACGAAATCTCATATCACCACCCTGTGACTTCGCAAACCCCCTTAGTCGAACAGAAACAGCTCGGCGTTCGAGGAGACGTTTCGCAGTCCCGATTATCTCGACAAATATCTCCAGGGCATTGCCGATAATGCCCCATCCAACCGGGGTTAATCTTCCAGGTTTCCTCTTCGATACTGACTCCATATTCACATCTCACGCTGGCAGCAAGGCGACCAAGGGAGTTCTGCCATGTTTTGCCTCCGATATCCAGTATGTGTTCGTGCGGTCGGTCAAAGGTGATGATTTCTTGAGTACATTTCGAGTCCCTAGCAGTTGTTAATACCAGGAGATGCCGATCTGAGAAGAGTTCAGACTCACTCGAAGATTATACATGAGTTTGAGTTTCTCTCCGCTGGGCAGGGAATATCGATCGATGATAAGTTGTTAAATCTAGGATGGCAGATTTAGCGTGGCTTTATCGGTGTCAATGGTATGATTTGAGTACAGCTCATCTCGAAGCTGAAAGCATGTGCCCCATTCTACGGGCTCCTGTATTTCACGGTAGAAGTCCGGCGAATTGGAGACCATGGGCTATATGAATGTGTCAGGAATGTATAGCACATCAACAAAGCTTGGGATCCGGTACCAGTCCATAGTGTGGTCTCAATGCTGGGACATTCAGATAAAGCGAGTGTACAAGAAGAAAAGGAGTCCAGAAGATGAAGATCAACAGAAAGTGGTGCATCGTGTTGGGGGTGGAAAGTGTTTTGTGTTGTGGTGTGTTGACAGTCACTGGAAGAAGAAGGCGAGTGAAAGCCAACAACCCCCCTCCAAACACTCTCCTCTGTCTACACGATGAATGAATATCTTAGAGAATGTTAAAACCTTGATCCATTTTGCGTCAATTTTATTTAAGATAATTAAATATCTCCATTCACTCCAACTGTCTCTTCACCCACTCATCAACAGTAGTAGGTTCCCTCTGAATCAACCACCGCAAAACACTCGGATTCCCCTTCAATCCACGCCGATTATAAAAAAGCACCAATCTCTCCGCTTCATCTCTGGTAATATCAGGCCTCAAATCACCCTCTGCACCCGGACTATCCAAATCACTCTGTCCCCGACAATCCGATTCTCGAACCCCAAACAAGAAACCCAAGGTATTCTGGACGCCCTTTTCAAAACTCGGCGTGACGATATCAATCTTCTTCCCCAAATTCTCCTCAATGATTCGAACCACATCTCGATCTGAAACAGGTAACGTCGAACAAAGCGGATACTGCGCAAAATAGTGCTTTTCTCTCTCTACAAGAACTCTCGCAGATGCCTCGGCCAGATCTTCCAATGCAATCAGACTATTCGCAACATCCGGATTCCAAAGTCTCTCGAAAGAAGGCATAATTTGTTGAGCGAGGTGTGTGACTGGGTATCCTGCTAAGAAATTCGTCGGTTGTAGAATGGTAAAATTCAACGGACTCAAGAACAGACGTTCCTCAACTCGACTCTTCAAATCATGTTGCATGAGATTTCGATGTTGGGTACTCAGCACACTCGAGAAGACAAAGTGTTTAAATACCGAGTCTGGCTTTCGAGTTTCGGAAACGGCCGCGTCAATGAGGTTAACTCCCATTTCCTTTTCACGGGAGTGAAATGATGGGCCGATGTGGTGGATTGCTGTGGTGCCGGCAAGGAGTCTTTCACAGTCTGGTAGAGAGGTGAGATCGACTTGGACAACTTCTGTTTCTGGATATTCTGATTCGAGACGAGCTTTGGATGCTGCTGAGTGAGCCGCGAGACGTAGATGGAATTGTTTGGTTTGGCGTAAGAGTGGGATTAAATGGGTGCTTTGTTTGCCGCTTGGACATGTGAGGACTATAATTTCAGTCATAATTGGATTTGGTTTTCGAGTTGGAAATGAACGATGTCACTGCGATGAAATGGAAGTATAGCAAGGGTTGAGGAGGCTAAGAAGGGGGATTTGTCAATGAGCTCTGTCGCTTTTATATAGAAGTTCCAGGGCCAGGGCCAGAGCTGATGTACGTGGAGAACATTCCAATGTTCTCCAAGGTTGGAGGCTGAGTGTGAGTTCAGCTCTGGAGATCTTCGGTTTCCGTCATTATCTCCGTTGAACGAAGCGGTCTAGGCCTGAGGGCTGAACTCACTGATATCCACCTTCACAAGGCTCGCACGAAAGAGATACGCGAGTTCTAAAGAGGCCAGTCGCAGAATGTATACAAAGTAAGCAGGGCGAGTTCGCCAATTTCAATTCGATGAACATCCCCACTCTACGAGAAAAGACGCGATACGTCACCATGTTGAGCCCCATTGATCGATATTTAAACGAGGCTTACTCACTATATATACTCTAAGGAATATTCCTTTCGTGATAGTTGAAGTAGAAGAAGGCGTGGTAATTATATAAATTGTAAGGCCCGACAGCGACTACTCAGAAGTAGACTCCGGTCCTCAAGATATCAACAGTGAAAAAGGACAGGAACAGAGCCAGCCCGAAAATCAAAATCGCAAGAAGGTTCCTAGTTCGCCTAGATATCACCAATAATCACCAACAACAGCCCAGGCTGCTCAAATGGGTATATCAAACGACGGAAAGGAGGACGCAGCACAAGAAACGCCAAAAGACCATGGACATGAAATTGAAAAGGTGTAAACGCTTTCAGGTAAAAAGAAATGATATAGTGTAAAGATTCGACCAAGTTGGAAAGAGAAAAAAAAATAGACCATACGTCCACAATGCATGCGCAACTCATTACACGATGGGGACCGATGATATGCGAGAAAATGGATGCCAAAGGATTTAACAAACAGAAATATTGACTATCATGACCTGCGTGTCACAATAGTGATCCGCGGGCACTCGGAATGGCACTCGGAATGATGGATTCTGGATGAGCAGATATATAGAATATTGCTCGCATAATTGTCTTGTTAGTTTATAAATGCATTCTGATGAATGTGATTTATTGCATCACTGCGCGGCCGTCGAATGCCAGTGGGCCTGAGTCATTACGGGGTGTCAGCGGGTTGTCATCAGATGTTTCTGAGCGAACAGGAGTATCCGCGCGGAGATGTGATGGACGACCGGCAGGAACATTCAGAGGTTGCGTGGGTTGGAAACCAGGAATATTTATGGTTGCACTGCGGGCCAGGTCACTATTACTCCCATCTGGAGCAGGGGAGTCTGAGCGTCGACTATCAATGTCGGTACTGAGTGGTTGGTCCTCATGCAGATGCAAATTTTCTATATCAGTGACGACTTCGTTTTCTTCCGGTTGGCCAGTCTGCTGGTCAGATGGTTGCTGTCCATCGCCACCTGGGCCCGGGGCATTCGCTGGAGTTTGCGTTTCCGAGCGTGACTGTGGCGCCTCTGAGATGCTGGCGGACGGAGATCCTGACTTCTTTGCTTCTGTGTCATGATCATTTGTGTCATCAACCTCGGCACTCAGATCCGTGAAAGCACGGCAGTTGGGACATTGAAACATAGGGTAATCGGGGGAGTGAAGAAGGCGACTAATGCATTTGTAATGCCACACATGAGCACAAGCCGCCATGAACAAGCATTGGTAAGGTCGCAAAACAGAGCCAAGGCAGATTGAACACTCTCGACAACCAGCATAGTCTGCAGTTTCGCCTTTGCCAAGATTCTTGATGAGGCTCTCGGTGTTTTTGCTATATAACAGGTTAGCTGATGTCAAAGATGAAAAGAAGCTGCCGGGCAGCTTATTTTGAGAGGAATGGGAGTCGCACTTGAACTCATTGGGCTGCTGCTGCCAAGATCGATTGCATTCGATTCGAATGCGCACACAGCGAAAGATCATCTCCTCCCCACCTCGAAAATCGATACCAAGCTGCACAATGTCGCCATCCTTGATGGAGTACAATCGGGAAACCATGTTGGGCTGACTGAGGCGCATATGATTCAGAAATGTCCCCGAAGAACTGCCCACGTCCTTCACATGCCACTGGCCATTGATGAACATGAACTCGCAGTGTTTTCGGCTGACCACCTTTGACTTGAAACCCACAGGAGCGTCTGAGGGCTCGGTGGGGTTGGGTATAGGAATTCCATCACGCTCAGAGTAGCGACCGACTCGAACGACGCAGCTTTCTGACGGAAGGGTACGAGTGATGGGAACAAAAGGCAAGGAAGGTCGAGAACTTTGAAAGGAATCTTGGTAAGGAAAAAATCGAATGGTGGCCTTCTGCTTCTGCTGGTTGTTGGAACCATCACCATCTTCTTGTGCATCCGTCATCACGGGTGTGCCGGTCAAGTCTGGGGTCTCATTTGTCGTAGCTGCAGCAGATGGTTCTGGGGAAGAAGTTGGACCGCCCTCTGGCGTGGCGGTTCGGCCCAGGGTTCGGGGAGGCCGACCTTGGACGGCAGATGCACTTCTCAGCCGCGCCATGACATTGGATGATCGAGGGGAATCGTTCGACTCGTTCGGAGGAGTTGAGTGAGACGAGTCAGTTGAGGAGACCTGGTCGACACCGAGGCCGTGAGAGCTAGACGGAGGAGCAGAAGTGTAGCGAGAGAGAGCGGGTTGGTCAGATTCGGGACATGGAGCAGTGGAGTTCCCCACCTGCGTCACAGTGGAATTCGGGACAGACGAAGGAGACAACCAAGGCACTCGACTACTAATACTATGGCGAGAACGATGGCCACCTGAAAGGTTTTGGGTGTAGGCACGCAGCTGGCTGAAGCGACGAAGGCGACCGGGACGAGCAGAAGAAGAATCGGAGAAGGAGGTGGAGGCGGTGGCGGTTCCCATCATTGAGGCCGACATTGACATGGGGGGCTGCATTGGATGTGTCTCTTTTGATCGGTTCTCTCTCAATCTCACACTCTCTCGTGCGCTCTCTCCCTCTCTCTGACTTTCTCACGCGACTTGAGTTAGGTGCCGAGACTTGCGCAATTGTGAATGGACAGGAAGTGGAGAGGGGGAAAGGGGAATGATCCTTTTGCGGTAGTTCTTTGGTCAATGCGACACGAGGATGGATGAGACGGGGGTCTATTGATGCATTTCGGGGAGAGTGTATAAGTGGGAGGAAACAAAGAAAGGACAAGTGAGAAGCAAGTGTCAGGGCGCAGTCGAATTAGTGTAGGAGGAAAATAATAGCAGGGAAGTAGAGAAAGATGAGAGAAAGAAAGAGGAGAGAAAGAGAGAAGAGAAGACGGAATTGAAATGAGAATTGAAATGGGGCTTGGTTATGATGTTACCCGTTGATGATTCCACGGGACGAACCAGACTGGTTGAGGTAGAGTGTAGAGAGTAGAGAGTAGAATTAAATATATTCTGGTGATCTTCTATTCTATTCTATTTTATCTATTCCATTTCTATTGTAAGAAGTACTCCTAAAGAATCATTCGTATGATCTAGATTCGATTATTAAGAGAATCTAGTCACTAACTAAAAAGATCTGATTTGCTCTTTCGGCGTGGCATGATGGCTTTTGCGGGGATAAAGCAGTCCTCTTTAGCCGATACTCTACAGTATCAGCAGTACGAGAGATGATATACATTGCATCGCATATGCTCGTAATTACTTAGATTAGACTGAAGCCCATCTCTGATACTGACTGCCTCTCCTTTCACTCGGCGCCTCCCCGAGCAGCTACCCACCACTGGCAACTACTGTGCATAGTAACGTTAGTAGTTAGTACTAACTACTATGTATGTAGTTACCACGGTATACCGGCGTGCGGAATGCCGATCGCGATGTCACGCTGCAGCAAGTGGGCGAACAAGTGGGTTTGTATCTCTCTGGGGTTGCTCTGAGAATGCGTCTTGACTAGCCGTCCTTCTAAGTTGATCACCAGACGCTTGATCAGCTGAATCTTTTTCATCCATCACAAGGGCGCCATTGGATCAGTCGGCCCTGCACGGACCTCGAAACGGTCCCTAAAGGGGCACGAGAGATATACTGGGGTTCCTGGTGTGGTCAAGCAGAGTAGAATATCAAATTGGTCGTAATGACTATTGAGTAGGTTGAGTGAGAATCTCGGAGCAGATAGGATGGTACTATGTACGGAGTGCATAGTACAATAGATGGTACCATATGTACCCACCTGGTCAAGTGGAAGCCGGATTGGGATCATCAGAGATGACCAAGGGTGTGTACTATGTAGATGAGACTACTGTATAAATGTGTCTCTTATTCAACCTTCAAGAAATGCAGACACGAAGTATGAGTGATTGGGAGTATGAGTGAAAATATAAGAGGAAGAAGAGGAGAAGAGGAACAAATCCGGTGAATGGGATTGGCCGCAGTTTGGAGACTCCGCGAGTATAGCAGACACCTGCAGAATTATTATTTATTTCACGATTTTGCTGATCATACTGGTATTAATATAGAGAATTAAAAAAAAAAAATTAAAAATTAAAGAGTCTAATGTATTCATATTATAGTATTATAATTCAGCAATACTAATTGCCTACTAAATTTATCTGCTTTATATATTGTTCTTACGGTGGATAGCTACCAGGCTAGTCCGTGAGAGCTCCTGCAACCTCGTCTGCTTCCACTTCGCCTTCTCGTCTCCTTCTTTTCTTTTCCCCCCTCTTCAAGCCTTTTCTTCTCTACTTCCCTCCTCACTTCTTCCTTTTGGTTGAACCCTCCTTTTAGCAAAACTTCTCAACCTCCACACTTCCCGTCATCACGCGCCCGCCTTTCTGTGTTCCCTTTCTAAAAGCTTGAACTTTGAACATCCGTGCATGCAGTAGTCCCAGCCTCCCCTTCGACCCTCCACCACCCCCGTCCCGCTTCCCACCCACCCCAACTCCGCCGAGATTCGAGATTCATCAACTACTCGACACTTTACCTTCTTGCAACGCCCAACTACTTTGTTAGCGGTGCCCTGATGTGGCCGTGTTGAGGAGGCATGAGTGGAATCGCAACCACCTGTCTGTCGTGCCTGTCGGCTGTCGACCGATGGTGTCATATCAGTGCCTGCCTAGGCGGAGGTCGCTCGCGAGATGGCATCTATGAAACGACTCTGGCCGATAATGAACGTGAAGCAGTGTCTGATCTTCTAGGCTATCTAGAGAACGTATGTCGCCATCCTCTTCATCCACTCTGATCTTGCTATCCTTTCCTCCTTCTCCTCCCCGATCGGAACCCCGGAATCTTGGTTGACCCGGCCGTACTGACCTCGATCGTGATCCTTCACAGCGTAACGAAACTGATTTTTTCACCGGAGAACCTTTACGAGCTCTAAGTACACTAGTATATTCCGACAATGTCGATTTACAGCGCAGCGCAAGCTTGACCTTCGCAGAGATCACGGAACGAGGTGCGTGCGGTGTGTCTTGGATGTGACGTGATGATGGCAATTAACTGATTTCCCCCCCTCCCTCCTCTGCAGATGTCCGTGAGGTCGACCGAGATACTCTCGAGCCCATTCTTTTTCTGCTCCAAAGCTCCGATATTGAGGTTCAACGCGCTGCTAGTGCAGCACTAGGCAATCTTGCTGTCAATGGTCTGCGTCCGCATTCATCCAAGCCTCTCATCTTTGCGCTCTGTCGCTAACTTGTCACAGCCGATAACAAAGTCTTGATTGTTTCCTTGGGAGGGCTGGCCCCTCTTATCCGCCAAATGATGTCGCCCAATGTGGAGGTACAGTGCAACGCGGTGGGATGTATCACGAACCTGGCGACACACGAAGAGAACAAGGCCAAGATCGCTCGATCTGGTGCGCTAGGTCCTCTGATTCGTTTAGCCAAGTCAAAGGATATGCGTGTCCAGCGCAATGCTACCGGCGCATTGCTGAACATGACCCATTCTGGTAAGTAGCTTTGGGATGAGATGAGGGCATTCGTCGAATGATTGGTTAATCCAACCTCCAGATGATAACCGGCAGCAACTCGTCAACGCTGGAGCCATTCCAGTTCTCGTCCATCTTCTTTCTTCCCCAGACGTCGATGTCCAATACTACTGCACAACTGCTCTCAGCAATATCGCTGTTGACTCCACAAATCGCAAGCGTCTGGCCCAAACCGAGTCTCGCTTGGTCCAATCTTTGGTTCATCTGATGGACTCATCAACACCCAAAGTCCAATGCCAAGCAGCACTGGCCCTTCGCAATCTTGCGTCTGACGAAAAATACCAATTAGAAATCGTTCGCGCCAAGGGACTGTCACCCCTCCTGCGCCTTCTTCAGTCCTCCTATCTTCCTCTGATACTTTCCGCCGTGGCATGCATTCGCAACATCTCTATTCACCCCCTCAACGAGTCACCTATTATCGAGGCGGGTTTCCTGAAACCTTTGGTGGATCTGCTTGGTTCGACTGATAACGAAGAAATCCAATGCCACGCCATATCAACATTGCGCAATCTTGCGGCCAGCTCTGATCGCAACAAGGAACTTGTCTTGCAGGCCGGCGCAGTTCAAAAATGCAAGGATCTGGTTCTCCGAGTTCCTTTGACCGTCCAGTCCGAAATGACTGCGGCGATCGCTGTGTTAGCACTGAGTGATGAGCTTAAGCCTCATCTTCTCAGTCTAGGTGTATTCGATGTTCTCATCCCTCTGACCAACTCTGAAAGTATTGAGGTGCAGGGAAACAGTGCAGCAGCCCTGGGTAACCTGTCTTCCAAAGGTAAGTGCTTATTATCTTAGTGTTGTTCCCTTCTCTGACGTCAAACGTGTAACTAATCCGTCTAGTTGGCGACTATTCCATCTTTGTCCGAGACTGGGCTGATCCAAACGGGGGAATTCACGGTTACCTTCAACGCTTCCTTGCAAGTGGAGACCCGACTTTCCAGCACATTGCCATTTGGACGCTTCTGCAACTACTCGAATCCGAAGACACAAAACTCATTGGTTATATCTCTAAATCTGATGATGTTGTACAGATGGTGAAATCGATCTCGGATAAAGACCTTGGAGCCGGTTCAGAGGATGATGATGGTGATGATAGTGGTGAGGGCGAGGTTATTGCACTTTCTCGACGATGTCTGGAGTTGCTGGGGGCTGGTCCTAAGCAGACCCTCGTAGAGGCATAGGGCCATTTTGTGACGATTCCAAGTACGACTTTCATCTTTCGGTCCTTTCCAATTTCGATCGGCCATTCTCTATCTCTTCCTCTTTTTCGTCTTTTTCTCTTTCTTTACCCACTGGGTGTTAGTATGGGCATTCAATTTACTTCGGTTATCGCGAGCGGGCATTTGGAGTGGCAAGGGCCTCTTTTTTGTATTTGCTCCTGTTTTGCCCAGGTCCACGGATAGGACTGGTGCCGCTGTCTTGTTTCTAACGCATACACCGTGTATTCATGCTAGATATGGGCTTTCATAATTAATCCATCCCCGGTATCTTTGTGTAATAGAGATAAAGTGAATATCCATGTAGAATGATCCAGGGCTATACATAAACCTAATATTGTTCAAATATGTATGAACACAATTCTATATTTCTGCCGCGTATTAACTACTCGGCTCTTGCCTCAGGCACCAATATCCCGGATAATTGTAACCCCGGGTCGACCAGAGCTTCCCCGACGAAACTGAAAAATCCATACAAAAACCTCAATTCTCCCAGCTTCCACGATAAATCCCTTCTGCCCTTTAGGGCCAATAGCCATCACAATGGCAACCTCTCTTCCCTCAATAGCTATCCCCGGTCAACTTCTCGGCCCTGCCAACACATATGCAGCCGGACCCGGTACTCACATCCAACAAGCCAACATCTTCGCTTCTATCGCTGGTCCCGTCATTCTCGACCCCTCCCAACCCAACACCCAAAATAAGGCCACTCTTCGGGTTACAAGGGTCCTTTCTGCCGCAGCTCATTCATCACCAGCAGCTGCAGGTGCCAATGATGAATCGTTAAAATCACGACCTAGATATAACACCCTGCCTGCAGTCGATTCGATTGTCCTGGCACGGGTAACTCGCGTACAAAAGCGTCAAGCTACCGTCTCCATTCTCGTCGTACTTGACGAAACAGTCGCACTCAATGCAGACCTTGCCAAGGCTGCCTCGGATAATGATAACGTCGCCTCAATTCTGACCTCAGCTGCCAATCCGGAAAACCACAGCAGCACTGATGAACTGCGTTTCCAAGCACTGATTCGTAAAGAGGATGTGCGTGCTGTTGAGAAAGATCGTGTCGTTATGGATGAAATGTTCCGTGTTGGAGATATTGTGCGTGGATCTGTCATTTCTCTTGGTGATCAGAGTTTCTACTATCTCACTACGGCCCGAAATGATCTCGGTGTTGTCATGGCCCGCAGCGAGGCGGGCAATATGATGTTCCCTGTCAGCTGGAAGGAAATGAGAGATCCTGTTACTGGTGCCGGGGAACAGAGGAAGGTTGCTCGGCCGTACTGAGGAATGCTAGAAATTGCTTCTTTTACAGCTACTGCCTACTAGCATCTTGTCACGATGCTTCCCCTTCTAGCCTGGCCCAATATACGGCCAACCATTTGCTCCGGGATCGGATCTATCCACATTCCCTGACTACGTCGTGATATCGTCGTATCCTCTATTTGATCCTGCCATCCAAGGCACCCGCCGTACCCTCGGCTTTACGTTGAGATCCGGGATTATGATATGCCCTCGCACTCAGCCGATCAATTTGCTCGACATTCACGTCCGTGTCTGGCGCCTATGACATATGCACGAGAACCCTGCAGATTCCCCTCGTCCTGTCGGTAATGCCGCGGCTGACGACAGACGACAGCTATTATATCAACAGCAGAGATTGAAACATCTCTGCAATCATGAGATACCCTTCAAATGATGAATGAAAAGATTTCCACCTTCTAAACCAGTTATAATACTGGCACAGCTTCCCATTTCCCTTCCCCATATCCATACTCATAACCATATTACTATATCCCACACCACCTCCTTAGTATACACGGTCGAGACCATTCCATGTCGGGCTGTGTTTGTCAATGGAGGAAGATGAAAGGTTTCTGCGCGGGACTCTCATCCTTGCGAACCACCTGTCTACTGTTCCCTGTCTGAAATCTTGGCTGGCGAATAATACATAAGGCGGTTACATTCTTGTAATGTATTAGCGAAGTAGTCTGTTTATGCCAGTCATAGTTTCCTGGCAACACAATAGGAGAAAAAAAATAAGCTATTTATTCAATCAAATGCGAAGTCTTGAGTACAATGTTTGAGTTAACGTTTCTATTCATGTTTATCAACTCCATGGGCTAGTATCGAGCAGCTACTTCTTCAATGTCTTCTGCTTCTCAGCATCAATCAACTTTCGCCCTTGTACAACCAATCCCTTTCTACTGCGCACAGCATCCATATACCGCTTCGCAACATTCTCCTTGTCAGCCAACTCACCCAGATCCTCCAATTCCTCTTCCGTAGCCGGAACCCAGAATGGATCTTCATCCAGGGCCTCAAAGCCCGCGAAAATCAATTGTGGCTGCGCTGCACCGGAAGTCCGCTTTCGAATCTCTTCTGCAAAACCAAATGATTCGGCGACGGGGAGGAGAGCCATGATTGTGAAGAATGGGGTTCCTTCTTTCATGACTTCGGAAATGATACGGCCACGGCGACGGGTGATGACACCGTAAACACGGCCCAATACTTCGGCTGTTTGGGGGGCATTTTGTTAGAAAGAATATTAGTGAAAGGGTGCTAGGCTGGCTTACTTGTTGCTTGAATCTCACAACTATACATCGCAAGCATAACTCGCGGACTCCAGTCAAGGAATCCCTGTGAGATCCCTTCACGGACAAGTCGAATTGCGTCTCCGGTTAGACGGCCCATATCAAGCTCATCGTTTGAACTTGCTTGCACCGAAATGTCCTCCAGGAACACGGCGATGCCCTGCATCGGTTCTTGACAGAGTGGTCCTTGGCCGGTTGCCAGCTGGAAAGCATAGGCAATTTTGTCGCACAAATCGCGAACTACATGAGCTTGCAGGTCATCAGCCACGTTGGCGTTGGTTTTGGGCTCATCGACAAGGCTGGAAAATATGTTAATTTGATAGACATTCTCGCGATGTGTGGAGAACCTCAGTAGAAACTTACAATTTATCACAAGTGTTGACTGCCGTAGCATCGACCAGAATGTTGGGTCCAACTCTTCGTGGTCCGAAGGCAATGATCTTCTCAACCAGGTCCTTACCGAGCCTTTCACTCTCGCCTGCTTCTTTATATATCTTCTCCAGCTCTGATCTGAAATCTTTCAGAGAAAGAATGTTGCCCTCACGAGCCTCACCAGCGGCATCAGTGCTCGTACCGTCAGCAGCCTGTCCATCTCCCTCCACAGCAGCCTTTGCGGATGTCTCTTCAGCAGCTGACCGCTTGTCCGAGTGGAGTTTCTTGATAGTGCCGACATGTTTAGTGAGGAAATCAGTCACGGCCTCGGGCAATGGAAGTACTCGCAATCGAATTGTCATTTGTTTGGAACCAGACACCATGCAAACGCCTCCGCGACCCATCTCAGAGTCCTTGGGGGCGGCCATTTCTGGGGCTTCCACGATAGTCTCTCGATAAGGGACAATGGCTTCACCCGTCTGGATTTCACAGCGAGCGAATCGCTCGATAAGGTCCTTGACACAGCGTTCTAAATGTAATTCACCCGCAGTGAGTATGACATGTTCACCACTCGGAAGAACTTCGTACTGTGCGCAAGGGTCACTCTGCTCAAGAAGACGCAAGCCAGTAACCATCTTGCTCAAGTCTGCAGGATTTGCTGGCTCGAGTGCAACGCGGACAATAGGTGGCGTATTCAATGATACTCCCGCCAAGTTGATGCTTCCCTCGACCTGGCTGCAAAGAGTGCCGGTTTTGAGAACATAACCCGCAAGACCACCAATGCCGAATACAACACCTGCCGGAACGGATTGAAGAGGCTCGAGACTTCTACCCATGAGCAGGTATAGGTCTGTGACGGTGACCTTTCTCGGTTCTGGACTCTCATGTGGAGTTGCGGGTGAGAACTTGGGAGGCAAAACATAAATTTCGTCGCCAACGGACAAAGTTCCTGAAAATAAACGCGCGAATCCAATGAGATGCTCAGGATCTTCTTTCTCTTCGGTATCTTCAGTCTCCTCTGATTCTCGAATCAAAGATGCACTTTCAAAAGCAGAATGCATTCGCGAAAACTCGTCCTCTTGGCTGGAACCCGCTTCTGCTTGCATTTTCGCAATCTCTTCTCGCTTGCGCCGGGCAATTTCTCTAGCCTCATCAGCGGTCATGGTACCACCGCCTCGCTTCTTGCTTGAGGATAGTTCGCTCTCAGGGATAGCGGCCATCTTGCTGACATATGCAACCACTGGCTCTGTGGGTTCTGTTTTGAAGTTGACCATGGCCTTTTTGATATCTTCTGACACAAACTTTGATCCAGGAGATGATTCAATCATATCCGGAAGTCTAGCAGCCTGGGCAGCCGGTGGGCTTGGTAGATATTCAATTACCGACACGAGAACGGCTGTTGAAAGTGGTAGCCACTGTGAAAACAAGGTGGTCATGATATTCTTCGGGTCACGCGAGCGAAGAATGTAAGGCGGGATGTTAATATTCAAAGATTTAGTGATCTTTTCGAGCAAGACGGGGTCACTAGAACTGTGTTAGTTTTTTATATTTCCCTAATATCCCCAGACAGACCTACCCTTTGCCTTTACCGCCACCCGTTGTAGCTTCGTATGCAGCCCAGATACTATCGAGAACCAATTGTACAAACATAGGCTTCAGTGGCCTCCCCTTCAGATGCTTTTGACCCAAGACACGCTTAGTTTTTGGGTCCAGATAATAATCACCCCATAAAACTTTCTCAAGAACGGTACGTTTGATTCCGAGTTTCTTCTCATAAATCGCAGCAAATTGCCTGATTGTGAAAGCCCAGCCGTCAACTGCGCTGCAGAAGATAACATTGTTCTTCTCGGGGGCGAAGTAAAGATCTTCATCATCACGCTCCTCGAATTCAGTTGCTTCGCTGACACTTTGGGTAGACTCATCGTCCACGATCTTGGACTTCGATTTATCCTTGGCCGAGGCAGCGTTGGCACGATCCTCCATGCGCTCTCTCCATTGCAGGTCTTCTTCCATACGCTCACCTTGGTAAAAACTACCAATGACGGCATTTACCTGTTCTAAAAGCCTGCTTAGGTGCGAAAAAGCCTCACTTGGGCTCATCATGAGCTCTGAGACCAGTCGATCCATCTTGTTAATGACAAGGATGGGTTTCAGCTGCTCGACCCAACTTTGCCGTAATACCGTAACCGTCTGACTGCATACTCCTTCGACAGCATCAACCAGGACAATAGCTCCATCACAGAGACGAGATGCCGTAGATACTTCACTGCTGAAATCAATGTGACCGGGGGAGTCGATCAGGTTAATGAGGTACTCCTTCGGTACAGGTGCAGCTTCGGGGGCGGGACGACGAAGCATAGAGAAGAACAATGAAATAGCCGATGATTCCATTGTAATTCCTCGCAGTTGCTCGTCTGGACGAGAGTCCAGGTAACGAATTTTGCCCGCCAGCTTAGGCGAGATGATGCCATTAGTGGCGATGAGACTGTCCGTCAATGAGGTCTTGCCATGGTCCTAAATTCCAGCAAGAAGAATAATCAGATCTCATCTTGAAAAGAGGAAAAACTGGTCATGCTTGGCTGACTTACGACGTGGGCTAAAATACAAATCTGAGCACGCGAGTTAGTATATCCGAACTCTGACATCACCGTGGGATGGAGGGGCACGAGCTCACATTTCGAATGTCTTCAGGCTTTCGCTGTAGACGAACTAGGTCGTCGACGTTGACCACAGGCATTTTGTACAAACCTCACCTGGGGGCTCAGTAACTTCAACGAAAGAGAACGTGGTGGGGGAAGTCGACTGTCGTCGGAGAAGAAAAAAAAGTTGGCTGAGAAATGGAAAATACAACGGGGTTCCGCGACGCCGCCTGTCGCCCGACAAGAATTTACTTCAAAAATGTCCTTGGGATATTTGACAATTTGACGGACTAGTTATATTTTTCTAAAGTAACTATGGGTTATTCTATGATTTTGGTTTGATTTTACAGCAAGCGTTCGTTTCTTTTTGTCATATTTTGACTCTTGTTAGTATTGGAGCATGGAGAAATCTTTTGACTCATCATGATTCATCGTAATTCTTGGTCAGTGCTGACACTTCATCGACTTGGATATTATGTATATTCACTGCCAGGTATCTATAGAGCGACTGAATCACTCTTCATCGAAGGATAACTTTATTTTCTTCGCCTTCTTAGGTTTGCGAGTAGTCGAGGCCTTAGCTGGAAGTGGTTCATCAGGCTCGGGCTTGATATCCTCGCCCACCACTTTGGCCTGCTTGCGCTTCTTCTGACCACCGACCTCGGTCAAGTTGCTCTGTTTCGCAGAGGTGGGTTCAGGTTGAGGCGTTGACTCGTCCTGGTTATCGGCCGTGGAGGAGTCCTTGGTTGCCGGGTCATTATCATTCTGTTTTGAATCATCACCCCCGACCAGCGCCTTGTATTCCTCCTTAGATATCACTTCATTGCTTTCCTCGTCCACGTAAACTGGCTCATCCTCTTCTTCGTCCCTTTTATCCTTGGCTTTGAGAGGTCGGGCAGCGGGGCGCTCTAAACGACCGGAATTGTCTCCATACTGGCCGCGGAGCTTCTGCAGAAAAGCAGGCTCATTTGCCTCTGAGATATCGATGAGCGTGACTCTGGATAGTAATGCGATAACAATGCAATCATGTCGTACCATAGGCAAGCTTCGAGTTCTTCGACATGACGGTGACGCTCTGATGTTACTGTGATCAAGTCAAGGGTAGCTTCACTCCGTAGTCTCCAGGCAGAACAATTGTTGTGGGCCATAAAGCAGTTCAGTATGAAGTCCTTTTCAAAGAGTCCTGGCAATGAACCATCCTCTCGTCAAGTCGTTGAAATAAGTCGACGTCCAAAAGTGAAGCCCGCAGGAAAGCGGCCGCGAATAGCTCAATCCACGCTAAACCACAAGAGGAAATCGAAAAGTCAAGGAGCCGCTGCTGCGCGGGAAGGCCTCTCTTCATCCACTCCCCCTCAACCCAACCCCCAATTAATCATGCTTTGTGCAAGTGAGTCGCTGCTTTTGGGATTGGGAATTCTGGGATTAAGTAGAATCCGATTGCTGATATTTATTCGTCCACAGTCTCCGGAGAGGCACCTCAAGTGCCTGTCCTCTCTCCCAAGAGCGGTATGTCTTGAAAGTCCGTGTTGCGCCCTTGGAATCCGTCTGACTTCATTATAGGCAGTGTCTTTGAGAAGCGCCTGGTCGAGGCGTACATCTCCGAGCATGGAAAGGACCCTGTGAATGGTGAAGAGCTCACTTCCGACGATCTCATCGATATCAAGTCGCAGCGCGTCGTTCGACCCCGGCCTCCCACCCTGACTTCCATTCCTTCTCTTCTCAGTGTCTTCCAGGAAGAATGGGATGCGCTCGCTCTTGAAACATATACCCTGCAACAGAATCTGGCGCAGACACGGCGTGAACTCAGTGCAGCTCTCTACCAGCACGATGCTGCAGTCCGAGTAATTGCGCGATTGACGAAGGAGCGAGATGAGGCCCGCGATGCCCTCTCCAATGTTACTGTCGGTGCTACTCGCTCCGCAGCTGGCGGCGAGGCTATGCAAGTCGACTCTGCCGGTCTTCCCCAGGCTGTATTGGAGCGGGTGGAGAACACACAGGCTGCGTATGTTGCATATTGTCTTCCAATTATGTTGGGTCTAGCTAACAGCATACTTCTTCAAATAGTCTCTCAAAGACTCGCCGCAAGCGTCCCGTCCCAGAGGGCTGGGCTACCAGTGACACCATCTCTGCCTATAAACCCACGGAGTCGTCTGAGCCCTTATATCCCGGTGGTCGTGCCCTGTCTGTAAACTCCACTGGCGAGCTGGCCCTCGTTGGAGGTGCCGACGGTGTTGTTGGTGTCTATTCTCTTTCCCAGAAGAATGTCTTACAGACGCTCAAGGCAGATGGCCCAATTACTGGCGCAACATGGGCAGGCGATAAGGCTGTTGTTGCCTCTTCTACTGGCTCTGTTAAGGTGTTTGAAAATGGCAGTGAGATCGCAAGCTTTACATCCCATGCTGGCGAGGTGACAGCTATTTCGGTTCACCCGACTGGAGATATTGTTGCTTCCGTTGGTGTTGACAAGAGCTACGTGCTCTACGATCTGTCTACCAACTCCGTTGTTACCCAAATTTTCACTGATGCCGGTAAGTCTCGCTACGCCCTTTTTACCAGCTCTTTGCAATAAAAACTAATGCCTATGTACCAGCTTTGTTATCTGTTCAATTCCACCCCGATGGCCATCTACTCGCCGCCGGCGGATCCGATAACCAGATCAAAATCTTTGATGTCAAGACTGGTGCCGCTGCCGCGGACTATGCCATGTCTGGCCCAGTCAAATGCCTTTTCTTCTCCGAGAACGGTATTTTCCTTGCTGCTGTGGCTGCTCAGTCTACCACCGTTTCAATCTGGGACCTGCGCAGCTCTAAGGAAACCAAGGTGCTGGACACCGGCAGCCAGATCAACTCGATTTTCTGGGATTACAGCGGACAGTACTTGTTGACTGGTGGGCCCAGTGGCTTGACTGTTCAGCAGTTCACAAAGTCGTCAAAGGCCTGGTCGGAGCCTCTTCGCAGTGCAGTTCCCGCGGTAGCGGTGGCTTGGGGATCTGCTGCCCAGAGCGTTGTGGCATTAACCCAGGAGGGCGCTGTTACAGTGCTCGCCCAGTCATGATCATTATTTCTCAATTTGTAATTTTAGAGCTGGATATCTGAGTTTCTAAGGTGTTTAATTGCGTTCAACAGCTCTCAATGCAAGAAAGAAAAAGTTTCAATATTTTCTTTTGCAATTCCCTACTCTTTGTCTCTTGAACCATTCGTTGACTCATTGTTTCAACTTTGTGTGCTACCTGTGGTATTTTCATTCCTGATCCATGAGCTTCAATGAAGACTGATCTTAATGCAGCACTTGTTGTAGAGGGGCGCGCGTGAGCAGCCACATTCACCGCCTAGCACTTACCGCCTTGAGCTGATGTTATCCAGATCAACACTCACCGCCCGGGAGACTTGACCGGTGACGATATGCCGCCGAGCATTGTTAAACTCCTCCTTTGTTCTTTCTATGGCCTTTTAACCGTCTGATTTATGCCGCCTGGTCTGATTTTACAGCCTTCAAGCCCTCATCTGATATGAACGACGAGACTGGCGTCCAAATTGTGGGCGCCAGGTCCAAGGTGAGCCATCAACGCACAGGGCAACTGATAATGTATGTGATATTCTAACTAAATCGTCTGTCTTGCGAGCATAGCGAACACACCGGCAAATGTCACACGAACCACGTGAAGGGTCTCCAAGATCCTGGCGCAGCCCATTCTACCCTAGGCCGGAATCCAGCATAGCTCGCCCTTCCCGATTGCCACATATTAGAACCTCTCGCGATGGATATGATCTTAGGAGCCCCGCTCAAGGTTCAACGCAACAGGAAGCGGTGATCGACCTAACAGAGGAACCCGAGACTCCTCCTCACCGTGCAAGTCAACTTGGCTCTGGAAGTCGAAGTTCAACCGCTGGAAGGCCCCCACGGTTTGGGAGGGATATCTTGGAGGATATAGTTGATCTTGAGGACGAAGGAGAGGACATTTCTAATAATGCCGCCGAGGGCTCACCTAGTAGTCCAGAAGTCCAGTTTATTGGATCCACATCTCGACGCCTTCCTCACCCTCTCGCCTCTAGAGGATTGGATACTCGGCCTGCGCTTCGACCTAGCCAAAACTCGCCCAGGCGTCGCATCGGCACATCCGGCAGGTTTCCATTCTTGTCATCAGTCACAAGTCTTCTAGGGGCCAATGCGCGAAGTCAAACTGCTTTTGATGTTGATACGTTTTTCCTTGGACCAGATGGTGGATTTCCCGGGCCTTTCGCAGAATTGGCCAATCTTGACTATGCTATGCCCTCGTTCTCCATGGCATCATCATCATCTTCTGCGCAGCCAGCAGCCTCAAATAGACAGGATGAATACAAGGCCCCGAGCCCCGCGCCAGAAGGCTTCTCTCGCACACTTGGCGAGGATGATGTTGCCGTTTGCCCTAACTGCTACTGGGAATTAGGCACTGGAGAAGGAAAAAAGCAAGAGATATGGGTTGCAAAACCTTGTGGACATGTTTGTTGGCCTTCTCATCTCCGAAAAGTTATTTACTGACATCAATTTTCAGGTCTATTGTGGCGAGTGCACTGAAAACCGATCACTATCAAAGGCTAAAAAAGCACAAGGTAATGCAAAGACAAAACCATTCTCAAAGTGCCAAGTCCTCGATTGCGGTAAAGCTGTTAGTGCACCGACTGCAATGATCCATCTCTACCTATAAGTCTTGATGAAGATGCTCTGCATCGCCTTTTTGCATGTTGGAGGTGCTGTCGGTTGTGATGTTCCCATTATTCTTTCATTGTCTCTCTCTCTCTCATGTCGATACCCAATATGCATTGCAACGGATGGCGTTCGGTTTTCTCACTTTCTAAATAAGTTTCTGCAACCCCAATTTCCATTCTCCTTTGAGAACAGTATTTCGTTCACTTTCCCGTTTTTCAATATTTGTTTGAGTCCGCGAAATTCCTTCTATTCCGAGAAGATTAAATTACATAGCACGATCATGCAATCCGTAACTTCTGGCCGCATTAAAGAGAATAGTATGCATATGGAAGCAAGTGAGAGAAAGAGCGAGGAGGGCTATCTAGTAATTCGAGGTAACCGACGTTTGTTACTGCAAAGAAAAAGGATCAGCTGCCTACCGGGACACGCAGGTACCTTCTATACAGAAAGCAGATATCAAAAGATTAAGTGGAAGCTTGCCTCCGATGTTCTTGGAGAGCACGAGATAGTCATTAAGTATTATTTTGCTTAAATTTGATGGTAATAATATATGCATTATATTACAGACTTTGATCAAAGATGCGAGACGTAATATTCACTCTAGGAAAAATTATTATGTAATTGCCCGGATGGTCTAGTGGTATGATTCTTCCTTTGGGATAAGCTCCTGGCTGGAAGAGGCCTCCGGTTCGAATCCGGATTCGGGCCCTTTTTTTTTATGTCAGTACATTCGCATACATAACAATCCCTCTATAACGAGGGAAGTGAACAGTGTTTTATTCCCATATATTGTATAATTATATATATATATATTTCTTACAAATCCATCATCATTTTTTTAGTGGTGGTGATTCGCTCCAATTAATAAGGCTCAGTTTTGAGCCTCGAAAGTGTATTGGTACACATCAAAACAGGCTGAAAAGAGGTAATCAGCCAGATATGAATAAAGCTGATATGATATTTGAAGCAAGCGATTCAATACGCTCAATACAATATACTAGTACATCATGGTGACAGAGGCTGGAAGATCTAGCTCGAGAAGCTATACTCGGGGATTTCAATCTTCTCAACAGTCCAAGTCTTACCATTGTCGCTGGTCTTCATGTCGCCAGTGACTCCCTCACCCTTGCCCATGGTGTTGATGTAGTTAGGATCGGCAGAGTCCAGGATGATCTTAGTGTTGATCCAGGCTGGAGATGAATATATTAGTCAGAGGTACTCAAGGTATTAGGTACCTACCTAGGTAGTAGGTAGAGAGCTATGTCGACCCGTCAAACTTACAGTGAGCACCAACAGTGCCGCAGTTCTCTTCAGCACATTCCACAGAGCTGCCCCAACCCTGGGCATGGCCGGAGCTGGTGGAAAGCGTGGAGACGGTCTTGCCATCAACCTGGACAGTCTGAGTGTAGTTTCCGCTAGCATCGTCAAACTTGTCTATAATGATTTGTTAGTTGGTATATCAAGCTTTCATTTTTCGGTCTCTTGTGTAGTCTTACAATGCATGGTCACATGCTGAGAAGCCGAAGCATCAGAAGAGGTACCCTGAACAGGCAGCTGAGAGTTGTCTAGTATTGTAATTAGGCTTTTTATATGTAGCAAGATAGAAATGCACCAAAACAAACCTCCAGTCTTGGTCAGAGTGTAAGCATATACGCTCCAGGAGTCAGATTGCCAGTTGTCGGCAATGGATTGAATCAAGTCGCCGTTCGAGGTTCCCATTCCAACCCACAGGGAGGCATCTCCATTATTTCCGGCAGGGGCCTTAGGAAGAACCAGAGTGGAAGTGGCCTCACGAATCCAGGAGTTGTCCGAGACAGGGCCAGTACTGAAGGCAGGGCCCATAGCAGCCTCGACAGAGCCAAGGGCCACGGCGGCGAGAACAGAGGCGATTTGAGTAGTAGAAGGCATTGTCTTGGGTATATGGTGCAATTGAATACGATAATATGTAGATTCTGATATCTCGTCTGGGTTTTGATCGATGGTCCTGCTTCTTTATAGCTTTTACTACCAAATATCGGCTTCGATCATTAGGCATAGCCTTGTGGACACTGACAGCCCTTCATTCAATGTCTGATTCAATACACCAAGCATTTTCCACGAGTTAGAAGAGCAAGTCCGAAACAATTATTGAAAATTGAATGGCGGAGGACTAATTCTCGTCATCAGGCAATTGCCCCGAGGTCTGTAATTGGTAGGCTGCACTTTCAAACAACCAGTTCATCTACTTCTAATCCACTAGTCGTGCGGCCGTTTGTCCCGAGACGTCGATGATCTACAGGGTTGACAGGGTCCGTTTCAAATTCGGTACTTTAATTGTCTGAGTTTGTCTTTGAACTGCAGAGAAGGAGAAACTACTAAAGCTGACCGCCGATTTTAGATAGTTATTCTACTACGATGGTATATTAATTATGGGGTACTATTATATTACCCCTAGAGGGGCCGCTCCGGTCAATTTCTGTACCTGCTCCATAGTATTCTATACTCAATGACTAGTAATTTTGTTGAGATAGACAATTCCGGACCCTCAACTCATTGAACGTATGAGATGAGCCCTCGAGGTCTACCAATAGCAGTATTGACTAAATACTACCCATCGAAACATATCATGCAACGCCCCGTATAGTACATCTTCATGGGCTCCAAAAGGCTGAATTCAATCTTCATATGATAGTTGATTTGATGTAGATTTCACTTGGTATAGTAGCTGGCTCGGTGATGCAAAACATGATTCAGATATCCACTCGCCAAATAATAAGCAGACAGAAAAGTGATGAACAAAGAAAGAAACCTATTCAATAATACAGTGGTTGAAGGCCATAGCAAGGATCCCGAGGATTTGAGGAGACCACATTTACCACCGCCACAGATGAAGTCCATGAAAAACGCCCTGATCCATATTTTACTTATACACCGCGTAGATCACCGTGATACGGCGACCAGATACCGCGCACGCTCTCGTTCAGACTCGTCACAGGCTTCTTGGTTCGCTTCAACTTCTCGCCGCTAGCCTCCTTGAGGATCATAGTCTTCTTCATAATTTCGCTGGGCTCGAGATTGCGTACACAGATAGCTTTCTCGAGGCCATTGATGTAATGACCCTTGATAACGGGGTGCTTCGCAGGTCGGGGGGAAACGCGGATTTCAATTTGGGGGTGTTCGCGGGCAAAGGCGGCGAGATCCTTCGTCAGGAAGTTGCTATAGTAGTGAAATCCGTTTGTCAGTGACTGAATAGTAGCGCACAACGTCTAATTGACTTACAGCATGCCCCGTGAGCTTCCGCCAAAGTTGCAATAGTGAAAGTCAAGGCGCTTGCATTGCAAGATGAAAGCACCAACGCCATTCTGAGCGGACATTTGTTAGCACGAAATCACGAGAATCTTTTGATACGGCATCACATCTGCATGCATAAATACATACCCTGGCGGAAGTGATCGTCTTGAGACCTTTTACCGGCATCGTTGCGATTAAACGTATTCAGCAAGATTCATCCACGCCTCGCCGAGTCTAAACTGCCCGGGACATTTTCATATATCACGTGAGGCGGTGAGCTCGCGCCAGAACCGGCTACGGCGTCTACCGCGCATAACTCCTTGCGACCATAGGACGCGACCCTCCTGACGCCTTTGTCAGGTTCTAGACTTCATCCTCACTTCACGTTGAGAGTGAGAAGTCGCATCTCCCGATGACAGACAAACTACCCCCGCCGCTGCTGGCTCTGTTCCAGCCGCGGCCACCCCTTCGATACATCCCCCCAAGTGACCGCGCACCCGATGATTGCCAGAAGAGCACCATCTCGGGTGTGGCCCAGTTTCTTCCAGAAGCCAAGAAGTTCGAGGAAGAGTCGCCTTACAACGCTACGGATTGCTGGATACAGCGCAAATGGCGCCAGAAGCTAGAGAAAAAAGAGCAGCTGGCCAATCAGTTGACTGAAGGCCTGGAGAGTTGTATGTGTCGTCCAGGTTTCCCCATCTCTTCTTTATTTCTCAGCTAATTTGTCATTTTTTGTTTTTTTTTTTTTCATAGACAACCCCGAGAATGATCCACAAGCTCGAGGCGACCCCTACAGAACTCTTTTTGTTGCGCGACTCAGTTATGATGCCAAAGAGGCAGATCTGGAGCGAGAATTTGGCCGCTTCGGCCCCATTGAAAGAGTGATTCTCACCAGTCAAACATATCATCCCCCGTAACTAATATTTTGTTTCCAGATTCGTATCGTCAAGGATACTGTCTCTCCAAAGGCCGCAAAAAAACCAGCCAAAGGCTATGCATTCATCGTATATGAGCGTGAAAAAGACATGAAAGGTATCACTATTTCGATCTATTCTACACTCGCAACATCAATTTCTCAATACTTGGTATGCTAACGCAGTCTATCTACGCTATCAGCGGCATACAAAGAAACAGATGGAATTCGGATCAAAGATCGACGGGTCCTAGTCGACGTCGAACGAGGCCGCACAACCAAGGGCTGGAAACCTCGCCGTTTTGGTGGTGGTCTCGGTGGACGTGGTTACACTAAGGCTATGCCTTCACGTCCTATGGGATTCAATGCGCCGTCGGGTCCAGGTGGATTTGGTGGTGGTTTCCGAGGTGGCTTTGGTGGCAGAGGCTTCCGTGGAGGCGGTTTCCGCGGTGACCGTGGTGATCGCGGTGATCGATTTGGACCTCGTGGCGGAGTCGGTTACCAGGGTGGCCGCAACGGATTTGGCGGACAGCCACCTCCGAATGCCCCCTCTGGCCCCGGTGGCGGCGGTGGACGTGGTGGATTTGGGGGTGGCTATGGGGGTGGAGGCAGGTTCGACCGTGGTGCCACCGGCAGCAACCGAGAGCCTGTCAGGCCCCGTGATAGTTACGCTGACCGTGACCGTCGTGACCGCGACGGTGACCGCTACAGAGACCGTGACCGCATGTCGGACCGCAACGGAGACCGCTACAGGGACCGTGACCGTGAGCGTGACAGGTATGGCGGCCGAGAGGATTATGGACGAAAGCGACACCGTGAGGATGACGAACGCGAAGATCCGCGTTCCAGAAGACGATATGACTAAATACATTATTTCTCTGTTTTCGTTTGGAAGCTTCTACCTTTCCCTCCGCTCCGACATGCTGGTGGGTATCCCCGATTTTCTATCATGCGTCCCTCTCTTAGCAAGGTTCAAGGGGTAAGAAAAGAGCTCAATAGCTCAATAAATGCCATGAAGCTCTGTTTCAAGATTGATTGCACAGAATGCCGAAAGACTCCACCTCACGAAGAAGATTGTCTCTGCTTTCATCTTGGTTGTCAAGGCCTCTCTCTCTCCAATGCTCCGAAGCCCCCCATCCCAGCTGGAGCCAGTCCGCCACCTTGGTGGCTCACGAAATGTTTTTGTATTCCCCATTCTCTATTTGTTCTGAAACTCCTTGGGATTGCGTTTCTTTGTGTTTCCAGTTGTCCTTTTTATCAGGTTCCAGTTTGGACTCAATACCTCCCCGCGGGGTAAGTATGTACTTTAGTTAAACCAATTTTCTTCGAATGGTGGATTTCACTGAAGTCAAGGTAAGACCAGGTAAGGTCCATTGCAATGACTGAACAGGCATCGCGCTACTATGTAGTTTATAGGCCAACCTTGGAAGGCAATAAATATATCAGGTAATAGTTTATACGTTGGAACTATGAACTTATGTAGAGAGATTTTTATCCAATTCGGTATCCATAGTCATAGGCACATCAACCAGAAGTAATCACAATCTTCCAAAGGATATTTGTGTAGAACAAAAAAAAGATATTCAATATATTTCAAAAGGAGAAGGAAAGCGCCAACCCAAAAACTCCGTAAGATGCCCACAGAGAATCTTTTTTTTTAACGACCATGCAAAGGTCGAAGATGAGAGACACAAACAGACCGAGGTATCGGCACCTATGCATCGACCTCCATCTCACCCTGCTCAAGGATCTTGATCTCGTTGGTATTGCGCTCCCATTGAGCCTTCAAGTCGACCTTGAACTCGGAGGAAGTGACACCAAACATCTTCATAAGAGTAGTCTGGCGAGAGTCCAGAGTGTCGCCTTTACGGCACACCTGGTAACCCTCCTGGCCATCAGTCAGCTCAAGCATAACCTTGCCCTTTACCAGACGGGTGGGAACACCGAGCTTGCGCAGAGCAGGCTCGATGGTGTGGCTAATGGGTTCATCCTCCTGAGTGGGGACCTCGCCGGCACGGGCGTAGACGAGACCGTTAGGAATGGAGAAAGATCGGGTGGCCTCAGTACCGGCACGGGCGAAATCAGAGGGACGGAAGTTCTCGAAGTATTCAACGACAGACTGAGCAGGGCGGGAGGTGAACAGGAGACCGACGGCGCCGGTGAGGTAGGGAGTGAGCTTGTGCAGATTAGGAGCAGCCTCAGTCTCGGGGTTGTTGCCCAGAGCCTTAGCCATGACCTTAGTCTTGCCGAAGAAGAGACTAGACATATCATGTTAGTAAAATACAGACGAATTGGCATATATAGCCCGGATAACGGTGCCGTGGGCGACAGAGTTGCCGAGAAAATGTCCGCTTTATAATGAAACACATACCGGCTGTCAGAGAACTCAGCGCGAACGTCCTTCAAGTAGGTGTTCCGCATGTTGTCCACCGCAAAAAGGAAGAGATGATCATATTCCTCCACACATTCCCGAATGTTGGCATATAGACGACGGGTCTGTTCCTTGTGATCCTTCTTGGCCGTCTTCGACTCGTGAACGACGCGCGCACGCTTTGAACGAGGCATTATGAAATTGGTGGGATTAAAATCTGAAGTTTGTAGATGTGGGAGGTCTTTGGGGGTGTGGCATTCAAATCAAAAAAACCATTTTTCGATAACCGGATCAACAGTTGTGCCGCGCTTATCCGACCCCACTAGCCCCGATGGGGCAACCAGCTGCAGCGCGCCTACGACTTCATCGCTGCGATTGCGACGAGTGTTGTCGAAAAGAAATTGAGAGAGAGAGAGAGGGCCGACAAGGCACAATGCTGGATTTCATGGATTATATCCAGCTCGCCTTCGCGGAGGCCACTAACTGGAACCGCGATAATTCATACCTATCTCTCACCACCACGGCGCAAGGTAAGTGGCCTCTCGGTCTCCGGAGTATTCAGGGATGTGCCAGGAGTTTGATGCTAATCTGTCGAGCACAGCGCTTTTGGACTTTTCCACGCCGGAACGACTTCGTGTTCGTGCGTCCTCGTTATCGACGCCGCATTTCGCGACAAGTTATACGCTGGGGACCGGGGGCATGCTCGATGGATCGGTGTCATACCTCTTCAGTACTGTTCCCCTTAACGATACCCCTAGCCAAAGCGCATTAGTTCCTCTCCGAAAACTATCCCCGGGTTATCGCCAAGTATACGCCCCAGTCGCTCCTGCGCAAACATGGGGTTGGGATACGCTCTTGGACAAAGTCAGCCTTTCCGGCCTCGGCGAAGGGTCTTTGCCTGGGTCTATCTCGCGCAAGGACGATGACAAGACAGCAGAAGAGGCTGTTCAGCGGAAAGCAACTCTTTTGCATGCTTCTTTACAACTTCCTTCGCCAACTACACTCTACGCACTTTTCCTCCGCAGAATATCACCTACGATGCAATTATCACTAGCAGTCTGCTCGACCCAGGGACCACCATTGTCGAAAACCGCGCCGCAGGCATCAATGCTAGCCCAATTATCACACGATACCGGGAAATACTGCAATGAATATCTTTTCAGTACAGATAATGCCCTTTTTGGTTGGCGCGGCCTCTGGAACTTCGGCCCTGATCCTCGCACTACTCGTGACCATGCACTACCGCCATTGTCACTCCTCTCGGCAGGCGCAGAGGCATACTATTCACCAGTATCTTCTCTCATTGGCATGTCAACGGGACTGAGGTTCAGTACGCTACCTGCAGCAACACAAGTACCTTCGCCTACATCTTCATCGAACCCCCCTACACCTATCTCCACATTCCCATACACATTAACACTCACACTCACACCCATCACTGGCTCTCTGTCCACGACATACTCTCTTCGCGCCTCGCCAAACCTTGCTTTCAGCTCTCGATTTGGCTTTAATGTCTATAGTTGGGAAAGTGAGATGGTCGCTGGTCTCGAACTCTGGCGGAAGTCCAAGAAGCTAGCACTCGCAGATGAAGATCTTGAATGGGCTCGTCGTAAAGTGCGCCTGCATGATTTCTCCGCTTCGCTTCCCGGTTCCCCTCCAGCCTCTCCACTCCTCGCCGACCCGGTTCATTCCGAGTCCGCTGTCAGCTCAGAAAGTGATGACAGTGAGGCTGGCGACTCAGTTATCAAGCTTCGTATTGACCAGTCTTGGAATATGCGTCTTCTGTGGGAAGGCCGAGTCAAAGAGTTGCTCGTTAGCGCGGGTGTCGGGTTGGGACCAGGATCGTTCTCGTTGGCACCAAATGTTTCTTCCGCTACTTCAGGGAGTGGGTCAACACAGAGTGGAGGTGGTGCTCCTTCATACTGGCGCGGGGTTGGAGTTTCAGTGATGTACTCATCGTGATACAATATTGAAGGTAAAGATTGTCGACTCATCCTCCCCGACGGACAATTTGTCAATCAAGACGGAAAGTCGCAGTCAGATTACGGACAGGTCCTCTGACGCCGAAGAGAAAGGCTATTGCCATTTGCCCAAAAAGCAATCGTGGCCCTCAACTTCGTTTATGCTTGTTATATCTACGCATTTTTTTACACTTTCTAATATCCAAATGTGCATTCCACATTTCTGTCTACTCATTACTGATTGGACTGTTTCAATATGCCGCAAACCGGAAATACTCGCGGTTCAACATTGTACATAGATTCTCATGACAACATATCACGTTCAAATATTTTAGCCAACCGACTGGCATTATCGTTTCAAATGACCCTCTTAGATACGGGCGTTGACAATGTCGACGACTGTGAGAGACGTTAGCTTTTGATGTATCACATGTCTTCATCAATCGCAACTTACAGGCAGGCTTCAAGCTGGCACCGCCAACAAGGAAACCGTCAACATCGGGCTGGGTAGCGAGCTCGCGGCAGTTCTTCTCGCTGACGGAGCCACCGTAGATGACACGGACGTTCTCCTGAGCCTCGGAGGAGATGGACTCGCCGAGCCACTTGCGGATAGCGGCGTGGACCTCCTGGGCCTGCTCGGTGGTAGCGACCTTGCCAGTACCAATAGCCCTATAGTGAAAGTCAGCAACTATACTCAAAGACACAGTTCATCTACAGGCAACGGGCTCTTACCAGACGGGCTCGTAGGCAATGACAACGTTGGCCCACTGCTCCTTGCTCAGCTCCTTGGCGGCAGCGTTGAGCTGACGGGTGACAACATCAATGGTCTTGTTGGCCTCACGCTCCTATTGTTATGACAAAGAGGTCGGGTGTTAGCGGAGAGTCTTTCATGCAGGTCCCCATCCCGACGACCCACACCGGGACCGGGAGGAAAACGGGTAACCGAGCGAATGCGCAATGACGTACCTCAAGAGTCTCACCAATGCAGAAGATAACGGAGAGACCACCGTCAACAGCGGCCTTGGTCTTGCGGGCAATGAACTGTTGTCTAAGTGTTAGCCCAAAGAGTGTTCTTTTACTCGGGTTGCCGCTTCGGGCCGCCGGTGTATAGAGCTGGTAGAATACGTACCTCGTCGGACTCCTTGAGGATGACACGGCGCTCGCTGTGACCAATGACAACCCAGTTGATGTCGGTGTCCTTCAGCTGCTCAACGCTGATTTCACCAGTGAAAGCGCCGTTGGGCTTGTCGAAGACGTTCTGGGCAGCAACGCCGATCTTCTTGTCGGCCAGGCTGCGGGTGAGGGTGAGGTACAGGGCGGGAGGAGAGATGACAACCTCGGTGTTGGAGTCGAGCTTAGCAGAGTTGAGGTTGTTCACGATGTCGGTGATGCTCTTGACAACACCGTTCCTGAGTAGGTGTCAGTTTCGATAGGTCTTTTAAGCTGAAGAACGCGTTCGAGTCGCTATGGAGGGGCAATGCGATGAACGCGGGGTAGTGTCAAGTAGAGACGAAACATACATCTTGAAGTTACCACCGACGAAGAATTGGCGAGGCATGATGAATGATTTTTGAGAAGGGGGTATCTGAAAAATTGAAAGGAAAGCGTGGAGTAAGAGGGAAAGATGAAGAGGAGAGTTCGGACGGGTAAAGGAAGGAAATAAATGGAGGGGCAGACATCCCGAGGATCGGCGGGCGCCTGAGCGACCAGGCATTCATCTATGACATAACCAGATGTCGAGATCCTTGGAAGCGTCTTTAAGCTTAATTGTCGGAGTATATGCATGGATTCAATCCTGTGGCAGGGTACATTAATTGTGAGTACATAGTTCTAGTACTCTTGCAGCTGAAAGCAGATCAAGGGTGCTAGTAGTGATATTTAAGTTAGAGACCCTGCAGTTATATACTGTCATATCTACTGTAGGAAAGAAGAGTCTTACACTATTGTAATGATACTATCATGCTGAGCATGAACACTCAAATAATTGGAGCAGATCTGGATTTTCATTCTCAGACACGGGATGATTGCAGGCAAGGAGAATATGGAAGAGAAAGAAAAATGGCACTAGAGATACTAGCAGCATCAACCGAAAGCAAACATGAACAACAATCGACGGCCAAAAATATCGGCCAGAAGTAGCTAATCATTAGTTATTATTCCCTAGTCCACTGGTATTCGTACAGTCACAGCCGCAATGGCGCATTGAAGAAAAATCCCAGAAGGATTTACAACGCTGCAACTGGTGAGACTCTTTTATAGTACTCTGTATTATTCGAGTCTGGTTAGCAAAAGCCCTCTCCCACTGCTCAATACGAGCTTCACATTCAAGCAGACGACTTCTTAGTTCTTCATCATCAATTCGTTGAATCCGGTATTTCTTTTCCCACATTTTATTAGAGTCTGCTCCCACCCTGGGTCCCCTGGTCCGCTGACAGGGTATGTTATTCTTGGCTGAGATCATGTCTATATGGTATTGGCGTAATGGGTGAAACCTATTTAGTTTTCTCTCCATGTTATGACCCAGGGACTTGCGTCGGTAACGGGACCCAGTGCCAGTATCGCGGCGGTTAGGGCTGGAAGAGCGCCGTCGAGGAATAGGCTGGTCTTGATGTTGCGGTGTTTCCCGGCCACAATCCATGTCATCTGCATGCTCCGTTTCCGAGCTGCTATCCGATTGAGATTCATCAAATATCATGGACTCGTCGTCATCGTCGTCACTTGTCATTTCTGGTGAGGACCAGCCCGACTGATTATCAATATTTCTGTTTTCCCTGGTGATACAACTGTATCAGCGCTCCGTAAAAGTAGTACTTCAATATCCATATATGTATTTAGAATATCGGCTTACTTTTCAGATCCCATTTGGCCATGTAACCCCTTATATTGATCTTCTGTCGCAGGTTGTCCCAGGTCAAGTCTTGTAAATGATCTGGTAACCGGCGTAGGTCGTGGAAGAGGACCTTGGACCACATAGCCGGGCCCAATGACTTGACCTGGCATGAAAGGTGGCACTGAGTGAACAGCCGAAGGCAGCATTATTCTCGAAGGTCTATGATTATTCTGCCCATAAGATATTCCAAGGTCCACTAAATCCCCCATCGGCGTTCTTGGGTATGATTTGGTTTTCATGGGTCTTTTCATGAGAATTATGTCCATGGATACTGTCTCGTAGTCGTCGCGATGAGCGTTGCGGGCTTTGACAGGTCGATCGCGCTCTTTCGCATAAACACAGCTCCACTCATTGGATGAATCACTTCGACGCTGCTCATGGATTAATTGATTGACATGAGCCCTTCGGACATCCGACAAGTTTTGATACTGCTGGGCCGCGGAGACTTTACTAGCTCGCTTGTGTACCATCTTATAAAATTCACCTTGTGAAAGGTGCATATGGGTACGCTCCACTCGAGTCCAAGTTGCTTTTTGCCCTGGAAGAGGATCTGCTTTGAAGAATTGAAATCCTTCATATACCTGATCGTTGATGTTGGGATCTGGCCCCGAGATTTGAGGTTGTGGTGGTTCATTTGCTGAGTCGGTTGGAACATTTTCTCTTAGTTGTGGGGAGACTTGAGGTGTTGGCATCCCCGATGCTCCTTGGGTGCCTTGAATGCAGTCCCTTGAATTTTCACTGTCGATCTTGAAGGTAGTCATGGTTCTGGCAGGAGAGATGAGATGACCGCAAGGCACATAAATTTATCGCAGTCAAGTTGAGCTAGAGGCTCACAAGAGTGTTATTCCTTGGTAAGCTAGGAAAGATGAAATTTATTGAATTCATCTTCTGTCAGTTTATATAGATGTTAGAGATACTTGAGATGCCTCATGAGATATCACCTACTTCGATCTCACTCTATACCCGGGTGACATCGGGCGCAAGTGATGGGACCTGATTGGCCGAAACACTTATAATGTACGCACGGCGGTTATGAGGCTGAAGCTAAACTCCCACTATGTAGCGTGTGCCCGCCCCATCACCCGGGTGCTCGTTTAGAAAGTAAAAGTGAGCAGGGATTTGTCTACTAGATACTATGGCATTTGGAATCCTGCTTTGGCCCCATTCGAAAAGAGCCTCAGTGCGATTGACTAGAGACTAAGCGGAGATGTCTCGGTTGGTTACTAAAACAGCCGCACCCTAATTGGGAGATGACTACAATACCCAGATATGTAAAACATTGTATCACCCAAACCTCATGTAAATCCACAGGCCCTGGGCTGGAAAGAATCTCTAGGTGAGCCGCATCAACTGATAGCAGTTGTTCGAGGTCATTGAGCTCACTTGCACTGTTTTGCGCCCAGGTTTGCACCAGCCCTTGACTCCCTATGGACAAGGAGATTCTTGTCCATAGCCAAAGGGCCTAGATCAAAGGTTAGAAGATGAGAAGTGAGGCTCAAAGACTTGGTTTAGGCTGGGGTGATTGAAATCATTTTTGTTTGTTTCCTCCTCAACTATTCACACAATCAGTGTCTAGTCTTTCTTCGACCTCCAACCTACTTCCCAGCCCAGATATATTTGGACTGTCATTATTGGAAAACTTGAAAGGAAAGAAAACCCCTTGTTTCACGAACACAGAACACATAGACTAAAAGACATTGTTCTAAATGAAAGTATTCTCATTGATGACCATCGATGAGATTTCTTTATGAGCCAAGCCGTAGAAATGCCATTGTCTTCAACGGTTTTTTAGCCGTAAATATAATATGATGTACAGATTCGCCTGTAATACCTCTTACAGTATTAAGCACCAATTCAGATCCACTCAGAAACTTGAAATGTCACTCAGCGCGGAAACTGAAGACCAATGGGCAGTTTCATTTCCCTCCCTAGTCAATGAATTGCTGACTCCCGAGAGCCATCTAGCCACGAAGTACCAATATCTTCATAACAATCTTCTAACCCGTTTGGAATGTGCATTCGCTGAGCGGGGCGATAAGCCTATCTCACAGTGTACACACACGAACTTTAACGGATATGAAGCTGGTCGGTGTGACACAGCCTCTTTCCAGGAGAGCGAAGATACGACGCTACTAAACAAGATAGATCCAATTATAGACTCGGATGATCCAGCAACCCGAGCAGAGCTTCTCTGCCCACATATTACCAACAGAATGGAGATATACGGCCTTGCTGGTACAGGAAGTAAGTTAACTCTATCATATTCTATCTACTAATACTGTATATGCATCTATTAACTCTAAAAATGCTAACCATGACCTCAATAGCGTTTGGCACGGTGTTCGTTGCACGCGAGCGCAGCCAGAGTTCCGATCCGAATCACTATGCCATCAAGGTAGAAGATCATGCTACTATGCTTTCGGGGTTTCTACATCACTATTATTCTCCCCCCATGGTTATGGTCCTTGAGGAATCAAGGGACCTTCGGTATATCCCCGCCGAAGCATTTGTGATGCTCCTGCTAACATCGAGTAGAAGATTTCCTAATTTAGATTCTGTCTATATTCATGATCGTTTCCAGGCGATTGTTATGTCGCCATGTGTCGACTGGGCTGCTGATCTACGTCCCATTCCAGGAGCCGAACCTTACCGTTTGTTCACTCCGTTCACAGGAAAGTATTTAATGACTTCGGATGGAAGACCTCTTCTGGATGAGATGGAAGCTTCTAAGGTTGCTTTCCAGATCCTGGAGGGAATGGTGGAAATGGCCGATTTGAATCTTTGGCATAATGATTTTTCAATCAATAATTTTATTGTTGATCGGCACCTGAATGTAAGTGGCACTCAATGAATGAAACATGAATTCATAATGGACTAACCTTTCTCTACTTTAGGTCACCATCATAGATCTAGGGGATGTCAAATTTGGACTAGAAGATGAAGACTTTTTTGAAGACAGACGTTGCTATCTGCCATTTCAGGAACACTTGATGTCACCCGAATTAGCCAGAGTTCTCTCTGAACAGGGCCATTTTGAACAAAATCCAGAGGATCTTCATGACATTCGTCAGGTGGTTCTTTGGAAATTTGACGTGATCCTTTTTGGGATTCTACACGGGTACTGGCCGTGGGATGATGAACGAGAAGGACAGGCCAACCTATTGGATTTTGGTACTTGTGAGGAAGATATCCCAAGGGTCCTTGAAAGACGCGAAAGGATGATGAGTAGTCCATTGGTTCTTAATGAAAATCTCAGTCAAGATTGCAAAGATGTTCTTCGTGCTTTGTTGGACCAACCCCCAGAAGACCGGCCAAATCTACGGGAACTGACACGGGGTTTTCCTTGGTTCATACAATGGGGAATAGTAAACAGAATCTGGGAACGACCTTCATCTGAGGAGTTCTATAGTTGCTCTTTCGTATAGACGAGTACTAGATAATGTTACTACTATGATTTCAGCATATTTAATATGAGAATGTGAGCATTCCAATGCTCACATTGCAAGGTTGCAATATCTAACTATATTTAAAAAAGAGAGATAGAAACATTAGATCTCCGAAGCCTTAATATGGGACACTTAACCCCGATTTAAGTGTGCAAATTAAAACAAAAATTCCTCAATCTTCTTTTATTTTATTGGCCATACTTCATTTATGGATGTTAGAACAGAATTACCGTGATTGGTAAGGAAATGCGGCATCCACAGCCGGAAAACGTGGTGTGCGCACACGGGGCGTATATTAAAACCCTAACTAGTAGTAAGTACCGGGAGAAATCTTACGCGGATACGCTGACAATTTGACTCGCAGTGTTTTGAGGCTGAATTCGCCTACTTTACTGCTTATCCCAATTGCTAGACTAGTAGGCTTTGACAGTATATTGTCAAAGAAGAGTGGTTTTGCTGATTGTGGCTTCGCCACTCTGGAGGCTTGTAAGGCCGTTCTCGAACATAGGCAGCAATGAATCGCGCTCAAGCTGAAAGATTAATCGCTAAGTGAGAAGGAGGTATTCCAAATAAAGCAGGTTTGCGCCAATATATCAGCCTAATGCCAGATCAGATTCATCAAGAGCTAAAAATACGAAAGCCAAAAATCAAACGTGTCATCATCATCGTCGAAGGCTATCGAGCCTAGCTTGAAGGTCGTCGTCATCCGTACTCGCCCCGCCACCCACGGCCTGGGCAACTCGAGTCTCCTCTGCAGGCGCCTTCTGGATGTCTGAGGGTGTTTCGCCCAGCTGTGGTTCGAATGGTCAGCACACGTGTTTATAGATCTCAATTTGGAAGTTCAAACAAACCGCCTGGCCCAAATCAACACCAATCTCGTCCAGAACTTCTTTCACAATATCTTCCCCTTCCTCTTCTTCCCCTTCCATGCCAGTGGCTTCATCGATGGCGTCGTCCATCATCTCTTGTCGTTCGTCCATGATTTCGTTCTCACGCTCGAACTCCATTGCGATCCGCTGCAATCCCGGTAGATTCATTTGTCGATTCATACCCCCAAGGAGTTTTGTTGCACCTTTCATAGACTGCATCATCTGTTCATTGCTGCGCACGGTCTGAAGGATAATAGTGGTAAGCGCGTGTACGGTCAATGATCAGATACCACTTACCTGAATACGGAGTGAAATAGCCTGTAGCTGTGTGCGCATCTGGTAGAATTTCTGGATATATCTGTAGTGCTACTCCGTCAGTTTAGTTCATCACAGGTAACATTGAGTTGTAGACAACCCACCTTCGTGTTCGGACCAAGTCTTTGGCTTGAATCTTGCAAGCTCCAACCTGACCATTTTTGGCACTCTTCTTAATGTCCTGGACAAGCTTCTTCTCCTGGTTCTCTAGCTTCGTTCGTTCCCGATCTAGTTCGCGCTGGGTACGATCAAGGGCTCGCTGGTGTTTGCGCAGACGCTCGGCAGGCGTCATGCGCTTGCCGAAGGCCCATTCGACGATCTGTAATTCTGGTTAAGAGAACTTCTACGGAATTGAAAAACTAAAGCTACTCACATTCATGTTTATCGAAAGGAGAGGAGGCGAGGAGAAAGAGAGGGGAGCTGGAGATGCCTATTTGCCCCAAGGCAGTGACATCAAGCGGGAGCGGAGCGGGACCGCGGTATTACAGCACGATACTGCCGCCGCTTAACATACAGATGTAGATATCAAACTATAATTTCCCAATACTAAGTGAACTGGTATCACTAATGAGAATTATAATTCCGGTAGATAGTTCCTAGCCTTTAAAATGCCATATAGACGTTTTAAATCAACGTAATCACGTCTTTTGACAATCTTCGTCCGTCAATATCGAAGTAAATCGGCATGGCGGCACTCGTATTTTACAAGTCACATGTCCGGGCTAAACCTCTTCGGGTTGAAGAGCGACCTTCCATGGAAATCTCCCCATCCAACAAACAAAACATCTTGACACCTTCGATGGCTCTTCACCGTTGCATTTATCCGTCATGAGTCACGAAAATACCCCCGGCGAAGGCTCCTCGAGGGCCGGCTCGTCACGATTTCCGGGCGAGGATGAAGAAAGAAGTCCTTTTCAGCCCCCGCCAGCATACATGACAGTGGGCAACGGATCGACCTCGGAAAGTGCCACGGCCCTGATGACTTCGCTGAACAACGACTCGGGCTATGGAGGTAGCATCGCCGGCGATAGCAACATGGAGACCGACGCGAACGCGGCTTGGCGTGCGGAGTTGGGGCAAGATAGACCAACTCCTGCGCATACTCCGACGCGAACCGGCGAGTGGGATCCTGCTGGTGAGGGCCTCGAATTGATAGCATGGCGGTGATCAATCTGAGATACCTTGGACTAATATATATGCTTTAGTGGAACACGAAAGACAAGTCGTTGCAAGCCATGTGTCTCAGCTGCTCTAGTATGTCGAGATTCATGTATATCCCCGCTAATCGGACTGAATACTTACATTCGAGCTCTTAGCAACTCGAACCGGACCAAGCTGGCTCGCGCGATCTCCAGAACCGTCGAAACTCTCAGAGAGCTCCAGGATATGAATCGCCAGTGGCCCGCACATTACCCCTCCGTGCAAAATACGCAAAGCACTCCCTCTTCTCCCTCTCAACGGCCTCACTTACATTCTGCGCAATCGGATTTTGGTCAAAACGAGGGCAGACCCTCCACGCCACCTCGCCCAGCACAACTCAAACGTGCAGCAACTACCAATGGAGGAGATGATCTAGGAGAATCCAGTGCATCTGCCGAGCGCCGAGCGGCACCTGAACCCAGGTTAATTACGCCTCAGATTGCGCAGGAATTCTCTATTCTCAAGCTAGACCTGAAGTTAGGCGCTCTGTCGCAAGCCGAGCTGGTCCACTCTCTGGAAAAGTCCTCCATCGCATCGCTCCTGGATGGAAAGATCAACCAAAGTATCAAACATCTTCTCTCTCTACGAGACCGAATCGAGGATACATCAAGTAAGGTACTCATCACAGGAGATCTCAATGCCGGCAAGTCCACATTCTGCAATGCTCTCTTGCGAAAGAAGGTACTCCCCGAAGACCAACAACCTTGCACCAGCATTTTTTGCGAGGTATTGGATGCTCGTGAAAACAGTGGCATCGAGGAAGTACATGCTGTGCACAAAGATGCCCTGTATAACCGCAACGACGAAAGCACATATGATGTCTACGCAATGAGTGAGCTCGAAAATCTTGTTGTCGACAACTCGAAATACATGCAATGCAAGGTCTATGTAAAGGATGTGAGAACAATCGATGAATCTTTGCTCAACAACGGCGTGGTAGATATTGCACTGATCGATGCGCCTGGTCTCAACTCGGATTCCCTCAAAACCACGGCTGTCTTTGCTCGACAAGAAGAGATCGATGTTGTTGTATTCGTCGTTTCCGCCGCCAATCACTTCACCCTCTCTGCAAAGGAGTTCATCCTTAATGCTGCCCACGAAAAAGCGTATATATTTATGGTTGTTAATGGATTTGACCAAATCAGAGACAAGCAAAGATGCGAGCGTATGATCTTGGATCAAGTTGCAAAGCTCAGTCCTCGCACTTACAAGGAATCTGCGGAATTGGTTCATTTTGTTTCGAGCAATGCTATTCCAGTCGCGCCTCCAGTGGCAGTTTCTCAGTCGGGATCCGGTGGTGGCGGTGGTGACGGAGGATCTGACCCCCATGACGATGATGACGATGACAAGGCTGGTTCTGGCAAGGATAAGGGCAAGGGCAAGGAGAAAGAAAAGATCCAAGATTTCGAAAACTTGGAGGGTGCTCTCAGGCGTTTTGTCCTGGAGAAGCGGTCTCGCTCTAAGCTTGCTCCTGCACGGACTTATCTTCTGAACCTTCTCGCTGATCTGAACTCGCTTGCCACCGTTAATCGTGATGTTGCTGAGGCGGAACTCAAGCGAGTAACTGAGGAGCTTGCAGAGCTTGAGCCTGCTTACGAGAAAGGTAAAAAGAAGAAGAGCGAGCTCGCTGATGGGGTAGACAAGGCCATCGACGACTCTTGTGATGATGTTTACAACCATACTCGGTCTACCTTATCCAATACAATCGCCCGCGTTTCTGATGCTGATCTCGGTGTTGAATACCCGGGTCTCTTCTCTGTCTTCCAGTATGCAGAGGATTTGAAGCTCGCCATGCTCGACCAAATTTCTGCGGCAGTCACCGGCTGCGAGGACTATGCTAGAGATAAGACTGTGCAGGGTGTCGGCTTCATTCAAAATATTGGGCTGTTGCATATTGGAGAAGACAAGTTCTCACCTCTCAACTTCCGTGCAGACATGATGTTCCGTCGGGGTCGCCGTCATGCCCTTGGCCGACAAGTCGACACCGACGTCGACTTTTGGGATTTCTTCGACATTGCCGGTCTCTGGGAGCGCCAGGAGAAGATGGCCGGAACTGGTGTAGCAATGACCGCTGTGACCGTGCTTGGTGGCCGAGCCTTCAGTGGCTTTAGCTGGGTTGATAGCGCATTCAGCGCTGTTAAAGTCTTGGGGCCGAACAACTTGCGTCGCCTCTTCCTCCCCAGTGTCCTTGCTGCTGGTAAGTTAAACCCCTTTCGTTGGGCCTATTTAGACGAATGGCTTTGCTAATTTCAACCTAGCCATATTAACCGCCGCTTACGTGCTCTCTACCATTCCAACAACTTTGCCTCCTCGCCTGTCTCGCAAGATTGCTGCTACGCTCTCCGACATGGACTATGTCCATTCCAACGCAAACCGAATTTCAACCGAAGTCAGACGTATCCTCCGACTGCCTGCAAACAACCTGCAAAACAGCCTGGCTCAGGATATCGAAGACCTTGCTCGACGCAAGCAAGAGGTTGGTAAGGTCAAGCAGGAGAGTGACGTTGCTCTCAAATACTTCTCCAATCTATTCCGCGAGAGTGGCGATAATCGCCGTTCTGTGGATGACCTTGACCTCGATGGACCACTCCCTGGCGCCATGGGTGGTTTCGAGTCTTAAAAATTGACCCTTGTACCAACATATTGCTTCATTTGCGTCCTTTTGGACCTTGTGCTTTTCCTCCCTCTTTTCCTCCCTCTTTTTCATCTCTTTCATCTCAATCACTCTCTCCAAACATCCCAAACGTGTACATTCATCATGCCTCTTTCCCTTCTAACTCGATATCCTTTTTTCATGGTGTAAATCCTTAGTAACGAGCATCGTCTCTTTATAGAGCCTGCTTGTTTCTCGGATTACTCTTGAGTTTTCTATTTCATGGCGTGGTTCGGCGTGCATCGGAGGTCATTCTAAGTTTAGCCCAAGATTCCCATCCAATTTGACTGCTTCAAGATTTTCCATTCTCAAAACATCTATATGAATTTAAATACTCTGCCCAGGCTATTCATTCAAGCTGCGTTAGAACCTGAGGACTATTTGGTAGTAAGAAAGCAGGGGATCAACAATCTTGAGTGTTCATCGGATGAAGTGTTGATTTCTTAATTTATTTTGAAATATAGGACAGCATGATATACGGATTATGGAAAAGTTCTGTTCAGTCTAAATGAGCAAATACCTTCAGAGATATGCAAATAAAAGCAGCCGCCGCAGGATGTAACCCTTCAAGACGCCGTTTGCGATACAATGCAATGCTTTGCTTTTGAGAATTCCCTCCCATCCAATGCAAAACGCCAGAAATATTAAATTATCAATCATCATCACCACCCCGTTTCACGGGCTGTTTTCTAGTCCTTCGTCCAGACCCCCAGCCCGTATCCTCCAGCTCTCTGATTTCACCAATTACTGTGGGGTCAGGCTTCTTCGCTTTCTCATTCATTTTCCCTGCATCACGCAGGAATTCCGCCCTCATGGCAGCAGCATCTGGATCCTCGTAGTCTAGCTGTGTCATCTGCGGCTCTTGATTTTCCTCATCTTCATTGTCAATAGGAGCAAGTGTCTTCTCTGCCGTGAAATCGAATTTGCCTCCACTGAAAAGGGAAGACAAACTTCCAGTATTCCCCTCGACGCGGCTGTTAGTGCGAGATAAAGAATTGTCGCGGGTTGGATCGCCACTGTCAACTGCACTTCCGAGACCGTCGTCGTTCAACGTGTCGATGGAACTGGCGCGGGATACTGGGCGTGTAATCTCAAGTTTGCGATTGGATGAATGGGATGAGGCGCGACCTAGGAGAGGCTTGCGTTTCCTCCGAGCAGGATAACTGTTCTCATCGTTTGTTGTCGATGCTTCATTTTGTTGGCGTGACTTGGCTGCCTGGGCCTGCTGAAGGAGGCCCTTCAGCGCAGTATCGAGTGCAGAAGGCCCCGCAGATGAGGCCGTGGTATCTTCTTCGGCTGAGCGTGGTTTGTCCAAGTTTCTGGCGGGTGACCCAGATTGCGATTCTGGGACTGTTGGTTTGGGTGCGACTTCATCCTCTTCTCTAGAGAAACCATCATCTATAATTGGCACGGTTCGTGGCTTTACTGCTTTTCCCGCTAGTGCTTTTTCTGTTGCGTTTTGGTTGGCATGTTCAGCAGCATCACTTGAAACCCTTTCTCGCTTTCTTCCACTAGATTTGTCGGGAGTTCTCTCGCTTGCAAAGCCATCACCGGGCTTTTCGTTGCTTCCCCGGTGTTGGGACACTTGTCTTTGGACGATGTACGGCTCAAAGGGCTTCTTTTGCCCGGATTGGACAGATATCCAGAACCAGTCAGCAGAGACAGCAGGAATGGCCCATTCGCTTGTGTGACGAAGTTTGTCACGACTCGCTGTTTGTGGGTCATTGCAGATAAGGACTGAAGCTCGTTGTGTCAGATACTCTTCATATGAAGCACCCATAAGCTTCACAAGTTTTGATAGATGTAAAAGGTCGATACGTGCAAATCCTGTTGAGCATATTCGCATGCCCGAGAACCCTGATAAATCTTAGAAATAAGGCACCACAAGGGGTCTCGTGGATTGTATCTTACCCGGAAGAGGAAACTTGGGGAATGGCGTGCTCGCAACGTGTGTTTCTGGTGGTACTAAAGCTTTGGCGTCAAGGCATCTCTCCAGCCACATATCTGTGACAACGTCACATTCAAAGGCCATGTCTTCAGTCGAGGGAATTTCCGATCTAGGAGTGGTATAGGGTACCATGATATAAAGTCCCTGTCCAGTCTTAGGAATACTTGGGCTTGAAAACTCGCTCAAAGATTTCACACATTGAGCACCATTATATCCGAGGTGTTCTCGCAGGATAGCCATCTGGAAAATGTCAGTTTCCAGTGAAAGGATCCTCGAGATGTGGAGCTTACCTGCTTCGAAGAGAAGCCGTGAATGAAGATATAAGATCCGTCGAGAAAGCCTTTGTTCGTAGGTTTGTTTTCTGGTTGTCGGCGGTTTTGTGTCGTTTCCGAGAAAGTCGTCTCGCTCGCAAATGATTTCGCAGCTTGGATCACAGGGGCCTTGGGCTTTTCAAAATCTTCTTCTTCTTCCCATTGATCGTGTTTTGGTTCTGTCGACTCGGTATTTGTGAGACCCATGCCAATAATGTCCCCCCAGATGTTTTCGTTTTGCCCCACAAGCTTGGTGCTTGCGGTTCGACGAAGCTTTTTCCTTGGTCGTGGATTGATAGATGCATCCTGATCGGTCCCTTCTTTCCCTGTCTTGTATTTAACTGCAGGCAACGATCTATTCCATGCCCCGACACCTTGTTCTTCCAACGGCAGCATGGGATGGTACTTTTCTTCGTCCAGGATCATTCCGCGCTCGATGCAGTCGTGGAACCACTTTACAGTGACGACCTTGATATTCCATTGCGTCGCAAACTTGTATTTCTCACCCTCGCAGTTCCGCGCAATTAGATGGGTGACACTCTTTGTCAAGTCTTTGCGAAACTCAGCACCATTCTCTACGGCCAGGTCATTCATTTGATTCCGAAAGGTCACTGTGCATGTCCTTGTTAGCGCCAAATTTATCCACAGAACCCTTTTATGCACAACTCACTGTCAGAGAATCCAGTGATACAAATTGTCAGGCCAAAGAATGCTGGCAGTTTGTACTGATTTTCGAGCCCTCGAACATCTGTGTCCTCGTCCTGCATCCACAGCTCCCGTACAGCTTCGATCCACTCGGGTTTTAAGACGAGCACATCGTTCCGTTCACGCGCAACAAACTTATATTTGGGCGAGTCCGTTGCTCCGACGAGGAGATGGGTAACGTCCGATGTCAGGTCCGGTTGTTCAATTGCGCCCATTTCTTTCGCAAAATCCACTAGTTGCGTCTGGGATGAAGAATCCCGGTGTTAGTTGGTCAATTTGGGTAGGTAACGCAAGAATTTTGAGAATACAGACCCTTCGTTCTGGTGGAACAGATGTGAAGCAAATGATCGCACCCAAGAGCGGGTGCTCCTTGTCTATGAATATGCTGGTTAGAAGTCCGTATACACTCTGGCGGGGGCTGATGTTTCATAGACAATTACCCATGGCTATTGACCCCGCCATTCTGCATGGCCCAGCACCCTCCACAGCACGCTCTCCAGTGGGTTTCCTTGATTGATTTTTCAATCTCTTGTATTGCGAAGATTGCGATTGCAAGTGCGCGCGTGCAAATGAGAGGGTCGCGACGCCATCCCATCGTGGATAAGTGATCTCACGTGCTGATAAGCATAGAGGGCTAGCTGCTGATTGGTCAGACATTTCGTTCATTAAATGTATACTGTACAATCCAATATGTAGAGGCTGTGAGCAGACTTGAAGAGCATAATTGGCACATTGGAATTAACTTAGGAGATATAGCTATCGAAGTACTTCTTATGGAGACTAGATGCCATTTTCTACACTTCTAGCACACTGGTTCAGGCGCTAGAGCTAGTAATAAACATCGTTTATTCAATTCTAAGAGCGTAATCAAATTGTTGCATACTTGACATTGCAGTATAAATCAAATTGAAGCCTTGAACAGACTGATCAAATATATTCAACGTCCATTTATCTGTAGGAACTATATAGTAAGTACCCAGTTACCAAATAATTGATGTGTCTATCACTTTCATTGCCACGCCCTAAGCGGATCATCGGCCACGCACCCACTTCAATTAGCGCTTGAGCCACTCACATGCCGTCGTTCATCAAATTGTCACGCGTCTCGCGCACGCGTTTGTCACGAAAAGCAATCAATCATTTCATCGACATACGCTTTTATTTCTCCCTTCACCCCTCTTCAGGTATTTTGGTTTATGCAGATTACCCGGGCTGGGGGACGAGCTACGGTATCATTGCGGTCATTTTCATCTAATTGTCCCAAGAAAGCGACGGCATCTGCATATTTGTCGGCGCCGCGTCCCATCCCAGAGCAAGTTGCAATGTTCAAGAGGGCCATGAATGACCACCCGGGAGGGTCGGCCAAACCTTTGCAATCAAATCTTCTTCGTGCGAACTCGACCCTCTCGTCCAAGTCTCAACCGTCTCAGCCGGCTGGCGTCAAGCGAAAAATTGACGTGACCAACTCGAGCACCTCCGCGCTCGGCTCCCTCCACAGCGGGGTCTATTTTGATGAGAATGATTTTGATGATGATCTTGACCTGGATATCGATGAGCCATTGCCCTTCGTTGCCCCACCATCTACAACTGCCACGAAGCCCGACCCGGTCGTTTACCCAGATATTGATTCCATACCGTCGATAAGCCCTCCAGATCCCGCAGCGCCGAGCAAATCCCCGTCGGATGTCAATTATCCTGAATTACCTCTCAATTCCCAAGAAAATGCCGGACCACCCAGCAGTATGCCACTGCCATGGTCCTCGTCGCCGCCTACCCACTTTCAGCCGCCTCCCAAACCACGCACATTGCCATGGCTGAAGGAGGCTAAAGAAGAGGAGTTTGCACAGGTCAAGAGGCCCGTTCAGACACCAAGGCGGCAGAAGCCCGCAGATTTCTGGAACAAGAGTGCTAGTGCTATAAAGGAGGGACAGAAGGAATTGAGAAGAGAGTCTAAGAGACCTCAGGTTGATGATCCAGCAAAACAAAACCTTGCGCCCCCTAAAGTTCCCGGTGTCTTTCTCAGCGACGAACAGAGAGGTGTTTTGGAAGCTGTTGTGGACCGCGGGAAAAGTATATTCTTTACGGGATCTGCAGGTACTGGAAAGTCTGTCCTGATGAGAGAGATCATCAAGAAGCTACGCATCAAGTATAAGCGGGAACCGGACCGTGTTGCAGTCACCGCATCAACTGGTCTTGCGGCCTGTAACATTGAAGGTGTCACCCTTCATAGTTTTGCTGGTATTGGGTTGGGTAAAGAACCTGTTCCGGAACTGATCAAGAAGGTAGGCGGCTACAGAATGATATTTTGAATGATGCAAAAATGTTGACCATCAGCAGATCAAGAAGAATCAGAAAGCAAGGAATCGTTGGCTGCGTACAAAGGTTTTGGTTGTTGATGAAGTATCAATGGTAGATGGTGATCTGTTTGATAAACTCGAGGAAATTGCGAGAAGTATCCGTAACAACGCACGTCCATTTGGGGGCATACAGCTTGTTGTCACAGGTGATTTCTTCCAGTTGCCCCCGGTTCCTGAAGGTAGCAATCGCGAGGCCAAATTTGCATTCGCCGCAGCGACCTGGAATACGACGATACAGCATACGATTCTGCTGACGCACGTTTTCCGTCAACGTGACCCCGAATTCGCGCAGATGTTGAACGAAATGAGATTGGGTAAAATCAGCCCACAAACGATTAGTGCATTCCGAGCTCTCTCCCGCCCATTGGATTTCCATGATTCCCTTGAGGCCACAGAACTGTTAGTATAACCTTTCATTATGAGAGAAAGTTACCAGCATTAACATTCCCAGATTCCCTACTCGTTCCGAGGTGGAAGGTGCTAATTCCGCACGGATGACGAAGCTTTCCGGTGAATTGATGACTTTCAATGCGATAGATTCAGGGACGATCACAGATCCCAAGTATCGTGAGAAGTTGTTGTCCAATTGCATGGCCCCACAGATGATACATCTCAAAAAAGGAGCCCAGGTGATGCTCATCAAGAACATGGAAGATACTCTCGTCAATGGCTCAATTGGTCGAGTAGTAGCCTTCATGGACGAGGGGACTTTCGATTTCTATCGAATGAACGAAGGAGCTTTTGCTGATGGCGAGGATCATCCCGATGGGCTCGATGACGCGGTCTCTCGTGCTCGCAAGAAGCTGAAGCCATTGGCAAATCAAGAAGGAGGTATCACAATGACGCGAAAATGGCCCCTGGTGAATTTTATGCAACCCGATGGCACTGAGAGGCATCTTCTCTGCCAACCTGAGACCTGGAAGATCGAGCTTCCAAATGGTGAAGTTCAAGCACAGCGCCAACAAGTGCCACTGATCCTTGCATGGGCCCTTTCTATCCACAAGGCTCAAGGTCAGACATTGCAGCGAGTCAAAGTTGACCTGGGACGCGTTTTCGAAAAAGGACAGGCCTATGTTGCCTTGAGCCGAGCCACTTCTGCAGCTGGGCTGCAAGTCACACGCTTTGAGCCCCGCAAGGTGATGGTGCACCCGAAGGTGATTGACTTCTACAGCAAGTTGGTTTCTATAAGTCAGGTCAACAAACCAAAGAAATCCCAAGTCGATGATGACTTTGAGGGAGATTCTGCCTTTGATTTTCTATAGTTTTAGACGATGACGATGTGAGTATCCATCTGGTATGATATTGGTCGAGCCTGTATTATCTACACATCTACCCAACTCAGAATATTCATATACCCCAATTACTATGGTGCCTCCAGAGGAATATTGTAGCTTCTGGCCTCTGAATTCTATGTACATCCGAATCATCCTAAGAGTATGACTATATTACGCCAATGAGTCGTTGCAAGATAGGGCTTCAGGGTATGACGACTCGATAAGCTCCCCTCCCCACATTCTCTATCAACACGTGACAGCATCTTTCCGTCAAAGCTGCCTTAGCACCTTTGTCCGCCATTTATTCTCGACACATCAGTCGCACCAATTGTTTACGTCTGTGCTCGAGCGGTCACTTAACCTAAACTTTGGAAGATAGTGACCATGGCCTCCGAGTTCATTGGTTACAACGTGCTCGTGAGCCTGCAAGCCCCCCCAGGCGGGAAGCTTCAAGGCCAGGTTGCTGATGTGGTCGGGCAAAGGTTGATGCTTCAAGATGGTAAGCAATGACCCCCCGTGGCGTTTCCTGATAAATAGAAACGAGCTAATTCAACTCTGTTAAGTCACACTTCTCTGGAATGGCCAAAGGCTCGCGCAATATTCCATTGATGCGTCCGCTATCACAGACCTTTCTTTGCAATCGACCGGCGTCGTTCCTACGCAGCCTCAATATGCGCAAGTTGCTCCCGCAGCCCTCCCAGAAACACACATGCAACCTCAAGTCCCACAAAATTTCGTCGACCCAGCAATTCTGAGTTATGCCAAGCCCGCTCAACTTCCTACTCAATCCCATCATCAGATGCCGGCCGACATTCCCCCAACTGTTACAGCGTCTCTCACCGAACCATTCAGTGACCTCGAGCTGAACGTGAGCACTGGGAACAATCAGCGGGCGCCACAACCAAAGGGGCATCAACAAGTGCAAAATCCGACTCCGGCTAAGCAAATCTCGCGACGCAAAGACCGTGGCAATAATGATGTACCCGCACGAAAGCATGGCGCGGCTGCAAGCACCAATCCGAAGAGCAAAGGATGGCGTCAAACTGCATTTGTGGAACCAGCCACAGAGGTGACTGAAGTTTCGCCTGAGGCCGTTCCTCAGACTGGCACGAAGCTACGCAAGAAGAAAATACGCCGTACATATGCTGAAAACCCGAGTGGCTGGGCCACAGAAGATGCCACTGATATACAAGAATTGGGCGACTTCGACTTCCAAAGTAATTTGTCAAAATTTGACAAACGGACTGTCTTTGAGCAGATTCGAAATGACGATACAACTGCCGATGAAGCTCGTCTGGTTAGCTTCAATCGCAAAGCGAAGCCGGGCACAAATGGTGGTAAAAATCTCCACTGGACGGAGAACGTGCTCGATAGTCCGCAGAACAGTGACACTGGTGATGATGCGGAGCAGATTAGTGACGCCAGGCATAGCAGTGAAAACATTTCCGGTCGAGAACGGTCACGAGCTTCTGGCCGTATGCAATCCCGCAAGAGCAGCGCGATCTTGTCACAGCCAATGGTGCCGCAGATTAGTGCTCTTGGCCGCAGCCACCTGAATACTTCACGCACGACGAGCCCTCGACCAGGTCGGTCTTCTGTGTCGCCCATGGTGACTCCTAGCGTATCTGGCGCATCGCTACGACTGACTACAACTAACCGTAGCTGCCCAACCGTGAGTCCACTACAAACTCTCGAGGTTGAGCAGATCGCCGTTGCTGAGTTTGGCCTGAGCGAAGACATAATGACCGAAAACGCTGGTCGTGGTATTGCAGAGGCGGCAGTTGCTCATCTTGCTAGTGATGCTGCTGCCCCAACAATGCTGGTAGTCACGGGAAACCATAGAACTGGGGCCCGGGCTATTGCTGCGGCACGACACTTGCGGAACCGCGGTCATCGCGTCTCAGTCTGCGTGCTTGGTCTGGAGCACGAGGCCGAGCTGTTGGAGAACTGCCGCAAGCAACTGGATATCTTCCGGAAAATCGGAGGCCGAGTTCTCAAGTGGGAAGATCTATCTACTAGGCTTTCTTCGTCAGAATTGGTTCCTGATCTGGTGATCGACGCTCTATTTGGCATGCATCTAGCTTTTGATGACCTTCGAACGGACGACCAAGCAGTGGCGTTCGAAATTATCTCATGGGTGAACCGGGGTAACATTGACGTCCTGTCGGTTGATATTCCATCGGGAATGTCGGCTTCAAGTGGTGAGTATTCCCCTCTGTTCGCCTTTTCAGCTCTTGGCGACGGCCTCTTTTGATCTCTACTAACTATCCAAATAGGAGAATTGACCACAGTAGAAGGCAGTCGACTTTGCATTTCTGCATCTTCGGTAGTGTGTCTTGGTGCTCCCAAGACTGGTGTTCTCAACGCCCTTGTATCCGGAGCTGCTTTCGACTGGAACCTCACCGTTGCCGATATTGGTATCCCGCAAATTGTATGGCGCAAGTATGGCACCCGTCGTCGACATGGAATCGATTTCGGAAACAGATGGGTGGTTCCACTCCATTACCAAGCCCCAGCTCAATAGACACCGAAAATCAATCACGAACGGCCTGAAATCCATCAGTTATGAACAAAATCATTCGTGGCGCTTTTACGAGGTTGGGAAAATGGTGGGGATATCTTGTGGCGCTTTCGGAGTTTTCTGTTTAGCCCACCTTCAATTCTCGGGCGTCTTTGTAAATGTATCATTAGCGACAATCTATGCTTCCAAGTTTTCGTTTACCCTGCGGGTTTCAAAGTTCTAGACTAAATCTAATTTAGCAATTGTGATATTCATGGCTATCAGCCTGCAACGGCGACATATATCCTGAATGAAAGTTTGACTCATTCAATACTTCCTATTGCAATAAGGCTAGCTGTGCTGAGTTAAATTCTCGCTTGCTTGATGTGCTCTATCGACGACCCTCGTCTCGGGGAGGCAGATGTAGATTAGGTTTATGCCTGGTCCTCGAGGTGTCAATTCATGAGCTAAACCGGATTAGGCTAGTCCACCCTGCGTCATTCTCGCCGTCTTTTCGAATGGAAAGTGAAGGCGGAGCTATTGCTAATACTTGAGCTTCAGACATCATGGGAAAAGGTAGGACAAAGTCCTTGGACCAATTTGAAGTATTTTACTAATATACCTGCAATTTAGGAACTGACAAGCTCTACGTACGCGAACTCTCTTCACCCCTTCGTTATAACACTCCCCGCTGTCGCATATTCAAAGGCTTTGCTAACGATCAGTCAATATAGATCACGCATTCCGAGTGGGCATCAGAGGATGCTTTCTCAGCCAGCGCTGGCGCTGGGGTATCCAAGGCTAGACGAAGCGGTGGCCATGTGCCTTTCAAACGTCTTCCCTTCAACTTTTGCTCTCTTTCCCTACAGCCCTTTTCGCATCCAGTCTGCACACCTTCCGGCACCCTTTTCGACCTAACTAATATTCTACCATGGATTAAGAAACATGGAACGAATCCCGTGGACGGGTCGCCTCTCAAAACCTCAGACTTGATCAAGCTGACCATTGCGAAAAACGAGGAGAACGAATACGTCGACCCGGTGACATATAAGGTTTTGACGGACAACACACATATCGTAGCCCTACGAACTACCGGTAATGTGTTTGCCTGGGACACAGTTGAGCGACTGAATATCAAGGGAAAGCTTTGGCGTGATTTGGTTACGGACGAAGAGTTCAGCCGCAAGGATATCATTACGTTGCAAGACCCGCAAAATATTGAGTCGCGCAATCTCAGCTCCTTCAATTACATCAAGGATGGCGAAACGGGCATCTTAGAAGAGCAGCAGTCATCCGGTAGTGTCAATGCCGATGCCTTGGGAAGTTCAGCGAAGATTCTAAAGGCGAAAGAGGCCGTGGCTAAGGCGCGCGCTGAACGAGCCCAACAGCAAAGCGGCTCTGCTTCTTCTAAAGCGATTTCCAAAGTCGGATCAACGGGCACAAATGCCTCCAAATCAGCATCATCCCAGTCAGGGAAACCTATCCCGTACAACGCAGCACGTTTCACGACTGGCAAGGCTGCAGCATCTTTCACTAGTACAGGATTAACACCCCATACCTCGGCCGAGCTGGCTGTCTTGTCTGAAGAGGAGTACATGTTGAAACGCGGCCGGGTGAAGGGCAAGGGCTACGCTCGACTGAACACGACTGCTGGCCATTTGAATGTGGAACTTTACGCGGAACATGCACCCAAGGCCGTGTGGAACTTCATTCAGTTGGCCAAAAAAGGTTATTACAAGGATGTCACTTTTCATCGAAACATGAAAGGGTTCATGATTCAGGGTGGCGACCCCACCGGTACTGGACGAGGTGGAGAGAGTATCTGGGGGAAGTACTTTGCAGACGAATTCGAGGGACCTTTGAAGCATGATGGACGTGGAACACTGAGCATGGCCAACAAGGGGAAAAACACCAACAGCAGTCAATTGTGAGTCAAAGGCCAGCCTATATTGAATATCGAAAAAGATCGGAACTAATGACCATTGTTCTAGCTTCTTCGCTTACCGTGCCCTGCCTCACCTCGACCGCAAGCACACCGTCTTTGGTCGACTAATTGATGATCCTACTCCTTCAACTTCGACTTTGAACTCGCTCGAGACTCATCCAGTTGAGTCTTCCACTAATCGGCCCACTCCAGAGGTTCGCATCAAGGATGTCACCGTTTTCGTGGACCCCTTCGAGGATTTCTTGAAACAAAAACAGTCAGAAGGCCAGCAAGAGGCTACTGGTGGCAGCGGAGACGCAGCAGAAGATGAGGAAGCTTCTCGTCGCGTGGATGATGAACGAGTCACCTGGACGGGTAAGCGAGTACGTGGACCTGGTGCTGGAGCTAGCGAAAGCGGCTCAACTGGTGTTGGCAAATACTTGAAAGCTGCGCTGGCCGATCGCGGTGGAGAAGAGGATGAGATTGTGGAGTATTTAGACGAGAATCCTGAGCCCGAACCTGCACGCAAGAAGGCCAAGGGGACCGGAGGGTTTGGAGACTTTAGTTCGTGGTAATGTACTTCATGTTATAGTACGTCTGGGAGCTCCCGCTTTGTATACCTGATGTCTTTTCTTTTGGGATGCTCTTCGTTTTCTTCGCCCTCAAAAATGTTGATGGCGTTTATTATTCAAGGATATGTTTATAGGGGTTGATGCAGTGGAGTTCAGGGGGTATCTGGACCACAAATATGAGCTATCTGCCATCTATGCCGAATTGGGGCATCGTGAGATCTACATTTTCAATACGGGGTTTATGGTAATAGTCTACTATGTAGTGTATATCTAGTAAGGAGGAGATCAATAGAATGACCACTGCAGGGCTAGCAACTTCACGGCATGACAAAATCAAAAATGGAAATACTGCAAATGTTCGTAGTTTGGTAGTCTGATATGATGATGTGATCTACTCCGCAGAGTCACCAGATGTAGAGGACGACATGGTGAATTCCCACCATTTTCCCCTAAATATTCTGTATTCCATTGCTTAAAACTCAGTTTCTTCAAGAATTCTTGACCTATACTCAATACAGACAAGACTCCCCGCTACTCGTCTTCTCGATTCTTCCCAATAGTCTAGCTTCACTCAGCTCCACCCTTCCTCCGTTCTTGGCTTCTCCTCCGCCCAGTGCCGCGCAACGGGGCGGAGTTCAGGTAACTTCCTCCGGCATATCACATTACAACAACTTACGCCTTCCACCTCCGTGTTCAATCATCTTTCCCCAGATCCATTATCTTACGACTACGGTATGTTCAACTTTCTTCCTCTCCATCACACCGCGAAATGAATGTCCGGGCCTTCCGGGAGGCGGGGTTTATGCCAGCAGCTCATCCAAGCATGAGCGATAGACGCGCGCTGGCCGCACCCCACAGATCAATGCTTGAATGCATGAAGCTCGAATCAGCCCAATGGGCTGATTGAGATCAAGTTGTCATCCTGCAAATATTGGGCCGAGTTGAATCGTCTCTCTTTGCCATTCAGCTGTTCTCCATTGACCATCATTCTCCCATTGCTTCAACTCATCTCTCCTCTCAACCTTTCCTGCGTCCTATTTATCTTATGTTAACGGGTTCATCAAATCTCTTTTATGAAACACAATCATCATTAACACCTTCAAAGCTATAGTTTCATCCCTCCCCTCACTTCCTCTCCTGGCCGATCGCTGCTACGTCAGACACCAACGCCGCTCTCATTCTCGCCCCCGCGCCAAGTCCAACTTCATTAAAAGCCACCCCGCCATCCTTTTCGAGGGATACAATCAAGCTGGCAGGAAATAAGCGCCGTAGCTTTTCTTCGCAGGGTGGGTTACTGAACAGAATGTTCAGTGGCTCTTCGAGCCCACCCAAAGATAAGACCGAAGCCACTGTACCTGGAATTGATACGAACTCCCTGAATAGCCTCCAACCCGAAAACGCCAGTCCTCGCGAGAAGCGATTCTCTCCACCTGGCGCCGGATTTTTTCGTCGCCAAAGTGAAGACCAGGGCCCCGCAGGCGAAAAGAAGCGCAGGAGTAGCACCGTTACCAAAGCGGCGAGCTTCTTCAGTAACGCCAAGAACTCCCTCTCCCTGAACAGTACGCGCGAGGGTACTTCCTTCAGCACTAGTCCTCAAGTCTCAGACAGTCCTCTTCAAAAGCTTGGAAGAATGGATCCAGCCTTGAGTGTCCCGCAAGGGTCCTTCAACAACTCTGCTGGAGAGTCAGTACCGACTACTCGTTCGTCCTTCCGCGTTGGTGTGACAGAAGACAAGAATCGAAAATGTCGCCGGACGATGGAAGATACACACGCCTATCTGTACAATTTCCTCGGCACACCGGCTCCGACAGCGTCGCCTGACATCAATGGCAATGATCCTCCAAGGGGCGCGAACGAGTCTCAGACTTCCGAAGACTCCTTAAACGCGGTGGAAACCGACAATGGTTATTTCGCTATCTTTGATGGACATGCGGGTACTTTCGCAGCAGAGTGGTGTGGCAAAAAGCTTCATTTAATTCTGGAGGAGGTCATGCGCAAAAGTCCCAGTACACCTGTGCCTGAACTTCTCGATCAAACGTTTACCAGTGTGGATCAGCAGCTGGAGAAACTGCCCCTCAAAAACAGTGGCTGTACTGCAGTAACCGCGGTCCTCCGCTGGGAAGATCGAGTTCCTAGCTCAAATTCAGCCACTGGCTCTGCTGCTCTTGCCCCTGCTGCTGCGGCGGTAAAGGGCGATACCAGCTCTGATGCTCTGGAGACCTCGGCTCAAGATACCCCCACTGAAGGTTCCATTCCCAAGTTGCAAGATAGGGCTGTTCGTCAACGGGTGCTGTACACGGCCAACGTTGGCGATGCTCGTATTGTGCTGTGTCGCAATGGTAAAGCACTGCGCCTGTCGTATGATCACAAGGGAAGCGATGAGAACGAAGGAAAGAGAATTACCAACGCTGGCGGACTAATTCTCAACAATCGTGTCAATGGAGTCCTGGCTGTTACTCGTGCTCTAGGCGATACCTATCTCAAGGATCTGGTGACTGGGCATCCTTATACCACTGAAACCGTGATACAGCCCGATGCCGACGAGTTTATCATTCTGGCTTGCGACGGGGTGAGTTTTATTCTAAATTTCCTTTTCGACTGTATTTCAATTATTAACATTGCTCCATCTAGCTTTGGGATGTATGTAGTGATCAGGAAGCTGTTGACCTTATCCGCAACGTCCAGGATGCTCAGCAAGCTTCCAAGATCCTTGTGGATCACGCTCTTGCGCGCTTCAGTACAGACAACTTGTCCTGCATGGTCATCCGTCTTGACTCAAACCGCGTGAAGGATGTGGTGAGCAATAAAGTGGATCCGATCGGAGTGGACGGTGACCCATCTGCAAGTCTCAATCGTGGCGTGAGCGAAGCCGACAAGATCGTGGAGGGTGCGCGAAGAAGCATGGCCAATGCTGGACTTGCTGATAACCTTGAGCTTGCAGAGCAGGCGAATGAGGAAATCCTGGAGAAGATGGCCAGCAATAACAGCCAAGAACCCGGGCCTGAGCTCAACTTGGACAGCAATCACCAACTGCCATCTGTGGATGTCTTGAGTCAAAGTAATGCGCCACAGGAAAGCAAATAATTCTCTTTAAGCCTTTGACGAGACTCTTCTCAGTGCACCGAAGACTTTCAAGGAGTAGCAACCAGATAGAACGCGGTCATATGTTTTCCTTGTCTTCATTTTTATGACTTTTGGATGCTCTTGAATCAACCACTCGAGCCCACGTTTATTTCACTATTTTCACACCCCTTCTTTCCAGTTTCTTCTTCTATCATTTTTTGATTTTACCCGTTGCACATCGGCGCCCAATTTCTGGAATTTACAATAACAATTGCCCTTCACGCTTGTTTCTCTTGGTGCTGTTATCAAGGACACTAGCCGTCATAGTGCCCGATACATGGCAGCATCACCGATTTATTGGGCTCCTTTACCCCTCAGACTGGCTGAGGTTTATGAGATTAAGACTTTCTGTTTCTCCCTTCTTGTTTTCAAATCACTTTTTTGTGGTGTCTGTATGTATGGCTATTTTATTTGCACTACGTAAATCGAGAGTCGATCGTTACAATCTGCAAAGACAGATAAATGTCTCTGAACGTACTGGCTTAAGCCAATATTTCACATTGGTACCTATATGATTAATATACTATCACCTGATGGTACTATTGCCAGTAGTACCTATTAAGGCCGATGGACAACGGTACATTTTTATATTGTAAACGGAGGACCTGTGAATTTCCTTTTCCGGTTAGCTTTGCCTTTCTAGGCTTAGCGCTCCAATACACTGTCTTGTAACCTGTGCTTCATATCGCCCCGACATAAAAGACCCGACCTGCCCTCTCGTCCCCCTCTCCTTCTTCTCCTTTCCCCTCAACTCCTCTATGCTGCACTCATCGCCGCCCCTTTTCTTTCCTATCGCCCCCACAGGCCGACGCACTGCCCCATTCATTTGACCGGAGATGCCGCTCGATCCGCTTTCCAACTTGTAATCGCCCCTTGAGCTGGAATTGGCAGTCGCACAGGGGCAAACCCACTGAGATGATCCAGCCAGCAGCGGCGTCGTGTGACCTTGGGTCGATACTCTTACTGCTTCCCTGAGGGCGCGACTGTGCACCTTACTACGGAGCTGGTGCTTGCCCTCCCTCTGCCTGTGCGCCTTGCTCGTCTCTGCTTCCGCCGGCCTCCACCTCCGCCAGGTATTCGGACATCCTCGATACGCTACGCCCTGCTCCGTCCACTCAAACTACGGTCACATGGCACTGCCCCAATTCGCTCAGTTGCCAGGTCGCCAAGGTCGTGGCGACCACCTGTCGTTATCGACAATTCTCTCCGATGCCTCCACACCCTGTCAGTGAATATACGACTGCACGGCTCGGTGACATAGGCCAATGGCAAAAATGCCGCACGCGCCTCTCACGTCGGTCAATGTCGATTGTTTGAACAATAGACTGCGACCAGGAAACCTACAGGGCGACCCCACCGTCACATCGAAAATCCAAGAAGATTATAACCGGCCGATGACTAATATGGGTATGTGCGTCGCAAGAGCCATCGGTGCAAGTTACCAAGAATTGTTGCGGGTGAATTGTAGGTCATTACGGGCTGTGAATGGGCTATAAACCTGATGTAGCCTCGTGCCCTTGCGCTAGAATGGACTGGGTTACATGTGTTTACAGGAGCCAGATAGAATTTTGATTAGAATCCTCTGCCATCAATTTGGTAGAAACTGGCAATTATTGGAACTATGATGGCTGGACCTATCCAATAGAGCAAAGATTTTGGACGGCATGCATGGTGTCACTAATTAAAAATGGGTCTGTAACAGTCTCTCCAAGGTTTCCTGAATTTCCCAGCCAGAATTAGATTACGCATATCCGTCCAGAATGCCTTGCCATTTCGTGCGCCTCGCCATGTGCGTCTAAGCGCCCTCGAAGCAACATTTTCGATTCCACATCCATGTCTGTAAATCCAAATGAGGCCGAAACATACTCATACCAAGTAGGGAAGAAGGCAGTGTTTTCCGAAACATGTATACTGACAGCCTTCCTGTCTCGGACAATGATATTTCCCAATTTGAGATCGCAATGAGTAGGCACATAGGGCTCGCACCTCGGTAGACGCTTTTCAAATCCTCCAAAACTGTGTTGAGAAAGATGGCAAAGATCTAGGGCCGTAGCATCCCACAGATCTTGGTCTGAGTGAAACGGCCCACGGGGCTCAAAGTCGAGGAATAATAAGCCTGGGGAGCATGGGCTTTGATCGACACATTGAATAGAGGCCGACGTGACGGATCGCAGCTATTTTTTCACTTTGACGAGGTCCATCCCCCTTCGGACGCCCACTGATGCGTTCGTTCAAAACGAAGTAGCGCCCATCTCGACCAGCCAAGTCTCGTAAAACTTTAGGGATGGGATATCGATATTGCTCGCTAAATATTCCGATGTTTTTACTTCGATTTTTGCCTTTGGACCCTCGCCAGGCCGGTCTTTCAGTATTGCAGCTGATCTGATAGACTGCCGCCTCGGGAAGCGATCGGCTCCCGGAGCCCAACCTGAGTTGGTTCCCCCGCCGCCCTCCCTGAGCTGCTCCCTGAGCGACCCTGAGTACTCCCGGAGCGACCCTGAGTACTCCCGGAGCACTCCCGGAGCTGCTCCCTGAGCACCCTGATCCCTCACTCTGGATGCTCTGGCTGGCCCACGCTTCTTTTTTTTTTTTTTTTTTTTTTTTTTTTTTTTTTTTTTGCAACCCACCCGATTAGGATCACGTGATACAAAATTGCCCTACTATCATACTAACTATACGACTTCAATCTGAACCTGTTCGATACATACTATCCCAGGTAATCAGCTAGCTCAACTATGGAATATTGAAGCATATTCTATCGCAAGTTTTCAAAGTGTCATTTATTATAGAGCAGTTGAAACTAAGATGAGACACGGGATGCACAGGGTAAGACGTCTGCAAAGGCGCTGGGACTCGTGAGACACAAAATCTTGCCTGTATTCAACAATTAGCGGGGATAGCTCAGCTGGGAGAGCGCCAGACTGAAGTGTACTTCGGTCCGAAAATCTGGAGGTCGTGTGTTCGATCCACACTCACCGCATCTTTTTGAATTTTTTGTTTTTGCATCTTAATCATTGTGATGGTTGGAAAAGTCATCATTGTGGATAGCCGAGTGGGTGGACTCTCCAGTTAGTGTGGGCTGTGCGGAGTTCCGCGGTGGGTATCCACACCACGCATACTGTATTTAACTCCAACGTCTTCGTTTTTGCCTTTGATCATAGCTTTATTAATCGATATTCGTAATGAAATGGTCAAAGTGATTTACATCTCTCGGGCTTTTTAAGGGTAACGAATTTGAAGCCTTGAAACTGTATTCTATATGTACTCCTAAATTAGTTAGTACAGTAACTAAGCGCTTATCGGAGTAACCTTGATCCACCTTTCTAGAACGCCCATCCATCACTCACTCACACCACTTACGCACTGGCTTTGTTCCTAGTTGTTCTTGAAATTACCCGTCATTTAAGGCTCATAGTGGCAACACTCAAGCTTGATATTGAATTAGCGGTCTTGGGTATCCGGGATTATGCGCCCTATTTCATGTTGATTTAGCTCTAGACAAGCAACTCTAGTCCCTGCGAGTACAGTAACATGCATTCTCGGCGTCGAAATGGGAGACTGGCTTCCTGTGAGCCTTGTCGCAAGGACAAGGTAAAGTGTGACCATGCTCAGCCTACGTGCGAACGTTGCCATAAACGGGGCCTCGATGATCGGTGTTTCTACCATCCTGCACCGTTGACGAGCGCCTCCACAAGACGACCAAATAGACAGAGTCAAGCTCAAGGGTGAGCATTATTATGTTCATTTGATACTAGTGGAATAGGGAATCAATTGGCTAAGTTCAATTATCACAGATCATCCTCACCTTCCCTGAGAAATCTACATAGCCCCAGATCTAATTCGGGGACACTGGACGTTGCAGCAGACCGGTCGTCTGTAGTCCACCCAGAAATTCGTGCTAATAATCAGCTTTTAGCTGGATATTTAGGCCCAACGAGTTTTGTTGCGGGATTTGAAGGGGGCCTCGACGTCTTTTTCCAAGACGGTCTACTGGTCAATGCCAATGGATGTGAGAATCCGGCTATGGCTACGCCTCCCGTGTTAGTGAAGAGAACTGCAGATATTCTTCGGTACTTGCAAGAGTTTTCTACCATCAAAAATCTTGTCCGTGAATACTATAGCATCTCTCAAACGGCTGTTATTCCATCGCCATTTATCCTCAATGCCCTGGATGAGCTTGAGATCACTATCGACGGAGGCATGTTCGAGACGTCATCCGATGAGCAATTAATGACATTCGGCAAATTTGTCCTGCATAATACCAGTAAATCCTTCGAAATTCCACGGGAAAGGGACGGGTCTTCCTTTCACAAATCTTTTTCTGGGTCATCCCTTCGCTTGGAGATTATTGGAGTTATATGTGCCTTAGCAGGCCGGGCTAGCTATTTCGGGCTCGCTGGAAGCACAGCTCGCCATACCGAGCCACGAAACGACTTTCCCCGAATAATGTCTATTTTATGTGATACCGCCATACAAACATGCAAGAGCCTCACAGGCTTGAATGATCTAACCCTCTGGCTTGTCCACGAAAGCCTCATGTTGTCTAAGCTGTTGGATGGTGATTCTAGTCAGCCAAACCATTGGATCTTTGTTATTATAGCCCAAGCTTACGATTACTTTCATAGGTTCGATAACTTGGAACCGCCTTGGTGAGCTTGCTACAGATATATTCGAGCTTGGTGCGCATAGAGACATCTCCATTACCAGTAGCATTTCTTTACCCTCGTTTATTCTTGAGACTCGAAGGAGGCTTTTCGCAGCTTCTTACCAGTTCGATAAAAGCATTGCAACTTTTCTTGGACGGCCACCTCGTATTCCATGGAGACACTCGGATTGTCCTCTTCCTCTCGATATTAGCGATAAAGCTTTGGCTGGACAGCCTCATATACTAGAAGCTGCTCAGCGAACATTGGATGCTGATAGATGGAGCACGGAAAATATTTATCAACAAGCATCTTGGATACGAATGCGATTTATCATAAGTACTTTCCGAGAAGAGATTCTAGAGCTGTCCCTTCAGAAGCCCAGCCCAAACAGAGAGGATCAATTGCGGTAAGTTGAGCTCGATGCCCACCTCAAGTCATTGTGCAACCTAGGTGATGCTGACCATTGCTACAAGGGATGTCTCCAGTCGCTGTCATCAGGCGTGGAGCACTTTGCCTAAACGGCTTCGATACACGCCTAGCTGTTGGAAGTCCGACCTACCCATTGGGGTAAAATTGATGTCCGTCATTTCATACCTCGCCTATCTCTACAACGACTTCTCGATACAAAGGATATTGCATCAGGACCCTGAGGTTTCAGATACTTCACTACTGGACGTTAGCTCCGAGATTCTTTCAACTGTGTTGACTCTGGGACGGCAGTGGGAACGTTCTGTCGATATCAAGGGTGATTATACTTGGATCGTGAGTTCTGGTTACGTCTCGTTCTTGACACCTACTAATCTCCTTATTCAGGTCCTTGTGTACGGATTTTCATGCGCTAGCGTTCTGGTTCGAGCATTGCAGAGACAAAGCCGGACTGGCCAGCCATTGTTGTATTCCGGATCTAGAGCCTCCCTTCTTCGTAACCTGAGCGTCTTCATCTCGCACTTAGAGTCGATGGACGGTGCGGGACAGGCGACCTCCTCGTTATTCACTCGTGCTACATCGGTCTTCTCGGCTATTGTCGACGAGATACTAGAGCCGCGGCCAGAAGCTCCTATCGAGAATTCCAGTCTTGATACAACACTCGATTTCAATAATGATGCACCCTTTCTTTTTGATCCTCAAGGAATAGACTTGATTGATACCGAGGATTTCCGAGTTGCTTTTGATGATATGCTTTACTAGGATAGGTATTCTGTGACAATCGGGTTACGATTTAAACTGTTTATTATAAACAATGCATGAGCTAAAGTCCGCTAGGTATTATGAGCTGATGCACTTCTCAGGCATCTCATACTTTGAAAAAATGTTCAAATCGGTCTTGGTGCATGGAAATATCAGATCAAAATCCCATCACTACTGCCTTGATCTTCAGTGGATTTGGCAATCTCTATAGCCGTATCACAAATGAAATGAAACTAACTCATTTTTACCTAAAATTCTCAATCGAAAAGGACCAAAAAAAATATTAGAGAAAGATGATTTCGATTGACAGGTCACTCACTCAGGAGGAAGCTTAAACAGAAACATTAAGTATAAAAGGCAAAAAAAGAGATGCGGTGAGTGTGGATCGAACACACGACCTCCAGATTATTGGACTAAAGTAGACTTCAGTCTGGCGCTCTCCCAGCTGAGCTATCCCCGCTATTGGATGAAAAGTCTGAGCCTTTTTGAATATATGATACAATGTCCATCTTAGTTCTACCAAATGCTACCAAAGATATGGTATCTCTATGCCTTATACATATCGATTAAAATGACTTGCGTACAAAGGATAAATGAACATTGGTTAGCATAATGTAACCAACCAAATTGACGGGTGGAAAATGAACCTCCCAGACAGTATCACCACTACCATTTTACACACCTAGTCAACTTGAACTATGCATGACCTAGGATATCCTCTTCACACTGGTGGTAAGCCATTACTATAGCCTCTCGAACACAAAGTACACGTCTATATGGTATTGAAAAGGGTATCATAATATTTCACACAGATAAGACTCCAACCAATAGCGCCGGCTTTCAATGATATCCCACCATCTACTTTCATTCTTCCCCAAGATACTTCAACACATCATCATTCATAAAGAACAAATTCCTTAATTTGTCTCCCTTCTTCTTATCTTCGAAATGTTTCTTCCTCATTTGCTTCGCATTCAATTTCTGTACTTTCTTAGGCGGCGCAGGTACAGACTTGATCGGATCTCCGTCGGCATCAAGTCCAGTGCCTAGACCGGCGGTATCATTCTTGATTCGACCTTTGATTGGCTCCCTGATACCCTCTCTACCTGGGGCACCAAGACCGAGACGACTATCCGGGTCCCAACCATATGTGGAGAGGTATCGTAGTCCGACGTGTGTGCGGTCGAGATGTGATGGGGGGTGAGAATGGGCGAGGCAGACTTGATGGGCGAGTGAGGCCTCGTGTGGTCTTTCTTGGGAGGTGCTTGTATTTTCTGCTGATATATCCGAGGAGACTGGTAGATTGCATATTTCACAGTGGTCGTTGGCTTTTGTAAAGGGTGGTTGAGGGGACGCTGTCTTTGAATTTGGAGGTGTAGACTCTGTTGTGTGTGAAGGCGGATTTTGTCTAGAAGATGAGCTGGATAGATTTGTTTTGGCTTTATCTTTATTGAGAACAATCGAGAGGTATGCATCTGCGATACTTGGGCCAGAGGGCGTAGAAGGTGCTTGTGTGGATGTTGTAGTATTCAGATCATGGGAGGAGCGTACGAATGGAACTCGTTTGCGCCGAATTCCCGCTCCAAAAACACGTTGGTCTTCCGCAGGAAGAAAGTAATCATCATCATCATCTTGGGAATGAGACATCATGAGCATAAGCCCAGGAAGTTGGAGATGGTAAACTTGTCCTGGAGGTGTTATTCCAACAGATTGAAGTGCCGCAGTGGCGATAAGCGATAAGCTCGCCCTTTCCAATGGGAACACTTGGAATATTTGGAGCTTCGGCCACTTTACTCCTCTACTCTTATCTTCCTTCCACGCGATGCCCATCCCAATCATTGCCCATGGCCTCCAGGAGGGCATTTCGGCAATTCCACATGCCTGGACGGTCATTCGTATCGCGCCATGGTTTATCCTACTTGCCGCGCTGAAGTATTACTTCGGCGGAGCCCGCAACACCTCCGAGCGTCTGATGGCCTCTAAGGTGGTAATGGTCACAGTATGCAGCAAGATTCATTCTGCTTTGATAAAGTTACTCAGCTGATATCGTCTTTTCAGGGTGGAACGTCCGGAATTGGAGCCTGTGTCGCGCGTGAACTTGCCGCACGACAAGCCCAAGTCATTCTTCTCACAAAGCAACCACCCTCCGACGGTTTCTTAGCCGAATACATTGACGATCTCCGCCGCGAGACAAAAAACCCTCTCATCTACGCCGAACAAGTTGACCTCGCATCCTTACACTCCGTCCGCGAATTCGCCACAAAATGGATCGACAATGTCCCACCCCGCCGTCTCGACGCCGTAATTTTATGCGGTGGCGTCGCCGAGCCATCCAGTGCCCGCGGTCAAACTCAAGATGGAATTGACGACGAATGGCAATTGAATTATCTTTCTAATTTCCATTTACTCAGTATTCTCAGTCCTGCCCTGCGCGTTCAACCTGCCCATCGTGATGTTCGCGTTGTCTTCGCAACATGCTCTAGCTATATTGGAGCGAAATTCGATCTTGAGACTGTGAAGCGGGATAAGAAGGATGCTGCGAAATCAAAGGATCAGGGACCTACTGCGAGATTATCTGTTCGTCCGAAGGGTATTTATGCCGTGAGCAAATTCGCTCTTATGACCTTTGCGCACTCCTTCCAACGTCATTTGAATGCCTACGAGCGGCCGGATAGTTTGCCCCCTTGCACGCGAGTCCTTATTGTCGACCCAGGTCTGACGCGGACTCCTGGTACACGGCGCTGGTTAACGGGTGGATCGCTGTGGGGACTCCTTTTATATCTTCTCACTTGGCCATTCTGGTGGTTGGTGCTCAAGTCACCGAGTCAAGGGGCACAGAGTATTCTTTACGCGGCGATGGAGGAGAAGTATGCGCGTGGAGAAGGTGGGTGGTTTATTAAAGAGTGTCGGGAAGTGGATTGTGCTCGGAGGGATGTTCTCGATGAAGATGTCCAGAAGAGGTTATGGGAGTTTAGCGAGAAACAAATTGAGGAGGCTGAGAAGGAGGGTGCTGTGAAGAGGACGCTTGCAAAGAAGGAGAAGCAGGCTGAAGAAGAGAAAAAGACGAGGCAGGAAACTTCTTCGGCAAAGGCGCAGACAGCAGGATCAAGACGGAGCCGGAGGAATAAGTGAGTGGTGCAGTATACAGCATTTTGTGAGCTCTTGTTACCTGGCATTGATCTATAGAGTTGTTGTCTTCTGGAATTGAAGCAACAATTTACTACCATTACTACACATCATATACAATTCTGACATATCTTTACGTCCTTTGAAATGCGGGACCCCACGATACTAAAAAAGGAGATTCGTTTCGTGTACTCTACTAGTGTCTATAACCACATCATTCGAGTTCTTTTCCATCCCAAGCAAACGCTGCGCATCAACGATTAAAATTAATCTACTTCTTCAGAGCAGCCAGCAGCTCGGCAGGGGGCTCCTGACGGTAACCCTGGGGGTTGTTCTTGGTCCAGAGCCACAGATCCTCGCAGGCCTGCTCGAGGGTGCGCTTGGGGGTCCAGCCAAGCTCGCTGGTAGCACGGTTGGCGTTGGCAGTCAGGTTCAGGACATCACCAGCACGGCGGGGGGCAACCTCGTAAGGGAGGTCACGTCCGACAGCAGCGGAGAAGGCACGAATCATCTCGTAGACGGTGCTGCCCTTACCGGTACCCAGGTTCCAAGCACGGACACCGGGGTTGTTGGCGCGAAGGTAGTTCAGAGCCTTCAAGTGACCGTCAGCCAGGTCCAGAATGTGGATGTAATCACGGATGGCAGTGCCGTCGTGGGAGTCGTAGTCTATGCATTGTCAGTCCTGTTATTTGTACCGGGTATAGAAGAATCTTATATAAAAGGAATTGAGGAAAACTCAACGTACCGTCACCGAAGACCATCAACTTCTCACGCTTGCCGGTGGCAACCTGGGCAAGCAGAGGGAGCAGGTTGTAAGGGACACCCTGAGGGTCCTCACCCATAATACCACTGGGGTGAGCACCAGCGGGGTTGAAGTAACGAAGCAGAGCACCGTTCCACTTCTTAGCCTCAGCCTCGTTACCGGCCTTAGTGGCGTTGTTACGTTGGGCATTGATCACGTCGGTGATGGCGGTCTCGACGGCGAACTTGGTGTTACCGTAAGGGTTGGTAGGACCCAGAGGGCACTCCTCGGGGATGGGAATCATGTTAGGGAAGCGAGTGGCATCACCGTAGACGGTAGCCGAGCTGGAGAAGACGATGTTGGTGACATTGTGGCGGACCATAGCGCGTAGCAGGTTGATGGTGCCGTAGACGTTGACGAGATAGTAGTCCAGGGGCTTCTCGCCCGATTCACCGACAGCCTATAGCTATTGTGAGCATTCATCTCATTTTCGATAAAGCGGTGAGCATTATCAATTGCATACCTTGAGAGCAGCGAAGTGAATGACGCTGTCAATGTCGGGGTGAGCCTCGAAGACCTTATCAAAGCCCTTCTCGTCGGTGACATCGAGCTGGACAAACTCGGCCTTCTTGCCGCAGATAGCCTCAATGCGGTTCAGGGCCTCAGCAGAAGAGTTGTAAAGGTTATCGGCAACAACCACCTTGTAACCCGCCTCCAGCAGGGCAAGGGTGGTGAAGGAGCCAATATAGCCGGTACCACTACAAGTGGGGGGGAGGGGATGGTCAGTTCTGCAATTGCACTAGATGGATATAGTATCACAATGAGAAACCAGGAGGGGGAGAATATACATACCCAGCAACGAGAACTGAACCAGCAGACATGATTAAATTGAAGAGAGAAGAATTGGGGGATGAGAAAACAAAAAAACAAAAAACAAGAGAAAGTGACGAAGTGGCGGGGGGCAGCTTTTAAGGGGGAAAACGAGGGGCAGATCGACCCGCATCATTTCCCCATTACGCGGCCAGACCCTTAAATTTATTCTGCACTTTGTATGATACAGTCTGCATTTATATTCTGTATTATTGTACTCTTGCATTCTGTTGTCTCATCACTTAAACAAGATAGAGAGAGAGAGAGAGAGAGAGAGAGAGAGGGAATATGATACGAGTATCTCAATCACCGCATACATAATGGAGCCCATTGGAGCATCTCATACTGCATGGGCAGATGCGATGCCCCTCGCCGATCAGCGGTGAAGCAATTCGCCAGAAGTTAATTGAAAAAAAAAAAAAAAAATTTAAAAAAAAAAAAAAAAAAA